>Ga0136616_10000713_pt1 | contig 16359 bp, 14 predicted proteins | sample AntDrymUQ2992106_2_FD_106648 | JGI IMG/M metagenome (GOLD analysis project Ga0136616, IMG submission 106648) | Polar desert sand microbial communities from Dry Valleys, Antarctica - metaG UQ299 (21.06) | ecosystem: Environmental > Terrestrial > Soil > Desert | place: Antarctica: Dry Valley...
CCTCGTCGGCCAGTACGTCGGCCACACCGCGCCGAAGACGCGCGAGGTGCTCAAGCGCGCCCGCGGCGGCGTGCTGTTCATCGACGAGGCGTACTACCTGTACCGCCCGGAGAACGAGCGCGACTACGGCCAGGAGGCGATCGAGATCCTCCTGCAGGTCATGGAGACCGAGCGCGACGACCTCGTCGTCGTGCTCGCCGGCTACCGCGACCGGATGGAGACGTTCTTCCGCTCGAACCCGGGCATGGGCTCGCGCGTCGCGCACCACATCCACTTCCCCGACTTCGACGTCGACGAGCTGATGGCGATCGCGGCGCTGATGCTCGACCGGCAGGCGTACGAGCTGACGCCCGACGCCGAGACCGCGTTGCGCCACTACGTCGAGCGCCGCGCGGTGCGGCCGCGCTTCGCCCATGGCCGCAGCATCCGCAACGCGATCGACCGTGCGCGCATGCGCCAGGCCGGCCGGCTCTACGAGCGGCGCGAGTCGCTGGAGCGCGCCGACCTGGTCACCATCGAGGCCGAGGACATCCTGGCCAGCTCCGTCTTCGACGACGAGGACGGCGAGCTTTCACCATCCGGAACCGTCAGCTGAGCTGGAGGCCACGTGCCACGACCGATCATCCTCGGCGTCGTCGGAGACTCCGCCGCCGGCAAGACCACCATCACGCGCGGGCTCGTGCGGATCCTCGGCGAGGACCAGGTCACCCACGTCGGCCTCGACGACTACCACCGCTACGACCGCAAGGGGCGCGCCGAGCGGGCGATCACGCCGCTGCACCCGGACGCCAACTACATGGACATCATGACCCAGCACCTGCGCCACCTGCGCGCCGGGGAGCCGATCCTCAAGCCGGTCTACCAGCACTCCGACGGCACCTTCGGGGCGCCGACGTACGTCGACCCGCATGGCTTCGCGGTCCTCGAGGGGCTGCTCGGCTACCACACCGACGAGCTGTGCGACCTCTACGACGTGCGCGTGTACCTCGCACCACCCGAAGAGCTCCGTCGCAAGTGGAAGGTCGACCGGGACTGCTCGCGGCGCGGCTACACGACCGATCAGGTCCTCGCGGAGCTCGACAAGCGCGAGCCCGACTCGGCCGAGTTCATCCGCCCGCAGCAGCGTCGGGCCGACATGATGGTGTCCTTCCACCCCGCCGGGAACGGCGGCGTGGCGCTGGACGCCGAGCTGCTGCTGCGTCCGGGCCTGCCGCATCCCGACCTCACGCCCTTCGTCGGCGACGGGCGCGCCGGGATCATCGTCGAGGACCGTGACGAGGAGCACCGCGTCCGCATCCCGGCGGACGTCGACCCCGCGGCCGCGGCGGAGATCGAGGAGGCGGTGTGGCAGAAGATGCACTTCGCGCGCCACCTGCGCACGGAGCATCTGGGCGAGTACACCATCGGCACCGAGCTTCAGCGATCCGAGACGCTGGCGATCGTCCAGGTGCTCGTGCTCTACCAGCTCGCGACCGCCAAGGCCACGATCGCGCTCGGCGGGGACGGGGCGCGGAACACCGTGGACGAGGACGCCGGCGCGGCTCAGCCCGCGGCGTAGTCGCGCTCGATCTGGGCGATCTTGGCGACCCGGCGGACGTGGCGCTCCTCGCCGGAGAAGCGGGCGGAGGCGAACACGGCGAGCACCTCGGCGGCCAGCGCCGGGCCGATCACCCGGCCGCCGAGGCAGAGGACGTTGGCGTCGTCGTGCTCGACGGCCTGGTGGGCAGTGTAGGTGTCGTGGCCGACGAAGGCGCGGATGCCCGGCACCTTGGAGGCCGCGACGGCCACGCCCGCGCCGGAGCCGCACACGATCACGGCGCGCTCGGCCTCGCCGCGCAGCACCGCCTCCGACGCCCTGCGGGCGACGTCCGGGTAGTCGACCGGATCGAGCGAGTCCGTGCCGAGGTCGATCGGCTCGTGGCCGAGCTGCAGGATGGTCTCGAGCACGAGCGGCTTGAGCGGGAAGCCGGCGTGGTCGAAGGCGCAGGCGATCTTCACGAGATCAGTCATCTTGCTCATCCTCCCACTCCTGCGCGGCGATCAGCGCCGCGCCGAGCACGCCGGCGCGCGGGCCGTGGCGCGCGAGCCGGATCTTCGTCTGCGTGCCGATCCCGGGCAGCACGTGCCGGAACGCCGTCCGCGTGGCCGGCTCGAGCAGCCGCTCGCCGGCGGTCGCGACGCCGCCGCCGATCACCACCTCCAGCGGGTCGTAGAGGCTGATCGCGTTCGCGATCCCGATCCCGAGCCGCTCGCCGAGGACGCGCAAGCAGCGCCGCGCGGCCTCGTCGCCGCCCTTGGCCCCGTCGACGCAGTCGTGGCCCGTGACCTCGCCGTCGGCCGCCAGGCGCCGGCCGAGGAACGAGTCCGGCTCGGCGCGCGCGGCGGCTAGCGCCAGGCGGTCCAGCGCGCGGCCGGAGGCCAGCGCCTCCAGCGAGCCGGGCTGGGGGAAGTCGCCGGGGTCGGCGGGCGCGCCCTCGGAGAGGTCCAGGCCGATCGTCGTGTGGCCGATCTCAGGGGCCGCGCCGGTCACGCCGCGGTACAGCCGCCCGCCCAGCACGGTCCCGCTGCCGACGCCCGTGCCGATCGTGAGCATCACGAGGTGGTCGCACGTGAAGCGCCCGTCCTCGAACGCCTCGGCCAGCGCCGCGCACGACGCGTCGTTGTCGACGTAGACCGGCAGCCCGACGCGGCCGGAGAGCAACTCGCGCAGCGGCACGTCCGCCAGCGGGATGTTGGCGCTCGAGCGGATGCGGCCCGAGGCGAAGTCGACCACCGACGGCACTCCGATCCCGGCCGCGCGCACGTCGGGGCCGTCGAGCGCCTCGATCGCCGTCACGAGCTGCTCGATCAGCGCGGCCTGGTCGTCGAGCCTCGTGTGGGCGAGCGTCGACTCCGACAGGCTCCCGTCGCACAGCGTCGCGGAGGCGATCTTCGTCCCCCCGACGTCGAGCCCGATGAACGCGTCGCTCACAAGCGCGATGCGGCCGGCTCGTCGAGGATCACGGTGAGCGAGCCCGAGCGCGGCCGCACCAGCGCCGACGGCAGGGCCTCGTCGGGCGCGGGGCCGAACGCGCGCGCCACCACGTCCGCCTTCCCCTCGCCGGTCACGAGGAACACGATCGCCCGGGCGGCGTTGAGCGCCGGCAGCGTGAGCGAGATGCGCGGCACGTACGGCTCCAGCCCCGCCTGCGGCACGCCGACCGCCAGCCGCGCCCGCTCGGCCACCTCCGGCTTGCCGGGGAACAGCGAGGCGGCGTGCCCGTCCGGGCCCATGCCGAGCAGCAGCAGGTCCCAGGCCGGCTCGCCGCCGAGGCGGGCGCGGACCTCCGCCTCGTAGCCGCTCGCGCCGGCGTCCGGGCCCAGCTCGCCCTCCATCCGCAGCACCTCGGGGCGAGACGACAGCCGCGACAGCAGGGCATCCTCGGCCATCGCGTAGTTGGAGTCCGGATGGTCGGGCGGGACGCAGCGCTCGTCGCCGAACCAGACCGTCGCGGCGCTCCAGTCCGTGTCTCGCTCCGCCGCCAGCTCGTAGGCGCGCCGCGGCGTGGAGCCACCGGTCAGCACCACGTGCCCGCCGGCCAGCCCGGCCTCGGCGAGCAGTGCCGCCACCTCCGCCGCCGGGTCGGCGACGACCCGCAGCTCGGGCTCGCTCACGAGACGAGCACCCGCGCGCAGCGCAGCGCCGGCGCGTACGTCGGGTCGCGCAGCAGCGCCTGGCGCACGCCCTCGCCGAGGATCCCCGCCTCGCCGCGCGAGGCGCCGAGCACGGTCCACGACCGCTCGGAGCCGTCGCGCGCCCGGCGCAGGGAGCGCAGGCCGCCCGGCGCCCGGTCCAGCGAGACGGCCTCGCCGGACGCCGTCTCGATCGTCACGCCCGCCAGCCCCGGCGCGTTCTGGTCGGCCGCCTCGAGCGTGAACTTGACCTCTCCGCGCTTGGCCCGCGCGCGCCCGGTCAGGCGCCCCGAGGCGCGCGACAGCGAGCCCGGCTTCCAGCCCAGCCGCGAGCTGAGCCAGCCGCAGAACAGCACCGCGGCGGCCAGCGAGTCCTCGCGGTGGCGGACGGTGACCGACGCGATCGAGGCGAGCCGGGCGCGCTCGGGCGGCGGGTCGAACGCCGCGGCCACCCGCTCGCGCCACGGAGTCGAGCGCAGCCATGCGAGGTCGACGACGTACGCCTCGCCGGCGAGGTCGGCCGAGCGGGCGAACCCCCCGCCCACCGTCAGCTCGTCCTGGGAGTCCAGCAGCACGATCTGCGCCAGCCGCCGCAGCGCGTCGACGCCCTCGGCGTGCCCGTGCGGCGCCCACACCATCGTCGCCAGGTCGGGCACCAGCAGCGGGTCGACGATGCTGTCGAGCGCCTGCAGGTGCTTGGGCCCGATCTGCAGCGTGATCCGCTCCCGCCCGACGGCGATGTGGCCGGGGCCCGCGAACTGCGACGTGCCGATCTGGACGGTGGCGTCGACCGTCTGACGACCCTCGCTGACCGCGCACAGGATCCGCCGCGAGGGATGGAAGCGCCCGACGCGCTGGAGGCGGTTCTCGATCTCGCCGCGGTACTCGCGGTCGACGATGACGACGGAGTTGAGCACCCGCGCGGGCACGAACGCGTGCGACTCGTGGTGGCGCGTCGCGAGCATCTCGCGCAGCGCCGCCTCGATCTTCGGCGGCGTCGTGTCCTCGTCGGACCAGGCATCCTCCCAGGGCTCGGGCTCGTCGGTCATAGCCCGCGCCAGCGCCGCCCTTCGCCGATCAGGGCCACCGCCTCCTCCGGGCCGGGCGAGCCGGCGGCGTAGGTCGCCATCGCGGGCTCGCCCTCGCGCCAGGCCTTCAGGATCGGATCGATGATCGACCACTGCGCGTCGACCTCGTCGTTGCGGGTGAACAGCGTCGCGTCGCCGCGCATGGCGTCGAGGATCAGCCGCTCGTAGGCCTCCGGGGACTGCGACATGAACGCCGCACCGTAGAGGAACTCCATGTTCACCGGGCGGATGCGCATCCGCGAGCCGGGGATCTTCGCCCCCAGCGAGAGCGACACGCCCTCGTTGGGCTGCATCGTGAGGATCAGCTGGTTGGGCTGCACGCCGACCGAGCCATGCGACTGGAACGCGAGGTGCGGCACCGGCTTGAGCGCCACGGCGATCTCGGTCACCTTGCGCGCCAGCCGCTTGCCGGTGCGCAGCACGATCGGCACGCCCGCCCAGCGCCAGTTGTGGACCTCCAAGCGCAGCGCCGCGTAGGTCTCGGTCTCCGAGTCGCCCGGGACGTCGGCCTCCTCGAGGTAGCCCGGCACGTCCTCGCCGCCCGAGACGCCGGAGGTGTACTGCGCGCGGACGGTCGTGCGGGCGACCTCCTCCGGCGTCGGCGGCGTGATCGCCTGCAGCACCTTGACCTTCTCGTCGCGCACCTTGTCGGCCTCGAAGGACGCCGGGGGCTCCATGCACACCAGCGTCAGCAGCTGGAGCATGTGGTTCTCGACGAGGTCGCGCAGGGCGCCCGAGCTGTCGTAGTAGCCCGCGCGCGTGCCGATCCCGAGGTCCTCGGCGGCGGTGATCTGGATGTGGTCGATGTAGTTGCGGTTCCACAGCGGCTCGAACATGTAGTTCGCGAACCGGAACGCCATCACGTTCTGGACGGTCTCCTTGCCCAGGTAGTGGTCGATCCGGAAGACCTGCTCCTCGCGGAACGCGCCGGCGACGATCGACTGCAGCTCGCGCGCCGACTCCAGGTCGGTGCCGAAGGGCTTCTCGATGATCACCCGCACGTCGCAGCCGCGGCGTGCGTTGAGGCCCGCCTGCTCGAGCGCGCTGGTGATCACGCCGAAGTACTCGGGTGCCGTGGAGAGGTAGAACGCGCGGTTGAGCGGCTGGCCGTCCTCGAGCCCGTCGAGCGCCGCCGAGAGCTTCCCGTAGCCCCCCTCGTCGTCGAAGGAGCAGCCGATGTAGGAGAGCCGCTCGAGCAGCCCTTCGAGCACCTGCGGCTCGGACTCCCGGCGCGAGAACTCCTCGATCGACTCGCGCGCGAACGCGCGGAACTCCTCGTCGGACTGCTCGCGGCGCGAGATCCCGACGAGGTTGAAGCGCTCCGGCAGCGCGCCCTCGTGGGCGAGGTTGTAGATCGCGGGCAGCAGCTTGCGCCGCGCGAGGTCGCCGGTGGCGCCGAAGATGGCCAGCGTGGTGCCCGGGACCGGCAGCCGCTCCAGGCCCTCGACGAGCGGGTTCTCCTCGTCGCGCTGGGCGACCGCCACGTCAGCCACCGCCGGCCGTCCGTTCCACCGCGTGGCCGCCGAACTGGTTGCGCAGGGCGGCGAGCACGCGTGACGTGTAGTCGCCGTTGCCGCGCGAGTAGAAGCGCGCGAACAGCGCGGCGGTGAGCGCCGGCACCGGCACGTCGTGGTCGATCGCGTCCTGGATCGTCCAGCGGCCCTCGCCGGAGTCCGAGACGTGGCCGCGGATGCCCTCGAGGTCGTTGCCCTCCTCGTCGAACGCCCGCTCGGCCAGCTCGCACAGCCACGAGCGCACGACCGAGCCGCGGTTCCACAGCGCCGCGACCTCCTTGAGGTCGATCGGGAAGCGCGACGCGTGCATCAGGTCGAATCCCTCGGCGTAGGCCTGCATCATCCCGTACTCGACGCCGTTGTGGACCATCTTCACGAAGTGGCCGGCGCCCGCGTCGCCGAAGCGCCGCCAGCCGTCGGGCGGGGCGAGCACGTCGAGGATCGGGGCGAGGTGCTGGATCGACCCCTCGTGGCCGCCGACCATCATGCAGTAGCCGACCTCGAGGCCCCAGACGCCGCCCGAGACGCCGACGTCGATGTAGTGGACGCCCCGCGCGTCGAGGTCGCCGGCCCGCCGGACGTCGTCGTGCCAGTTCGAGTTGCCGCCGTCGACGACGGTGTCGCCGGGCTCGAGCAGCTCCGCGAGCTGGTCGATCGTCTGCTGGGTGGGGTCGCCCGCGGGCACCATCAGCCAGACGGTGCGCGGCGTGTCCAGCTTGGCCACGAGGTCCTCGACCGAGACCGACGCCGTGGCGCCCTGCCCTTCGGCCGTGGCGACCGCCTCCTCGTTGAAGTCGAACGCGACGACCTGGTGGTCCGAGTCGCGGTGGATGCGATGGACCATGTTCCCGCCCATCTTCCCGAGGCCGACGAAGCCGAGCTGCATTACAGGATCTCCTTCCCGATCCGCACGGCGTCGAGGCCATGGGAGCGCAGTGTCTGCAGGTCGCCGTCGGCCTGCGCGCGGATGAGCGTGCCGAAGGTGTAGGGCTCTCCGGGAACCTCGAGGTCCTCGCGCGGCTCGTCGAGCACCTGCACGAAGGCGCCGGTGGACGGGCCGCCCTTGTGGAACTGGCCCGTCGAGTGCAGGAAGCGCGGCCCGTAGCCGAAGGTGGTCGCGACGCCGTGCTCGGTGACGGCCCGGCCGCGCAGGCGGGCGGCGCCGGCTTCCGCCGCCTCCGAGTAGGGCAGGTAGGCCATCATCGCCACGTAGCGCGGCGGAGCGAGCACGCCGACCAGCGTGTCGAGGTCGCCCGTGTCGAGCTCCGGCGGCGTGCTCTCCTCGAGCATGCGCTTGGTGTTGTCCTTGGCCTCCTGCACGTTGGGCTGGTCGAACGGGTTGATGCCCAGCGCCCAGCCCGCGACGGCGGTGGCGAACTCCGCGACGAAGAACACGCGGCCGAGGTCGGCCGGGCCGTCGGCGCCGACCGTGAAGACCGGATGGCCGGCCGCGACCAGTTCCGCCAGCTTCCCGGCGTTCTCGGCGTCGCCGGTGGCGAGGTGGCAGAACACGCGGTCCTCGCCATAGGCGGAGGCGTTGACGAGCGGCTCGTCGGCGATCGGCAGGATGCCGCGGCCCTGCTTGCCGGTGGACTCGGCGACGAGCTGCTCGGCCCACAGCCCGAAGGACTCCAGCGGCGCGTCGACGACGAAGGTCAGCTTGTCGCGGCCCCGGAGGGCCAGCTCACCCAGCGCGGCGCCGAGCCGCAGGCCCGGGTTGTCGTCGGGGCGCCGGCACGCCTCCATCGCCTCCTGCGCGGTGCGCAGCACGCCGTCGAGGTCGACGCCGGCCACCGCGGCCGGCACGAGGCCGAAGTAGGAGAGCACCGAATAGCGCCCGCCGATGTCGGGGTCGTTCTCGAACACGCGCCGGAAGCCGTACTCGACGCCCAGCGCGGCGAGCGAGGTGCCGGGGTCCGTCACGGCCACGTAGTGCGAGCCGTCCGGCTGCAGTGAGTGGAAGTACTTGAACTGCGACATCGTCTCGATCGTCCCACCTGACTTCGACGAGACGATGAACAGCGTGTGTGCGAGGTCGAGCGCGTCCCGGACGGCGCGAATCTGGTCCGGATGCGTGGAGTCGAGCACGTGCAGGCGAACCGCGCCCTCGCCGAAGGAGCGCCGCAGCACCTCCGGCCCGAGGCTCGAGCCGCCCATGCCGAGCAGGACGGCGTCCGTGATGCCGTCGTCGCGCACGGCGGCCGCGAAGCTCCGCAGGTCGCCCACCCCCGCGGCCATCCGCTCGGCGACGTCCAGCCAGCCGAGCCGGTCGGTCACCTCCGCCGTGCCGTCGGGCGCCCACAGCGTCCCGTCGCGCGCCCAGATCCGGCGCACCACGCCCTCGTCGACCGCCGCCCGCAGGCGCTCCGCGACCGGGCCCTCGAGCGCGACGGGCAACTGGCTGTCGATACTCATGCGAGCACTGTGTACCCGACTAAGGCGTCGAGCGCTTCGACGTAAGGCTCGGGGGCCTCGAGGTCGGCGCGAGCGCCCGATGGCGGGCGGCCGTCTCAGCCGTAGCTTGGTCTTCACACCTCGACCCAGGAGACCTCGACATGCATTCCCCCTCGATGCTCAGCCCGCACCTCGCCCACGCCGTGGTCGCCGACCATGCCCGCGCCGCGAGCGCCCGTCGCGCGTCGCGTGAGGGCCACCGCCCGGTCCGGCGCCTGCGCCGCCGCGGCGGCGTCGCTCGTGGGCGGGTCACCTCCCCGCTCGCCCACTGAGCAGGCAACCCCCCTCGCCCATGGCGGCGGCGCACCCGGGCACGCTGCTAGCGTGTTTCTCACCGGGCGGCGCCGCCGCCCGCGAGGTTGCCGTTGCTTCGAGTTCGCTTCACGCGGTTCGGGTCAGTCGTACGCCTCCGAATCGTTCGCGGCCAGCAGTGCCGCAAGGAGTGAACCCATGTCCCCCTCATTCGCCGAGCTCGGCGTGTCGCGGCCCGTGGCCGCGGCGCTCGCCCAGCGCGGCATCCACGAGCCGTTCCCCATCCAGCGCCTGGTGATCGGCGACGTGCTCGCCGGCCGCGACGTGCTCGCCAAGTCCCCGACGGGCTCGGGCAAGACGCTCGCGTTCGCGCTGCCGATCGTCGAGCGCATCGAGCCCGGCCGCGGGCCGGCCGCACTGGTCCTCGCGCCGACGCGCGAGCTGGCCGCCCAGATCGTCGAGCACTCGCAGCCGCTCGCCCGCGTGCACGACCTCGAGGTCGCCGCGGTCTACGGCGGCGTCGGCTTCGAGAAGCAGCTCCGCGCGTGCAAGCGCGCCGACATCCTGGTGGCCACGCCCGGCCGGCTCGAGGACCTGATGGCCCGCCGCGCCGTCAGGTTCGACAACCTGCAGTTCCTCGTGCTCGACGAGGCCGACCGGATGCTCGACCTGGGCTTCCGCCCGGCCGTCGACCGCATCGTGAGCGCCTGCCCGAAGCAGCGCCAGACGCTGTTCTTCTCCGCCACGCTCGACGGCGAGGCGGGCCGGATCGCGACCGAGTACACCCGCGACCCGGTCCGCCACGAGCACGCGCCGCAGCCGGTCGACGCGCCGCAGGTCGAGCACCGCTTCGTGCCGGTCATCCACGAGCGCAAGCTGGCCGCCCTGGTCGACGAGCTGCGTGCGGAGCGCGGGCTGACGCTCGTGTTCGTGCGCACCAAGCGCGGGGCCGACCGGCTCGTCAAGCGCCTCTCCCGCGAGGGCGTCGACGCGGTCACCATGCACGGCGACAAGTCCCAGGCCCAGCGCGAGAAGGCGCTCGCCCGCTTCGAGGCGGGCAAGGTCGACACGCTGGTGGCCACCGACGTCGCCGCGCGCGGCATCCACGTCGGCGGCATCTCGCACGTCATCAACTTCGACCCGCCGGAGGACCGCGAGGGCTATGTGCACCGCATCGGGCGCACGGCGCGCGCCGGCGAGACCGGCGTCGGGATCACCTTCGTCGTCGCCGACCAGGCGGGCGACGTCGGCAAGATCGCCGCGGCCCTGGGCCTGCACGAGCAGTACGAGACGGCGGGCTTCGCCCGCCCCGCGGAGCACAGCGCCCGCCCGCACGCCTCGGGCGGCCCGAAGCGCCGCCGCTACGGCTCCAGCCGCGGGCGCAGCCGCTGGTAGGCCGCCCCGGCGGCGGGGTCAGCCGCCGCCCGCTGCCGGGCCCTGCTCGGCCACACGCCGCGGAGCGAGCCGGCGGGCGCGGACCGTCGCCGCCGCGGACTCCGGCTCGAACCGGAGGGCGCGGACGAAGCGCTCGGGGCTCACCCGCTCGCGGGCCGAGCCGCGCAGTACGCAGAACGCCGCCACGAGCCCCGGGTCGAACTGGGCGCCGGCGCCGCGACGCAGCTCGTCGAGCGCCTCCAGCTCGCCGATCACGCCGCCGTAGGGTCGGGCCTGGCGCATCGCGCTGAACGCGTCGCAGATGGCCACGATGCGGGCGCCGAGCGGGATCTCGGCCCCGGCCAGGCCGTCCGGGTAGCCGCCGCCGTCCCAGCGCTCGTGGCTGGCGCGGACCAGCGCGGCCACCGCCTGCAGCGCCGGCGCCTCGGCGACGATCGCCTCGCCGATCACGGTGTGCCGGCGCATGAACGCCGTCTCGTCCGGATCGAGCGGACCGGGCTTGTTGAGGATCGCGTCGGGGATCGCGACCTTGCCGACGTCGTGCAGCTCGGCCGCCCGCGCGATCACGTCGCGGGTCTCGCCGTCCAGGCCGAGCGCGGTCGCCAGCGCGCGCGAGAGCGCGGTGACGGCCTGCGTGTGCGCGTGCAGCTCGGGCTCGCGCTCGGCGATCACCTTCAGCAGCACGTCGCCGCTCTGGCGTGCCGGCGAGGCCGGGCGGCCCTCCTTCTGCGCGTACATCCGGCGGTCGGCGAGCTGCAGCGCCGCCTCGGCGTCGTCGGCGTCCTCGGGCAGCTCGACGACGCCCACGGAGGCGTCGACCTCGAAGCCCTCGCCCGCCTCGCGCAGCGCGCCCGCGGCCCGCACCAGCGCCGCGGTCGCGTGGCCGGAGGGGACCAGCACGCAGAACTCGTCCCCGCCCATGCGGAAGGCGCGCCCGACGCCGCACACCGCGGCGGACAGGCGCGCACCGAGGTGCTCGATCAGCATGTCGCCGGCGACGTGGCCGAAGACGTCGTTGTAGCGCTTGAAGCCGTCGAGGTCGAACAGCGCCAGCCGCCACGGGGAGCCGCCGCGCGCGTCCTCCAGCGCCTCGCCGAGCGTGCGCGCCAGCGCGCGCCGGTTGCCGAGCCCGGTCAGGCTGTCGGTGAGCGCCTCGGCGCGCGAGCGGGAGAGCAGCCGGGTGTTCTCACGCAGGCTGAGCGCCAGGCGCAGCACGAGCAGGAACGGCACCGCCAGCGCCAGCTCGATCGCGGCGCCGCTCAGCGGCGCGACCTGCCGGTCGTAGAGCAGCACGCCGAGCGCGACGAGCGTGAACGCCGCCGGCAGCGCGACGTGGGCGCCACCCACCGGAGCCGGCCGGCGCGTCCGCGTCGCGGGCAGGGCCGCCGCGCACGCCAGCACCAGAGCGGCCAGCGGCGCGCGCGCCTCGATCCCGCCCAGCAGCCCCGCCGCGTCCGCCACGGCGCACAGCGCCAGGCCGGCGGCCACGATCACGAACGTCCGGCCGGCGCGCCGCCCGAGCAGCGCCGTCGCGCCGGCGGCGAGGGTGAGCAGCAGCACGTCGCCGAACGGGTACGCGAGCGCTCCCGCAGCGCGACCGGGTGCCGCCACCGCGATCAGCGACGCCACCGCGGCGGCCGCGATCGCGCCGTCGAGCCACATCGTCGCGCCCAGGCTCCCGCGCACGCGGGCGCGCAGGAGCAGCGCGAGCCCGGCGCAGGCCGGCGGGTAGCCGGCCAGCCACAGCGCATCGGTGAGGAAGCCGCGCGACTCGCCGGAGGACAGCCACAGCACGTCACCCGCCAGCCACAGCACCAGCGCGCTGCCGAGCGCCCACCACGCCACCGTCGCCATCCGTGCGCTCTTCACCGCTTCAGGGTTCGGCAAGCACGGCGTCATACCCTTCATGGCGGAGACGACGAAAGGGATCGAGATGGCGACGGAAGTGGACAAGACCGACGAGCAGTGGCGCCAGGAGCTGACCCCCGAGCAGTACGAGGTGCTGCGCAAGGGCGGGACCGAGCGGGCGTTCACGGGCCGCTACTGGAATGCCCACGAGGACGGCGTCTACCGCTGCGCCGCGTGCGGGGCGGAGCTGTTCGACTCCGCCACGAAGTTCGATTCCGGCACCGGCTGGCCCAGCTTCACCGAGCCGAAGGTCGCCGACGCCGTCGAGCTGCGTGAGGACAAGCAGTGGGGCATGCGCCGCACCGAGGCCGTCTGCCGCAACTGCGGCGGCCACCTCGGCCACGTCTTCGACGACGGGCCGCGCGAGGCGGGCGGCCAGCGCTGGTGCATCAACTCCTGCTCGCTGGAGCTCGACACCGCGCGCTGACCCCGAGGGGTCAGATCTTGACCCCTTATGACCGGTTGAACCGCCGCCGTACCGTGTCCGGTATGGCGGTGGTGCGCGCCCACGGGCTCGTGAAGACCTTCGGCGAGGGGCGCGCTGCGCGGCGCGTCCTGGACGAGGCTGCGCTGGAGGTCGCCGAGGGCGAGGTCGTCGCCGTGCTGGGGCGCTCCGGGAGCGGCAAGTCCACGCTCCTGCACCTGCTCGGCGGGCTCGACCGCGCGGAGGCCGGCAGCATAGAGGTCGCCGGCGAGGCCGTCAGCGGCGCCTCCGAGCGGGCCTTGTCGGCGCTGCGCCGCCGCCGCGTGGGGTTCATCTTCCAGTTCTTCCACCTGCTGCCCGAGCTGTCGGGTGAGGCCAACGTCCTGCTGGCCGGCCGGGTGAGGGGAGCGCACCCGCGCGCCGCCACGCGCGGCGGCGAGCTGATCGACCGGCTCGGGCTGCGCCCCGTCGCCGGCTCGTTGCCCCACCAGCTCTCGGGCGGCGAGCAGCAGCGCTTCGCGATCGCCCGCGCCCTGGTCAACGACCCCGCGGTGCTGCTGGCCGACGAGCCGACGGGCAACCTGGACGTCGAGGCGGGCGCCGAGGTGCTGCGGCTCCTGCGCGCCGGCGCCGACGAGGGCCGCGCGGTCGTGATGGTCACGCACGAGGCGGGCGCGACGGCGATGGCCGACCGCGTGCTGCGCCTGGTCGCGGGCAAGCTCGTCCCGTGCTGAGCTTCGCCCTCGCGGGCCTGCGGGCGCGCGGCATGCGGACGCTGCTGTCGGCCGCCGGCGTGCTGGCCGCCTCGCTCGTGGTCGGCACCGGGGTCACGGTCGGCTTCGGCCTCGCGACGGGCTTCGAGCGCTCCGCCGAGCGCTCCGACCTGCCCGACGTGATCGCGCGCTTCGACGACGAGCGCCGCGACACGGTCGACGCGCGGGTCCGGGCGCTGCCCAACCTGGCGGCGGCCTCGTACCGCTACGAGCGGCTGGGCGCCTACCTGGCGGCGAATGGGCGCGAGACCGAGCGCGGCGCCGTGCACACGATGCACGCGGGCCGCCGCGGCTACGCCGTCGTCGAGGGGCGCGACCTCTCGGAGGCCTCGAGCGAGGTGGTGGTCGAGCAGGGCCTCGCGCGCGAGTGGGACCTGCACCCGGGCGACCGGCTGTTCGCCGGCCGCCGCCTGGGGGCGCTGACCGTGACCGGCATCGCGGTCTCGCCCGACAACGTCGCCTACCCGTTGGCGAGGACGGCGCGCGTGTACGTCGGCACGCAGGAGATACGGGAGAGCCTCGGCTTCGAGCCCGACGCCGCCAACCTGGCGCTGCTGTGGCTCAACGACCCGAGCAAGGTCGACGTCACGCTGACGCAGGCGCGCGCGGTGTCGTTCGGCCTCGGGAAGCTTCAGTTCGTCACGCGCGAGGGAGTCCAGGTGCTGCTCTCCCAGGCGGCCGGCATCGTCATCTCGCTGCTGGTCGCGTTCTCGCTGGTGGCGCTGGTCGCCGCCGGGACGATGCTCGCCGCCGGCGCGCACGCCGAGGTCCAGCGGCGCTTGAGCGCGTTCGGGGTGCAGCGCTCGCTCGGGTTCACGCCCGCGCGGATCGCCGCCGTGCAGGCGGTCGAGGCGGCGCTGGTCGCGGTGCCGGCCGCGCTGCTCGGGCTGTTCATCGGCATGCTGGCCGTCGCGGGCCCCTCGGCGGGCCTGCTGGCGGCGCTCAACGAGCAGCCGCCCGGCTGGGACCTGCTCGCGCCGCTGGCGGGCTCGCTGGCGGTGGTCGTCGCGATCGTGGTCGCCGCCGCCACCTGGCCGGCGTGGCGGGCCGCGCGGCGGCCGCCCGCGGAGATCCTGCGCGGCGGCGAGGTGGCGGCGGGCGGCGGCGGCGGGCGGCCCGGCGGCGAGGCGCGCGGCGGGCTGCTGGGGCTGGGCGCGCGCTTCAGCACCGCGGCGCGCGGGCGCTGGGCCGCCTCCGTGGCGACGATCGCGGTCTGCGCGGGCGTCGTGACGCTGATGCTCGCGCTCGCGTCGCTGCTGGAGCACCTGCGCGAGGACCCGGGGACGGTCGGCAAGCGCTACCAGCTCACCGCGGCCGGCCCGGAGTACCTGCTGCCGACGGTGCGCGAGATCCCCGGCGTCGAGGCCGCGGGCGCGCGCTACGCCGTCGACGCCGCCGACTCGTTCCGGCTCGGCGAGGCGCTGCGGCTCGTCGCCTACCCAGGCGACCACACGGAGTTCGAGGCGCCGCCGCTGGCCGAGGGCCGGCGCGTGCGCGGGCCGGACGAGGTCGAGGTCGGGCTCGGGCTCGCCGACGCGCTCGGGCTGCGCCCCGGCTCGACGCTGGCCGCGCAGCTGCCGAGCGGTGCGGAGGTGCGCTTCCGGGTCGCGGGCGTCGTGCGCGCACTGGAGAACAACGGGCGGATCGCGTGGGTGCAGCCCGACCGGCTGCTCGCCGGCTCGCCGGACCTCGACCCGAGCCTCGCGATCCGGCTCGACTCGGGCGCCGATCCCGCCGAGGTCGCGCGGCGGCTGACCGCGATCGGCGCGCCGCCCCAGGCCGCCGGCGCGGCGACGACGCGCAACGGCCAGTTCCTGGCCGTGCTGGCCGCCGTGCTGCGCGGCGTCGGCCTGGCGGTCGGGCTCGTCTGCCTCTACGCGCTCGTGCAGGCACTGGCGATGACCGCGCGCGAGCGGCGCGGTGCGGTCGCGCTGCTGCGCGCCTGCGGCGGCGATGCGCGGACGGTGGCGACCGTGCTGGCGGGCGCGGCGGCGGCGGTGGCGGTGCCGGCCGCGGTGCTCGGCGTGCTGCTCGAGTGGGCGGTGTTCGGGCCGCTGGTGGCGCGGCTCGCGGCGGGCTTCGCCTCGCTCCCGCTCGCGCCGACCCCGGGCCACGTCGCGATCGTCGTGTGCGGCCTGCTCGGCCTCGCCGCGGGCGCCACCGCGCTGGTCGCGCGGCGCGTGCTGCGCGAGCCCGTCGTCGCGGGACTGCGGGAGGAGTGATGCGCCGCCTCACACCGACTTCCGGGCGACGGACGGCGGTCGCGGCCGCGCTGGGCGCCGCCGGGCGACGGACGGCGGTCGCGGCCGCGCTGGGCGCCGCCGGGCTCGCTGCGTCCGGCTGCGGCGACGCCGCCGCGCCGCGCGCGACGGCGCCGGCGACCGGCTCGACGCTGCAGGCGACGCTGGTCGACCGCGACGGGGATGGCTTCCTCGAACGCGGGCCGGGCGCGCCGTTGCTCGACCGGCGCGAGCTGGGCGGCGCCGGCGGGTGGGCGGGTCGCGTGCTCGCCCGCTTCGGCCAGATCACCGACGCCCACGTGCGCGACGAGGAGTCGCCGGCGCGGGTTCCGTTCCTCGACCGCCTCGGCCCGCCCTTCGACCCCGCCTTCCGCCCGCAGGAGGCGGAGTCCGCGCAGGTGCTCGACGCCGCCGTGCGCGCGCTCAACCGCCAGTGCCCGCAGGCCGTCGTCCTGACCGGCGACATCGTCGACAGCGCGCAGGCGAACGAGCTGGAGCAGGCGTTCGCGGTGCTGAGGGGCGGCCGGGTCGATCCCGACACGGGCGCGCCCGGCTACGCCGGCGTGCAGGCGGCGGCGAACCCGGACCCGTACTACTACCGGCCCCAGCACGACGCCCCCCGCCATCCCGGCCTCGTCG
>Ga0136616_10000716_pt1 | contig 16343 bp, 15 predicted proteins | sample AntDrymUQ2992106_2_FD_106648 | JGI IMG/M metagenome (GOLD analysis project Ga0136616, IMG submission 106648) | Polar desert sand microbial communities from Dry Valleys, Antarctica - metaG UQ299 (21.06) | ecosystem: Environmental > Terrestrial > Soil > Desert | place: Antarctica: Dry Valley...
CCACACCCGTCACCACACCGGCGCCCGGCAGCCCGACGACCACGGCCAGCGTGAGCAGCAGGCCGCCGCCGAGGGCGGTCACGCCGACCAGCACAGCGACGGTCGCAACGCGACGACGCGGCGGGGCCACGCGGACGACGTACGCCGCCGCCGCTACGTACGCCGCCACCGCGATGAGTTGCGCCGCCGTACCCGCTGCGCTCGCCGCCCACAACAGGAACGTCGCGGCGGCCAGCACCGGCAGCGCCCAGCGCGCGGACACGGCACTCCCTCGGGGGCTCGTGGTTGGATGCGGCGCCGAGTATCCCGCTCCCCGTTGAGGCACTCCGCGTGACCCTGCCCACGCCGTACGCCGAAGAAGTCCTCGACATCGTCGCCCGCATCCCGGCTGGCCGGGTGCTTGCGTACGGCGATGTCGCGCGGCTGCTCGACCGAGGTGGGCCGCGCTCGGTCGGTCTGGTGATGTCCCGCTGGGGCGGCGGCGTGCCGTGGTGGCGGGTCGTGCGGGCGGACGGCACGCCGGCCGGATGCCACGCCGGGCAGGCGCTGCGGCGGCTGCGGGCGGAGCGGACGCCGCTGAGCGTCGACGGTTCGCGGGTGGACATGGCGACCGCGCGGTGGGACGGCCGCTGGCCTGCCCGCTCCTGAGACATGCCGCACCGGCCCGCTGTCGTGCTACAACCAGCACATGACGCTGCTTGGACCGCTGCCTGCCGGCAACGAGCTGGAGCGGCTGCGCGAGGCTGGGCAAGTGCGGCCTGCGCAGGGTGACCTCAACGACCTGCCCGACCCGCTCCCGCTCGACGCCGGCCGGCAGGCTCCCTCGCAGGTGCTGGCGCGGCTGCGGCGCGGTGAACGCTGAGCGCGTGACCTACCTCGACTCCTCGGCGATTGTGAAGCTGGCGGTCGTCGAGGCGGAGTCAGCGGCTCTGCGCGCGTACCTGCGCCGTCGGCGACCCCTGGTCTCCAGTGCGCTGGCGCGCACCGAAGGCGCGATGCTGAGCCGGCTGGTCACCTACGACGAGCGCATGGCGCAGGCGGCGCGGACGTTGGGTTGGATAGTGGTCGCTCCGAGCTGAAGCAACCCAAAGAGGACTCGTCAGGCGAGGTCCACCGCGCCCCGCAACCGATCCTGCAGCGCTGGGTAGGCGTCCTCGGCGATTCGCCAGTCGAGCTACGCTCGTCCAACGGTGAGCGTGTGGAGGGAGCACCAGTGAGCGTCGAGTTCCTGCTGACCACACTGGTGATAGTCGTGACACCGGGAACCGGGGTGATCTATACGCTCGCGGCCGGCCTCTCGCGCGGCGCCCGCGCAAGCATCGTTGCCGCGGTCGGCTGTACACTCGGCATCGTTCCGCCCATGGTGGCCGCCATCACCGGCCTCGCGGCACTGCTGCACACGAGTGCGCTGGCGTTTCAGGTCCTGAAGTATCTGGGCGTTGCCTATCTCCTCTACATGGCGTGGACCACGTTGAGGGCCAAGGGTGCCCTCGCTGTGGAGGAGACGACCGCCCCTCCCACAGCGACCAAGGTCATCGTCTCGGGGATCCTGATCAACCTTCTCAATCCGAAGCTCACGATCTTCTTCTTCGCGTTCTTGCCTCAGTTCGTGAGCGCCGATCAGTCAGGCGTCTTCTTGCGCATGCTCGGATTGAGTGTCGTCTTCATGGTGGTCACGTTCGTCGTCTTCGTCAGCTATGGCGTGTTCGCCGCCTCGGTTCGGAACCACGTGGTCTCCCGTCCTCGCGTGATGACCTGGATGCGCCGTGTCTTCGCTGGTTCGTTCGTCGCACTCAGCGCCAGGCTGGCGTTCACTGCCCGGTAGCGGGCAGCAGCCGCGGCATCCGAGGGACAGGGCCGTCGCCACGCTCCTCGGCACGACCGCCCACACGGCTCCGCACACCAACACCGTTTTCTGTCGGTGGCCGGTGGTGTCATGAACGGCGTCGACAGCCACGACGACAACGACGCCGACGGCAGGGAGGCCCGACCGATGTCCACCGCTCTCGCGTACCAGCTGGTGCGTACCCGGTCGCGCTCGGCCGGAGCAGGGGCGCCGCGGCTTGACGCGGAGCAGCAGGCGGTCGTCGACCATCCCAGCGGTCCGCTGCTGGTGCTCGCCGGTCCCGGCACCGGCAAGACGACCACGCTGGTCGAGGCGGTGGTGGCTCGAATCGAGCGCGACGGCGTCGATCCGGAGCGAATCCTGGTCCTGACCTTCGGACGCAAGGCCGCGGCGGAGCTGCGCCAGCGGGTGGTGGCGCGGCTCGACCGGGTCACCCGTGAGCCGCTCGCCCGCACCTTCCACTCCTACGCGTACGGGCTGCTGCGGCGGGAGGCGGCGCTCGGCGGCAACCCAGCGCCGCGGCTGCTGTCCGGGCCCGAACAGGACCTGTTGATCCGTGAGCTGCTGCGCGGCGACCTGGCGACCGGTGGTGCCGCGTGGCCCGCGGCGCTGCGTCCGGCGCTGGCCACCCGCGGCTTCGCGCAGGAGCTGCGCGACCTGCTCATGCGCGCCTACGAGCGTGGCGTCGACCCGGCGGAGCTGCGCCGGCTCGGCGCCCTCCATGGCCGCGATGACTGGCCGGCCGCCGCACGCTTCATGGAGCAGTACGACCAGGTCGCCGCGCTCGGTGACGCCCCGGCCTACGACGCCTCCGAGCTCGTGCGGGCCGCCGTCGGGTTGCTGGCCCACTCCTCCCAGGGTGTCGGTGAGCGGGAGCGGGCGGCCTACGACTGGGTCTTCGTCGACGAATACCAGGACACCGACCCGGCGCAGGAGGAGCTGCTGCACCAACTGGTCGGCCGCGGCGGCAACCTCGTCGTCGTCGGTGACCCGAACCAGTCGATCTACGCGTTCCGCGGCGCCGACGTACGCGGCATCCGGCGTTTTGCCGACGCCTTCCCGGAGGCGTCCGGGGGGCCCGCGCCGCAGGTCCGGTTGCGCACCTCCCGACGCGCCGGCGGGGTGTTGCTGGCGGCGACCGACGCGATCGCCGCTCGGATGCGCGGCCCACGTACCGATGGGTGCACAGTCGCCGCCGTGGACATCCCGCCCGGCAAGGTCGACATCTGGGTGACCGGAAGCGCCAGCCGAGAGGCCGCGATCGTTACCGGGGTGCTCCGCCGGGCGCACCTGGTGGACGGGATTCCGTGGTCCGGCATGGCCGTCCTGCTGCGGTCCACCAGGGTGCGGCTCGGGGTGCTGCGTCGGGCCCTGCTGGCTGCCGGCGTACCAGTCGCAGTGGCGGCTGAGGAGCTGCCGCTCGCCGACCAACCGGCGGTGCGTCCGCTGCTGCGTGTGTTGGCGCTCGCGGCGCGGCCCACCCCACTGCAGCCGGACGAGGCGGTGACGCTGCTCACCGGACCGCTTGGTGGCATGGACCAGCTCGGCCTGCGTCGGCTGAGGCGAGAGCTGCGCCGGCTCGAGTTGGCGGCGGGCGGCCGGCGGACGTCGGTGCCGTTGCTCGCGGAGGCGCTCGACCAGCCGGAAGACCTGGCGACTTTTCCCGACCGGGTGCGGGTGCCCGCCGAACGCGTCGCCCGCGTGCTCGATGCGGCCCGGGCGGCGGCCCAGGCTCCGGGTGCCACGGCGGAGACGGTGCTATGGGCCGCCTGGTCGACGTCCGGGTTGGCCGGGCGGTGGCAGGCGGCGGCGGCCGTCGGCGGGCAGCGGGGAGCTGCCGCCGACCGTGACCTCGATGCCGTCGTGGCGCTCTTCGACGCGGCGGCGAAGTTCACCGATCGGCTGCCCCGGGCCGGACCCGAGGTCTTCCTCGACGACGTCGCCCGCCAGCAGATCCCGGCGGACACCCTCGCCCCGCACGCGCCGCGGGGCGAGGTCGTGCGGGTGCTGACCGCCCACGCCGCCAAGGGCCTGGAGTGGGAGCTCGTCGTCGTTCCCGGCGTACAGGAGGGGCTGTGGCCCGACCTGCGGCCGCGGGGCAGCCTGCTCGGCTCCGAGCAGCTCGTGGAACTGGTGGCCACCGGGCAGCCGGTCCCCGCCGATCAGACCGGTCGGATGCTCGACGAGGAGCGTCGGCTGTTCTATGTCGCCTGCACCCGGGCACGCCGACAGCTCGTGGTCACCGCGGTCGACGACAGTGAGGCGGGGGAGTCGCCGTCCCGTTTCCTCGACGAGCTGCCGCTCACCCGTGACGACGCGGCGGTGGTCACCCCCTCCCGGCTCGCCGAGTTGCACGATCCGGTCACGCTGGGACGGCTCCGCCGCCGCTGCACCGTCGCCGCGCTCGTACCAACGCTGCGGGCCGTGGCGGCCGATGCCGGGCAGCCGGCCGCGACCCGGGTGGCCGCCGCCGCCCTGCACGCCGACGCCGAGGAGCTCAACCGGTCCCTCGACCTGTCCTCGCTGGTCGCCGAGTTGCGCTCGGTCGCCGCCGACCCGGAGGAGTCGGCCGTGTCCCGTCGCGCCGCCGGTGCGCGCCTGGCCGAGCTGGCCGCGGCCGGCGTCCCCGGCGCCGACCCGGCGGAGTGGTACGCCCTGCTGCCGCTGTCCGACGACCGGCCGCTGCGCGGCAGCGACGAGAAGGTGCGGGTGTCGCCGTCGCGCGTCGAGTCCTTCCGCACCTGCCAGCTGCGGTGGTTGCTGGAAAGCGTCGGCGGCACCAGCGGTACGTCGCTGCGGCAGAGCGTCGGCACCCTGGTCCACGAGCTCGCCGCACTCACCGCGGACCCCGCATTTCGCAGTGAGCAAGCCCTGCTTGCCCGGCTCGACGAGCGGTGGGCGGCGCTCGACACCGGGGGTGGCTGGTTCGCCCACCGGCAGCACGAGCAGGCCCGGCAGATGATCCGCCGGTTCGTGGGGTGGCTCGCTGAGCGGCCCGACCGGGAGGTGCTGGGCACTGAGGTCGAGTTCTCGGTCGATCATGGTCGTGCGGTGCTCGCCGGTCGGGTCGACCGACTCGAGCGTGACGAAGCGGGTCGCGGCGTTGTCGTCGACGTGAAGACGGGCTCGAGCAAACCCAAGCCCGCCGAGCTCCCTGAGCATCCACAGCTGGGGGCCTACCAGCTGGCCGTTGCCCTGGGCGCCTTCGCCGTCGCCTACGGCGTCAGCGAGGCCGGCGGCGCCAGCCTGCTGCAGGTCGGCAAGGCCGCGACGAAGCAGCCCGAGCAGCGGCAGCCTCCGCTGGCCGACGCCAACGATCCGGGTTGGGCGTCCCAGCTCGTTGCCGAAGCGGCCGAGGGCATGGCCGGATCGGTGTTCACCGCGCGGGAAAACCACTACTGCGAACGCTGCCCCGTGCGCACCAGCTGTCCGCTGTGGGACACCGGCCGGCAGGTGGTGCAGCCGTGACAGCGCTCCTCCAGGAGACCCGGCGGGTGAGCGCCCGCGACATCGCCCGCGCGCTCGGCCTTCCGGCACCGACCGCGGAACAGGTAGCCGCCATCGAGCAGCAGGGGCCGGGTGGAGCGCTCCACCCGACGCTGGTCGTGGCCGGCGCCGGGTCCGGCAAGACCGAGACCATGGCCGCACGCGTCGCCTACCTCGTCGCCAACGGCGCCGTACGCCCCGAGCGCGTGCTCGGCCTGACGTTCACCAGGAAGGCCGCCCGCGAGCTGGCCGACCGGATCCGCCGCCGGCTGGACCAGCTGAGCGCCAGCCGCCTCCTCGGCTCTGACACCCCGGACCTGTCGGCCGGTGAGCCCACCGTCGCCACCTACCACGCCTACGCCGGTCGACTGTTCGCCGAGCACGCGCTGCGCGCCGGCCGCGAGCCGGCGGTGCGGCTGCTCACCGAGACCGCCACCTGGCAGTTCGCGCTGCGCGCCGTCGACGCCTACGACGGCGAGATGGACGCTGTCGAGTGGCAGCCGCCGGCGGTCACCGGCGCCGTGCTCGCCCTGGCCGGGGAGCTCGCCGAGCACCTGTGCACCGCCGAGCGGGTCGAGCAGCTGTGTGCGCAGCTGGAAGCCCGCATTGCCCGGCTGCCCCGCGGCGACAAGCAGCGCACTGCCGCGGACTGCTACGCGCCGACCAGAGTCTTCCTGGCGGAGTTGCGGACGCGCCGCCAACTGTTGCCGCTGGTGGCGCACTACACCCAGCTCAAGACACAGGCCGACGCGCTCGACTTCGGCGATCAGGTGGCACTGTCCGCGCGCATCGCTCAGCAGCACCCTGTCGTCGGTCAGCTGGAGCGTGACCGCTACGGCCTGGTGCTGCTCGACGAATACCAGGACACGTCGCACGCCCAGCGGGTGCTGCTGACCTCGCTCTTCGGCAACGGGCACCCGGTCACTGCCGTCGGCGACCCGTGCCAGTCGATCTACGGATGGCGTGGCGCCAGCGCCGGCAACCTGCGCAGCTTCCCCACCGACTTCCCCGACGCCGACGGGTCACCGGCCGAGCAGGTCGACCTCACCGTGAGCTTCCGCAACCGCAGCCGGATCCTCACCGTCGCCAACAGCCTCTCCCGCGACCTGCGCGGGTCCGGCGTACCCGTCAAGGATCTGCGCCCCGGCCCGCAGGACCGAGGGAGCGGCGAGGTGATCATCGCCCTCCATGAGCACGCCCAGACGGAGGCGGAGTGGGTGGCCGACCAGGTCGCCCGGCTGGTCGCGCCGACGGAGGGCACCGCCCGCTACGCCCCCCGGGAGGTGGCGGTGCTGGCCCGCCGGCGCGCCCAGTTCGAGCGCATCGAGGCTGCGTTGCGGGACCGCGGTCTGCCGGTCGAGGTGTCGGGCATCGGCGGTCTGCTCGCCACCCCGGAGGTCGTCGACGTGGTAGCCACGCTGCAGGTGCTGGCCGATCCCACGGCGGGTGATGCCGTCGTACGCCTGCTCACCGGTGCCCGGTGGCGGATAGGCCCGGCCGATCTGGCCGCGCTCGGCCGGCGTGCGGCGGCGCTCGCCCGGCGCGACCGCGATATGCCCGTCCGCGGGGACGCGGACGGTTCGGCGGTGCCGGCAGGAACCGCCGACCTGTTGCTCGGCGCCGAGCCCGACCCGGACCCCGACGAAGTCGACGAGCGCAGCCTGGTCGACGCGCTCGACGACCCCGGTTCGGCAGCGGCCTACTCGCCGGAAGGGCACCGGCGGCTGCTGCTGCTGCGCGCGGAGCTGCGTGGGTTGCGGGCGCGCGCCGACCAGCCGCTCACCGACCTGGCCGCCGACGTCATGGACACGCTGCGGCTGCCGGTGGAGGTGGGCGCCCGACCGGGCGCGCAGGCATCCGCCGCCCGCGGGCACCTCGACCGGTTCCTCGATACCGCTGCCGAGTTCAGCGAGACGGAGGAGGAGCCGACGCTGCGGGCGTTCCTCGCCTATCTCATCGCGGCAAAGGAGCGCGAGCATGGTCTGGACGCCGGCCGGGTCGGCGTACCCGGCGACGCCGTCCAGCTGCTGACGGTGCATGGCGCGAAGGGGCTGGAGTGGCCGGTGGTCGTGGTGCCCGGCCTGTGCGAAGGCATTTTCCCCGGCGAGCCGCAGAACTCCACCAGCTGGGTGCGCAATCCCCGGCTGCTGCCGTTCCCCCTGCGTGGTGACATTGCCGACCTGCCGTTGCTGGACCTGGACGGCTGCGCGGACCAGTTGGCGGTGCGGGACGCGCTCGTCGCGCTCGGCGCGGACTGCAAGGAGCGGGACCTGCTCGAGGAGCGGCGGCTCGTCTACGTGGCGGTGACCCGCGCCCGAGACGTCCTCCTCGCCAGCGGTTATTGGTGGGACCACACCAAGAAGCCACGACAGCCGTCGCGTTTTCTGCTGGAGATGCGGGCGGTGTACGAGCGGCTGGGGCTCGGATCACCGCACAGCTGGGCTGACCCGCCGGTCGAGGGCGCAGACAACCCGCTCGACGCCGGGCCGCGCATCGCATCGTGGCCGCTCGACCCGTTGACCCCGCAGCGGCGACGCGACCTGTCCGCGGCGGCCGCGCTGGTTCGCGAGCCTGGCGACCCCGCTGTCCTCGGGCAGCCGGAGACGGGAGCGGACGAGCGGTCGGCCCGGTGGGCACGTGACGTGGGCTTGCTGCTCGCAGAGCTGGCCCGCGCGCCCGACAAAGGCCCCCGTACCGTCGCGCTGCCAGGGCACCTGTCGGTGTCCCAACTGGTGGCGCTGCGCCGCGATCCCGCCGAGCTGGCCCGGCAGATCCGGCGTCCCATGCCGGCGGCACCGGCCCCTCTCGCCCGCCGCGGCACGGCGTTTCACATGTGGCTGGAGGAGCGCTACGCCTGCACCCGGTTGCTCGACCTCGACGAGCTGCCCGGCGCCGCCGACGAGAACGCCGCCCCCGACGAGGAGCTGACATTGCTGCGGGAGCGATTCCTGGCCAGCTCATGGGCACTGCGCACCCCGGTCGAGGTCGAGGTGCCGTTCCACGCCGTCGTCGAGGGTGTGGTGCTGCGCGGCCGGATCGACGCAGTCTTCGCTGATGAGGCGGCCAGCTACGACGTGGTCGACTGGAAGACCGGGCGGCGTCCCACCGGGCGCGACGCGGCTGCCGCGACCGTGCAGCTCGCCGCCTACCGGCTCGCCTGGGCCGCGCTCGCCGGCGTACCCGTGGAGCGAGTGCGAGCGGCGTTCCACTACGTGCGCGATGACGTCACCGTGCGCCCGGTCGACCTGATGGGTGTCGTCGACCTGTCCGCACTGGTCCGCACGGTGCCGCTGGGTGAAGCGCCGCCGTGAATGCCGGCGTCACAGCTCGATATTTACGGCGAGCGCGCAGTGGTCGGACACCGCCAGCGGCAGCGCCGCGACCCGGACCACCGCATCGCTGGTCAGCCCCTCCGCGAGTGCGTGGTCGAACTGCACCCGCGGGCGCGGCGTCGGGTAGGTCGCCACCCGCGCCAGCTGCGTCCATCCGCTGATCCGCGCCGGGAGGGCGCCGGGCAGATTCAGGTCGCCGAGCACAAACCGCGGTGCGGGGAACCGGCGCGCCCAGCGGGTGAGCCGGCGCAGTTGTGCGGCATTCCAGCCGGGCACGAACGACAAATGCGTCGTGACGACCGTGAGCCGGCCGGACGAGGTGTCCACGACCGCGGCCACCGCGACGCGCGGCTCGTCGGCGACGCGGATCAGCCGTTTCGCCCCCGGTACGAGCAGCGGCACCCGCACCGGCGCGGCCGGGAAGCGCAGCACCGCCCACGCGCGGACCGGCAGCCGCGACACCAGCCCGATGCCGTAGCTCGGCCCGTCGACCAGAGCCCCGTCATCGACCGTCGCCGCCGACCAGCTGCGGGTGCCGTCCGGCGTACCGAGCAGCACCGGGACGAAGCGCCAGGCCTGTGCGCCGAGCGCCGCGGCGACCACCGCCGTCTGGTCCACCCCGCCGGACCGCGCCTGCCCACGGTCCACCTCCTGCAGGCCGACGACATCGGCGTCGAGGGCGCCGGCTGCCTGGTGCAACGCCATCCGCTGCACCGACCCGTCGGCCAGTGACACCCCGTGCAACAGGTTGAAGGTCGCCAGCCGCAGCACCGTCATCCGGTGTCGACGGCCCCGGCGACGGTGTCCAAGGCGAGCTCGGTCATCTGCGCGAAGGTTCGTTCCCGGTCCAGCGCGGTCGTCTGCTCACCGCTGACCAGATGGTCGCTGACCGTGCAAATGCTCAGCGCTCGTGCACCGCGCCGCGCGGCCAGCGTGTACAGCGCGGCGGTTTCCATCTCCACCGCCAGCACGCCGTACGCCGCAAGCTGGGTCAGCAACGTCGGGTCGTCGGCATAGAAGGAGTCCCAGCTGGCGATCTGCCCGACATGTACTGGCAGCTCCCGCCGCGCGGCCGCGTCGACAGCGGCGCGCAGCAACCCGAAGTCCGCGGTCGGCGCGTAGGAGACGCCGCGGAAGCGCAGGGTGTTCATCGACGAGTCGGTGGCCGCGCTCATCGCGACCACCACGTCGCGCAGCGCCAGCGACTCGGTGAGCGCGCCGCAGGAACCCACCCGAACCAGCGTGCGTACGCCGTACTCCGCCAGCAGCTCGTGCGCGTAGATGGCCAGCGACGGCATACCCATACCGCTGCCCTGTACGGAAACGCGCGTGCCGCGGAAGCTGCCGGTGTAGCCGAACATGTTGCGCACCTCGCTATAGCGGCGCGCGTCATCGAGATAGGTCTCGGCGATCCAGCGGGCGCGCAGCGGGTCACCCGGCATGAGGACCGTGTCGGCGATCTCTCCAGGTGTGGCGCTGATGTGCGTGCTCATCCGGTGATCGTGGCAGAGTGCCGAACATGCCTGAGCCCTCGGTAGGCGCCGTCCGCGCCTACGTCGAAGCGCACCGCGACGACTTCCTCGCCGACCTCGACGCGTGGCTGCGCATCCCCTCGGTGTCCGCCGATCCCGCCCGCGCAGGCGACGTCCACGAATCGGCGCGGTGGCTGGCCGAGACACTTCGGCGTACGGGGTTTCCCACGGTCGAGGTGTGGGAGCCGCCCGGCGGCGGGCTGCCGGCGGTGTTCGCCGAGTGGTCCGCGGCGGAGCCGGACGCCCCGACCGTCGTCGTCTACGGCCACCACGACGTGCAGCCGGTCGACCCCCTCGAGCTGTGGTCGTCACCACCGTTCGAACCGCAGTTGCGCGATGGGCCCGCCGGTCCGCAGTTGCTCGCCCGCGGCGCCGCGGACGACAAGGGCCAGATCCTGTTCCACACGTTGGGAGTGCGCGCGCATCTGGCCGCCACCGGGCGGCGCGCGCCGGCGGTCACCCTTCGCCTCCTCATCGAGGGCGAGGAGGAGTCCGGATCGCCGAACTTCCCCGGCCTGCTCCGTGAGCGTCGGCAGCGGCTGGGCTGCGATGCGATCGTGGTCACCGACACCGGCATGTGGGGCCGCGACGTACCCAGCGTGTCCACCGGCATGCGCGGTCTCGCCGACTGCCAGATCGACCTCCATGGGCCGGACGTCGACCTGCACTCCGGCTCCTTTGGCGGCGCGGTACGCAACCCCGTGACGGTGCTCTGCGAGGTGCTCGCCGGCCTGCACGACGAGCGGGGACGGGTGACGCTGCCCGGCTTCTACGACCGGGTGCGGCCACTGTCGGAGGCCGAGCGGGAACTGTTCGCCCGACTGCCGTTCAATGAGGCCGAGTGGTTGCGTACGGCGGCGAGCCGGGCGGCGTACGGCGAAGAGGGCTACACCACCCTCGAGCGGGTGTGGGCGCGGCCGACGGCCGAGGTCAACGGCGTCTGGGGCGGCTACACCGGTCCGGGGCACAAGACGATCGTGCCGACCGACGCCCACGCCAAGCTCAGCTTCCGTCTTGTCGCCGACCAGGACCCGGCCGAGGTGCAGGCACAGCTGCGTGCCTACCTGGAGCACGCCGTCCCGGACGGGGTGACGTGGTCGGTCACCGGTTTCGGCGGCGGGGTGCGGCCCTGCCTCACACCGCTGGATTCCGCGGTGCTGGCGGCGGTGCGGCAGGCGATGGGTCGGGCCTTCGACGGCACCGACGTGCTGCTCACCAGGGAGGGCGGTTCCGGGCCGGAGGCGGACCTCGCCGAGATCCTGGACGCGCCGGTGGCCTTCCTCGGCGTCGGCCTGCCCGACGACCGCATCCACGCGCCGAACGAGAAGGTTGACGTCGACATGCTGCTGCGCGGGGCGGAGGCGGCGGCGTACCTGTGGGACGAGATGCCGGACGCCCTCCGGCGGTGAGCCGACGGGGGCTGGGGGGCGCGCTCCCGCTCGCGCGTGCCGTCGTCGACCGGGCGGCGCACCGGCGCAGCGACGACGCGTGGCTGGCCGCGGCGGACGCTGACCCGAGCACCCGGGTGCTCGTCGTCGACGACGGGCGGGTGCTGGTGCGGGGCGAGGGCGTCGGGAACGGCGAGGTGTCGCTGGCCCTGCTGCCGGCGTCCGCGGCGCCGGCAGGTGAGCGCTACCTGCTCGGCGAGGACAGCACCGGTACGGCGTACCTCGCCGTCGCTGCAGCCCTGCCCGAGTTGCCGGGAGCACGCCCCGAGGGGTTGCGTGAGGTGGGCGCGCTGCTCGACGACCGCGACGTGGGGCTGCTCGCCCACGCGGTGGCGTTGGAGCGCTGGCACGGGGCGCATCCGCGCTGCGCGCAATGCGGCGCACCGACGGAGCCGGCCGCCGCGGGCCACGTACGCCGCTGCCCGGCGTGCGCCGCCGAGCACTATCCGCGTACCGACCCGGCGGTGATCATGCTGGTGACCGACGACTCGGATCGCTGCCTGCTCGGGCGGCAGTCCCGCTGGCCGCCGCGCCGCTTCTCCACGCTGGCCGGGTTCGTCGAGCCAGGTGAGTCGTTGGAGCAGGCTGTCGCCCGCGAGGTGCTCGAGGAGGTCGGGGTGCCGGTGACGGGGGTGACCTACGTCGCCAGCCAGCCGTGGCCGTTCCCGTCGAGCCTCATGCTCGGCTTCACTGCGCGGGCGGGGGCGGTCGACCTGCGCCCGGACGGGGTGGAGATCGCCGAGGCGCAGTGGTTCACGCGGACCGAGTTGGCCGGGGCGGTGAGCGGGGACGACGTACGGCTGCCGCCGCCGGTGTCCATCGCCCGTCGCCTCATCGAGGGTTGGTACGGCGGTCCGCTGTGCGACCCGCCCGTCAGCTGACGTACCGCCCACCCGGTTGATCGCTGTTTTGCGATCCGCCAGCCGAGTCCGCTCGCCCGCCCGACCGGCGAACCCGATCATGGAGCCGCGCCGTCAGGACGCGGCGTCGCCAGCTTCTGCTTGACCTGCGCCAAGCTGGGGTTGGTCAGCGCCGACCCGTCGGGGAAGATCACCGTGGGCACCGTCTGGTGGCCCCCGTTGACCGACATCACGTAGTCCGCGGCAGCCGGGTCGCGTTCGATGTCCACGTCGACGTAGCCGATGCCCTCGCGGGTCAGCTGCCCCTTGAGCCGGTGGCAGTACCCGCACCACGGCGTGCTGTACATCGTCACCTGTTGGGCACCCGGCGGGCTGGCGGGCATCGACATGTAGTCCTCCGGGCGTGGGCTTCGAATGGCAGACAGCTCTAGGGCGCTGCAGGGATACAACCGGCGAAGCCGTCTCGGGCTTCCCGGCCACAACATGCCGGCCGCACGAACGTCCTCCACCTGGCGCCCGCCCGTCCTCCACCTGGCGCCAGCACAGTGCCTCGAGTGTCGGATGACCCTGCCAGGATGAGGAACCGTGTCCGCTGATCCTGCCGATGCCGCCGAGCAAGTCCTCGCCGGTCTCGACCCCGAGCAGCGCGTCGTCGCCACGGCGGTGCGCGGCCCGGTGTGCGTGCTGGCCGGTGCTGGCACCGGCAAGACCCGGGCGATCACCCACCGCATCGCCTACGCCGTGCGCACCGGCGTGGTCACTCCGGAGCGCGTACTCGCCGTCACGTTCACCACCCGGGCGGCGGGGGAGATGCGAGGGCGGCTGCGGTTGCTGGGCGCCGGCGGCGTCCAGGCCCGCACCTTCCACTCGGCCGCGCTGCGCCAGCTGACGTACTTCTGGCCGCGCGCGGTCGGCGGCCAACTGCCCCGGCTGACCGCGAAGAAGGCGCCGCTGCTGGCGGAGGCGGCCAGCCGCAGCACCCCGACCACGGTGGGCGGCACCGCCCGCGGCATCGACCGCAGCCTGGTCCGCGACCTGGCCGCGGAGGTCGAGTGGGCGAAGGTGAGCGAGGTGCCGCCGGACGACTACGCCGTCGCGGCCGCCGCCGGGCACCGCCGGCCGCCGCTGGACCCGCCGTCCGTGGCCAAGGTCTACGCCGCGTACGAGGCCCTCAAGCGCGACCGCGGACTGCTCGACTTCGAGGACGTGCTGCTGCTGGCCGTCGGCGTGCTCGCCGAGCACGGCGACGTGGCCGAGCAGGTGCGCGCGCAGTACCGCTACTTCGTCGTGGACGAGTACCAGGACGTCAACCCGCTGCAGCAGCGGCTGCTCCACCTGTGGCTCGGTGACCGCGACGACGTGTGCGTGGTCGGCGACCCGAGCCAGACCATCTACTCCTTCACCGGGGCGAAGTCGACCTACCTGCTCGACTTCCCCGCCCACCATCCCGGGGCGACCGTCGTACGCCTGGTGCGCGACTACCGCTCCACCCCCCAGGTGGTCGCGCTGGCCAACCGGGTGCTCGCCGCCGCTCCGGAGCGGGCCGGCGCAGCCCGGCTGGAGCTGCGCGCCCAGCGCCCCGCCGGACCGGAGCCCGCCTGCACCGCCTACGCCGACGAGGCCGCCGAGGCGGAGGGCGTCGCCCGCGACGTACGCGGCCTGCTCGGCCACGGGGTGCGTCCCGGCGAGATCGCGGTGCTGTTCCGCACCAACGCGCAGGCACCGGCGTACGAGCAGGCGCTCACCGATGCCGGTGTCCCCTACGTCGTTCGCGGCGGGGAGCGTTTCTTCGAGCGCCCCGAGGTGCGGCAGGCCGTGGCGCTGCTGCGCGCCGCCGTCCGCTCCGCCGACGGGTCGGCCCCGGTCGACGGCGGACTCGACGCCTGGGTCCGTCACCTGCTCTCTACGGCCGGGTGGTCGGCGGAGCCACCGCGCGGGGGCGGCGCCACCCGGGAGCGCTGGGAGTCCCTCGCCGCGCTCGTCGCCCTGGCGGGAGAGGTGGCCGCGGTCACCGACGAGCATCAGGACCGCGTCGCCGGGCTCGCCGCTTTCGTCGCCGAGCTGGAGGCGCGCGCAGCTGCCGCGCATGCGCCGGCCGCCGACGCGGTGACCCTGGCGTCCCTGCACGCCGCGAAGGGACTGGAGTGGCGTGCCGTGTTCCTGGTGGGCCTGGCCGACGGCACGGTCCCGATCATCTACGCGGAGACGCCGGAGCAGCTGGAGGAGGAGCGCCGACTGCTCTACGTCGGGGTGACCCGCGCGCAGGAACACCTGGCACTGTCGTGGGCGCGGGCCCGCGCCCCCGGTGCCCGGTCGCACCGTGAGCCGTCGCGCTTCCTCGCCGGCCTGCTGCCCGGCGCCGAGCCGGCCGCCGCCGGAGCAGGCCACGGCGGGCGGCGGCGGGGCGCGGGGGGCGTACCGCGCTGTCGCACCTGCCGCCGGCCGCTGCAGGTGGGAGCCGAACGCAAGCTCGGGCGCTGCGCGGCGTGCCCGTCCGATGTCGACGAGCGGTTGTTCGCCGCGCTCAAGGAGTGGCGGCTCGAACAGGCCCGCGAGCAGAGCGTTCCGGCCTACTGCGTCTTCACCGACGCCACTCTGCTTGCCATCGCCGAGGCTAAGCCAGGCACGCCGAAGGAGCTGACCGGCGTCGCCGGGGTCGGGGCGACCAAGCTCGACCGCTACGGGCCCCAGGTGCTCGCGCTGTGCGCCGATCGGGCGACTCCTGAGGAGGCGGTCGTCCGCGCCGTCGAATAAATGATTGCCGCGTACGCCGGGAGGGCCTACGCTGCGTCAGCCAGGCGGCGATCGCCGTCAGCAGCCAGCGTGCACAACGAGGAGGTGACCCGCGGTGAAGAACATCATGAGCTCGGCCGTGCCCGCGACGTCGACCTTCGACGCCCGGCACGCGCTGGCTGGCGAGGGCGCGTACCAGCGGACGCGGGTGTCCGCCGTGACGTGTCTCGCCCCGTCCAGCGTCCCGTCCAGCGCCACCACCAGCGTCCCGGCCGCCGCCCTGATGACCGACGTGATCGCCGGCTCGGCCTTCGGCAATGGCAACTCGGATCCGCGTACTTGGAGTCCCCCGGTCTAGCCCCATCGACCGGCATCTTCCAGGCCGCGGAACCCGAGACCCGGGATCCGCGGCCTTTTTCGTTGCCCAATCCGACTCCCCACCCACGAGGTCATGAGGAGGTGACACCGATGCAGCTCACGGCGATCGGCCTACCCGACGTCAACGACGCGCTGCTGCCGTGTCGCGAGTACGACCCGGAGCTGTTCTTCGCCGAGGCACCCGACGACGTGGAGTACGCCAAGTCGCTCTGCCAGGACTGCCCGGTCCGGGCCACCTGCCTGCGCGGCGCACTCGAGCGTCGCGAACCGTGGGGGGTCTGGGGCGGCGAGCTGTTCGTGCAGGGCGCGGTCGTGCCGCGTAAGCGTCCGCGCGGCCGCCCCCGCAAGACGGAGGTGGCTGCGTGACCAGCCCGACCGAGGGCGCAGCCCGCGCCACGAACACGAACATGAACACGAAGGCCGTCACCGGACCGGGGACGGCTGACCACCTGAACAGGAGACGAGAGATGTACCTCATGTACGAAGACCTGGCCCGGGCGCACATGCGTCAGCGCCAGGCCGAGGCCGCGCGGCACCGCCAGGTCGCCCGCGTCCTCGCCGCCCGGCGCTGGCAGCGCCGCGCCGAGCACGCCTCACGGCGCGCACGGCACGCGCTGGCCCTCGCCACCCTCGAGTCCTGACCCGAGCGTGTGGTCTGCGGGCCAGTCGAGCGTTCGCCGGTCGCAATCTGCGACCTGTCCGGTGCCCCGGTCCGTCTCGTGCGGCCG
>Ga0136616_10000718_pt1 | contig 16337 bp, 21 predicted proteins | sample AntDrymUQ2992106_2_FD_106648 | JGI IMG/M metagenome (GOLD analysis project Ga0136616, IMG submission 106648) | Polar desert sand microbial communities from Dry Valleys, Antarctica - metaG UQ299 (21.06) | ecosystem: Environmental > Terrestrial > Soil > Desert | place: Antarctica: Dry Valley...
GAGGCCGGCGACACGCTGGCGGTCCTGGCCGCGACGGTGCTCGAGGTGGCGTTCGTGCTCGAGAGCAGGCGGGCGGGATACGGCTGGGACCACGCGTCGGTGGCCGGAGCCGTCGAGGCCATCGCCGACGAGCCGGCCTTCGCCGTCGAGCACCGCGACGCGCTGCGGGCCGCCGCGACGACCTATCGCGACTGCGCGGTCGACCTGCACGACTGCTTCCTCCACGCGATCGCCGCGGAGCGGGAGACGCGGGTGCTCTCCTTCGACGACGACCTGCGGCGGCTGGGAAGCGGCGAGCGGCCGTAGCCGCCGTGGCCCGACTAGAGGTCGACGACCTCGAGCTGCGGGCGCCGGCGGCGCAGCGCGTCGGCCAGCACGCGCCGGTGGCAGCCGGCCGGATCGGCCTCGAGGCACATCAGGGCGGTGGCCGGGGCGCGCTCGAGTTCCCCGGCGAGGGCGTCGAGCTCCTCGGCAGCCGTTCGCTCCACGTGCTCGAGGAACGCCGCTCGAGCCTCCTCGGCGCGGCCGGCGCGATACAGCCAGCGGATGTCCGGCGGCGTGCCCAGCGCCTTGCGGTGCTCGTATGCGATCCCGTGGTCGCCGAGCAGCTCACCGAGCCGCGTCTTCGACATCCCGGGCCGCCGCGACTGCGGCCGGTAGCGGACGTCGATCAGCCGCAGCACGCCGGCCACGGTCAGCTCGTTGACCAGCTCGGGGGGAAGCAGCCGCTCGTACCCGATCGTGTAGAGCGTCGTCACGGGCCGGCGTCTTAGCACCCTGCGCACCCTTGAATGCGCGAGAAGGTCCGTTATGTCCCCTTCGGACGCGACCTCACAGAATCGCCGGACGGGCCGTTCCAGTGTGACCATGACCAGCGCCCCTATCGTCACCAGCATCCGCGACCGCGTCGACGGGCTCGACTGGAAGGCGCTGCGCGAGCAGCTCGACGGCACGGGCCACGCGATCAGCGTGCCGCTGCTCGACACCGCTGAGACGGGAGCGCTCTCCGACCTGTTCGACGGCGGCCGCTTCCGCACGACGATCGATATGGCGCGGCACCGCTTCGGCGACGGCCGCTACCGCTACTTCGACCATCCTCTGCCCGACACGATCGCCGAGTTGCGGACGTCGTTCTACCGCCACCTGGCGCCGATCGCCAACGACTGGTCAGAGCTGCTGCGCGGCGAGGAGCCGACGTTCCCGCCCGAGCACGACGAGCTGCTCGAGCGCTGCCACGCGGCCGGCCAGGAGCGCCCCACGCCGCTGATCCTCCGCTATGGCGAGGGCGACTGGAACGCACTGCACCAGGACCTCTACGGCGAGGTGTACTTCCCGTTTCAGATCCTGACGATCCTGTCGGAGCCGGGCGTGGACTTCGAGGGCGGCGAGTTCGTGCTGATGGAGCAGCGCCCGCGCGCGCAGAGCCGTGCGCACGTGCTCAAGCCGCCGCGCGGCGCGTTCGTGATCTTCCCGACTCGGCAGCGCCCGAACAAGGGCAAGAACGGCTACCACCGCGTCGGGATGCGCCATGGCCTCGGGACCGTCACCCGCGGCCGGCGGACCGCGCTGGGGGTCATCTTCCACGACTCCAAGTGATCCAGGGCGGCGGTCGCCGGGTAGGCCGGGGCATGCCCTTGAACTCGCTGCTGGACACCGTGCTGGACCGGACCCTGATCGGCTACGGCAACGTCGGCTACATCGTGCGCCGGCGCTCGTGGCCGGACGGCGACCCGCCGCGCGGGGCGCTGCGCGGCAAGGTGGCGATCGTGACGGGCGCGAAGACCGGGCTCGGGCGGGCGACGGCGCGCGGGCTCGTCGAGCTGGGCGCGAAGCTGCACATGGTCGTGCGCGGCCGCGAGGAGGGCGAGCAGGTGCGCGAGGGCCTTCTGCGCGAGGTTCCCGGCGCCGAGATCGTGGTCGACGAGTGCGACGTCAGCTCGATCGCGTCCGTGCGCGCCTACGCCGAGGCCTTCGAGGGCCCGCTGCACGTGCTGATCCACAACGCGGGCGTGATGCCCGACGAGCGCGAGGTCTCCGCGGACGGCATCGAGCTGACGCTCGCCACCCACGTCGTCGGCCCGCACCTGCTCTCCGCGCTGCTGCAGCCCGCGCTGAAGGCGGGCGCGCCCAGCCGCGTGATCTGGGTGGCCTCGGGCGGGATGTACGGGCAGAAGCTGCGGATCGACGACCTGCAGACCGAGCGCGACACCTACCGCCCCGCGGTCGTCTACGCGCGCACGAAGCGCGCGCAGGTCGTGCTGGCGGGCGAATGGGCCGAGCGGGTGCGCGACGACGGGATCGTGGTGCACGCCGTGCACCCCGGCTGGGTCGACACGCCCGGCGTGGACCGCTGGCTGCCGAAGTTCAAGGCGCTGACCCGGCCGATCCTGCGCACGCCGGAGCAGGGCGCGGACACGTTCGTGTGGGTGGCCGCCGCCGAGGAGCCCGGCCGCACCAGCGGCCGCTTCTGGCACGACCGCGAGTCGCGCCCGCTGCACTACATCCCGAAGACGAAGGAGAGCGCGGCGGACCGCCAGGCCCTGTGGGACGCGGCGCAGCGGCTGTCCGGCCTCGAGCCGGCCGCCCCGCTCCCCCGTGCCGCGCACTCGGCCAAGGCGACATAACGCCGCGGCTCGTCCCGCCCGGGCGAGCGGGCGGGCATCATTGGCGCTTGCCATGAGCGACCCGAACACGTTCACCGGCGCGACGCTGGACCGCGCCGCCGAGCGCCGCCGCGACGGCGAGTGGGTGGCGGCACAGCGCGCTCACCCGGCCGCGCGCGCCGTCGTGGCCGGCCGGGAGGGCGTGCACGTGACCGGCGGCGAGGCGCCGCGGCTCGCGCTCGTCCCGCTCGACCGCACCCGCGCCGGCGCCGGCGAGGCCCCGCTGCTGGGCCTGGACGCCGCCGGCCCGGTGTTCGCCGCCGAGGCCGACGGCGCGCCGCTCGAGCTGCACGGCCTGCGCGAGGCCGACGGCGCGCCGCTCGAGCTGCACGGCCTGCGCGAGGCCGCCGCCACGCTCCCCCAGGCCGACGGCGGGCTCGCCGCGTACGCCGCGGCCATGCTCGCCTGGCACCGCCGCCACCGCTTCTGCGCCAACTGCGGCGCGCCGACCGAGGTCCAGGAGGCCGGGCACGTCCGCGGCTGCTCCGCCTGCGGCGCCGTCCACCACCCGCGCACCGACCCCGTCGTGATCATGCTCGTACTCCGCGGCGACGACGTCCTGCTCGGCCGCCAGCCCAGCTGGCCGGCGGGCCGCTACTCGGCGCTGGCCGGCTTCGTCGAGCCCGGCGAGAGCCTCGAGGAGGCGGTCGCCCGCGAGGTGCTGGAGGAGTCCGGCGTCACCGTCGGCCCGCCCCGCTACGTCTCCTCGCAGCCGTGGCCGTTCCCCGGCTCGCTGATGCTGGGCTTCGTCGCGCCGTGGGCGGCGGGCGAGCCGGTGGTCGCCGACGAGGAGCTGGAGGACGCCCGCTGGTTCAGCCGCGGCGAGCTGGAGGCGGCGGTCGCCGGCCGCGGCCCGCTCGGCCTGCCGCCGCGCCTGGCGATCGCGCGGCGCCTGATCGACGGCTGGCTCGCGGAAGGGCGCACGGCCACTTGATCGAGGGCTTAACCTGAGAGGGGACGTGACCCTCGAGGGGTGGATCTTCATGGTCGGCCTGCGCGTCTTCGACGTGGGCGCGCTGATCGTGTGGCTGGTGTGGTTCTTCCGGCTGCGCGACAACGACGACGACGACGGCGAGGACTTCCGCGGCGGCCCCGGCGACGAGCCCGATCCGGAGCCGGGCGGGGCGCCGCCGGGCCTGCGCGTCCCGCTGCCCGACGCCGCGCCGTGGCCCGTCCGCCGGCGCGACCACCGCGGCGGCGTCGATCACCGCCCCGCGCCGCAGCGCGGGCGCGGCGTGCCCCCGCCCGTGCCCGCGCGGGCGCCGGTCAAGCGGCGCTAGGGCTCCCTGAGCTCGGCCGCGGTGAGCTGGTTCTCGTACGGCGCGCGGCCGGCGAGCTTGTACGCGCCGGCGCGCGCGGCGAGCCGCAGCGCGTCGGCGGTGGAGCGGCCGTCGGCCAGGCCGAACGTGAACGCCGCGGCGAACGAGTCGCCCGCGCCGTAGGTGTCGCGCGCCGGCCCGGGGAGCGTCGCCGCCTCGTAGGCGCCCGTCTCCCCCTCCGCCGCCCGCCACGTCCCGCCCTCATCGCCGCCGGTGGAGACGACCAGGTCCGGCGGGGGGTCGAGCCGGTCCGGATCGAGCTGCTCGCCCGCGTCGCTGCTGCTGCGCACGAGCGCGTCGAGCCGGACGCCGGCGGCCAGCAGCGCCGCCTCCGCCCGCGGCGTCGCCACCAGGCGGCCCGCGCGCCGCGCGGCCCGCAGCGCTCCCTCGTCGCCGCCCGTGAAGTAGACGCCGTCGACCGCCTCCAGGCGCTCCCACGGCAGCGGATCGGCGCCGTGGGGCACGAGCCGCTCGCCGATCACGGTGATCGTGCGCTCACCGGCGCCGTCGAGATGGGTGAAGCCGCGGCGCTGGCGCCCCGGCCGCGGCGCGGCGTGCACCGTCACGCCGAGCGCCGCGAGCCGCTCGGCGGTGCGGCGGCCCAGCTCGTCGCCCGCCAGGGCGGTGAAGAAGTCCACGCCGCCGGCGAGCTTGGCCAGCTGCACCGCCGCCACCGCGCCGCCGCCGCCGACCTCCTCCCACGACTCGCTCGCGTGGACGATCTCTCCGGAGGCCGGCAGCCGCGGCACGCGCGCGAACTCCATCCACTCGGCGTGGCCGACGACGGCGACGCGCGTCATGCCCGCAGCGGCGCCGACGCGAACTCGCGCATGCCGGCCTCGAAGTCCTCTAGCGCGCGGAAGCCGAGCCGCTCGGCGGCCAGCTCCGCCGAGGCGAACACGTGGCGCACGTCGCCCCCGCGCCACTGGCCGGTGACCTGCGGCTCGAGCGAGCCCTCGAACGCGCGGGCGAGGGCCTGCGCCATGTCGAGCACCGTGCGCGGCGTGCCGCTGGCCACGTTGAACGCGCCGCGGACGGGCTCCGGCGCGGTCAGCGCGAGCACGTTGGCCTCCGCGACGTCGCGCACGTGCACGAAGTCGCGCCGCTGGCCGCCGTCCTCGAAGACGCTCGGCGCCTCCCCCGCCGCCAGCGCGGAGCGGAAGATGCTCGCCACCCCGGCGTAGGGCGTGTCGCGCGGCATCCGCGGCCCGTAGACGTTGTGATAGCGCAGCGCCGTCACGGGCACGCCGGTCTCACGCGCGAAGGAGGCGCACAGGTGCTCCTGGGCGAGCTTCGTGGCGGCGTAGACGTTGCGCGGGTCCAGCGGCGCGTCCTCGGGCACGGTGCGCGGCTCCAGCGCGCGGGCGCAGACCGGGCACGGCGGCTCGAAGCGCCCGGCGTCGAGCGCCTCGGGCTCGCGTGGCCCTGGCCGCACCAGCCCGTGCTCGCGGCACGCGTAGCGCCCCTCGCCGTAGACGACCATGCTGGAGGCGAGCACGATCCGCCCGGCGAAGCCGTCGCCGGCGAGCGCGCGCAGCAGCCGCGCGGTGGCGAGGTCGTTGTGGCCGACGTAGTCGGCGATGTCGGAGATGTCGGCGCCGAGGCCGACCATGGCGGCCTGGTGGCAGACCGCGGCGACGCCGTCGGCGGCCAGGCGCGCGACCGCCTCCACGCGCAGGTCGCCCTCGATCAGCTCGGCGCGGGGGTCCAGGTAGCCGGGCCGCTCGCGATGGGCGGCGGGCAGCAGGGCGTCGATCACCCGCACCTGCAGACCCAGCTCGAGCAGCGCGTCGACCACGTGCGAGCCGATGAACCCGGCGCCGCCGGTGACGAGGATGGGACCGTCCATCGGCGACCGTAGCGGAGCGCGGGAGCGCGTCAGATCGCGCCGGCCGGGTAAGGGACGGGCATGCCCGACGTGGTCCTGCCCGTGCTCGACGAGCGCGACGCCCTTCCTTGGGTGCTCGAGCGCATGCCCGCGGGATACGCGCCGATCGTGGTCGACAACGGCTCGACCGACGGCTCGGGCGTCCTCGCCGCGGCGCTCGGGGCACGCGTCGTCCACGAGCCCCAGCCCGGCTTCGGCGCCGCCTGCTTCGCCGGCCTGCAGTCCGCCACGGATGCCATCGTCTGCTTCATGGACTGCGACGCCTCCTTCGACCCGCGTGAGCTGCCGCGCGTGGCCGGCCCGGTGGCCGCCGGCACCGCGGACCTCGTGCTCGGCGCCCGCCACGCCGTCGCGGGCGCCGCCTGGCCGCTGCACGCCCGCGCCGCCAACGCCGTGCTCGCGTTCGAGCTGCGCCGGCGCACCGGCGCGCGGATGACCGACCTCGGCCCGATGCGCGCCGCCCGCCGCGAGCCGCTGCTCGCGCTCGGCATCCGCGACCGCCGCTTCGGCTGGCCGCTGGAGATGGTCCTGCGGGCGTCCGCCGCCGGCTGGCGGATCGAGGAGGTCCCCGTAAGCTACCTCGCCCGCGAGGGGCGCTCGAAGGTCACCGGGACCGTTCGCGGTACCGTGCGCGCCGTGCGCGACATGGCGGGCGTCCTCGCGTGAACCGACCGCACGGCTGGCGCGCATACGTCGTATGGCCCCGTCTCTCGTAGTGATCGCCAAGGAGCCGGTTCCTGGGCGCGTCAAGACGCGCCTGGTGCCGCCCTGCACGCCGGAGCAGGCCGCCTCGCTCGCCCTCGCCGCGCTCCAGGACACGCTGGACGCGGCGCTCGCGTCCCAGCGCGCCGGGCGGCGCGTGCTCGTGCTCGACGGCGAGCCCGGGCGGTGGCTGCCGGACGGCTTCGAGGTCGTCGCGCAGCGCGGCGACGGGCTCGCAGAGCGCCTGGCGGCGGCCTTCGAGGACGCCGGTGGGCCGGCCTTCCTGGTGGGAATGGACACGCCGCAGGTCACGCCCGCGCTGCTCGACGCGGGCCTCGAGGCGCTCGAGCGCGGCGACGCCACGTTCGGCCCGGCGCTCGACGGCGGCTACTGGGCGATCGGCCTGCGCCGGCCCGATCGGGCGGTCTTCGTGGACGTGCCGATGAGCGAGGACACCACCGGCGCCGTCCAGCGCGCCCGCCTGGCCGCCCTCGGCCTGCGGACCGTCACGCTGCCGCCGCTGCGCGACTTCGACACCATCGGCGACGCCCGCGCCGTCGCCGCGGAGGCGCCCGGCGGGCGCTTCGCGGCCGCGCTGGCCGGGATCGAGCGGGCGGTCGAAGGGGTGCCCGCATGAGCGCGGAGCCCGTCACCGAGACCGCCGCCACCAGCGCCCGCCGGCGCTTCGGCGCGCGCGCGCTGCAGGCCGTGCCGGAGGCGCCCGGCGACGCCCGGATCCTGCCGTCCGACCTGCTCTACGGGCGCCTGCTCGCCACCGCCGCGCAGCACTCGCTGGGCGACGGCCCGCCGCACGAGGGCGTGCTCCGGCGTGCCGACGGCAAACTGGACACGCTGCCCTTGGACCGCTGGCTGGGGCCGGTCGACGAGACCGACAACGAGATCCTCGAGCGCGTCGAGGGCCCCGTGCTCGACATCGGCTGCGGCCCCGGCCGGCACGTCGCCGCGCTGCGGGCGGCGGGGCGGGCGAGCCTCGGCCTCGACCTCTCGCCCGTGGCGGTCTCGATCACCCGCGGCCGCGGCGCCGACGCCGTGCTCGGCTCGGTCTTCCACGAGGTCCCGCGCGCCGGCAGCTGGGGCACTGCGCTGCTGCTGGACGGCAACGTCGGCATCGGCGGCGCACCCGGCGCGCTGCTGCGCCGCGCGCGCGAGCTGCTGGCCCCCGCCGGCACCGTGCTCGTGGAGCTCGACCCGCCCGGCGCGCGCACCCGCCTCACCCAGGTGCGCCTGGAGGCGCCCGGCGTCGTCAGCGAGTGGTTCGCCTGGGCGCACGTCGGCATGGACGGCGTCGACGCCGTGGCGGCCCCCGCCGGGCTGGTGCCGGCGTGGACGCTGCGCGCCGGCGAGCGCTGGTTCGCCGCCCTGCGCCGCCCATGACCCGGCCGCCCCGCGCGGCCTACCGGGTGCTCGGCAGGGGCGGCGGGTCCAGGAGCTGAACCGCATCCTCCGCCGCGCTGGACACGATCACCCGGCCCGTGCCGGGCGACGCGACGGCGAGCGCGTCGGGCTGCCGGACGGACGGGAAGCGGCGCAGCTCGCGCGGCCGGCGGCCGGCGGACAGCTCGACCAGCTCGTTCGTCGCGGTCAGCGTGACCCACAGCCGGCGCTTCACGCTGTCGTAGCCGATCGCGTACGGCGCGCCGGCGAGCCGGTAGCGGCGGTCGAGGCGGAACTCGCCGCCGGCGAGGCGGAAGATCAGCAGCGCGCCGGCCGTCGTGTCGGTGACGTAGACGTAGTTCTCGCCGTTGGAGACCAGTCTCGTCGGCCCCGTGCCTGCGTTCGCGCGCCCGATGCGCTTCAACGTGCGGGCGTCGAACAGCTCCACGACGCGCTCGCGAGCCGACAGGACGGCGACCTGGCGGTCCTCGCCGAGCGCCGTCACGGCCACGGGCTGCAGCCCGGTGGGCAGACGGGCGACCTCGCGGCCGTCCTCGCGGCCCTCCTCGGTCACCCGGAGCGCGTTCTCGCGCTCGAGCACCTCGAAGGTCCGCCCGCCCGCCGTGGCGCGTACGCCGGAGCCTTCCTCGAGACGCCCTGCGACGGCGGCGCCGCCCGAGCGGACGACCCGGCCGGCCGGCTCGGCGGAGACCATCGGGGAGGCGGCCGGCGTCGCGGCGGCTGGAAGCTCGCCGGCGGGTCGGGAGCCGCAGCCGGCCAGCACCAGGGCGGCTGCGACGGCGGCCGGCCAGGGGGCGAGCCGGCGGCGCGGCGTGGCGTGCGGCGCGGGCGGCAAGATGGGCGCAGGATGGCAGCCGCGGCCGGCGAGACCACGGCGTGAGCGCGGCGACCGTCGCGGGCGCTCGCGGCGCGAGGCTCCGCGCACGCCTGCCGCACCTCGCGTTCGCGGTCGGCGCCGTCGTGGTGGCGGTCGGCGTGATCCTGCGGCGCCTGACCGACTACGTGCTCGGCGCGCCCTGGCCGCCGTCACTGGGGAACCTCGAGCCGGGCGCGCACCCGCTGCTCGCCGTCTCGCTCGCGTGCTTCGCGGCGGCGGTCGTGCTCGCGCCGCGGCTGCTGGACGAGCGGGCGCGCCCGGCGGTCGTGGCGGGCGCGCTGCTGGCCGGCACGCTGGTGCTGCGCCTCGCGCTGGCCGCCGGCCGCGGCGGCACCGCCCAGTGGGACCGGGTGTTCGACGAGGCGCGCTACTTCGAGGGCGCCAACGAGTACCTGCCGGCGCTGGCGTCGGTCGAGCTGGGCACGGGCTTCTTCATCGACCGCTTCGCCGAGCTGGTGCCCTCCTTCCCGGTCCACGTCGCCGGGCACCCGCCCGGGCTGCTACTCGTGATGCACGCGTTCGGCATCACCACGCCGGCGCAGCTGGCGGCGCTGTGCATCGCGGTCGGGGCGCTGAGCGCGCCGCTCACCTACGCGCTGGCGCGGCGGCTGCTCGACGAGCGCGGCGCCCGCCTGGCCGGGCTGCTGATGGCGCTCTCCCCCGCGGCGCTGATGTTCGGCGTCACCTCCGCCGACGCGGTCTACCTCACGCTCGGCCTGCTCGCCGCCTGGCCGCTCGCGAGCGGTTCGCGCCGGGACCGGCCCATGGCCGGGCCGCTCGCGGCCGGTTCGCGCGGCGACCGGCCCACGGCCGGGTCGCTCCCGATCCGTCCGCACCCCGTGCTGCTCGTCGGGGCGGTGGTGCTCGCCGTCGTCTCGCTGTTCGCGTGGTCGCTGCTGGCCGTCGGCGCGTGGGCTGCGCTCCTCGTCCTGCGTCGTGACGGCTGGCGCCCCGCGCTCGCGCTCGCGGCCACCTGCGGTGTGGTCCTGCTCGCCTTCCACGCCGCGTTCTGGGCGCTGACCGGCTTCGACGCGCTCGGGACGATCCGGGCGACGGAGGAGGTCTACCGCGCCGGCGTGGCGTCGATGCGGCCCTACTGGTACTGGCTGCTCGGCTCCCCCGTGGGCTTCCTGCTGGTGCTCGGCCTGCCGATCGGGTGGCTGGCGCTGCGCGACCTCGCGAACGGCTCACCCGAGGCGATCGCGATCTTCGCCGTGCTCGCCATCGCGTCGGTGATGGGCTTCACGAAGGCCGAGACGGAGCGGATCTGGCTCTTCTTCGCCCCCTTCGTCTGCCTCGCCGCCGCGCGAGCGCTGGCCGGCCGGCCCGGCCTCGTGACGCCGGTGGTGGCGGCGCTCGCCGCCCAGGCCGTGCTCCACGAGCTGGTCTTCGACACCGTCTGGTGAGCGGCGGCTTCGGCCCGCCGGCTCAGCGGGAGTGCGGAGCCGGCCAGCCGAGGCCGGCCGCGGCGGTGCGGACGGCCCCCAGGAGGGCTTGGACGGAGGGGCGCTCGGCGTCCGTCGTGCGGGTCGCGGTGAAGATGGTTCGGTGCACGGAGCCCTCGGCGATGGCGCGCACGGCGACCCCCGGGTGAGCGTCTGGGGCCACGAGCTGCGGCAGCCGCCGGCACCGTCCTCTGCCTCGCCTCCGCCGCCGCGTTCGGCGCAATGGGGATCTTCGGCAGGCTCGCCTACGAGGAGGGCGCGACCGTCGGCACGTTGCTGGCCGTCCGGTTCGTGCTCGCCGCCGCGCTGTTGTGGCTGGTCGCGGCCTCCTCGGGCGGCGCCCGCCGCGTGCGTGCGCTGCCCCGCCGCGACGTCGGCATCGCGCTCGTCTCGACGGTCGGCGCCGTCGGCCTCTTCTTCGCGGGGCTGCAGCGCGTGGGCCCGACGGCCGCGTCGATCCTGGAGCCTGTCGTCACCGTCGTGCTGGCGTTGCTCGTGTTCGGCGAGTCGCTCCGTCCCGTGCCGCTCGCCGGCGGGGCGCTCGTGCTGGTCGCGGTGCTCGCGGTCCGGGTGCCGGTGCGCCTCGCCGTCCCCGGCGTTCGGGCCGGCGCCTAGGATGCGCACGGTGTCGGGTCCGCTGAAGGGAAGGTGGCGCTGGTGGCGGGCGCGACCCGCGGTGCCGGGCGCGGCACCGCGGTGTCGCTGGGAGAGGCGGGCGCGACGGTCTACTGCAGCGGTCGCACGACCCGGCGGCGGCGCTCGGAGTACGACCGGCCGGAGACGATCGAGGAGACCGCCGAGCTGGTCGACGCGGCCGGCGGCGAGGGGATCGCCGTCGAGGTCGACCACCTGCAGCCGGCGCAGGTCGAGGCGCTCGTGCAGCGCATCGAGGCCGAGCGGGGCCGCATGGACGTGCTGGTCAACGACATCTGGGGCGGCGAGCTGCTGGCCGAGTGGAACACGCCGCTGTGGGAGCACGACCTCGACGGCGGCCTGCGGATGCTGCGCCTGGCGGTCGACACGCACCTGATCACCAGTCACTTCGCGCTGGCGTTGCTGATCCGCCGCCCGGGCGGCCTCGTCGTCGAGATGACCGACGGCCACAGGAGTACAACGCGGCCAACTACCGGCTCTCGACGTTCTACGACCTCGCCAAGACGTCGGTCATCCGGCTCGCGTTCGCGCAGGGCAAGGAGCTCGCACCCCACGGCGCCACCGCCGTCGCGCTGACCCCCGGCTGGATGCGCTCGGAGATGATGCTCGACCACTACGGGGTCACCGAGGCGAACTGGCGCGACGCGACGGCCGGCAACCCGCACTTCACGGCGATCTCCGAGACCCCGCGCTTCGTCGGACGCGCCGTCGCCGCGCTCGCCGCCGACCCGCACGTGCACGATCGCAACGGCGGCTCGTTCTCCTCCGGCGCCCTCGCACGCGAGTACGGCTTCACCGACCTCGACGGCTCCCAACCCGACTGCTGGCGCTACCTGGTCGAGGTCCAGGACGCCGGCCGCCCACCCGACCCGACCGGCTACCGCTGAACCAAGGCGATCGGCTGGGGCGGGCGACGGCGCTGGGGCTCACAGCCGCAGCAGGCGCGTGGCGGCGGCCTTCCAGGTGGCGACCACGGGTGCGCCAGGCGTGAGGTCCAGCTCGTGCGAGGAGGCGTCGCTGAGCTCCGCGGTCAGCGGCTGGGGCGCGGCGAGCCCGGCGCGGACGCGGTTGCCGACGGCGGTGACGGAGACGACCTGGACGGCGAGGTGGTTCTGGGCGGAGCCGCTGCGCGCGGTGCCCGCCGGGGCGAGTGCGATCTCCCACGGGTAGACGCTGACCGCCACGCGGCCCTCGCCGGGCTCGGTGCTCAGCACGGTGCCGCCGCCGTCGAGCGCCACCACGGTGAGGCCGTCGTCGCCCGGGCGGGCCGTGCCCGTGAGCACGACGGCGCCGGTGAAGTCGGCCACGAAGGCCGACGCGGGCGAGGCGGCCAGCTCGGCGGCCGTGCCCTGCTGGATCACGCGGCCGCCGTCGATCACGCCGACCCGGTCGCCGAGCAGCGCGGCCTCGGTGAAGTCGTGGGTCACGAGCAGGGTCGGCACCCCGGCCTCGGCCAGGACCGCCGACAGGGCGCGCCCGCCCGCGGCGCGCGAGCGCGTGTCCAGCGCGGACAGCGGCTCGTCGAGCAGCAATGCCGCCGGGCGGCGCGCGAGCGCGCGGGCGACGGCGACCCGCTGGCGCTCGCCGCCCGACAGCGTCCGCGGGCGCGCGTCGGCGAGGTGGGCGACCCCGAAGCGCTCCAGCAGCTCGTGCGCACGCCGGCGCCGCTCGGCCCGGTCCATGCCGCGCAGCGGGTAGGCGACGTTCTGCCACGCCCGCAGGTGGGCGAACAGCGCGTACTCCTGGAAGACGTAGCCGCAGCGCCGCCGCTCGGGCGCGACGTCGATCCGCCGCTCCGTGTCCAGCCACACCTCCTCGCCGCAGGCCACGCGCCCGCGCTCCGGCCGGACGAGGCCGGCCACGACGCGCAGCACCGACGTCTTGCCCGCGCCCGATGGGCCGGCCAGGGCCAGGCAGGCGCCGGCCGGGACCTCGAGCGCGACGTCGAGCGTGAACGCCCCGAGCCGCGTGGCGGCCTCAACGCGCAGCACCGCCGAGCCACGCCGAGCCGCTGAGCAGCTTGACCGACAGCAGCAGCGCGCCGGAGATGGCCACGAGCACCGCCGACAGCGCCAGCGCGCCGGTGAAGTCGGTCGAGAAGCGCTCGTAGATCGCCAGCGGCACCGTCTGGGTGATGCCGCGGAAGGAGCCGGCGAACATCAGCGTGGCCCCGAACTCGCCCAGCGCCCTCCCCCACGCCAGCGCGAAGCCGGCGATCAGGCCCGGGCCGGCGGCGGGGATGGCCACGCGCAGGAACGTGCGGGCCTCGCCGGCGCCGAGCGTCCGCGAGGCGTCCAGCCACGTGGTCTCGACCGCCTCGAAGCCGGCCTGCGCCTGGCGCAGGTAGAAGGGCGCGGCGACGAACGTCAGCGCGAGGATCACCCCCGCAGTGGTCAGCACGAGCTGGATCCCCGCGTCCTCGATCAGCCCGCCGAGGACGCCGTTGGGCCCGAGCGCCGCGAGCAGCCCGATCCCGGCGACGGCCGGAGGCAGCACGAGCGGCAGCTCGACGAGCGTGACGATCGCCGCGCGACCATGGAAGCGCCGGGTGGCGAGCAGGTAGGCGGCGGGGGTCCCCACCAGGACGATGACCGCGAGCGCGGCGGCGCTGCACAGCAGGCTCAGCCGCAGCGCCTCGAGCGCGCCCTCCTCCCCCAGGCTCGCCACCAGGTCGAGCGGGCCCGTGTCGACGAAGATCGCCACGATCGGCAACGTCAGGAACAGCAGGGCCACAGTGAGCGCCGCGACCAGCAGGACGCCGAACCAGCCTGGGCGCGAGACGGTCACTCGCCGGGCGGCGGCTCGAAGCCGGCGTCCTGGAGCGCCGTGGCTCCCGCGCCGTCGAGCAGCCCGGCGATGAACGCGCGGGCCGCCTCGGGCTGCATGGCGCCCTTGACCACGGCCACGCCGTAGGCGACCGACGGCTGCAGGCCCTCGGCCAGCTCGATCGCCTTCAGCGCGCCGTCGGTGGCGCGCACGTCGGAGATGTAGAGGAAGCCCGCGTCGACCGCGCCCTGGGTCAGCTTGCCGGTGATGCCGGCGACCTCGGGCTCCTCCGAGCGGACGTTGGCGAGGATCGCCCTGCTCTGCTGTGGCGGCAGCTTCTCGAGCACCGTGCGGGTGTAGGCGCCGACCGGCACGTCGTCGGAGCCGATCGCGAGGTTCACGCCCTCGGCCTGCAGGTCCTCCAGCGAGCCGACCTCGGCGTCCTCCGCCGGCACCGCGAGCACCAGCCTGTTGCCCGCGAACACGGTCGGCTGCTCGACCAGCCCGGCCGCGAACAGCTCGTCGGGCAGCTTCGTGTTGGCCGCGGCGTAGACGTCGGGCTCGACGCCCTGGCGGATCTGCGCGGCCAGCTCGTCGGAGCCGGCGAACGAGAACCGCGCCGAGGCGCCGGGGAACTGCTCGCCGTAGCGGGTGAAGGCCGTCTTCAGCGACGCGGCCGCGGAGACCGTCAGCTGCGGCTTGTCACCGCCGCTCGTCGCCCGCTCGTCGTCGGCGCCGCAGCCCGCCAGGGCCAAGACGGCGAGTCCCGGCAGGATCCACGCCCTCATGCCCCGCCCCGCTCGATCATCACCGACGTCGCCTTCACGGCGGCCGTCGCCCGTGCGCCCTCCGCCAGCCCCAGCTCCTCGACCGCGTCGCGCGTGATCGCGGCCGTGATCCGGTGCGGGCCGGCCTCGATCTCGACCAGCGCCATCACGCCGTCGACCTCCACCGACGTGACCACGCCCGGGAACCGGTTGCGCGCCGAGAGCCGGTCGCCGGCCGCGTGGCGCTCCGGGCGGCTGGTCAGCCGCTCCACCTCGCTGCGCGGCACGCGCCGCCGGTTGCGCTCGTCGCGCACGGTCGCGAGCTTGCCCGCAGCGTCCCAGCGCCGCAGCGTGTCGACGCTGACGCCGATCGCCTTCGCCGCGGCGCCGAGGGTGAGGTCTTGAGGCGTCATTGTTGCCTAAGCGTTGCATAGGCGGCGGTCCGCCGTCAACCGGTGGTGGCGCTGCGGGGCGTCTACGGCGGCTGGGTAGGAAGGTGAGGGAGCCGGCGGGCGCGCAGGCCGCGTTTCGTGACAACGACCGCCGCCACCGTGCGCGCCTGTCACGAAACTCGGCTCTGGCCCGCATTTCGTGACAACGGCTCCGCCGGACCACCGTCACTGTCACGAAATGCGGGCTCGGCCTGCACACCCATCCCCCTCACCTGCCCGCCGTTCAGCGACGCCGGCGCCCCCGGCGCCGCCTCGACTCAGGCCCCCGGCACCGGCGGCAGCGTCCCCGCGACGCCCCGGCGCTCGCCGTCGCCGGTGACCTCGACCTTCCAGATCGGGGCCTCCGCCTTCACGCGGTCGATCAGCGCACGGGCGCCGGCGAACGCCTCGCCGCGGTGCGGGGCGGAGGCGGCGACGACGACGCTCGGCTCCCCCAGCGGCACGGTCCCGACCCGGTGCTCGAGCGCGACCGCGCACAGCTCGTGGCGCGCGGCCTCCTCCTCGCCGATCGCGCGCAGCTTGTCGGCGGCCATCTCGGCGTAGGCCTCGTAGTCCAGCTCGGGCACCTCGCGGGTCACGCCCTCGAAGATCACCACGGCGCCGGCCCGCGGGTCGCGGACCGCCGCCGACAGCGCGCCGACGTCGAGCGGCTCGCCGGTGACCCGCACGCCGCGCACGGGCCCGCCGCCCGCTCCCCCGCTCACGGGCGGGATCAGCGCGACCTCGTCGCCGGCGCGCACGGGCGCGGAAGCGGACGCGTACTCGCGGTTGATCGCCACGACGCACTGGCCCGGGGCGAGCGCGCCGACCGGCGTGGACCCCATCGCCGCCAGCAGGTCCTCCACCCGCGCACCCTCGGGAAGCTCGACCTCCACGTGCGAGCCGCCCGCGCGCTGGCGCAGGCCCGCGAACAGGCGGACGGAGACCATCATCGCGCCGAGCGTAGCCTGGATCCGCCGGAGGCGCCGCGGGAATCGGCGGATCCAGGCTTAGAGGGCGCTCGGCACGGCGCTCACCGGCCACCGCGCCGGAGCAGCGCCTCGAGCGCGGGCGCGGCCAGCGGCCGCGACAGGTGGAACCCCTGCGCGTAGTCGCAGCCCAGCTCGATCAGCCGCGCGAGCTGGCCCGCGGTCTCCACGCCCTCGGGCACGACGCGCATCTTCAGCGCCCTGGCCATGCCGACGATCGCCTGCACGATCGCCGCGTCGCCGCGGCCGCTCTCCCCGAGGTCGTGCACGAACGCCCGGTCGATCTTGATCACGTCGAGCGGGTAGCGGCGCAGGTAGCCGAGCGAGGAGTAGCCCGTGCCGAAGTCGTCGAGCAGCAGCCGGATGCCGAGCCGCTGCAGCGCTTGCAGCGTCTCGATCGTCGCCAGGGTCTCCTCCATC
>Ga0136616_10000719_pt1 | contig 16334 bp, 19 predicted proteins | sample AntDrymUQ2992106_2_FD_106648 | JGI IMG/M metagenome (GOLD analysis project Ga0136616, IMG submission 106648) | Polar desert sand microbial communities from Dry Valleys, Antarctica - metaG UQ299 (21.06) | ecosystem: Environmental > Terrestrial > Soil > Desert | place: Antarctica: Dry Valley...
CCGACCGGGCAACCAACGGCCGGATCGAAGGCACCAACAACAAGCTCGGAGTCCTCAAACGGATCGCCTACGGATTCGTCAACGTCTCCAACTTCGCCGCCAGAGCACTTCTCCTAACACCCGGCATGGCAACATCACCATGACCGAGAATCGAAGGGCCATCCCAACTCAACGCGCAGAACCGAAAAGTCCTTGTTACCATTACCTTTTTGGACCCCAGGGACTCGAACCATCGTCAACCCGGGGTGGCGGAGAGCGGCGACCGCCACCGAACGGGCGTCATTGGGATCAGTCTTTTGGGATTTGCCCGAACCCAACACCCGCACCCGCGACGCCATCATCGGCGGCACATCCATCACCCGCTCACCAGCCGCGACCAGCTGTTGGGACACCAGATAGCCCATCCCCCGGGCCGACTCCACCGCCCAACACCGATCCTCATACCCTGACGCCCATTCCCGGAGCTGCCCCACCTGGTTGGCTGTCGCCTTCACCCGGATCTGGTCGATCACCACCTCGTCGAGGTCGATCACCACCGCTGTATGCGACCCCTTGTGAGGGTCTATCCCGATCATCACACTCATCACATTGCCCTTTCTCTCGGCGATGGGGACCGCAGCGGGCAAACCTGATTCGGGTCGATGTGCACTCGCCTCTTTCGAGCCACGCCACGGCCGTGGACACCAGCCAGCAGACACTTCGTTCGAAAGCCAACCCCGACGGGTGGCAGGCACTTAGAGAGCCCACCAGCCGGCGCCTCGACGCTACGGGAACACCCCGCAACGCGCCCCCAGTCTCAATCAGGCACGTATCGAGTGCCGTCGAAGTCGGGTACGACGATCCGGGCTTGCCGCGCCTCGCAGCTAGCTTCGGAGTGAGCTGACCACATCCTGACCACATTCACCTCGGTATGGGTCGCTATCAGACCTATCGGGCCGGTACCAGGAACCCCCGGAAACCCTTGCTAGAAGGCACTCTTCGATATCCTCCGACACCACCAAACACGACCCTGAACTGACTTTTAATCCCAAGGCCAGGGTTCGATTCCCTGCGGGCCCACCACGAAAACCCTTGCATGAGCTGAGTCTTTACGTTCGCCGTTTCGACGCCGGCATTATCTCTGAGGCAAAACATCGGCAAATCACCGGCAGCGATCCGGCTTCAAGGGAACTCCCGACGGGATCTGACGAACAGGAGGCCATCGATGAGCTCGTACCCGACGACGTATCTCGTTCCTTGCGGATCTTCTAACTCCATCACCCAGGAATCCGAGCCGCGGTCCTCGGTGGCGCGGATCACCACATCCGACTCCGACAGCTCGAACTTCTGCTCGACGTACCAGCGAGCCCGTTCCACGATGTCACTCATGTCGGGTCTGAACTCGACCAGACGTCGCGCATCGGCACTCTTCAGCCGGGAACGGTAGGCCGTTTGAATGCTGCCTTCACCCCATCCCACGCAGCGGCCGAGACCATCCCGGTGGCAATCGTGATGATGATGACCTCAGTGGAGAAGGACGCTCCCCACTCGTAGGCCGACTTCCCATGGCTGAACAAGAGCTGGTCGAGCATCATCGCTCCCGGCAAGCGCCCTGACAACCGCCGCTTCCAAACCCGGTGGAGGTCCCACTCCTCCGCAGGCTCGACCACGGTGATCCAAACCTCATCGAGGGAAGCAGCCGGAGCGTCTGGATTGACGGAGGGATTGATTCGGAGCTTGAAGGCTTCGGCGGTCCGAGACAATTCGTGAGGGAGCTGTCACTCATGGTCTTTGAGCTTCAGGGTGTGGCGCCGCGAAAGAGGCTGGCCACTAGCTCGCCTGTTGCGCGGGCCTGTTGGGGCATGACGTGGCTGTAAGTGTCGAGAGTGATCTGGATCGATCCCATGACCGAGTCGCTCGGCGTCGATCTTGGGGTGCACTCCAGCAGCCAGAGCCGTCGTTGCCCATGTGTGTCGCAAATGGTGAAAGCGGATCCTCGGGACCGCAGCCGACGCCACCACGCACGAGCACCCGTGTTTGCGTTCTCAGCTCGTCTCTACTCGGAGACGATGGTCGAGACGTCAACGACGATGGCAACGCAGAGCAGCACCACCACCAGGCCGATGAAGGCGGTGTAGGACCTGCGAGCCCGGTGGTCGGCGATCCAGAAGCGACGGACTCCGGCGATTCCCATCACCATGGCAAATAGGCACAGGGCAATGCTGATCGGAGGACCGAGCGTGTCGAGCAACCCGACAAACGGTGCGACGATCGGTATCAGTAGATAAGTAATGGTGCACCGAATGCCGGACACCACAATCGCGGTGGTTGTCGACCGACGAGCACCGATAATGGCGTTCTTGTCGACGACATCGCCGACACGCAGCAACCTGCGGATTAGCCGGTCGGCGGGCGCACGCTCGGTACGGAGGTGCAGGGAGCCGCTAACGATTTCCCCAAGGTCGTGAATTGAGACCGACCGAGACGTGTGGCGTGCCCTCCAACCGAAGCGCAGCAAGCACAGTCTCTGCCGCCCGCCGACCCGAGTCCACGCATTCGTTGAGGCCGATCCCATGAAAGGCGGCTCCTGCCAGGGCGAGGCCCGGATGTGCGGCCAAAGCCGATTCGGCTTTGGCCACCCGGTCGAGGTGGCCGAGGGTGTACTGATGAAGGCCGCCCATCCAGCAATGAGTCCTCACCAGGACCGGATGGGCAGTGAGGCCGATAAGTTCTGCCAGCTCTTCCCGCACCGCCGCCACCAGCTTGTCCTTTCCACCCAATGCCAGTTCCCGGCCATGCTGCCCTCCGACGAAGGCTCGCAGCAACGCGAGCTGACGATGGGGAACCCTCCCCTCCCACTTCCGGGATAGATACGAGACGCCCATGATCCGTCGCCTCTCCACGGATGGGACGACGAATCCCGAGCCGAGAAGGTCGGGAATGTCACCGATTCGATATGCCAGGGTGACCGTGGCCGTGGCGACCTGGTGAATTCCCGCCACAGCTGCGGCAGCTTCTGGTACCAATTCCGACACTAGCGTCGCCGTCTCGCTGGCGGGGAGGGCAAGGATGACACCATGCGCCCGGAGCTCGGTTCCGTCGTCCAACACCAGCCGGTAGCCGTCGCCGTCTTCGTCTGGGCGGAGCCGGGTCACGGCCCTCCCGGTTTTGATGTCAACGTCCTTCAAGGCATTTGCCAGAGCGGCGGCGAGCTCTCCCATCCCACCTTTGAAGCTGGCGAAATAGCTCAGGCCGTTGCCCGCTGTTGGTCTTGAGGCGACGGACCGGGCGGCGAGGATCAGGCTTCGATGCTTCCGCTCCATATCTAGAAACCGCGGAAAGCTTGCCTGCAGACTCATCGTGGAATGCTCAGCCCCATTTATACCTGCAATCAGTCGCTCGGCTATCCGCTCGAGCACCTCACAACCCAGCCGGCAGACCACAAACGCTTCCAGGCTCTCGTCTTCATCGATTGAGCCCTTTGGGAGGACCAGGTCACCGAGTACTCGCAGCTTGCCCTTCCAGGAGAGAAGCGATGAACGCAAAAGGGGTGACAGCCGGGAGGGCGCCATCAGCAGCAGACCGTCGGGAAGTGGATGGAGCCCGCCTCGACACCAGACGTACGCTCCTCGGTTCTCGGGCCGGCTGGAGATGACCTGGCCGGCCAGGCCCAACTCGTTGGCCAGTTCCAGCACGGACCCCTTACCGGCGACAAAGCTGTCGGGGCCGCCCTCAATCAGGAACCCGTCAATGTGTTCGGTGATCACCTTGCCGCCCAGGCGGGAAGACTTCTCGATCACGATCACTCCGGCTCCAGCTGTCGTGAGATCGTGGGCGGCGGCGAGACCGGAGATGCCGCCTCCGATGACGGCGATTTTCGGCGCCAATGCCACGTCAGTCATGATCGGCGGTGGTTTCGACCAGATCGGCGAGGGCGTCGATCAGCCCTGAGTGATGGTTGAGGCAGCGGCACCGGTAGAAGTCGAGGCCCAATGCCTTGGCATGGGCACGGTGTTCGATGTCGTTGTCGTACAGGGTCTCGACATGGTCGGAGATGAACCCGATCGGGTCGATCAACACCGAGTTGGCGCCATCTGCCGCGAGCCGTTCCATGACCTGGTCCACCGACGGTCCGAGCCAGGGTTCGCGGGCAGCAGCACTGACGCTCTGGTAGGCGAGATGCCAGTCCCGCAATCCGATTTCGGCGGCGACAGTCCCGGCGGTTGCCAAGAGTTGATCTGCATACGGGTCTCCTTGTTCGATCATCCGCTCGGGGAGGCTGTGAGCGGCGAAGATCACCGGGGTGTCGGCGGGCGCCTCTTCGAGCGACTGCGCCAGCATGTCGGCGAGGGCCCGCACGTATCCGGTTGCCAGGTTCCAGTCGGATGCGAAATGAAGCCGGGGGCCTTTCCCGTTCAGCGCCTTCTCCACCGCGGCCTCGTAGGCGTCGGTCGATACCTCGCAGCGATAGGGGGCAAGGCTGATCACACTCAGATCTTTGACCCCCGCGGCCACCATCCGGTCCGCCGCCTCTTCGATGGTTGGGCGGGCATGCAGCATGCCGACGTTCACATCAGCTTTGATCCCGCGCCTCGTCAGCTCTTCGCCGACCAGGGCCGCCTGACGTCTGGTGGTGGCAGGGAGCGGCGAACCTCCTCCGATGGCCCGGTAGCGGTCGGTGACCGAGACCAGGACGTGATCTGGCGGCCTGCGGCCGAGCACACTCTCGACGAACGCCGGCACCTGGTCGATCGATTCTGGACCGCCAAAGCCGACCAGAAGGACCGCCAGGCGCTTGTCCTTACTCACCCAAGCACCTTCCCAGATCCTCGGGGATGAGACGCCTGCCCACGTAGAAGGGGCCGAAGTCGGCAAAGCGGGCGCTCACCTCGTCAAATCGCATTTCGTAGACCAGCTTCTTGAACTCGAGTGGGTCGTCGGAGAACAACGTCACCCCCCACTCCCAGTCATCGAGACCCATCGAACCGGTGACGATCTGAAACACTTTCCCGGCGTAGCGGCGGCCGGTCCGTCCGTGGGCTCGCATCAATTCGCCCCGTTCGGGGCCTGCCAGGGTGTACCAGTTGTCGGTTCCCTGGCGCTTCTTGCTCATCGGGTAGAAGCAAACGTAGGTGTTGGAGGACGGTATCTCCGGGTAGAGGCGGGCTTGCACATGGGGGCTCGATTCGATGGTCTCGGCGGTCCCTTCGGGGGAACCGTGGCGGCTGACTTCGGTCACCGAGAGATAGGAATATGGACGGCTGGTGACCGAGCCCAACGCTGTGGCGTCGAAAGCTCGTTCCAGCTCATGGAGCTGGCCGACCTCTGGGCGGAGATGGAACATGAGCAGGTCGGCTTTGTGCCCGACGACGCTGTAGGTGACGCTGCGCCCTGCGGGAGCGTCGTCTACCCGCTCGAAGGACGCGACGAGGTCGGCCGCCTCGGTCAAAGCCTTTTCCCTTTCCGGCGCCGGAAGCAGGTTCCAGGCCGTTCGGTCGAACCGGCGGAGATCGTGGAGCGCAAACCAGCCATCGAGAGTTTCCGGAACCGTCATCTCGTTTCGTTCACCCCACTGAAGGCACCCGTGGCCACGTGCCCGCCCCAACCGGTGACGGTGTTCACCATTTCCTCGACGTTCGCCAGCGGGGTGCCGGGGAGGACGCCATGTCCGAGGTTGAAGATGTGGCCGGAGCGGGCGTCGGCTTCCTCCAGCACCTGTACGGTCCCGGCCCGCACCGTCGCGGGATCAGAAAGAAGCAGTGCCGGGTCGAGGTTGCCCTGGATCGGATAGCTTTCGCCCACCCGCCGCCAGGATTCTCCGAGCGGGAGACGCCAGTCGACCCCGTAGGCAGTTGCCCCGACCAGGGACAACAGGTCGAGCAAATGAGTTGCCCCAGGGGCGAAATAGATGGTCGGGACACCCAGACCGGCCAGCGCCTGGCGGGCCGCCGGAAGCGCCCATCTCTTGAACTGGTCGGTCGAAAGAAGGCCGACCCACGTATCAAACATCTGCACGACTTCGGCGCCGGCTTCGATCTGAGCGGTCAGGTAGACCCGCATCGCTCGAGCAAGAACGGCTAGCGCCTCGGCGGGATCGTCGCTGTGAAAGGACTTGCGGAAGTTCGCGAACTGTTGGGACCCTCCCCCTTCCAGCAGGTAGGCGAGAAGGGTGGCGGGGCCGCCGGCGAAGCCGATCACCGTCACTCGCGGATCGAGGGAAGCCCGGACCGTGGCAATGGTCGCGGCGACGAAATCGACCCTGGCCGGGTCCAACTCGCCCAGCCGGGCCACCTCGCCGGCGCTACGCGGTGTCAGCCGGGGCCCCGGATCAAAGTCGATCCCAACTCCCATAGCTGTAAGTGGCGTCATGATGTCCGAGAAAACAATGGCAGCGTCGAGGGGGAAGCGCCGGAGCGGTTGGAGCGTGATCTCGGCTGCCACCACCGGGTCGCGCATCGCCTCGTCGAATGTGTGACGGCTTCGCAACTCCCGGTATTCCGGAAGGTAGCGACCTGCCTGGCGCATGAACCAGATAGGCGGCCGATCCAGGGGCTCCCGCCGAAGGGCCTTTAGTAATCTCATTTGGCCAACCTCATCGGGCCACCTCCTCGATTGCCTCCGAGAGAGTGTCGAGAGCCGAGTCAAGGACCCCGTCGAGGTGGGCTTCCATCAGAAACCAGGTCTCAAAGGGAGACGGAGGAAGCAGGACACCCCGTCTCAAAGCAGCCTGGAAGAAGCGCTTGAACAACGCCTGGTCGATCCCGGCGACATCGTCCCAGCTCCCCGCCCGCTCGATCCCGAGGCAGATCCCGACCATCCCGCCGACGTGATTCACCACCCCCGGTAGACCCGCCCGCTCGAAGGCGGCGCCCAGCCGAACACTGACCTTTACCCCGGCATCGTCGAAACGCTGATACAGGTCGGAGTGAGCAGCCAGATAACGGAGGGTGGCGAGCCCCGCCGCGGTCACAATCGGGTTGCCGGCCAACGTCCCGGCCTGATAAACAGGCCCCTCGGGAGCCATCATCCTCATCAAGTCTGCCCGGCCCCCATAGGCCGCGGCAGGCGTCCCTCCCGCCATCACCTTGCCAAGCGCGGTCAAGTCGGGGATCACCCGGTAACGCTCCTGAGCGCCACCCAGCGCTACCCGGAACCCGGTCATCACCTCATCGAAGATCAAAAGCGATCCATGGGTGTCACAGAGGCCCCGCAGGCCTGGGAGAAATCCGGGCAGAGGGGGGATACAGCCCATGTTGCCGGCCACCGGTTCCACGATCACCGCTGCCACCGCCCCGTCGGCCAGCAGTTCTGAAACCGAATCGAGATCGTTGTACCGGGCCACCCTGGTGTCTGAGGTCGTACCTGTAGGAACACCGGGGCTGGAGGGCTCCCCGAAGGTGGCAAGCCCCGACCCGGCCTTGACCAGGAACGCGTCGGCGTGGCCGTGGTAGCAGCCCTCGAACTTGACGACCGCGGGGCGTCCCGTGGCCGCTCGGGCCAGTCGGAGGATGGAGGCGGTTGCTTCGGTCCCTGAGTTGACCATTCGCACCATTTCGACCGAAGGAACCAGACAGCAGATCAACTCGGCCAGCTCCACCTCGGCGGTGGTAGACACTCCGAAGGAGGTGCCCCTACTCACGACCTCCCGGATCGGTCCGACGACCTCGGGGTGAGCGTGGCCGAGGATCAGAGCCCCCCAGGAGGCAATCAAGTCGACCAGTTCGTTACCGTCGATCGTGTGCAAGTGGGCTCCGTGACCCGAGGCGATAAACGGAGGAGCCCCGCCCACAGCCCGGAAGGCTCGAACCGGGGAGTTGACCCCACCCGGCATCACCTCGAGAGCCCGCCGATACCACTCACTAGCGCCCGGGGGACCCTCCGAAGTGAGATCACCTGGGGGTGCAAGGTCGGTGGTCACTCGGCATGCTCGAGCAGCCGGGCTGCGTCGAGGGCAAAGTAGGTGAGAACGATTCCTGCCCCGGCCCGGACGATGCCGGTCAGCGACTCGAGCATCACCCGATCTCGATCGATCCACCCGCGACCGGCCGCCGCTTCGATCATGGCGAACTCCCCCGATACCTGATAGGCGGCCACCGGCACCTCGACCCGCTCCCGGACCGCCCGGACCACGTCGAGATAGGGACCGGCTGGTTTCACCATCACCAGATCGGCGCCCTCAGCCACATCGAGCTGCGCCTCCCGGATCGCCTCCCGGACATTGGGAGGGTCCATCTGATGGGATCGACGGTCGCCGAAGGACGGGACCGAACCGGCCGCTTCCCGGAAAGGGCCGTAGTAGCCCGAGGCATACTTGACCGCGTACGAACAAATCACCGTGTCGTTACGCCCCTTTTCGTCCAGTGCGGCCCGGATGACCCCCACCCGACCGTCCATCATGTCCGAAGGCGCCACCACATCGGCACCGGCCTCCGCGTAGACGACCGCGGCCTGGGCGAGAAGGGGAAGTGCGGAATCGTTGTCAACGATCTCCCCCGCGAGAGGTCCGCAGTGTCCGTGGCTGGTGTACTCGCACAAACAAACGTCAGCCCAACGGACGAGCTCGGGCGCAGCTGTGGCAACGGCCTCGATGGCCCGCGGCACCGGCCCGGTGGGATCCCAGGCCGACGAACCGACCTCGTCCTTGTATTCGGGAATTCCAAAGAAGATGATGCCGCCAATCCCGGCCGCCTCGGCCTCCTTGGCCAGGATGGCCGCCTGGTCGACCGAAAGCTGGGCGTGCCCGGGCATAGACTCGATCGGATTCCTCACCCCCTCCCCCGGCACCACGAACACCGGAAGAACGAATTGGGAGGGATGAAGGCGGGTCTCCGCCACCGCCCGGCGCAAGGCGCCGCTCATCCGCAGACGGCGGGGACGGACGGTCGGAAAGCTGCTCATACTGCTACCTCCAGATAGGACGCCAGGGCATGGGCCAGGGCTTGGTGAGAAGGTTCGGGAGCGACAACTTCGGGCGGACGGTGACGGGCGACTGCTGCCCTGGTTGTCGGGCCGATCACCCCTACGGCGATCCCGTCGAAGTCTCGGGAGAGAAGCCATCCCTCCACCGCCGATGCGGAAGCGAAAGCTGCCGCCTCCACCCGGGTGGACTTCGGAGCCATCGGAACCGTTCGATAGACCTCGAACTCCAAGAGGTCTGAGCCTTGTTCTCTAAGCGTGTCCAGTGCTAGCGGATCCGAGCCGGCGGCATGGGGGAAAACGATCCGTGAAACCGTCAGCCGGTCGGCCGCCAGTTCCGTCAGATCGGCCAGTCCCGATCCTCCTGACAAAACAACCCGCCCGCCCCGGGCAGCTACGCCTGCGGCCGTCCTCTCCCCCACCGCCGCCACCTCCACCGCCGGCATCGAACCGTCGGGCCAAAGCAAGTCGAGGGTGCGCACCGAGCTGATCATGAGAAGGTCGGCCGACGATGCCGCCTCCCGGGCTTGGGTCAACACCTCCTGGTTGGCCGGCTCGACCCTGATACACGGCAGCCACACCGGCTCCAGCCCAAAGCGACGAAAGGCCAGGGCCGCTGGCTCAAAATGGTCGGTGGTTATCGCCACCCGGATCACAGCCTCAGTTCCTTCCGCGCCACGGCCACCACTGCCTCGGGAGTCTCACCAAAAACAACCGCCCGGCGACGGCCCTGCTCGTCGGCGACGAAGGCGTCCAGCCTGATCGTCTCCTCATGCCAGGTGGCATATGCCCCCAGCGCCGACCGGCAGCCCGCTCCGGTCTCTGCCAGCAAGAGGCGTTCCGTCTCCAGCAGGATCCGGATCGAATTGTCATCGATAGCAGCGGCCAGCTCCGCGAAATTGCTCCCCGCACGAGCTTCCACCGCCAGCGCTCCCTGGCCCGGTGCCGGCACCATCTGGGCTAGATCGAATCTGTGCGCAATCATCTCGGCCCTTCCCAACCGGTCCAGCCCAGCCTCGGCCAGAACCGCCCCGTCCACCTCGCCATCGGCAACCTTGCGGAGTCGCGTATCAACATTTCCCCGCAGCTCGATCGTCCGCAGATCGGGGCGCAACTCGAGCAACTGCTCGACCCGCCGCGGGCTCCCGGTGCCCACCAGCCCCGCCCAAGGCAGCTCGTCGAGGGAGGACCCCACCAGCACGTCGAAGGGCGACCCTCGCTCGGGTACTGACGCAAGCACCAACTCCTCCGGCCCTGCGACCGGAAGATCCTTCATGGAGTGAACTGCCAGGTCGGCCCTCCCGTCGATCACCGCCTCCTGAAGCGAACGGACAAAGGCCCCCACCTCGGTCAGCTCGGAAATCGACGCTTTCCGATCGAGGTCCCCAGATGAAGCGACCTCGACCAGACGCACCGACAGACCCGGGTGGACGGCACACAGCAGATCGCCAACCCGAACTGCCTGAACTAATGCCAGAGCCGACCGGCGGGTGGCGATCCGCACCTCAGTCATCGTCAATTCCAAACGCCTCGGCCAAGATCTCCACGGCATCGACGCCACGATCGGTCGAGCTGACAAAGGAGATCGGAGGATGGAGAACCCGACGGGCGACAGAGTGGGCAAGCTGCCTCAATACCAATTGGGGATCCGCGGCCCCTGCCAACCGGTTGGCGAAGCGCTGTACCTCCTCTGATACCGCCGTCTCTGCTTGCTCCATCATCCCGGCGATGACCTCTCCCACTCGCTCGGGAGCAGAAAGCCGACGCCAGACTGCGGCCGCCCCCCTGACGATCCTTTCCTCCGCCTCGACCGGCGATGGGACTTTCACCAAGGACGCCACTTCATCGACGCCGAAATAGCGGACAGCACCGCCAATCTCTGTTGAGGTGAAACCCGGCGGCATTCCCAGATCTATCAACAGCAATGGCTCATTGCGAGAGTCAAAGGCCCGGGCGACGACCTCGTCGGTGAACAGCGGAATGCTCCCCGGCACCGTCGAGATCACAACCGGGAAGGTGGCCAGCGCATCAGGGGCCTGGTCCCAGGCCACAGTCTCACGACCTGCTATATTCCCCGACCGCCGGGCGAAGACTGTCACGTCGACGCCATCGAGCTGCTCGGCAGCAGCACGCGCCATCGCCCCCGCCCCCAGGATCGCCACCCGACTGGAGGTCGCCGCCGCACCCGCAGCCAACACACCCAACGAGCCGCGAGTTGTTTCACCCAACAGTCGTCGCGTCGTTCGCCCGATTCCGACCGCCGCTTCCAACACTCTCCCCAAACCGGCCGCAGCAGCCCCGACCTCCTGACACATCGATACAGCCCGTCGGAACTGTGAGAGCACCTCCATTTCTCCGACCAAAGGCGAGTCCAAACCCGCCGCCACCCTGCTCAGGTGCACGAAGGCGTCCTCATCGCATCGAACCATTGCCTTACCTGCCAACGATTCATCCCCATACAGGCACGCCAGGACTTCGGACGCCGGCTCCGGACCTGCCGCCCAGGCGATCTCAACCCGCAAACACGTAGACATGAGGAACGTCTGATGGCCTTCCGAGCGGAGGCGGCCATGAGCGTCATAAAGGATGTTCTCGGGCAGGGTCAGTCGGGCGCGGAGGTCCGAGAGGACCGCCGGGTGAGCAAACGACAAGCTGGTCAAGTGCAGCATTGGTCGCGGTCCTTCCGAACGCCAGGTCGACCAGAAAGCTATGGCAACCAATGATCGACAGCGAGTCGGAACCAATCCGACAAAGGGTCGGATCGAAGGCTCGCGGTGAGTTGCGATGGCACCGGCAACCTTCGCGGCTTGGACACAGGGCCGAACGACGAATCGCCTCGGGTGCATTGCATACAGATCGACGACCTGGCAGACCGGCATCAAGCAGAGATCTCATCGGTCTTGTTCGAGGTTTTCTCGGGTGAGCGGTTGGGCTCGATTCATGTGAGTCCGCTGTGGGACGCATAAGTGATGACCGCTACTCCGATGAGGCAGATGGCCGACTCCGATCCTGCCGTTACGGTCGGGTCGGAATTGGTCGAAGATGACTCCCCAGGCGAGGAAACCAGCTACGAACACGCCTCCAATGCAAAGACTCGAGCACCTCTAGAACTGACGGAGCTGGGGCGTCGGGTCTGCCGCCCGTGCACCTCCTCGCTGTCAGGCGTTGAACCGCCGTAGTCGGAGGCTGTTGGCGACGACCGAAACGCTGGAGAACGCCATCGCGCCGGCGGCGATCATCGGGTTCAATAGTCCGAGTGCGGCGAGGGGGATGGCTGCGATGTTGTAGAAGAACGCCCAGAACAGGTTCTCGATGATGGTGCGGAAGGTTCGACGGGCCAGCTGCATGGCCCTTACGACCAGGGCCGGGTCGCCGGACATCAGGACCACGTCACCGGCCTCGATCGCCACGTCGGTGCCGGTACCGATGGCCACACCCAGGTCGGCCTGAGTAAGAGCAGGGGCATCGTTGACGCCGTCACCGACGAACGCGACCACCAGACCCTCGGCCTGGAGGCGCTGAACTTCTAGAACCTTGTCCTGGGGCAGAACCTCGGCCACCACTCGATCGATTCCCACTTCGGCGGCGATGGCCTCGGCGGTGCGGCGGTTGTCGCCGGTCAACATCACCACTTCGATGCCGATCTTCTTCAACTCGGTCACAGCGGAAATGGCCGACGGTTTGAGCGTGTCGGCCACCGCTATCACCCCTCGAACCTCCCCTTCCCAGCCAGCTAGGAACGTGGTTTTCGCCTCGTTCTCCAAGCGCTCCATCGCTTCTTCGTAACGCTCGGGGATGACCAATCCTGCGTCGGCAGCCAGCTTGGGCTTGCCCACCAACACCTCCACCCCGTCAACCGTGCCCCGGACACCCATCCCGGCAAAGTTCTCGAAATCGCCAACATGGCCAAGTTCGATGTCGCGTTCCTCGGCACCCAGAGCCACCGCTTTGCCGATCGGGTGTGAGCTGGCCGCCTCCACCGAAGCCGTCAGGTAGAGGAAACGGGCCTCGTCCTCATCGGTCACCACGTCGGAGAGGGACATCAGCCCCTCGGTGAGGGTGCCGGTCTTATCGAAGACCACCACGTCAACCTGACGAGATTTCTCGAAGGTTTCGGCCCGTTTGAAGAACACACCAATCTCGGCACCGCGGCCGCTTCCCACCATGATCCCGATGGGGGTGGCGAGCCCTAGCGCGCAGGGACAGGCGATTATCAACACCGCCACCGCGGCGGTAAAGGCGGCCGGCAATTCCGACCCGATCAGCATCCAAACCGTGAAAGTCCCGACGGCAATGCCGATCACGATCGGAACAAAGACCCGCGCTACCCGGTCGGCCAGTCGTTGCACCGGAGCTTTGGAAGCCTGGGCATCTTCCACCATCCGCACGATCTGGGCGAGGGCTGTTTCCCCACCTACCCGCGTGGCTCGCACCTCGAGCCGGCCCTGCTGGTTGATCGTGGCCCCAAATACCGCATCGCCGGGAACATGGTCCACCGGGACCGACTCGCCGGTAAGCATGCTCTCGTCTACTGACGACCGCCCTTCGGTGATCTCGCCGTCCACCGGGACCTTCTCACCCGGTTTCACCACCAGGAGGTCACCCCGCCCGACCTGGTCGATCGGGATCATCATCTCTACATCATCTCGCAGCACCCGTGCCTCTTTGGCGCCCAGTTCCAGCAAACGGCTGATGGCCCCCGAGGCGCGTCCCTTGGCGACCGCCTCGAAGAAGCGGCCGAGCAGGATGAAGGTGATGATGATCGCCGCCGTCTCGAAATAGAGCTCATCGCCTCGGAAGAACGACCACACGGAGAAGAGATAAGCGGCCACAGTCCCCAACGAGACCAGGGTGTCCATGTTGGCGTCGAATGATCGGGCGCGCAGCACCGCGATCCGATGGAACTGCCAGCCAAAAACGAAAAGGACAGGAGTGGCCAACAACCATTGGAGGATGCGGCTCCACGACGTATCGATGCCACCCATCGCCAGCACCGCCACCGGGATGGTGAAGATGCCGGCGCCGATGACATTGCGGCGTTGAATCCGGGCTTCCTCGGCGTAGCGCTCGGTGACGGTCTCTCGCTCGCCCTCCTCTGCGACGGCGTTGATCTCGTACCCGATCTTGTGGACGGCTTGTTCCAAGGCTTCGGTGTTTACCTGAACCGGGTCGAACACGACCCGCGCCTCGGCACCGGCGAAGTTGACAGATGCTTCCACCACCCCAGGCTGTTTGGACAGGATCCGCTCGATCCGCAAGGCGCATGAGGCACAGCTCATCCCGGCCACTTCGAAACGGACGCTACCGGCCTTGTCCTCGTCAACCGTCGCGGTCATTTCAGGTCTTTACCTTGTAGCCTTGCTCCTCGATCGCGGTCACGATCGCGTCGAGTTCCACAGCGGCGTCGTCGTACGTGACGTCGACTGAGCGCTGCTCGATTTGGACCTTCACGGTCTCGACGCCCTCGAGGGCGCCGACGGCCCCTTCGATCGACGAGGCGCAATGGTCACAGTGGATATCGGGGACGATCAGCGTTTGGTTGGTCATATTGCTTTTACCTCTTCGGGTAGGTGTGCGACGAACGACGGCCCCGTCACGGCGGACGTGTAACGGAGTGCCTCCATCAATTCATCGACGATCTCTTCTGTGCGTCCGCCGGCCACCGCTTCTGGTACGCAGGTTTCAATGTGATTTTGCAACAGGATGCGATTGACCTTCTCGAGCGACGACTGCAAGGCTGACACCTGTTTCATGACGTCGGGGCAGTAGCGCTCGTCGTCCACCATGGTGATCACGGCGTCAAGGTGCCCCCGTACCGTCTTGAGCCGGTTGAGGGCCCCCTGTTTGTGAACCTCTCGCATGTCATCTCCTCCAAATCTCTCCCTACTAGCGCTCCGCACTTTCTGGATATTCCCACCCCACCCAGGGTGGGAGTAGCCAAGCTTAGCGGACCTGTGAAGGCTGGAGTTAGTTCCTCATCCGGGCCAGTCTGGCGCCCAGGGCTCCAAGGATGAGCGGGGTTAGGAACCGGCGACCAGTTCCCAGGTGGTGCCGTCAATGCTGTTGTATAGGGCTCGGGGCTCTTCGGTCGCCACCCATAGTGCCCCTGAGCCGACGGCCAAGGCCAGCGGTTGTCCATCCAACTCTTCCAGGGTGGAGGCTGCCGTCCAGGTCAGGCCGTCGTCGTCGCTGCGGGCCAGTCCGCTGCGTGTCAGCGCCCATATTGTGCCGGGCCCGGATGGGTCGACCGCCACTGCCCACGCCGGCACATCCAGGACCTGGATGAAGGTTCGGCCGCCGTCCTCCGAGCGAAGCACACCGCTTTCGGGTCCTACCAGCACCAGCGTGTCACTGTCCGGCCCGACCACTGCCAACCCGAAAGTGTCCGTGGGAACAATGCCGACTTCGGCGCGCGACTCCCATCTTTCGCCGGCATCAGCGCTGGCGAACAGACCATGGCCTACCACGAAGGCGTAGATCACCCGCCCGTCGGCGGGTGCTTGCGCAAAGGCATGGATGTCCAGTCCGGGCAGATCGGCTGGTCTTAGCTCATCGAAGGTGTTGCCGCCGTCGTCGCTGCGGGCGAACACCTCGTGACCGGCCACAAACATTGGCAGCTCGGCCGAGGCGATCACCATCGCGTCCTGACCTTCCAGAGCCACGAGCGTCCAGGCGGTCCCGTCGTCACTCCGATAAAGGCCACCGTGAAGTCCAAGCAACAGGTCCCCGTCGACGGTTATCCCGAGGCTGTGTATGTGATCTCCCGATGGCAGCCCCGCGGCGCCGCCCCCGCCGCAGGCGCCAATCGTGGCCGCCGCTATCGCTAGGAGGATGCGGGGCAATGCCTTCAATGGCATCAGATCGGCGGCCAGCCAAGGCGAGCGAAGGCCCGCTGCAGGGGGATGAAGAAGGTTCGCCAGGCCCCGCTGATGAACAGCACCCCGATCCCTACCAGTAGTGCCCCGCCGATCTGCTCGAGCCGGCGGGCGTGCCGGCGCAGCCAGTCGACCGAGCCCCGCAGGCGCTGAAATCCCAGGCCGAGTGCTACAAATGGGATGCCGAGACCGAGGGAGTAGAGGGCGAGGAGCGCCGCCCCCCAGGGCGCGGTCTGGCTGGAGGCAGCGGTGGTCAGGATGGCGGCCAGGACCGGCCCAATGCATGGCACCCACCCGAAGGCGAAGGCCATCCCCAAAGGGAACGCCCCCCAAGGGCCTCGAGGGCGGTTCAATCTCCCGGGACGCCGCTCCCGATAGAGCCACGGCATCCTGATCACGCCGATCATCCCCAGCCCCATCAAGATGATCCCCACCCCCGCCACCCGGACAATGAGCGGAATGCTGGCCAGCAGCACCGAGCCGACATAGGCGAACGAGGCCCCCAGAACGGGGAACACCACCGAGAACCCCGCCACGAACAAGAGCGACGAGCGCAAGGTCACC
>Ga0136616_10000720_pt1 | contig 16326 bp, 17 predicted proteins | sample AntDrymUQ2992106_2_FD_106648 | JGI IMG/M metagenome (GOLD analysis project Ga0136616, IMG submission 106648) | Polar desert sand microbial communities from Dry Valleys, Antarctica - metaG UQ299 (21.06) | ecosystem: Environmental > Terrestrial > Soil > Desert | place: Antarctica: Dry Valley...
AGCAGCGGGTTCTCGGCGGTGTCCGCGTCAGCATCGCCGCACCACAGCGGGATGCCCAGCTCGTCACAGACCGCGTGGCTCGCGCCCTGGTGATCGGGATGCGCGTGCGTGAGCGCGTGCGCCGTCACGGTGTGACCGGCGAGCTGGCGAAGGATCCGCCGGCGCGCGTGGCGCGAGGCGGCATCCACCAGCACGTCCCCGATCAGGTAGACGTTGATCGCGTTGGGCGGGAAGCCCTTGAGCTGGTACACGCCCTCGGCGACTTGCTTCACGGCGACCACCCTACCTCTGCTCAGAGCGCTCGCTGGCTATTAGTAGCGCGCGCCCCCCCCCGTGCCCGGCGACTAGGTCGGAGCGCCGTGGACGCCGATCGGGCGGGTGGCGGCGGCGAGGGTCTCGCGGGGGAGCGACCGAGGCCGGGAGCGACGCCTCAGTGACCACTCGAGCGACACGGCGGCCGGCGCGTCGCGTGAGGCCGACCGTCGCTACAACGCGAGGCGCTCGCCGTCCGACAGGACCCGCCCGCAGCGCGGCCCGGAGAGGAGCCGAAACGACGGCTAGGCCGACTCCTCGGTCAGCTCGTCAGCCGGCTCGTCCTTCGCCGCCTCGGTGACGAGGGTCGGCTTCAGCCCCTTCTCGATCGTCTCCTTGGTCACCACGCACTTCTTCACGTCGCGCCGCGACGGCAGCTCGAACTGGACCTCGAGCAGCGTCTCCTCGAGAATCGAGCGCAGCCCGCGAGCCCCGGTCTCGCGCGCGAGCGCCTTGTCGGCCACCGAGATGAGCGACTCGTCGGCGAAGACGAGCTCGATCCCGTCGAACTCGAAGAAGCGCTTGAACTGCTTGACGAGGGCGTTGCGCGGCTCCTGGAGAATCGTCACCAGATCGTCGCGCGAGAGCTGGTGGATTACCGAGGCGACTGGCAGCCGTCCGATGAACTCGGGTATGAGCCCGTACTCGACCAGGTCCTCCGGCAGCACCTGCTCATAAAGCGAGCTCGTGTCCTTGTTGTGCTTGGACTTGACGGCGGCGCCGAACCCCACGCCCTTGTGGCCGATCCGCCGTTCGATCACCTTGTCGAGATCGGCGAACGCCCCGCCGCAGATGAAGAGGACGTTCGTGGTGTCGATCGTCAGGAACTCCTGGTGCGGGTGCTTGCGCCCGCCCTGCGGCGGCACCGACGCCACCGTGCCCTCGAGGATCTTCAGCAGCGCCTGCTGCACGCCCTCGCCGGAGACGTCGCGTGTGATCGAGGGGTTGTCCGCCTTGCGGGCGATCTTGTCCACCTCGTCGATGTAGATGATGCCCGTCTCCGCCTTCTTCACATCGAAGTCGGCGGCCTGGATCAGCTTCAGCAGGATGTTCTCCACGTCCTCGCCGACGTAGCCGGCCTCGGTGAGGGCGGTGGCGTCGGCGATCGCGAACGGGACGTTCAGGATCTTTGCCAGCGTCTGCGCGAGCAGCGTCTTGCCGCAACCCGTGGGCCCGAGTAGCAGGATGTTCGACTTCTGCAGCTCGAGGTCCTGCTGCTCCTCGGACTGCATCATCTGGACGCGCTTGTAGTGGTTGTAGACGGCCACCGACAGCGTCCGCTTCGCCGGCTCCTGACCCACCACGTACTCCTGCAGGACCGAGTTGATCTCGCGCGGCTTGGGCAGGTTCTCGAGTTCGAACGACGCGGGCCCTGTCAGCTCCTCGTCGATGATCTCGTTGCAGAGATCGATGCACTCGTCGCAGATGTAGACGCCGGGTCCGGCGATCAGCTTCTTGACTTGGCGCTGCGACTTGCCGCAGAAGCTGCAGAGGAGCTGTTCGTTCGAATCTGTCGGCCGCGCCATCCCGGTCCTCCCTCCAGAGCGCGGATCCTCTCGCTACACCTGCGAGATGATCCGATCGATCAGGTGGTACTCCATCGCATCCTCGGCACTCATGAAGTAGTCGCGCTCGGTGTCCTTGGCCACTTTTTCTAGGTCCTGGCCGGTGTGCTTGGCGAGGATCTTGTCGAGCCGCTGGCGCGTGTCGATAATCTCGCGCGCGTGAATCTCGATGTCCGAGGCCTGACCCTGGAAGGCCGAGGAGACCTGGTGGATCAGGATCTTCGCGTTCGGCAGCGCCATCCGCTTGCCCTCGGCGCCGCCCGAGAGCAGCAGCGCGCCCATCGACATCGCGATGCCCACGCAGATCGTCTGCACGTCCGGCTTGACGTACTGCATCGTGTCGTAGATCGCGAGGCCGGCGTAGACCGAGCCGCCCGGCGAATTGATGTAGAGCGAGATGTCCTTGTCCGGATCCTCGGACTGCAGGTGGAGGAGCTGGGCCACGACCAGGTTCGCGATGTCGTCGGTGACGGGCGTCCCGAGGAACACGATGCGCTCGTTGAGCAGGCGCGAGTAGATGTCGAACGCGCGCTCTCCGCGAGAGGTCTGCTCGACGACCATTGGGACAAGTGGGCTCATGGCTCTCGCTTTGTTTCGCTTCGCTGGTCCGAATCCTTCACGGATCCGGCGGTGTCCGCGCCGGCCTGCGGGCGAGTCTAGCAACGGGCTTTTGGCCCCCCGGGGCGCCCGCGCGGACCACACCGGGGCATCACGAGCCCGGTGTCCAGAGCTGCTTCGCCTGCTCGGGCGCCTCCTTCTCGGGCGTCCACAGCGTGTCGCGCGCCTGTGCCTGCTCGACCGAGATCGGCGTGGCGGAGTCCACCAGCAGGTCGACCGCCTTGCGCATGGCGATGTCCTCCCGAAGCAGGTCCTCGCGGCCCTCCTCGCGCGCGCGCTCGAGCGACTTCTTCAGCCGGCGCTCGCTCGGCGCCTGTCCGTCCGCGCTCTGGGCGGCGGCGCGGAGCGCGTCGAGGATCTCGTCGTCGGAGACCTCGATGTTCTCTGCCTCGATCACGGCCGCCAGGGCGCTCTCGCGCCCGAGCGCCCGGCGCGCGTCCGGCTCGACTTCGTCGATCAGCTCGTGCTCGGACTTGCCGGTGATCTGCGCGTACTGCTCGGGGTCGATTCCCTGCGCGCGCAGCCTCCTCGCGGTGAGCCCCCACATCTCGTGCGCCTTGGCGTGCACGAGCTCGTCGGGCAGCTCGATCGTCGACGCGGCCACGGCGGCGTCCACGACCGCCTCGCGGTACTCGCGTTCGAGCGTCTGCTCGTCTCGCTCGCGAAGGCGCGACTGGACGTCCGCGCGCAGCTCGTCGAGCGTGTCGAAGCCGCCGGCCTCCGCTGCCAGGTCGTCGTCATGCTCGGGCAGCCGCTTTTCCTTCACTTCCTTCACCGAGACGTCGAACGCGGCCTCCTTCCCGGCCAGCGCCTCCGCCTGGTAGTCGGTGGGAAAGGTGACCGTCACCTGTCGCTCGTCGTCGGCGCTCGCGCCGACGAGCTGGCGTTCAAAGCCCTCGATCAGCCGGCCCGACCCAAGCTCGAGCAGGAAGCCGCGTGCCTCCCCGCCCTCGAAGGGCTCTCCGTCGACGCGGCCGATGAAATCGATCACGACATAGTCGCCCTCGCCCGCCTCGCGCTCGACCGTCTCGAGCGACGCGAGCGACTCGCGCAGGCGATCGAGCTCGGCGTCCACATCGGCATCCGCCACCGTCGCCTCACGCCGGCCGACCTCGAGCCCCATGTACTCGCCGAGCGCGGCGGTCGGCCTCACCGCCACCTCGATCGAGAACTCGAGCGGCGACCCCTTGTCGGGCAGACCGCCCATGTCCACGTCCGGGTCGCCGACGGTCACGACGCCGGCTTCGCTGACCGCCTGCTCGTACCAGCCCGGCAGGGCGCGGCGGACCGCCTCCTCCAGCACGGCCTCGCGCCCGACGCGCTGGATCACGACCGGCGGCGGCACCTTGCCGGAGCGAAACCCGGCGAGCTTGAGGTCGCGGCCGAGCTCGCGAGCGGCGCTCGCGACCTCGCGCTCGACGGTGTCGGCCGCCACCTCGGCCTCAACGCGTACGCGCGAGTCGCCGAGGTCCTTGGTGCTCGTCTTCAGGGCCGCCGTCATGGCGCGCCACGATACCGTGGCGAAGTGCGCATCTCACGACCTTCGGGTGCTCGCATGCCAAGCCCGCCGCGTACAGCGATCAGACCCGGACCGATGGAGCGGGCCGTTGCCTGGCTCGCGACCGGTCCGGTAGGCCACCTCTACGGCACGGTCGCGGACATCGCCGAGCTCGCCGCGCGCCTGAGCGTCAAGCGCGCCCATCAGCGGGGGTCCGCCTGGCGCCGCGCGGCCTCGAAGGCCGGCTCGGCAACGCAAGGATCGAACACCCCGGGGGAGCCGACGCGAACTGAGGTCGGCTCCCCCGGCGTGAGTCCGTAGCTGGCTCCGGCCTACACGCAGGTGACCGGCACGTCGAGCACCTCGCTGCCGATCGTCACGCGCAGGAAGCCGCTCGAGGTGCACTGGTAGCCACCGGCCGCCTGGAACTCCGAGCCCGTGACCGTCGCCGCCGCGCCGGCGGCGGGGTTCACGCCTCCGCCATGCACGGACTGGCCACCTGTTCGGCAACACGATCTAAGCTTGCGGCGCACACGTGACCGCGCTCGGGAGCCAAGAGAGAGTCTGCGTCATCGGCGCCGGCTCGTCCGGAATCGCCTCGTGCCAGGTGCTGCACGAGCGCGGCATCCCCTTCGACTGCTTCGAGAAGGGCTCGGGCGTCGGCGGCAACTGGCGCTACATGAACGACAACGGGATGTCAGCGGCCTACGAGTCGCTCTTCATCAACACATCACGGCGCCGGATGGAGTACGCGACCTTCCCGATGCCCGACGACTATCCGGACTACCCGCACCACACGCAGATCGCACGCTACTTCGACGACTACGTGGACCACTTCGGCTTCCGCGACGACATTCGCTTCAACACCGAGGTCGTGAGCGTCGAGCCCGCCGACACGGGCGGCTGGGAAGTGACGACCGACGACGGCGAGACGCGCCGCTACCGCGCCGTTCTCGTGGCCAACGGCCACCACTGGAACCCGCGCTGGCCTGACCTTCCCGGCGACTTCTCGGGCGAGGCGATCCACGCGCACCAGTACAAGAACTGGCACGGCTTCGAGGGCAAGCGGGTGCTGGTGCTCGGCATCGGCAATTCGGCGTGTGACATCGCGTGCGAGACGTCGCGCGTGTCGGACATGACGTTCATCGCGATGCGGCGCGGGGCGTGGGTCATTCCCAAGTACCTGCGCGGCCAGCCCACCGACGAGCTCGGCGGCGAGCTCACGAGCCGTCTGCCGCTGGCACTTCAGCGGGCAATGTACGAGCAGCTCCTGAAGACCGCGCAGGGCGCGATGGAGAAGTACGGGCTGCCGACGCCCGACCACAAGCTGCTGGAGGCGCACCCGACGATCTCTGCCGAGCTGCTCCAGCGCATCGGCCACGGGCGCGTCAAGCCGAAGCCCAACATCGAGCGCCTCGAGGGCCATGAGGTCCGGTTCGTCGACGGCTCGACGGAGCGAATCGACAGGATCGTCTACTGCACGGGCTACAAGATCGCGTTCCCGTTCCTGTCCCCGCAGGTGCTCGACGCGCCGGCCAACCGCGTGCCGCTCTACCGGCGGGTCGTGCACCCCGACCGCGACGGCCTCTTCTTCATCGGCCTCGTCCAGCCACTCGGGGCGATCATGCCGCTCGCCGAGGAGCAGTCGCGCTGGGTCGCGGACCTACTGGAGGGCAAGGCGGCGCTTCCCGCTGGCGCGGAGATGAAGGAGGTGATCGACCGCGAGGACCGGCGGATGCGCAAGCGCTACGTGACCTCGCCCCGCCACACGATCCAGGTCGATTACTTCCCGTACCTGCGAACGCTTAAGCGCGAGCGGCGACGGCAGCGCACCGGTCTCGCCGGACGGCGCGCGGGGCGCTCGCACGAGCTGCGGGTGCAGACGCCGGCCTAGAGAGGCGCCGTGAGCGCTCTCGAGACGGCTCTCGGCCTTGCCCTGGTCGCGCTCCTCGCCTACTTCGCCTACACAGCCGCGGGCGACGAATGGCCACTCAACCTCGCGCTCGGCGTGCTGGCGCTGGTGGTCGGCGCGGTCGTGCTCTTCAGCGCGTTCGGACGCCCGGGGCGCTGAGGGCGCGGCCCTCCAAGCGGTCGGTCAGATGTCCGCTTCGAGGCCCGCGCGCTCGATCTCGAGCACCTCGGCGAGGCGCCGGCGGTGGCGCTCCTCGCCGCTGTAGGACGCCAGAGCGTAGGAACGCAGGATGTCGGCCGCCAGCTCCGGCCCGACCACGCGCGCGCCGAGGCAGAGCACATTCACGTCGTCGTGCTCGACCGCCTGATGCGCGGTGTAGGTGTCGTGAATCGTGGCGGCGCGAATGCCCGGGATCTTGGCCGCCGCCACGGCGACGCCCGCCCCGGAGCCGCAGACGAGCACGCCGCGCTCGGCGTCGCCGTCCCGTACCGCTCGCGCCACTTTGAGCGCGATGACCGGATAGTCGACCGGCTCGGTCGAGTCCGTGCCGACGTCGAGCGTTTGGTGACCCGTGTCGTGAAGCGTCTGGAGCACCGCCAGTTTGAGCGGAAACCCGGCGTGGTCGAAGCCGCAGGCGATCGTCACAGCGGCTCCTGCATCACCGGCAGGCCCGCGGGCGACCGGGAGGAGCGAACGTACCTCAGCACTCGTGTGACCACTGCGGCGACGGGCACGCCCAGAAATGCTCCGACCACGCCCGCGAGTGCGCCGCCGCCGATCACCGACAGCAGCGTCACCGCCGGATGGAGCTCGACCTGGCGTCCCATGATCAGCGGGTGCAGCAGGTTGCCCTCCACCTGGTGCACGGCGAGCGCGACAGCCACCACGAGGAGGGCGTCGCCGACCCCGCCCGCGGCGAGTGCGACGAGCGCGGCGACCGCCCCGACGACGATCGCGCCGACGAACGGGAAGAACGCGCCGAGGAAGCTGAGGACCATCAGCGGCACGATCAGCGGCACACCGATCAGCGCGAGCCCGAGTCCGAGCAGCAGCGAGTCGACGAGGCCGATCAGCAGAATCCCGTGCACGTAGGCCTTGAGCGTTGCCCAGAGCTGAGGCGCCAGCGCCTGCACATGTTCACGTCCGCCCTCGGGAACCGCCTCGCGCAACCACCCGCGAAAGCGGTGACCGTCCTTCAAGAAGAAGAACGTGAGGAACACCGTAACGATCAGGCCGACGACGACCTCGAAGGCCAGAGCCGCGACGCTTATCGCTCGGCCCGCCAAGCCCGCGAGCTGCTCCTGCAGCGAGTTGATCGCCCCGGCGAAGGCCTGCTGAAGGTCGGGTGCGGCCACCGGCAGCTCGCGCGCGACGAAGTTCTCGATCTCCTCCAAGCCGATGGTGACGTTCAGGTTCAATCCCGAGAACTGACCGGCGACCGCTGGGAGTATGAGGATCGCGAGGCCGGTGAGCAGGGCGAGCGCGGCCACCAGGACGAGCGCCGCCGCGACCGTCGAGGGCAGTCCGATCCCGCGCAGGCGCCGGGCGGCCGGCTCGAGCAGGGCGGTCGCGAGCAGGGCGCCGAGCACCGGCAGGACCACCACCTCGAGGCGGGCAAGGAGCAGCAGGGCGAGCACGCCGACCGCGGCCAGGAGCAGCAGCCGCCAGGCATAGGCCGCGGCGCGACGAAGCCCGATCGGGACGATCTCGCCGGCGGCCGGAGCGCCCTCGCCCGAAAGCCGCGCGGGCGCATCGCGCCGGATCGGAGGCGTGACACGTGGCGAAGGAGGCGCCTGCCCGGGCGTCATCGAATGGGACGGCACTATACGCCCAGGCCCGACATCCGGGTAGTGTGTGTGGTGCCATTTGAGGCAGAACGGTCGGTCCGATCGGCCGGCCGGCTGAGGCTCGGCCAACGCCCGGCGGGCAGATGACGTCCAGGAAACGAGGCTCCGTGACGGCTGCACCCATCGAGTACCTGTTCACCTCCGAGTCGGTGACCGAAGGGCATCCGGACAAGATCGCCGACCAGATCTCCGATGGCGTGCTGGATGCGGTGCTGGCCGAGGATCCACTCAGCCGCGTGGCCTGCGAGACGCTGGTGAACACCGGGCTCGTGCTCGTGTCCGGCGAGATCACCACGGACGCGTACGTGGACGTCCCCCGCATTGCCCGCGAGACCATCAGGAAAATCGGCTACGACGACGCCGACTTCGGCTTCGACTGCAACGCCTGCGCCGTGATCACCGCGATCGACGAGCAGTCCGCGGACATCGCGCAGGGCGTGGACTCGGCGTTCGAGCAGCGCTCGGACTCGAGCGACGACGAGCTCGACATGGCCGGTGCGGGCGACCAGGGCATGATGTTCGGCTACGCGACGCGCGAGACGCCCGAGCTGATGCCGATGCCGATCTCGCTGGCACACAAGCTCGCCCGGCAGCTCGCGCACATCCGCCGAGAGAGCACCGTGGACTACCTGCGCCCCGATGGCAAGACTCAGGTCAGCGTGCGCTACGAGGACGGCGTCCCGGTGGAGATCGAGAAGGTGCTGATCTCGACACAGCACGCCGACACCGTCGACTCCGTGACCCAGATCAGACCCGACCTGTGGCAGCACGTGGTCGAGCCGGTCCTGCCCCCGGAGATGTATGACCGCGACAAGCTCTTCGCCAAGCACAACTTCCTCGTCAACCCGACGGGCAAGTTCGTGATCGGCGGCCCGGTCGGCGACTGTGGCCTGACCGGACGCAAGATCATCGTGGACACCTACGGCGGCGCGGCGCGCCACGGCGGTGGGGCGTTCTCGGGCAAGGACCCCTCGAAGGTGGACCGCTCGGCGGCGTACGCCACGCGGTGGGTGGCAAAGAACCTCGTGGCCGCGGGCCTCGCCGACCGCTGCGAGATCCAGGTGGCCTACGCCATCGGCGTCGCGCACCCCGTGTCGGTGATGGCGGAGACCTTCGGCACCGAGAAGGTGCCGCGCGCGGACATCGCCCGGCTGATCGGCGAGCACTTCGATCTGCGGCCCGGCAGCTTCCGAAAGGAGCTCGACCTGCATCGGCCGATCTACCAGAAGACCGCGGCCTACGGCCACTTCGGCCGTGAGGACGAGGACTTCACCTGGGAGAAGACGGACCGCGCCGATGCCCTGCGCGAGGCCGCCGGACTTGCCGCCGGCGAGGCCGTCCCCGCATGAGCATCACCGTCGTCGGCTCGATCGCGTTCGACAGCGTCAAGACCCCGTTTGGCGAGCGCGAGCGCATCCTGGGCGGGACGGCCACGCACTTCGCACTCGCCGCATCGTTCTTCGACCAGGTACGGGTCGTCGGGCCGGTCGGAGACGACTTCGGCGACTCGGAGCTCGCGGTGCTCTCGAGGCGCGGAACCGACGTCGCGGACGTCGAGCGCGTCGCTGGGGGGCGAACCTTCTTCTGGAAGTGCGAGTACGGGTGGGACCTGAACTCGCGGGAGACCCTCGACACCCAGCTGAACGTGTTCGAGCAGTTTCGGCCAAAGCTGTCAGACGCATCGCGCGACTGCGATGCGCTGTTCTTGGCGAACATCCAGCCGGGACTCCAGCTCGAGGTGCTCGACCAGTGCACCGGCCCGCGCTGGGTAGCGCTCGACTCGATGAACCTCTGGATCGACGTCGCTCGCGACGAGCTGCTCGAGGTGATCGGCCGCGTCGACTGCGTCCTCCTGAACGACGCCGAGCTGCGACAGCTCACGCAGAAGGCGAGCGTGCTCGCCGCCGCGCGCGAGGTCCTCTCCTGGGGCCCCTCGGTGGTCATCGCCAAGCAGGGCGAGTACGGCGCGGCTCTGGTCACGCAGGACGAGTACTTCGCGCTGCCCGCGTATCCGCTCGAGTCGGTCGTCGATCCGACCGGAGCCGGTGACACCTTCGCCGGCGGCCTCGTCGGCTACGTGGCCCGTCACCTCGACGACCTGCCGTCGAGCGACGTGCTGCGTCGCGCCATGGCCTACGGGACCGCGCTCGCCTCCTTCAACGTCGAGGAGTTCGGCACCGACCGCGTGGCACGACTCACGCAGGACGAGATCCACGACCGTGTGGACCATCTGCACGGCATTACGACCTTCGAGCACATCGCCGTCGAGCTGGCGGCCTGAAGAGGAGACCCAATGGCCACCGTCGCACCCGCCGCCACCGAGGCCGACTTCAAGGTCGCCGACATCTCTCTTGCGGCATACGGCCGCAAGGAGATCGAGCTGGCCGAGCACGAGATGCCGGGTCTCATGAAGACGCGCGAGGAGTTCGCCTCCGAGCAGCCGCTCAAGGGCGCCAAGATCACCGGTTCGCTGCACATGACCGTGCAGACCGCCGTACTAATCGAAACCCTCACGGCGCTCGGTGCCGAAGTGCGCTGGGCCTCGTGCAACATCTTCTCGACCCAGGACCACGCCGCCGCGGCGATCGCGGAGGCCGGAACCCCGGTCTACGCCTGGAAGGGTGAGACGCTCGAGGAGTACTGGTGGTGCACCGAGCAGGCCCTCACCTGGCCCGACGGCGACGGCCCCAACATGATCCTCGACGATGGCGGCGACGCCACCCTGCTCGTGCACAAGGGCGTCGAGTTCGAGACGGCGGGCGCCGTGCCGGACCCCGCCTCAGCCGACAACGACGAGTTCAAGATCATTCTGAAGACCCTCCAGCGCTCGCTGGAGGAAGATCCTCGGCGCTTCACGAAGATGGCCGAGAACTGCCTGGGCGTGACCGAGGAGACCACCACCGGCGTTCACCGGCTCTACCAGTTTGCCGAGACCGGTGACCTGCTGTTCCCGGCGATCAACGTGAACGACTCGGTGACCAAGTCGAAGTTCGACAACCTCTACGGCTGCCGCCACTCGCTGGTGGACGGCATCAACCGCGCCACCGACGTGATGATCGGCGGCAAGGTCGCCGTGATCTGCGGCTACGGCGACGTGGGCAAGGGCTGCGCGGACTCGCTGCGCGGTCAGGGCGCGCGCGTTGTCGTGACCGAGATCGACCCGATCTGCGCGCTTCAGGCGGCGATGGAGGGCTACCAGGTGGTGACCCTCGAGGACGTGATCGAGACCGCGGACATCTTCGTGACCGCAACCGGCAACAAGGACGTAATCGGTGCCGCCCACATGGCCCGCATGAAGCACCAGGCCATCGTCGGCAACATCGGCCACTTCGACAACGAGATCGACATGGCCGGCCTCGAACGCGACGACTCGGTCGAGCGCATCAACGTCAAGCCGCAGGTGGACGAGTGGAGGTTCCCCGACGGCCACTCCATCCTCGTGCTCTCGGAGGGCCGGCTCCTCAACCTCGGCAACGCCACGGGCCACCCGAGCTTCGTGATGTCGAACTCCTTCACCAACCAGGTGATGGCGCAGATGGAGCTGTTCGGCAAGAACGACGAGTACGAGAAGAAGGTCTACGTGCTCTCGAAGGAGCTCGACGAGAAGGTGGCTCGGCTACACCTCGACGCTCTCGGCGTGAGGCTGACCGAGCTCACGCCGGAGCAGGCCAGCTACCTCGGCGTGCCGGTCGAGGGCCCGTACAAGTCGGACCACTACCGCTACTGACGCCTCCGCGCTAGACGCCGAGCTTTTCGGAGGCCAGGCGCGCCCCCTCGATGCGCGCCGAGATCTTCTGCATCGCGACGTCGCGCGCGAAGTCAGGCGAGCCGTGGCTCGGCTTGACGTCGCGGCTGAACGGCGAGAAGCCGCAGTCGTCGGTCGCGCCGAGGCGCTCGACCGGGATGTACTTCGCCGCTGTGACGAGCTCGTCCTTGACCTGCTCGGCGGTCTCCACCTCCGGCGATAGCGGGTTGACCACCCCCATGAAGCAGACCTGCGCCACGCCGTTCGCATCCTCGCGGCTGTTCTCCCCGCAGAGCTTGTAGACGGACTCCTTGTCATCCTCGCTCGAGCACTGGATCAGGAAGTAGCCGGCGTTGATGTCGAACATGTGGTTCAGGAGCTTCTCGTACGGAACCTCCTTGCTGTGCACCGAGTCGCAGTCCCCGCCAGGGCAGGTGTGAATGCCGATGTTCTTGCGCTCCTCGGCTGAGAAGCGATCGAGCACGCGGTTGTTCAGGTCGATGAACTCCTGCAGCATGTCCTTGCCGGTCCAGGGGTTGCGCGAGTCGTTCTTGTTCGCGAGCCGGCCCTCGGTGAAGTCGATCGACACGCGCTCGGCACCGGCGGCGAAGCACTTGCGGATGTCCTTCTCGCACTCGTCGACGACGTCGCTCAGGAACTGCTCGCGCGAGTAGCCCTCGAGCTCTTCCTCGAGCGGATAGAGCAGCATCATCATCGACGGCGAGATCACTGCCTGCTTGACGGGCTTCGACGCGATCTGCCTGTTCTTCTCGACGAACTCCGACGCGAACGTCTTGTACTTGAACGGACCGCCGGTCAGGCGCGGCAGCTGGCGGTGATGGCCGTCGTCGAAGATCGCGAAGAACTGACCGTCGCCGGCGAGGTTGTCGGCCAGGCCGGTGCCCGCCAGCGTGTCGGTGATCGGGTAGGTGGCGAAGCTCGACTCGCGCTGCTCGCCGTCGGTGACGAACGTCTCACCCGTCTGCTCGAGGCGCTTGATCGAGTCCTCGGCGGCCACGTCCTGCTCGGCCTGCAGCTGCTCGAAGGTGATGTTGCCTTCGTCGAGGTCGGCGTAGGCCTCCTGAAGCTTCATCGGCCTCGGCAACGATCCGACGAGCTCGGTGGGGATCGGCATGTCTCTCCTCCTCAGTAGCTTCGAGGAGACGACTCAACCAGCGCGTCTCCGTCGACCCAGGACTTTCCCTTCCGCGAAAATCTCTCCATTGCGGGCTGGCGTCAAACCTGCACCCGCGGCACGAGGACGCCGACGCCCGGATCGCCGCCCTCTGTCACGCCCTCGCTCGTCGGTGGAAAGACGCGGTCAACGAAGGCGGCGGCCATACTGAGACCCGGTGAGAATCGCGGCCGACGACATCCGAGCTCCGGTGGGCCTTCCCGCGGCCCGTGGGGAGATGAGCCGCTTCCTGCTCGAGCGCCTGACGTGCTCGCCTCCCAGTTGGGAGCGGACGCCGCCCGTCCCACGCGACCCGCTCCGAGGCGAGGACTTCCACCTGTCGCTCTACCTCTGCTACGAGCTCCACTATGGCGGCCTCGAGGGCGTCGACGACGCCTGGGAATGGGATCCCTCGTTGCTCGAGGTGCGGGGCCAGCTCGAGCGCGCATTCGAGGCCAGCCTGTTCGAGGACCTCGGCGCGCCGAACGCCGCCTCCGCGCCATCCGACGTCGCTTGCGCCCTGCGCGCACTCCCGGACGAGGAGCCTGGCGGGCCGTCGGTGGCCGCGCACGTCGCCCGCTCGGCCACGCTCGAGCAGGTGCGCGAGCTCGTCGTGCAGCGCTCGGCCTACCAGCTCAAGGAGGCCGATCCTCACTCTTGGATGATCCCTCGCCTTCGGGGCGGGCCGAAGGTGGCCCTCGTCGAGGTGCAGTTCGACGAGTACGGCGCCGGCGACGCGGCACGCCTCCACCAGAGCCTCTACCGCGAGACCATGGAGGCGCTCGGCCTCGACGGGCGCCCCGGCACCTACCTCGACCTCATCCCTGGAGTCACGCTGGCCACGGCGAACCTTGCCTCGCTCCTGGGCCTGCACCGGCGCTGGCGCGGAGCGAGCGTCGGTCATCTGGCGCTGCTCGAGATGACGTCGTCCGACGCCAACCGCCGCTACGCCAACGGCCTGCGGCGACTCGGCCTCGGGCCGGCGGTCACCGACTTCTTTGACGAGCACGTCGAAGCCGACGCCCTCCACGACGCCATCGCCGTGAACGACGTGGCCGGTGCCCTCGCCCGCGACGAACCCGAGCTCGGCGGTCAGATCCTCTTCGGTGCCCGAGCGCTGCTGGCGGTCGAGGCTCGCTTCGCCGCGCACGTGCTCGGCGCGTGGAGCGGCGACAAGACGTCGCTACGGGAGCGCGTTGCAGCCCCCGCGGTCGCCTGAGCGGGCGACGGACTTCCTCAGCCGGACTCGACCGGCAGCGGCACCGTCACGACCCGCCCCGCGTCGCGCGGAGGGCCGCCGGCGGCCGTGAAGCCCGTGGTGCGGTGGGTGCCGTCGCAGAGCGCTCCGAGGCGCGAGCGCCCGCAGCGACAGAGCGCCACCGTCCGGCGATGGGTGCTCACCTCGACGCCGTCGGCACCGACGAGTCGAAACGGTCCACGCAGCACCACGGGTCCGTCCGGATAGGGCGTGAGCGAGGTCGAGCGCACGCGCCGCGAAGGCGCAGGCCGCCCACCGGTCACCTCGGTCGCTCGTAGATCGAGATGTGGCGCGGTGAGGCCGCGGTGAAGGGAACCCCGCTCCAAGCGCCCCAACGCTCGCGCAGGCGCAGGCCGCCGAGGCGGGCCATGAGGTCGAGCTCCTGGGGCGAGGCGTACGCGTTCGTGAAGCCGTTCAGGCGCACCCCGTCGCTCGATAGGTGGACGTTCGTGGTCTGGACCGTCTGGGTAGCTGAGTCGTAGCGGAGCACCTGGAGCTCGACGCGTTCGGGGCTGGTGAAGCGTGGAAGCACGGCCTGGCCGCAGCGGAAAGCGCCCACGTCGAGGACCGTGGCCTCGACCACGAAGACGCCGTCATCGTCTAGGTGGCGCTCCGCGTTCGCGAAGCAGCTGATCTTCTCGTCCTGGGTGGGCAGCCCGAAGATCGTGTGCAGTGCGAGGACGACGACCGAGAAACGTTGCTCGGAGATCTCGGCGTGCGCAAACGAGCCGACTGCCACGGGGATCTCGTCCCCGCCGGGGCGCTTGCGGAGCTCGGCCACCATGGCTGGGGACGCCTCGATCCCGTGCACGTCGATGCCGCGCTCGCGCAGAGGAAGGGCCAGGCGTCCGGTGCCTACTCCCATCTCGAGCACGGCGCCCTGCCCGGCGAGCTCGGCGAGGCACGCGACCGCTTCCTCGGTATCGGGGATTGCGCTGTAGAGGGCGTCGTAGTCAGCGGCGAGATGCTCGCCGTACGCGGCCGGGTCGTAGTTCGAGGCGGTCATCGAGGGAGGTAATGGCCGCGCGGAGAGCGGACTGGCTCCGGCGGCCGTTAGCGTACCTGCGGGGTGGGCACGACGACGGCATCCCGACTCGCCGCCGCCGTGCCGGCCGCCGAACGTCGGCTCGCCGCGGCGGGCTGCCAGACGCCCGCGGCGGATGCGCGGGCGCTCGCGGCCGAGAGCGCCGCAGCCGGGGAGGGCGCGCTCGAGCGCTTCGGCTCCCTGGTGGCCCGTCGGGCGAACCGCGAGCCGCTCGCCTACCTGCTCGGTCGCCAGCCGTTTCGCGGCCTCGAGCTGCGCGTGGACGCGCGCGTGCTGGTCCCTCGCCCGCACACCGAGGCGCTCGTCGAGGTGGGGCTCACGGTTTCGCGCGGGGCCCGCGTACTCGACCTCTGCACCGGCTCGGGTGCTGTGGCTCTCGCCCTGGCGCACGAGCGATCCGACCTGCGCGTGAGTGCCGCCGACCTATCGCTCGACGCCCTCGCCGTGGCGCGCGAGAACGGCGATCGCCTGGGGCTCGAAGTCTCCTGGCTCCAGTCGGACCTTCTGCTCGGCGCACCGGGTCCCTGGGACGCCGTGCTCGCCAATGTGCCCTACATCGCCGGACGCGACGAGGCCGACCTCGCTCGCGAGATGGTCGAGCACGAGCCGCCCGGCGCGTTTCGCGGCGGTCCCGACGGGCTCGACCTCCTTCGCCGCCTGATCGCCCAGGCCTCGGAGGTTCCGTGGCTTGCCCTCGAGGTGGGCGACACCCACGCTCCGGTGGTCCGCGAGCTGCTCCGCGACGCCGGCTTTGACGAGGTCTGGACCCGGCGCGACTTCACCGGCACCGAGCGCGTGGTGGTCGGCCAGCGCGACCGCTTCGACCCGGTTGCCGAACGGCTCACCGCTTCGGAGGAAGCGAGCGGGCGTACGCGACGCCGCGCCTGACCCACGGCTCGAGCTGGCGCTTGGTTCGCAGGCCTTCCGCCTCGACGCGTAACCAACCCCGCATTGCGCGGCCGCGCATCTCGAAAGGCTGGGCATGCGGCTTGGCGACCAGGGCGTCCATGTCCTCGGGGTCGACACGCACCATCAGGCCGCCCTGACCGCTGGCCGCGACCAGCACAATCTCGTACTCGCGCTTTGCACTCATGTCTTCAGGGTACGGAGCTACTCCGCCCTTCAAGCGCCTGGGTCGGTCCGATCCTTTTCTGGGCTGTTCCTCGGCCTCTGACCGCATCAACGGCCTCGGGGCCGCTAGGATGATCGAGGAGAGGGTCAGGCAGCTTCGTCGCGGTATAAGAACGATGGCGGACCAGAGTGTTGCTCGCCAATGAAGGGAACACTTTTTCGCCGTGCCGTCGCCGGACGCGGGAGCCGGGGTCGCACCCGCGTCTCGGCCACGCGCCGCA
>Ga0136616_10000721_pt1 | contig 16287 bp, 14 predicted proteins | sample AntDrymUQ2992106_2_FD_106648 | JGI IMG/M metagenome (GOLD analysis project Ga0136616, IMG submission 106648) | Polar desert sand microbial communities from Dry Valleys, Antarctica - metaG UQ299 (21.06) | ecosystem: Environmental > Terrestrial > Soil > Desert | place: Antarctica: Dry Valley...
GGCCGGAGTCGCCGCGGTGTTGGTCCAGCTGACCGCGGACCTCCTGGGCGGGCAACCCCGGCTCAGCACGGTCGCCGCCCTCGGTCTGGTCCTGATCTGGGCTGGCGTACTCGCGCACGGCGGGGTGTCCGCACGCAACGACGTCACCGGCGCCCGAAGTCGCCGACTTCTCGACGTCACCGAGGCACTGGCCGTTGCCACCCTGATCCCACTCCTGGCCGCCAATCTGGGTGTGTTGCAGTGGGTTCGTGAGCTGGTGAACTGAGCTGTGCAGCAAGCACTTCCAGATCCGGGCGGGTCCGGGCCGGCCCATGCGCGAACGCGACCCTTCCGAGGGGTGGAGGCATCCACTCACTCACTGGTAGGGGGCAGGGACTGGGGACCTGCCCAGGACTGGCGACGGCTTCTCAGCGCGATCCGGCGTGGTCTGTCGACCTATGGGGCGGCGGCCGTCGCCCATGGCCAGCACGCGAGCGCCACAGCCCTGCGATCGCGTCAGGTCCGGCCACGTCGAATCGCGGTCATCGGGAGCACCGGGGGGGTCGGTACGACGACCGCGGCCGCGCTGCTGGCCAGCGTCCTGGCTGCAGCCAGAGATGACCAGACGCTGCTGCTCACCATCCACAGTGACGGCTGTGACGTCACCGCCCGGCTGGGAATCCCGCATGCTCCCAGCGTCACCGAGGTCCTGGCCGGGTTGCGCCGGCACGGGCGGATCCCACCCACTCCGGTGACTCGTTCCGGGCTTCGAGTGCTGTCGGCGCCACCGCCGGGCAGCACCGCCGTCGAGTCCGGGCTGGCCGAGCTCCTCGACGTCGCGGCCTCGGGGCACGCCAGCGTGGTGGTCGACGCCGGTGTCGCGAGTCGGATCGGCGAGTTCACCACATTCGCCGAGCTCTTCGACACCGTGGTCCTGGTCTGCGCAACGTCAGCGGATGCCGTCGCAGCGACGACCGCGGTCCTTGCCAGGTGGCGGGCGCAGCTACCCGCCCGGACCGGAACCCGCCTGATCCTGATACCGGTTCGGAGCCGGGCTGGCACCGGCGGGAATGGGTCCGATGCTGTCGAGCTACTTCTGGCCGGGGGGGTCCCGGTGCACGTGATGGGCCACGATCGGGATCTGGCGCGCGGGGCAACGATCGACCTGAGCACGGTCTCCGACCCGAGCCTGACCACGGCCCTCGAACTCGGCGCTGACATCATGGGTCACCGCTGACCGCCACGACCCGCCGTCCAGACTCTTGGTGATCATGAGCACCCCAGGTGGAGCACTGCACCTCCCGCGCTCACGATCATGCATACCGGCTGCCTGGGAAGGGCGCAGCGCCGGGCCGGCAGCTCAGGCGGGTTCGGTCCACGCGATCTGGACCTGCTGCGGTGCCATGCCCCGGCGGGCCAGCAGTGCCCGTCCAGGGGGCAGCCGCAACGCGGCGACACCGGCGACCAGCCGGCCCTCGGTCCGGTCCCCGGAGAACAGCAGCCCAGGTCCGCCGAGGTCGTTCAGCGCCTGGGTGACCGGCTCGAACATCGCCCGCGAGGCTCCGCCGGTACGGCGTGCGGTGACCACATGCAGGCCCACGTCACGACCCTGGGGCAGGTACTCGGTCAGCATGGCCAGCGGATTTCCCGCGGCTGTGGTGACCAGGTCGTAGTCGTCGACGAGGACGACGATCTCGCGGCCGCTCCACCAGGTTCGCGCCCGCAGTTGATCCGTGGTCACGTCCGGTCCAGGCAACCGCTGAGCCAGGCCCTGGCAGACCTCGGCAACGGCCTGCCGGGCCCCAGCGGCACTGGTGCAGTACGCGAGCAGGTGCTCGGGTGCCACCAGGCCGAGATGTGCCCGGCGGTAATCGACAAGGACGATTCCGAGTTCTGCCGGCGATCGAGCGTATGCAAGTTGGCGCAGGAGCGTGCGCAGGAACGCGGACTTGCCCGACTGAGCCTCGCCATAGACCTGCAGGTGCGGATCGGTGCCGAACAGGTCGATCCGGACGGGCGAAAGATCGCGCTCGGCGACTCCGACCGACAGGGCGCCGCTCCGGCCGGCCGGCAGCTGAACGGGATCCTGGGAATCGATCAGCTCGGACAGCGTCAGCAGGAACGGAAGTACTCGCACCGGGCTCACGCCGGCTCCTGGCCAACGGCGACACACCAGGCCTACCAGATGGTCGACCCCGGCGGGCAGATCGTCGAGGGTCGCAGCGCCGTCGACCCGAGGCAGGGCGATCTGGACGAAGTTTCCGCCTGGCACCAGCGCCCGGCCGGGGACATCGGCGGGCATTGACGCCGCCAACTGCCGGTCGATCGCTGAATCGAAGGCGTCGGTGAGCCGCAATTCGATCCGACCCGGTAGCGCAGCAGCCAGCCGCATCCGAATCTGAGAACCGGCCGAGGCCGACAGCACGGTGTGCACGCCGAGGGAGGGACCGCGATTGGCAATCGTCATGACCTGGTCCTCGAGGTCGGGTTCGGCCTCGCGAAGTGCAGCCCAACCGTCGATCACCAGGAAGACATCGCCGAGCACGCCGTCGGGCAACGATCCGGCCCGCCGGGCGCGCCGCAGGCCGTCGGCTCCGTCCCAGCCGTACTGCCTCATCAGCCGCTCGCGTACGTCCAGCATTGCCAGGACGTCGGCAACGGTTCGGCGTACCCGATCCGGGTCCGAACGGGTGCAGGCACCGGCGACATGCGGCAGTCCTTCCAGCGCGGCCAGTGAGCCGCCGCCGTAGTCCAGGCAGTAGACGGCCACCTCGCCGGGCCGATACCGCAGCGCAAGTGAGCAGATCAACGTCCGCAGCAGGACGCTCTTGCCCGATAGGGCGCCACCCACGATCAGCAGGTTCCCCTGTGCGCCGGCGAAGTCCCAGACAAGTGGAACCTGACGTTGCTGCCCGGGTCTGTCCTCGAGGCCCAGCACCGCGCTGACCTCCGGCCCGTCGGCTGGTGCGGCGCCGCCGATCTCTACCCGTTCCGAAGATCCCCCGGGCACCGCATCCAGAGCCAGCACACGGGGCAGCGGTGCGATCCATACCTGGCGCGCTCGAGCAGCTCCGGTTGCCGACAGCCGCTGGACTGCCACATCGAGGATCGTCGGCGTCGTGGCGGTCGCGGTCGGATCCTGCCGCGCTGCCGCGGTCAGGTCCACCATCGCGTCGAGCTGCCCGGCCGCTGCGAGGGCGGTGGAGATGTCGATGAGCGTGCTGAAGGCCACGATCGGTGCGGCCGTACGGACCTCGGTGGTGGGCCCGCGATAGGGCGCGGACACCAGTGCTGCCTTGAACCGATCGAAGACCGTTGTGTCGACCTTCAGGAAGCCGGAGCCGGGTTCCGGCGGCAGGTGGTAGGCATCCGGGACGCCGAGGGCCTCACGGCTTTCGGACTCACTGAAGGTCCGCAGGCTGATCCGGTACGACAGATGTGATTCCAGGCCTCGGATCTTGCCCGCATCCAGGCGCTGGGTGGCCAGGAGTAGATGAACCCCGATCGAGCGACCGATCCGGCCCACGGCGAGGAACAGCTCGGCGAAGTCCGGTCGGGCGGCGAGTAATTCAGTGAACTCGTCGATGATCACCAGCAGGTGCGGCATCGGCTCCCGCTCGACGGCACCGGCGCCCTGCTCGAGGAGACCGGCATAGGCCTGCAGGTTGGCAAGGTTGCCGGCCTCGGCGAGCATCCGCTGCCGGCGGGTCAGTTCGCCGTACAAGGCATCCCGGAAGCGTTGGACCAGACCGGGATCGGCGGCAAGGTTGGTCACCATGCCCGCTATGTGCGGCAGATCGGAGAACCCGGCGAAGGTCGCGCCGCCCTTGAAGTCGACGAGCAGCAGGGCCAGCTTGTCCGGCGGGTGACCGATGACCAGCGAGGTGACCATCGTGCGCAGCATCTCGCTTTTCCCTGAACCGGTGGCCCCGACGACCAGACCATGCGGCCCCATGCCGCCATTCGCGCTTTCCTTGAGGTCGAGGTACACCGGCTGCCCGTGCGGCCCGATCCCGACTGGGACCCGCAGGAAGTCCCGAGCCGAACCCGGTCGCCAACTCCGGTCGGGATCGAGCCGGGCCACGTCCGAGACGCCGAGAATGTCCTGAAGCCCCACCTTCGACGTGAGCACGTCGCTGCCGTCGTCCTCGGCCAGCCGACAGGGAGCCAGCGACCGGCCCAGCGCGGTCACCGACGGCACGTCGAGCTCGTCGAGGGTCCGTACGACCATGCCGTCGGCGCTCCAGGACGCTCCCTCGAGCACAGCACCGAGGCGCGACCCGGCAAGGGGGTCCGCTTCCACGGTGAGCCGAACATCCACCTGCTCCGGCTCCTCTCGCCGATGCGCCACCAGATTGATCACGTGGATTCCGAGGTCGCTCGGTGAGCGACTGGACCCGGCGTCGAAATGCGTTGCGCCGTACTGAAACTCCCCGTCCACGACCACGACCAGGTGACGAACACCACGACCCGGCGGTCTGCCGCGGCGACGTTCGGCGTCGGCCCGACGAAGGTCAAGGTCGTCACCGATCCGGGCCCACAGCTCCTGAACCGACGTCGTCACGAGCAGGCCGTCGGCTTGTCCACCCTCGACCGTTGAGCCGATTCGCGATGATGCACTGACCCCATTGACGCTGTGCGGCAACCACTTCGCCCACTCCCAGAGGTCAACCAGCGGCGCCGCTCGAACGACTGCAACCCGAAGATCGTCGGGCGGGTGCACGGCCACGAGTTGGCCAATGACCGCACGGGCCAGGGCACGGGTGGCCCGGCGATCTCCTACGACGCTGAGGTAGCCGATCTCGGCCAGAGGAACGGTGATCGGTTGGTCGCTGAGCGCGGCGTATCTATCGACCAGGCTCTCGGCCGCAGACAGGCAGACCGGGTCGTAGGTGACCAGCGGGTTATCTCGATCCACCTGGACGCCGAGCGTGCGCGCCAACGGGGTCGCCCCCGTACCGAGACGTATCTCGAGGAAGTCCGGGTCCCCGGGGCGGCGCTCCCATCGCCGTGCCGGGAGGCGGGCGATGTCGAGCAGCTCATCGGGGGCCGGATGACGCAGTGCGGCCCGGTCACGTTGCAGCGCTCCGGCCTCGCGAGCGGAGCGTCGCATGCCCTCGAGGTAGTCGAGGTAGCGCTCCCGATTGGCGCGCTGCTTGCGCCGGGCGCTGGACCGGGTTCCGACGAATAGCACGATCCCGAGTCCGACCGAGACCACCATGAACAGCAGTCCCGCCGCGGCGAACAGCGGACGGTCCTGGTTGGTCAACGTGATCAGCAGAGACCCGGATCCGGAGACCAACGGCATCACGAGCATGGCGAGGTTGGTGGACCCGCTCTGTTGCTCGCTCTGCTGGGGCGGTGCAGCCAGGACGAGTGGGTCGTCGTCACCCGCAGAGGGGGCAAGTTCCAGCGGCGCGGGACGGCGTACGAGGACGGTGCTCACCTCAGCGCCCGCCGGTTACGCGACGTGGCGCGAGCCGGAGACGAGCCATATGCGAGCCGCGCTCGGCACCAGCTCAGACCGGCCACGGCTGGAATCGTTCGGCGTTGCCACGATCGGTCCGGCCTCCGGCCTGCCCTCCTGCTGCGGCGCTCGCACCGACGTCCTGCATGTGCGCGCGCAGCCGGACCAGATCGTAGCCGTGTGTCTCGCAGAACATCGAGACGCCGGTGACCACCGGCGGTTCGACGACGGCATCGGACACTCCGGTGATGACCGAACGGAAGTCGAGGTCGATCACCTCGTACTGCTCGGCGGCGGTCGCGGCGTTGACCGCGGCCCGGGCCGCCTCACCGGTCGAGACTCCGATCTCATCCCGATCACCCATTCTTCCTCCCGTGTATCGACCAGCCGCCAGACGAAAGACCCGAGTGCTGGCGGGTGGAATCTAGGCAGTTGGCCGGCCCCGCGCTGCGGTTGTCCACAGCTCGATCGCCACATCGGCGTGGGCCGGTCACCTCGGTGGAGTTGTCCACAGGTTCGGTCGGCCAGCCACGGCGGTAGGCCCTACGCACCTAGCCTCGGCGCTGATCGAGGCCGCTCTCCCGCCACCGCAGGCGAATCCCGGCGGCCCCGTCAGGAGGATGATCATGAGCGCCGACTTCGTCGGACTTGCCGAGGCCAACGCCCTCGGCAGAGGAGGTACCGAGCTGGACAGCAGCGCAACTGCGCTGTTCGGCAGTCTGCAGGGGCTCGTCAGTGAGCTCGAAGCGGACAGTCAGGCCATGCAGGGGTCCTCTCTGCAGGCCTTTGCCCGCGTGAAGCAGGAGCTGTTCGCCCGCTTCCAACAGTTGGTGGCCTTCTGCCGGGCCAACGGCATGAACCTCAATGCGGCCCAGACCCAAGTAGATGCCACCGACCTTGCCGGGTCGGAACAGTTCGCTGCCGTCGGCTCCACGGTCGACGGGATCACCTCCCGGATGTCCCACGGCTGACCCTGCAACTCACACCGCCAAATCCGTTGCACCACAAGACGACACAAGGAGCACAAGATGAGTTGGGACGTGTACGGAAACGTCGGCTTGCTCAATGACCTGGCCGACACGCAACAGGACTTCCACAACCGGTTCCAGGGAGTCATGAACTCGATCGACACCGTCGCGCGGCAGACTCTCGGGCAGTGGGACGGTGCCGGTCAGGCCGGATTCACCCAGACGTCGGCAGAGTACGAACGCCTGCACACCGCCGTCCAGTCCGCCTTCTCACGGCTGATCGCCAGCACGCACGAGTCCGCGGACTCCTACGGGCGGCTGACCCACCACCTGCACGGCCTGTTCGACTGAGCTGACATCCGGCACCCCCGCCATGGACATGTCGGTCAGTCACGGATCGAAGGCCAGCTCCGGCATTCCGCCGAGCCGGGTAGCCTCCGGCTCGCTGGAGCTGGCCAACTCACTCGGCATCGATCCGGAGCGGCTGTTGCTCGACGCGGCGGCGCTGCGGCGCCGGCAACTGTGCGCAGCGTTCCTCCATGGCTCGACGCGGTCCTGGCGAGTACGTCGTCGAATCTGGCCGGCTGCGGTTGCGGGGCTGCTGATCGTGGCCCTCACGATCGCCGCACTGGCGGTGGCAGCGGCCTTCGCCGCGCAGCAGAAGATCGACGACGAGCGTCGGAGCCAGTCAATACAGTGGAAGGTGATCGACGCGCAGCGCCAATGAGGTGTGTGCAGCCATTCGACATAGAGCCGGGAGCCGACATCTACGGATCGATCGGGGCACGCGGGGCACGCGAGAACAGCCGGCGTGACGTGTCGCTGGACATTCCAAAGCGCAAGCTGACCGTCTTCACCGGTGTATCGGGCTCGGGCAAGTCATCGTTGGTCTTCGGCACGATCGCCGCCGAGTCACAGCGGCTGATCAACCAGACCTACACCGCCTTCCCAGTCATTCATGCCGAGTCTCGGCCGGCCCGACGTCGACTCGCTGACCAACCTCGGCGGCGATCATCGTCGACCAAAAACGGATGGGGCCAACTCCCGCTCCACGGTTGGCACGGCCACCGACACCTATTCGATGCTGCGGATCATCTAAAGCCGGCTCGGTGACCCGCACACGGCGGCGCGAACGCCTACGGGTCAACGATCCGCAAGGCATGAGCCCCAACTGCGAAGGCCTCGGCCGGGTCGACGATCCACGTCGACGGCCTGGTGGAGCGCAACCTGTCGCTGAACGAGGGCGCCATCACCTTTCCCAACTTCGCTGTCGGGTCGTGGTACTGGATGATCTTCGCCGATTCCGGTTTCTTCGACGTCGACAAGCTACTGCGCGACTACACCGCGGCCGAGTGGGAACAGTTCCTGCACGGGCCGGAGTCCAAGGTCAAGCTGACCCAGTACACGCTGACCTATTAGGGTCTGGTCGACAAGTTCCGACGGCTGTATGGGAGCAAGGACCTCGACAGCGAGCAACCGACCCTGCGGGCAGCCGTCGAGCGGGTTGCGACATCGAGCCAGTGCCCGGACTGCCAGGGGTCCCGGCTCAATCAAGCGGCGCTGTCCTCGCGGATCGCCGGCCAAAACATCGCCGAGTGCGCGGCCATGCAGGTCAGCGATCTGGCACTGTTCGTGGCCGACTTCGACGCCCCCGAGGTCGCGCCGCTGCTGGGCAATCTGCAGTCGGCCCTGGACAACCTGGTCCGGATCGGGTTGGGCTATCCGAGCCTGAATCGCGAATCCAGCACCCTGTCCGGCGGTGTGGCCCAGCGAGTGAAGATGGTTCGGCACCTCGGCTCCAGCCTCACTGACCTCACCTACGTCTTCGACGAGCCGACGATCGGCCTGCACCCACGCCACGTCCAGAACATGAACGACCTCCTGCTCCGCTTGCGTGACAAGGGAAACACGGTGCTGGTGGCCGAGCACAAGCCGGAGATGATCACGATCGCCGACCGAGTGGTCGATCTGGGTCCCGGTGCCGGGCAGCACGGGGGAACCACCGGCCTGCACATGCACGACGTCGACATCCTGATCGCACTGATCGACCGGCTGGTGGACCGTGGCCGCACGGTGATCGTGATCGAGCACAATCTCGACGTCATCGCCCGGACGGACTGGGTGATCGATCTCGGCCCGGGTGCCGGCCATGACGGTGGCCGCGTGGTGTTCGAAGGCCCTCCGCTGGCCCTGGTCGAGGCTGAGCAGTCAGTCACCGGTCAGCATCTGCGCAAGCGCCTGGCCCGCTGAGCGGGACTGGCGACTGCCCCTCGCGGACCCGTCGGCTCGAGCCGACCGGATAGCGTGCCTAGAGATCGTTGGCGAGGTAGCCCAGCACGTCCTGGCGCGTCAGCACGCCGCGTGGCTTGCCGTCGTCGAGCACAACTGCCGCGTCACGTCCCTTGAGGACGGCGAGCAACTCAGCCACCGGTTCGCCGGCCCCGACCTGGGGCAGTGGGGGGCCCATGTGTGCCTCGAGCTTGTCGGTCAGGCTGGCCCGGCCGGTAAACAGAGCGTCGAGGAGGTCGCTGTCGACCACCGAACCGACGATCTCGGCCGACATCACCGGCGGCTCGGACAACACGACCGGCACCTGGGAGACGGCGTACTCGCGCAGGATGTCCACGGCCTCGCGGACGGTCTCGTTCGGATGCACGTGTACGAGTTCGGGTAGCGAGCCGGCCTTGGCAAGCAGGATGTCGCCGATCGTCGTCTGGTCAGAGCCGCGGGCGAGGAACCCGTAGTCGGCCAGCCAGTCGTCGCTGAAGATCTTCGACAGGTAGCCGCGGCCCGAGTCGGGGAGCAGCACCACGACGAGGTCCCCAGGCGCTGCCTCCCGTGCGACCCGCAACGCAGCGGCCGTGGCCATCCCGCAGGATCCGCCGACCAACAGGCCCTCCTCGCGCGCCAAACGCCGGGTCATGGCGAAGGAGTCCCGGTCGGAGACTGCCAGGATCTCGTCCGGGACCTCCGGGTCGTAGGCCCTCGGCCAGAAATCCTCGCCGACGCCTTCGACGAGATAGGGCCGGCCCGTACCGCCGGAGTAGACCGAGCCCTCCGGATCGGCGCCGATGATCCGGACCCGACCGTCGGAGACCTCCTTGAGGTAGCGCCCCGTGCCGCTAATCGTTCCGCCGGTGCCGACGCCGGCCACGAAATGCGTGATCGCGCCGTCGGTCTGCTTCCAGAGTTCCGGACCGGTCGTCTCGTAGTGGGACTGGCCGTTCATCGGGTTGGAGTACTGGTCGGGCTTCCACGCCTGCGGGGTCTCGCGAGCCAGTCGATCCGAGACCTTGTAGTAGGACTCCGGATGATCCGGCGGGACCGCGGACGGGCAGACGACCACCTCCGCGCCGTACGCGCGCAGTACGTTGACCTTGTCGTCGGACACCTTGTCCGGACAGACGAAGATGCACCGGTAACCGCGCTGCTGGGCGACCAACGCCAGCCCGACTCCGGTGTTGCCGCTGGTGGGTTCGACGATGACCCCGCCCGGAACAAGCGCTCCGGAGGCCTCCGCGGCATCGATCATCCGTACCGCGATCCGGTCTTTGACCGAACCACCGGGATTGAAGTACTCGATCTTGCCCGCAAGCTGGGCAGCAGCCCCGGATCCGATCCGGCTCAGCCGGACCACCGGGGTGTTTCCGATCAGATCGACCACACTGTCGACGAAACGCACAGCCCTCACCCTACGGGCGCCGACATCGTTCTTCGAGGCGAGCCCGGCAGGACTAACCTCGACACAGTGATGGGGATGAACGGCACTGCGCGTCGCGTCGGTCTCGGCACCATGATCACCATGTGCGGTATGGGGGCGGCCGCCGGTGGTCTGATCAGCCTGATCATGTCGCAGTCACGTTCAGCGCGTCGCGTCGTCGAGGAGCGCAGCCCGATCTGCGGGCCACCTACCGGCGACGGCGTCTACGGGAGTTTTTCCGGTACGCCGATTCGCGTCACGTTGCTGGGCGATTCCAGTGCGGTGGGTCTGGGCGTGGACCGGACCACCGAAACGCCTGGTGTGCTGATGGTCAGCGCCCTGAGCGACTTGGCGTCGCGACCCGTGCACTTCACCCGGCTGGCCTGGATCGGCGCGCAGTCCTGTGACCTCGACGCCCAGGTTCGAATGGCCCTCGACGAAACGTCGGCCCTAGATCTGGCCGTCATCATGATCGGTGCCAACGACGTCACGTCTCGGACCCGGCCCTCGGTCTCGGTCCGTTTCCTGTCCGAAGCGGTCGCCAAGCTCAGGCAGACCGGGTGCGAGGTCGTCGTGGCTACCTGCCCGGATCTCGGCACGATCCGGCCGATTCGCCAGCCGCTGCGGTTCATCGCCCGGCGGTGGAGCCGCCAGCTGGCGGCTTTGCAAACCGTGGCAGTGGTCAAAGCCGGCGGTCGTACGGTCTCGCTCGGGGCAATCCTTGGCCCCGCCTTCGCTCGCGACCCGCGCATGTTCAGCGTTGACGAGTTCCATCCCTCGGCCGAGGGGTACGCCGCTGCCGCTGCGGTCCTGCTGCCAACGGCCGCTGCAGCACTGGGCCTGTGGCCCGAGCCGGGCGAGCCCCGGGACCGCGCCTTCGGGAAGGAGCGGGTCACCTCCGTCGAGCACGCGGCACTCCGGGCAGCCGAACGCGCCGGGACCGAGGTGTCGCAGGCCGACGCGGATGCCCCCGTCTCGTCAGGCTGGGCACGCTTGCGCAGACGTCGACCGTTGGCCATGGTCGAGGCCGAGGACTGCGTCAAGGCCGATACTCCGGAGCAGGTAGGTCACCGATGAGCCGAGAGGGCGGGAGCCAGCGATGAGCCGGCGACGACACGGGATTGCCGGACGCCTTGCCCGAGCGGGAGCCGGAGCGATCGCGGGCGGCGCGGGGGCTGCCGGAGCGCTACTGGCCGGGCAGTTCATCGCCGCGGCCCGTCGCGACCCGACCGCGTTGTCCGATCCGCCGCCGATCACCGGAACCTTCGGGATCAGCGCCGACCCGCCGCTGCGGCTGGCCGTCCTCGGCGACTCGGCGGCCGCCGGGTACGGCGTGAGTCGGGTGGAGCAGAGCGTTCCGGGGCAGCTGGCAGCGCGCCTGGCCACCGCCGGCTGGCGAGTGGAGCTGTCCGGCTTCGCGATTGCCGGATCTCGCACGGGTGATCTCGGACCGCAGGTCTCGAGGGCGCTGCTCAGCCGCCCGGATCTGGCCGTACTGGTCATCGGCGCCGACGATGCGCTGCGCCTGACCCGCTCGCGCTCGGTGTCCTACGGAGTGGTCGACGCGGTCCGCCGGCTGCGCGACCAAGGCGTGCCGGTCGTCGTGGGAACCGCCCCAGACCTTGCCGCGGCCAGGGGCCTGGGTCAGCCGCTGCGTGTCGTGGCCGGGTGGCGCTCGCGTCGAGTCGCCAAACTGCAGCTGAGCGCGACCCGAGCTGCCGGTGGCCTGCCGGTGGATCTGGCCAGGGAGTGCGGGCCGGTTTTCCGGGCCGATCCCGGGCTGCTGTCCGACGACGGTTGGCATCCGTCTGTGGACGGTGCCCGGATCTGGGTCGACGCCCTGGAGCCGATGATGCTCGACGCTGCCGGTTCTCCCGCTAGGTACTGATTCGCTTGCGCGTGCGGCCCATTCCTGGGGTCGGCTCTCAGTCAGCCTGGGCGCTAGCGGATGATGTCGGGCCACCGGCCGGTGGCGAGCCGAACATGGCTGAGAGATGGGCCTGCTCGACCTCTGAGTACCGGACCACTCCGACGGGCACCCCGCCGCCGATGCTTGCGTGGACCTGTTCGGCCTCATCTGGAGAGAAGCCTCCGCACAGCTCGATCAGCTGCACCCCGTCTTGGAGCAGGCCCCTGGCCACAGTCAGCGCCTGCTCGAGGCTTGACACGCACGTGACCGTGGTGGAGAAGGCAACGGAAGCCAGGACGCTGCTATGTATTTGCGGCTGGTAGCCAGGGCCCTTGACGATCATGGCGAATCGGGTGAGCGGCATGAGCACAGTTAACAAGACAACGCCCTGGGAGCTCCAGCCTCGCTGCGTCGACCCTGGGAATCCGCCTGTGGAACCGGCAGCCGCGCTAGATTTTGAGTTCCACCGCAGTCCAGCGGCTTGCTGAACGTAATCCGATCGGAGATCTCCATGCCCGAAGCCGTGATAGTGGCCACCGCCCGCTCCCCCATCGGGCGAGCGTTCAAGGGATCGCTCAAGGATCTGCGGCCCGACGACCTGGCCGCCACCATCGTGCAGGCAGCGCTGGACAAGGTTCCCGAACTGGATCCCACGGACATCGATGACCTGATGCTGGGCTGCGGTCTGCCGGGCGGCCAGCAGGGCTTCAACCTCGGTCGGGTGGTCGCGATCTTGCTGGGCCAGGATCAGCTGCCTGGACTGACCGTCACGCGATACTGCTCCTCCTCGCTGCAGACCACCCGGATGGCCCTGCACGCGATCAAGGCCGGCGAGGGCGACGTGTTCATCTCAGCTGGCGTGGAGATGGTCTCCAGCTTCGCCAGCGGAAACAGCGACAGCTGGCCGGGCACCCAGAACCCCGCCTTCTCCGAGGCCACGACCCGTACGGCGAAGGTGGCCGAAAGCGGCGCCGACGACTGGGTGGACCCCCGTACCCAGGGCGAACTGCCCGACATCTACATCGCGATGGGGCAGACCGCCGAGAACCTGGCGCTGACCAAGGGTGTGACCCGTGCCGACATGGACGAATTCGGCGTACGGAGCCAGAACCTGGCCGAGCAGGCGATCAACGACGGCTTCTGGGAGCGCGAGATTACGCCGGTGACGACAGCCGATGGCACGGTGGTCAGCGCCGACGACGGTCCGCGTCCGGGGGTAACGCTGGAGGCGGTCTCCCAACTCAAGCCGGTCTTTCGTCCGGACGGCCGGGTCACCGCCGGCAACTGCTGTCCGCTCAACGACGGGGCCGCGGCGGTCATCATCATGAGCGACACCAAAGCCCGCGAACTCGGCATCACCCCGCTCGCTCGGGTGGTGTCCACCGGCGTCAGCGCGCTGTCGCCGGAGATCATGGGGCTGGGTCCGGTGGAAGCCAGCCGGCAAGCTTTGGCCCGAGCAGGCATGAGTATCGGGGACATCGACCTGGTCGAGATCAACGAGGCCTTCGCGGCCCAGGTGATCCCGAGCTACCGCGATCTGGGCATTGATCTGGACCGGCTGAATGTGCACGGCGGGGCGATCGCGGTCGGGCACCCCTTCGGCATGACCGGCGCCCGGATCACCGGCACGCTGCTCAACGGGTTGCGATCCCGCGACAAGACATTCGGTCTGGAAACCATGTGCGTCGGCGGCGGCCAGGGCATGGCCATGGTGCTCGAACGCCTCTCCTGAACCCTGCGCTCTGGACGGCAACGACAAAGGCCCGGCTCCCTCGAAGGGGAACCGGGCCTCTTGTCGTCGGGCCGCCTGCTGGTGCGTGAGGTACTACTCGCGGAAGTAGCTGAGCAGGCGCAGGATTTCCAAGTACAGCCAGACCAAGGTGACCAACAGGCCGAAGGCGGCATACCAGGCGAACTTCTCCGGAGCGCCCCGGCGGATCGACTGGTCGATCATGTCGAAGTCCAGCAGCAGGAAGAACGCCGCAATCCCGATGCACAGCAGGCTGAACCCGATCGCCAGCGGACCACCTTCGCGCAGACCCAGGCCGCCCTCGGTGAAGAACCCGGCGACGAGGTTGACCAGCATGAGCACCACGACACCGATACCGGCCCCGATCACCCACCGCTGCAGGCGCGGGGTGACCCGGATGGCCCCGGTCTTGTAGACGAACAGCATCCCGGCGAACACACCCATCGTGCCGATGATCGCCTGGATCACGATGCCCGGGAAGATGGTCTCGAAGACCTCGCTGATCGCCCCGAGGAACACGCCCTCGACGGCGGCATAGGCCAGAATCGCGACCGGATTGGTGATGGTCTTGAAGCTGATCACCATGCCGAGCACAAACCCGATCAGGACCGCACCGATAGCCAACGGCATGGACTGCTCGGGCTCGAGCAGGAACCACGTGGCCGCGGCCGACAGAATCGTGACCAGCAGGGTGATGCCGGTCTTGGTGACCACGTCGTCGATGGTCATGTACCGCGATGGCGCCTGATAGCCAGGCGGTGCATAGGCCGGCTGGGCGTACATGTCCTGGAGCTGGCCGGGTGACGGCGCGTTCTGCACCGGTCCCTGGTTCCAGGTTGCGTTGCCCTGTCCGCTGGGGATGCGGCCCAGGGCGGGGTTCGAACTCTTCACCAATGGCTCCTTAGTCGCAGACGTGTTGCTGTCCAGATTAACGCGTGGACGTATGTGTGGGTTCCGGTCTGACGCACTTCTCTGCTCCCCGGTTCCGTGATCATCCGGGCGGCTGATCTGGAGAGGTGCCCCCGGTGGGATTCGAACCCACACTGGGGCCCTTTTAAGGGGCCTGCCTCTGCCGTTGGGCTACGGGGGCCCAAGCAAGCCTAGGCCGGTTCGCGCTTCAGTGAGTGACCGCGCTCTCGGCCGCGGTGGTGAACTCCCTGCGGGGGTCTTGGATCTGGCCCAGGGAGGTGACCTCCCGGCGAAAGAGCAGCGCCAACGTCCAGTCAGCGAGCACTCGGATCTTGCGGTTGAGCGTCGGCACCCGGCTGACGTGATAGGTCCGGTGCAAGAACCAGGCCAAGACGCCCCTGATCTTGATTCCGTAGATCTGGGCCACGCCCTTGTAGAGCCCGAGGCTGGCCACCGATCCGGCGTTCTTGTGCGAGTACGGCGTAGGTGCGCCCCCTCGGATCACCGAGACGATGTTGTCGGCGAGCACCTTGGCCTGGCGTACGGCGTGTTGCGCGCTCGGGGCCGTACGCGCGCCAAGCTCGCTCACGCTCAGGTCCGGTACTGCAGCACAGTCGCCGGCCGACCAGGCATCGGCCGTGCCACGGACCCGCAGGCTCGCTTCGCAATCGATCCGACCCCGGCTATCGAGTCGAAGGTCGGTCGCGCGTAGCAGCGGATTGGGCTTGACGCCAGCGGTCCACACGACGGTGTCGCAGGCGTAGCTGTCCCCGTCACCCAACACCACCTGGCCGTCGACCATGGACTCCAGCCTGGTGTTGAGCCGGATGTCCATGCCACGACGCAGCAACTGGTCGACGGTGTAGGCGGCAAGATCCAGGCTGACCTCGGGCAGGATCCGTGGACTGGCCTCCACCAGAATCCAGCGCATCTCATCCTTGCCGATCTGCGGGTAGTACTTCTTGACCGCGTACCGGGCCATGTCCTCGAGTTCGGCGAAGGCCTCGATCCCGGCATACCCTCCGCCGACGAAGGTGAAGGTCAACGCGCGCCGGCGGACCGCGTGCTCCGTAGTCGAGGCCGCCGCGTCCAAGCAGGACAAGACCTTGTTGCGCAGGAAGATCGCCTCGCCGACGTTCTTGAAGCCGATCGCGCCCTCGGCCAGACCCGGGATCGGCAGCGTCCGGGAGACCGAGCCGGGTGCGACGACGATGATGTCGTACTCGATCTCGTAGGCCGCGCCGTCCGACGGCGACACGGTCGCGGAGTGTGACCGGTGGGTGATCTGGGTGACCGTGCCGGTCACGACGGTGCAGTGTTTCAGGACCCGTCGCAGGGAGACGACGACGTGGCGTGGCTCGATGGATCCGGCTGCAGCTTCAGGAAGAAACGGCTGGTAAGTCATGTGCGACTGCGGGTCGACGACGATGATCTCGGCCGCTCCACGAGTCAGCTTTCGCTGCAGGCGAAGTGCGGTATAGAGACCCACATAACCGCCACCGACGATGAGGATGCGTGGGCGGGAACTGCTCACTGCGCTGCTCGCCTCATGCCGGCCAACCCTAGTGAACCCTGTCTGGCCGCTACGCCCCGCCCGGACCGGTA
>Ga0136616_10000723_pt1 | contig 16269 bp, 13 predicted proteins | sample AntDrymUQ2992106_2_FD_106648 | JGI IMG/M metagenome (GOLD analysis project Ga0136616, IMG submission 106648) | Polar desert sand microbial communities from Dry Valleys, Antarctica - metaG UQ299 (21.06) | ecosystem: Environmental > Terrestrial > Soil > Desert | place: Antarctica: Dry Valley...
ACTACGTCACGGTGCAGGAGGCGGCGGAGGTCTACGGCGTGGTGGTCGATTCGGTGACGGGCGCCGTCGACGAACGCGCGACGGCGGACATGAGAGCGGGATGAGCCTGCGCATCGCCACCGACGTCGGGGGGACGTTCACCGACCTCGTGGCGTTCGACGAGCAGACCGGCAACGTGATCGCCTCCAAGGTCTCGACGACCCCGAGCGAGTTCTCCCGCGGCGTCCTGGCCTCGGTCGAGGCCGCCGACATCGACCTCGCGGAGGCGTCGTTCTTCGTGCACGGGTGCACGGTCGTGATCAACGCGATCACCGAGCGCAAGGGCGCGCGGACCGCGCTGGTGACCACCAAGGGCTTCCGCGACGTGCTGCTGATCGGGCGCGGCAACCGGCCCGACATGTACAACCTGCGCTACCACAAGCCGGAGCCGTTCGTGCGGCGGCGGCTCTGCTTCGAGGTGCCCGAGCGCGTCGACCACCACGGCGCCGTCCTGGAGCCGCTGGACGCCGACGCGCTCGACGTGATCGCCGACCGCTGCGCGGAGCTGGGCGTCGAGGCGATCGCCGTCTGCTTCCTGCACTCCTACGCGAACCCGGACCACGAGCGCGCCGCCCGCGACCGGCTGGCGGTCCGGCTGCCGGAGGTCGCGACCACGATCTCCTCCGACGTCACGCGCCAGATGCGCGAGTACGAGCGCTCGAGCACGACGATCCTCAACGCCTACGTGCAGCCCGTCCTGGACCGCTACCTGACCCAGCTGCAGGAGGGGGCCGGCGCCCGCGGCCTCGCGCGGCGGCCGTACGTCATGCAGTCCAACGGAGGCACCGCGTCGTTCGACCGTGCTCGGCGCACGCCGATCAACATGGTCGAGTCGGGGCCGGCGGCCGGGATCATGGGCGCCGCCCGGATCGGCCGCGAGATCGGCGAGCCCAACGTCATCTACCTCGACATCGGCGGCACGACGGCGAAGTGCTCGCTGATCGAGGACGGCAAGCCGCTGATGACGACGGAGTACAAGCTCGAGTGGTCGCCGCAGAGCGCCGGCTACCCGGCGAACGTCCCCGTCACCGACATCGTCGAGATCGGCGCGGGCGGCGGCTCGATCGCCTGGGTCGACGACACCGGCGGCCTGCACGTGGGCCCACGCAGCGCGGGCGCCGAGCCGGGCCCCGCGTGCTACGGAAAGGGCGGCAGCTCCCCGACGGTCACCGACGCCAAGCTGGTTGCCGGGGTGATCGACCCCGACTACTTCCTCGGCGGGCGCCTGAAGGTGAGCCGCCAACTCGCCCTGGAGGCGATCGGCCGCCTCGGCGAGGCGGTCGGCACCTCGCCGGAGGAGACCGCCAACGGGATAATCCGCCTCGCGAACGCGCGCATGATCAACGCGCTGCGGCTGGTGTCGGTGCGCCGCGGCTACGACCCGCGCGACTTCGTGCTGGTGGCCTGCGGGGGCGGCGGCGCGATGCACGCGGCGGCGCTCGGCGCCGAGCTGCGCGTCAAGCGCACGGTGATCCCGCCGCTGGCCGGCAACTTCTCGGCCTGGGGCATGCTCGTCACCGAGCCGCGGATCGACTTGATCCGCACGCACCTGCTGCGCACGGAGCACTCCGACCTGCCGGATCTCGCGGTCGTCTACGACTCGCTGCACGCCGAGGCCCGACAGGGACTGGGGGAGGAGGGCGGCGGCTCGACCGAGCTGATGATCACGCGCTCGGTGGAGATGCGCTACACGGGCCAGGAGCACACGGTGTCCGTGCTGCTCGACGACGAGGTGGCCGCCATGGCCGACCTCGAAGAGCGCTTCCATAGAGCGCACGAGCGCCTCTACACGTTCGCCCTGGGCGACACCCCGATCGAGATCGTCAACTTCCACCTGACCGGACACCTGGCGGTGTCCACGCCGGCGATCTCGCGCCTGGACGCCGACGGGCGCTCGGCCGAGCGCGCGCGCAAGGCCGGCCGGCGCGTGGACTTCGACGCCGACGGCGTCCACGAGTGCGCGGTCTACGAGCGCGAGCTGCTGCCGCCCGGGTTCTCGACCGAGGGTCCGGCGGTCGTCGAGGAGTCGTCCTCGACGGCGCTCGTGCACCCGGGTCAGCGCGTGACCGTCGACGAGTGGGGCAACCTGGTCATCGACGCCGTCGCCGCCCGCTGAGCGCGGCGCCGATCGACGCCGGCGCCGGGGGGAGGGAAGCCTCAGGGGCGCCCGCCGGCGTCGGCGGTCGGCGCGGCGACCGTCTCCAGCGTGGCGTCGAGCGCGGAGCGCATCGCGGAGCCGATGAGCTCGATCTCCTCGCTGCGGATCGTCAGCGGCGGCGAGAAGGCGAGGCCGGTCGCCAGTGCGCGGGTGAGGATCCCCTCCTCGCGCAAGTGCCCGTACAGGGCCGGCACGAGCGAGGGCGAGTCGAGCTCGACGGCGGCCATGAGCCCGATGCCGCCGCGCACCTCGGCCACCAGCGGGTGCTCCTCGAGCGGCCGCAGGGCGGCGTCGAGCTCGCCCTCCAGCTCCTGCCCGCGGGCGACCAGCCCCTCGTTCTCGAGGATGTCGAGGTTGGCCAGCGCCGCCGCCGCACACGCAGGGTGCCCCGAGTACGTGGCGCCCTGGCGCAGCAGGTGCCCCGGCTCGGTGAAGAAGGGCTCGGCGACCTTCCAGGAGGCGACGACGCCGCCGATCGGCATGTAGCCGCTGGAGACGCCCTTCGCGAACGTGATGAGGTCCGGCTCGACGCCCCAACGCTCGATGCCGAACCAGGTGCCCAGCCGGCCGAAGCCGCAGATCACCGAGTCGACCATCAGCAGCACGCCGTTGGCGTCGCAGACCTCGGCCACCCCCTCGATGTAGCCCTCGGGCGGGAGCAGCACGCCGCCGGCTCCGATGATCGGCTCCATGAAGAACGCCGCCACGTTGTCGGCTCCGAGCCGCTGGATCTCTCGCTCGAGCGCCTCGACGGAGTCGTGGACCACGTAGGAGGTGTGGGGGATCAGGGCGCCGAAGCCGACGCGGTTGGCCTCGATTCCGCCGAGGCTGGTGCCGAAGCCGTTGGTGCCGTGGTAGCCGGCGATGCGGCTGATCAGGTGCTGGCGGCTGGGCTGGCCGACGACCGACCAGTAGCGCCTGACGATCTTGGCCGCGGAGTCGATCGCCTCCCCTCCGCCCGTGGTGAGGAAGACCTTGGCGTCCTCCATCGGCGCGAGCTCGCTCAGGCGCTCCGCGAGGCGCAGCGCCGGCGGGTTCGCCACGTCGCCGAAGATGGAGTAGGCCTCGAGCTCGGTCATCTGTGCGGCGACGGCGTCGGCGATCTCGCGGCGGCCGTGCCCGACGTTCGCGTACCACAGGCTCGCGCTCCCGTCGAGGTAGCGCCGGCCCTCCTGATCCCACAGCCACACGTCGTCTCCGCGGGTGATGACCAGCTCGGACCGACGGACGAGCGCCATGTCGGAGAAGGGATGCCAGAGGGCGGTGTCCCGCGGTGCCGCGCCGCCGTTGGAATCGTGAGAGCTCATGCCCGAACGGTGCCACCTCGCCCGTGGGCTATCAAGCGTCGAAATGACGATTCCGGGGGGCGGCTCTCGTCAGATCGCCGAAAACAGCTTAGGATCGTCATCTGATGCGGTTGACGCTCGGCGACGTCCTGGAACAGCCCGACTTCGGACTGCAGCAGTGCACGGGCGGCGAGGCGGCGCGCGCACTGCCCGTCGAGGGCGCGCACAGCATCGACCTGCCCGATCCCGTGCGCTGGCTGCAGGAGAGCTGGATCATGCTGACCACCGGCGTGCAGCTGCGCGGCAGCGCCGCGGCGCAGCGCCGGCTGGTGGCCCAGCTGGCGGAAGGCCGGCTCACGGCGCTCGGGCTGGGCCTGGGCATCGCCCTGCGGCGGGTGCCGCGCGCGCTGCTCCAGGAGGCCGAACGCCGGGACTTCCCCGTGTTCATCACGCCGCTGGAGACGCCGTTCCGCGAGATCGTCTCGTTCGTCAACCGCTCAGCGCTGAGCGCCGATCTCTACGTGCTGCGGCGGCTGACCTCGATGCAGCGCTACCTGCTCGACGCGATGCACCAGTCGCTGCCCGACCAGGCGCTGGTCGAGCGCTTGGCCTCTCTGCTCGGCGGCGCGGAGGTCGCGTACCTCGACGCGGCAGGAGCACCGATCGCCACGACGGCGCCGGAAGTCGAGTGGAGCGCGGCCGCACTGGGCCAGTCCTCGACGAACCTGCGCGAGTTCGAGCACGAGGGGCGCTGGGGGATGGTGACGCCGGTGATCGAGGGCGACACGCCGACCGGCTGGCTCGTCGTCCTGCTGGGCTCGGTGACCGTCTCGCGCCAGGTGGCGCGGCCCGTCGTACGCACGGCGAGCGAGCTGCTCGGGCTCGTCTCCGTCACCCGCCTGGCCGCCACCCGCGGCCGCCGGGCACGGCGCGAGCGTCTCGGTGCCCGGCTCCTGCGCGTGCTCGGCGGCGAGCCCGACGAGGGCCTGCCCGCCGCCCTGGCCGTCGAGGGGATCGACTTCACCCGCCCCTGCCGCGTCGCCGTGCTCGCAGGCGTCGGCGACGGCGCGGACAGTGCCCCGCGCGAGGCGATCGAGACGGCGCTCGGCAGCGGGGGCGCCGACCTCGTGACGGCCGCCGACGCCGAACAGGTGATCGTGCTCGCGCAGGACGACCTGCTCGCGCTCGCCGATTGGCTGCGCTCGGACCCGCAGCTGGGCCACGTGCGGGCCGGCGTGAGCGAGCCGTTGCTGCGCCTCGAGGACGCCGCGGCGGCGATCGACCAGGCAAGGCTCGCGCTGACCGTCGTGTTGAGCGCGCCGGCGGGCCCGGCCGTGCAGCGCCACGACGCGCTCGAGCCGAGCGTGGCGCTGCTCGGCCCGAGCTCTGCGCGCCACCTTCGCGCCCGCCTGATGAGCGCGCTGGAGCCGCTCGAGCACGAGCCGCGGCTGCGGGCCGCCGTCGTCGCCTACTTCGACGCCGGGCTCGACGTCGGGCGCGCCGCGCACGCGCTCGGACTGCACCGCAACTCGGTCCGCTACCGGCTGGATCGCGCGGAGCAGCGGCTCGGGCGCAGCCTGCGCTCGCCCGGCACGGTGGCCACCATCCACCTCGCGCTGCTCGCGGAGCGGCTCGGGGCGTCGCGGTGAGGGCTGATTCCACGGCGCCGCGGAACGGTCTCGTGCGGCGGCGGCAGGGCGTCCGTGTACGGGCGCCGGTGAACGTCAACGGCGCTGGGTAGGAGGGTGTGGGAGCCGGCGCCAGCGAACGTCAAATGCGCTGGGTAGGAGGGCAGGAAGCCAGCCGGGCCGGCTGGGATGCGTGCTCCGTAACGGGGTGGGCGGCCTTGGGGGGTGCTATGCACGCACGAAACCGCCCACGGTCGCGAGCGCCGCCGCGACCGCGACCCCCGGGCTAGCCGCCGGCGCTGATCATCACGACGCCGACCACCACCACCAGGGCGCCGGCGCCCTTGAGCGGCGTGATCTTCTCCGCGAGCACGAGCCCGGAGAGGACGAGCGTGATGACCGGGTAGGCGGAGGTGAACGGCACGACCGTGCTGGCCTCGCCCCTGCCGAGCGCGATGTAGAGGGCGATCAGCGCGGTCGACGCGAGCACCCCGGAGCCGATGGCCGCCGCCGTGCCGGCGCCGAAGCCGATCTTCGCCTGCCCAAGCGCCAGCATCCCGGCCGCGATCAGCACGTAGACGATCGTCGTCCACACGATCACGTCCTGCCAGCCGACGTGGCGCAGCGCGAGCTTCGTCGTGACACCGAGTCCGCCGAGGAAGGCGACGTAGACGAGTGACGGGAGCACCCAGCCGCTCATCGGGGCGCGCCTCGGGCCCTGCTCGGTTCCAGCTTGCGTGGCCACGGCATCTCTCCGCCGCGGCACAGTAGGGCAGCCGGGAAACGGCTGTCAAGCCGGCGGTCCGGGACCCATGCAAGCCCACGAAAACAGCCATGACCCTTTGTGCAAACGACAGTTGCGTCGCGCATCGCCCGTCGTCAGAGTGAGGCAACGCGGCGCGGGCCGCCGGTTCGCCGACGCCGACGCCGCCATGAGTGCACGGAACCGAACCGGAGGCTTGACAGGTGGGCATTCGCGTAGGCATCGACACGGGCGGCACGTTCACCGACCTGGTCGCCGTCGACGAGCAGAGCGGCGAGTGGTACGTCGCCAAGGTGCCGTCCATTCCGACGCGCCCGGTAGAGGCGCTTGCGGCGGCCCTCGAGCAGGCGCAGTTCGACCCCGCCGACGTGTCCTTCATCGTCGTCGGCACGACGATCGGCATCAACGCCGTGCTGACGCGGACGGGGGCGCGTGTCATCTACCTCACCACGAAGGGCTTCGAGGACGTCCCGCACATCCAGCGGATCAACCGCAAGAACCACTACGACTTCGTGTGGCGCAAGCCGGAGCCGTTCGCCCTGCGGCGGGACTGCATCGGCGTCGACGAGCGCATCGACGCCGAGGGCGAGGTCGTCCGGTCGATCGATCCCGAGGCGCTGCGCGAGCTGCTGCCCGAGCACGGAGGCGAGGACGTCGCGGTGGCCGTCTGCTTCCTGTTCTCCTACCTCAACCCGGCCTCCGAGCTGGCGGCACGCGACGCCCTGGCCGAGATCGACCCCGGGCTGCCGGTCTCGCTCTCGCACGAGATCGCCCCGATCTGGCGCGAGTACGAGCGCGGCACGGCGGCGATCCTCGACGCCTACCTCAAGCCGACGGTCAACCGCTACGTCGAGGGAGTCACCGAGGCGTTCGGGGCGCAGGGCGCCGGCTCCAACTGGTCGCTGCTGAAGTCCAACGGCGGGCACGCGCTCGCCGGCGAGGCCCGCCACCGGCCCGGGCACGTCCTGCTCTCGGGCATCGCCGGCGGCGCGATCGGCGGCGCCTTCTACGCGCGCGAACGAGACGCCGCACGGGGCATCGTGCTCGACATGGGCGGCACCAGCTGCGACGTCTGCCTGATCGTCGACGGCGACCCGCTGTTCTCCTCGGAGTACGAAATCGAGTTCGGCCTGCCGATGGCCGTTCCGACGGTGAGCACCAAGACGATCGGCGCGGGCGGCGGCTCGATCGGCTGGATCGACCCGGGCGGCTTCCTGCAGGTCGGCCCCCAGAGCGCGGGCGCCGATCCGGGCCCGGCGTGCTACGGCCGCGGCGGCGAGGCGCCGACGCTGACGGACGCCAACGTCGTGCTGGGCCGCCTGAACCCCGAGTACTTCCTCGGCGGCAACCTGGCCCTCGACCCGGAGGCCAGCCGCGCCGCGCTGCGCCGGCTGACCGGCACGCTCGGCGGCGACGAGGTGCAGGTCGCCTCGTCGATGATCCGGATCGCCAACGAGAACATGGCCAACGCGGTGCGCATCGTCACCGTCGAGGAGGGCGTCGACCCGCGAGACCACGCGCTGATCGCGATGGGCGGCGCCGGTCCGACGCACGCCGCCGAGATTGCCGAGGCGATCGGGATGGAGCGCGTGATCGTGCCGCTGCACCCGGGCCTGACCTCCGCGTTCGGGGCGCTGGCCGCCGAGGTGCGCGTCGACGAGGTCAAGAGCGTGAGCCTGAAGAGCACGACCGTCTCTCCCGAGGCGCTCGACGCGCTCTTCGCCGAGACGGAGGAGACCGCCACCACGCACTTCAACGCCCAGGGCAGCTCGGACGAGGAGCCGGCCATCGCCCGCTTCATCGCGATGCGATACGAAGGCCAGAACTACGAGCAGGAGATCCCCGTCCTCGACGGCGCCATCACGGCCGAGCTGCTCGCCGAGGTGCTGGAGCGCTACCACCAGCTCCACCACGAGTTCTACGGCTACCGGCTGGACGCCCTGCCGGTCGAGCTCGTCCGGCTGACGGTCACCGCCACCGCGGCCGGCGACGGCGTGTTGCCCGCGCTCAGCCTCGACGTGCGCGGCCGCACGGCGGCCGAGCAGCCGCGCGGCACGCGCACCGCGGAGGTCCACTTCGAGGGCGGCTTCCAGCCGACGCCGGTCGTCGCCCGCGCCGAGCTGATCGGAGCGGAGCCCCGGCAGGGCCCGATGATCGTGGAGTCGATGGACACGACCATCGTCGTTCCGCCCGGCTGGGTCGTCGAGAGCGACGCGGTCGGCATCCTGGAGCTGCGCCGGTCCGGCGGCAGCGAGTCCTCCGAGGCGGCGGCCGGCGTGGTCGCCGCGGCGAGCTAGATCGAGACGGGAGCACCGCCATGGCGACGACTGACGTGACGGCCCAGCCCAGCGGCGAGATCGATCCGGTTCTGCTGGGGATCATCAACAACAACTTCGTGAACATCTGCCGCGAGATGGGGATCACGATGACCCGCACCGCGTTCTCGCCGATCTTCAACGAGGGCCTGGACTTCTCGTGCGTGCTCTTCGACAAGCACCTGAACATGATCGGGCAGGCCGAGTTCTGCCCCGCCCAGCTCGCGGCCAGCCTGTTCATCGTGCGCTGGACGGTGGAGGAGCTGGGCATCGACTCGTTCGAGCCCGGCGACGTCGTGCTGCACAACGATCCCTACCGCGGCGGGGCGCACATCCCCGAGCACTCGGTGATCCGGCCCGTGTTCTACGCAGGCGAGCTGTGGGGCTTCGTGGCCAACGTCGGACATCTGGCCGAGATCGGCGGCAAGGCGGTCGGCTCCTTCGCCGCCGACGCGACGGAGGTCTTCCAGGAGGGCCTGCGGATCCCGCCGATCAAGATCGTCAGCCGCGACGAGAACAACATGGACCTGTGGCGGCTGATCATGGCCAACCATCGGACGCCGCGGAACACGTGGGGCGACCTGAACGCCCAGATCGGCTCGCTGCGCGTGGCCGAGCGCAGCCTGATCGGGCTGCTGGACCGCTACGGCGCGGAGTTCGTGCAGCAGGCGGCCTTCGAGCTGATGGACTACTCCGAGCGCTGGATGCGGGCGGAGATCTCGGCGATCCCGAACGGCTCGTACGAGTTCACGGATCACATGGAGGACGACGGGGTCGTCGACCGGGCGGTGAGGTTCCACGTCACCGTGACGATCGACGACGACCGCATGATCGTCGATTGGACCGGCAGCGACCCGCAGGTCCGCGGGCCGATCAACGCCACCTACGGCGTGACGTCGGGAGCGGTCTACAACGCGGTCTTCCACGTCACCGACTCGAGCATCCCGAAGAACAGCGGCGCGTACCGGCCGATCTACATCATCGCCCCGCCCGGGACGGTGGTCAACGTGGTCTACCCGGGCCCGTCCGTGGGCGGCAACACCGAGACCCACCCGAAGCTGGTCGACATGGTCACCGGCGCGCTGGCGCCGGTCATGCGCGAGAAGGTGGCGGCCGCCGAAGGGGCGAGCGCGTGCAACTTCCTCTTCGGCGGCATCCACCCCAAGACGGGCGACTACTACGCGAACTACCACCTCGAGGGCTGCGGCTGGGGCGCGAAGGACTACGACGACGGCAACGACTGCACGATCGTCGTCAACGGCAACTGCCGTAACACGCCGGTGGAGATCTTCGAGACGCGCTATCCGCTCGAGACCGTCGAGTACTCGCTGATCCAGGACTCGGGCGGGGCCGGGCGGCACCGCGGCGGGCTGGGCACGCGGCGCATCATGCGCATCGGGCCCGGGGCGGAGGTCACCGCCAGCGCGCTGTTCGATCGCACGAAGGGCGACTTCCGCGCGTGGGGCCTGGAGGGCGGCGGGCCGGGCGGCTACGGCGCGATCCGCGTCAAGCGCAACGGCGACACCGAGTTCCGCACGTTCCCGGAGGTCTACGGGACGGTGTCGGCCTCGAAGTTCACGAACATCGTGCTCGAGGAGGGCGACGAGGTCATGCTCGACGCCCCGGGCGGCGGCGGCTTCGGCGACCCGCAGGAGCGCGACCGCGACGCGGTGGGCCGCGACGTGGTCGACGGGATCGTCAGCCGCGAGGCCGCCCGAGAGCTCTACGGCTGGAAGGGAGAATGAGCGGCATGGGTCACTGGGAGCCGATCGTCACGCAGGTGTGGGACACGGTCATCACGCCGTGCGACTGCTGCGGCCAGGTGGTGGCGAGGCAGCTGTGGGTCGTCGACGTGGAGGGCGAGGAGCATCGCTTCTGCAGCGAGCGCTGCGAGGAGCTCTACCGCACGCACGTGATCCCGCAGCGCGGCGAGGGGGCGGTGGCATGAGCCGCACGCTGGGCGACCCGGCCACCACCGCCATCCCCGGCTTCGAGGCCGGCGCCGCGTTCGTCGACGGCGAGCGCGTGCCGATCGGCGAGGCGAAGATCTCGATCGTCGACACGGGGTTCTCCCGCTCGGACGTGACCTACGACGTGGTCGGCGTCTGGAACGGGGCCTTCTTCCGGCTCGACGACCACCTGACGCGCTTCGAGCGCAGCTGCCGGGAGCTGCGCCTCGCGCTGCCGCACTCGCGCGAGGAGATGGCGGGGATCCTCACCGACCTCGTGCGCATCGCCGGGCTTCGCGAGGCGTACGTGGAGACGATCTGCACCCGCGGCGCGTCCAAGGGCGGCGTACGCGACCCGCGCACGTTCGAGAACAAGTTCTTCGCCTACGCGGTCCCCTTCGTCTGGCTGCTGCGGCCCGAGGACGCCGAGACGGGGATGGACGCGATCATCGCCCGCACGGTGCAGCGGATCCCGACCCGCTCCATGGACCCGACGGTCAAGAACTTCCACTGGGGGGATCTGACCAGGGGTCTCTACGAGGCGTACGACCGCGGCGCTCACTACCCGATCCTGCTCGACGCGGACGGCAACGTGACCGAAGGCGCCGGCTACAACGTGTTCGCGCTCGTCGACGGCCGGCTGCTGACGCCGGTGTCCGGGACGCTGCAGGGCATCACGCGCAGGACGGTCATGGAGCTCGCCGAGCAGGCGGGCATCCCCGTGGATGCGGTGGACCTGCCCGAGGCGGAGTTCCGGCGCGGCAGCGAGCTGTTCGCGACCACGACGGCAGGCGGCGTGATGCCGATCACCTCGCTCGACGGCGAGCCCGTCGGCGACGGCGAGGTCGGGCCCGTCACGCGCCGGCTGCGCGATGCGTACTGGGCCGCACACGAGGATCCGCGCCACATCACGCCGGTCGACTACTCCGGCTGACCGCGGATGGCCCAGCGGACGGGCACGCAGCCGGACCGCGTCCCGGCCGACCGGCTGACCGCGCAGGCGGCCGCCATCCTCGTGGCCGCCGGCGTCCCCGCGGGCGACGCGCGCGTCGTCGCGGAGAGCCTCGTGGACGCCGACCTGCGGGGCATCCACTCCCACGGCGTCAACCGGCTGGGCATCTACGTGGAGCGGTTGAGGGCCGGCGGCAACCGCGCGGAGGGCGAGCCGGTGCTCGTCGGTGAGGCGCCGTCGCTGGCGCTCCTCGACGGCGCCGACCTGCTCGCCCAGGTGCCGAGCCGGCGGGCGGTCGAGGTCGCGGTCGAGAAGGCGCGCGCCACGGGCAGCGGCACCGTGTGCGTGCGCGGGGCCTCGCATTTCGGCGCCGCCGGCTACTGGGCGCGGCTGATCGCCGAGCAGGGCATGCTCGGCATGGCGAGCACGAACACGACGCCGCTGATGGCGGCGTGGGGCGGCTCCACCGGCGCGATCGGCACCAACCCGCTCGCGCTGGCGTTCCCGTCCTCCGGCGACGCGCCGGTCGTCGTCGACGTGGCGACCAGCGAGACGACATGGGGCGCGCTGGTCAGCGCCCGCGCGGCGGGGGAGCCGATCCCCGAGACGTGGGCACTCGGGCTCGACGGCCGGCCGACCACCTCGTCCGCGGAGGCCGTGGAGGCGCGGCGGCTGCTGCCGTTCGGGCGTCACAAGGGCTACGCGCTGGCGGTCGGCGTCGAGCTGCTGACGGGCGCGCTGGCGGGCGCCCGCTGCCTGTCGGCGATCGCTGACATGTACGGCGAGCCCGAGAAGCCGATGGCGGCGGGCCTGTTCTTCCTGGCGGTCGATCCGGGGGCGTTGTCGGCCCAGGCGGCGCGGGCGTTCGCAGATGCGGTGCACGCAGCGCAGCGCGAGCTCAACGCACTGGCTCCGGGCATGGGAGCCGAGCGCGTGCTCTGGCCCGGCCAGCTCGAGGCCGAGCGCGCCGAGCGGGGTCGCGCCGAGGGCGTACCGCTGCCGGCGGCGGTCGCAGCGGACCTGGAGCGGCTGGCCCGCGAGCTGGATGTGGCGTGACGGCGGGGCCGGACGACCGGAGCCGGCGCGTCGCGGCGGGCCAGGACGACTTGAGCCGGCGCGTTGCGGCGGGCCAGGACGACTTGAGCCGGCGCGCCGCGGCGGGCCAGGACGACTTGAGCCGGCGCGTCGCGCTCGTCACCGGCGGCAGCGGCGGGCTCGGGAGCGCGATCTGCGAGCGGCTCGCCGCGGCAGGCGTGGCCGTGGCCGTCGGCTACGGGCGCAGCGGGGAGGCCGCCGAGGCGGTGGTCGCGCGGATCGTCGCGGCCGGCGGACGGGCGGCGGCCGTGCAGGGCGACGCGGCGATCCCAGAGGACTGCTCGCGGATCGCCGACGCGACCGAGGCGGCGCTCGGGCCGATCGACGTGCTCGTTCCCAACGCCGGCGTCAGCCGGCTGCAGGCGACCGAGGACGTGGGCCTGGAGGACTGGGACCACCTGATGGCGGTCAACCTGCGGGCGCCGTTCCTGCTCGCGCAGCGGGTGACGCCCGGGATGCGCGAGCGGAGATGGGGGAGGGTGCTGTTCATGTCCTCGGTCGGCGCCCTGCGCGGGAGCGCGCTCGGGCCGCACTACGCCGCCTCGAAGGCCGGCCTGCTCGGGCTCACGCACGACCTCGCCGCGCGCCTGGCGGGTGACGGCATCACGGTCAACGCGCTCGCGCCGGCGCTGGTCGCCGACACGGCGATGGTGCAGGGCAACCCGGAGCTGACGCGGCAGCCGCCCCCGATCGGCCGCTTCGGCCGCTCCGCCGAGGTCGCCGACCTCGCGCTCGCGGTGCTGGCCAACGGCTACGTGACCAGCCAGGTGGTCGGCATCGACGGCGGCATCTACCCGCGCTGATCGGATCCAATCGGCCGCTTGACGGTGGTCCAGCGGTCGATGGGACTCGAGCGTCGTCCCCATCGGATCCAAACGGGTTGACGGCGATATTCGCTTGGGATACGTTGCCTGCGGCTACGGGGAGGGCCCCAGCGGGGCTCCTCCTTCGGCCCGGAATCGACCATTGGATCCCATCTCGCGCCGCCGGAGCCATGACGAGGAGCGCAGCATGAAGATCGGAGTGCCGCGGGAGACCAAGCTCGGCGAACGGCGGGTGGCGCTCACGCCGGCCGCCGCCCGCGACCTCGCGGCGACCGGTCACCGCGTGCTCGTCGAGGAGCGCGCAGGCCTCGGCAGCGGCTTCGCCGACGAGGACTACGCGGCCGCCGGCGCGACGCTCGTCGGGACTGCGGACGCCTGGGGCGAGGCGGACGTCGTCCTGAAGGTCAAGGAGCCCACGCCGGAGGAGTACCGGCACTTCCGCGACGGCATGGTGCTCTTCACCTACCTGCACCTCGCAGCGGACCGGCCGCTGACCGACGCGCTCGTCGGCGGCCGGGTCACCGGCATCGCCTACGAGACCGTCACCGCGCCGACCGGCGGCCTGCCGCTGCTGGCGCCGATGAGCGCGATCGCCGGCCGGCTGGCCGCGCAGGCCGGCGCCTACTTCCTCGAGGCCTCCCACGGCGGCGCCGGCGTCCTCCTCGGACCGGTCGGCGGCGTGCCGCCGGGGCGCGTGGTGGTGATCGGTGGCGGCACGGTCGGCTACCACGCCGCGGTGGTCTCCCTCGGGCTTGGCGCTCGGGTCACCGTCTTCGACACCTCGGTCGCGCGCCTTAACCACCTCGACGAGGTCCTGCACGGCCGCATCGAGCTCGAGGTTCCCTCGCGCGACCGGCTGGAGGCTACCCTGGCGGAGGCCGACCTCGTCGTGGGTGCCGTTCTGGTGCCGGGCGCCCGGGCCCCCGCCGTCGTCGACCGCGACCTCGTGCAGCGCATGAAGCCCGGCTCGGTCGTCTGCGATGTCGCCATCGACCAGGGCGGCTGCGTCGAGACGTCGCGGCCCACCACTCATGCCGACCCCGTGCACATCGAGCACGGCGTCGTCCACTATGCGGTCACGAACATGCCGGGCGGCGTTCCGGCCACCTCCACGCGCGCACTGGTGAACGCGACACTGCCCTACGTCAGGACGCTCGCCGCCGACGGGCTCGGCGCGCTCGAGCGCGATCCCGGCCTCGCCGCCGGGCTCAACGTCCACGAGGGCCGGATCGTCCACCCGGCGGTGGAGGCGGCGCACGGGGCCGAGCTGGCCGCATGACCGACCTACGAGCCGAAGGAGCCCCCATGCAGACGACCGCCACGGCGCCGGAGCGGGCGGGGGCGCTCTTCGACGACTACGTCGCGATGCTGCGCATCCGCGGCTTCGAGGAGGAGATCCAGCGCCAGTTCGTCAAGGGCAACGTGCACGGGACGACACACCTGTGCAACGGTCACGAGGCCGTCTCGGTCGGCGTCGCGCGGGCGCTCGGGCCCGACGACGTCTTCGCGGCCACCTACCGCGGCCACGGGCACGCGCTCGCCAACGGCGTCGAGATCGGCGGGCTGGCCGCTGAGCTGATGGGCCGCGCGACGGGCACCTGCGGCGGGCGCTCAGGCTCGATGAACGTGATCGACCGCGACCACGGCCTGCTGGGCTGCTTCGGCATCGTCGGCGGCACGATCTCCACCGCGACCGGCGCCGCGCTCGCGCTGAAGGGCAACGGGCGCGTCGCGGTCGCCTTCTTCGGCGAGGGGGCCGTCAACCAGGCCTACTTCGCCGAGTGCCTGAACTTCGCCAAGGTGTTCGAGTTGCCCGTCGTGTTCGTCTGCGAGAACAACCTCTACGGCGAGTACACGCCCTGGGAGCAGGTCACCGCCGGGCTGGACATCTGCGGACGCGCGCAGGCGCTCGGCATCCCGGCCGAGCGCGTCGACGGCAACGAGGTGCCCACGGTCGAGATGGCGGCGCGCCGGGCGCTCGAGCGCGCCCGCGCCGGCGGCGGGCCCACGCTGTTGGAGTGCATGACCTACCGCCTCGTCGGCCACTCCCGCTCGGACCCGGCGACCTACCGCAAGCCGGGCGAGCTGGAGCGCTGGCGCCGGCGCGACCCGCTCGTGCTCGCACGCGCCGCTCTGATGAGGGAGCACGGCATGGATGACGACGCCGTCGCCGCACTCGAGAAGGGAGTCGAGCGCGAGGTCACCGCGGCCTTCGAGGCCGCCCTGGAGGCGCCGTTCCCGCAGGCGCAGGAGGTGGCCCATGCTTGAGTTCCGGACCGCCCTCAACGAGGCGTTGGCGGAGGAGCTGGCGGCCGACCCGTCGGTCCTGGTGATCGGCGAGGACGTGGCCGCCGCCGGCGGTGTGTTCAAGGTCACCGAGGGGCTCGTCGACCGCTTCGGCGCCGATCGCGTGATCGACACGCCGATCTCCGAGCTGGCGCTGGCCGGCGTCATGTTCGGGGGCGGCATCATGGGTGTGCGCCCGGTCGTGGAGATCATGTTCGGCGACTTCGTCCCGCTCGTGATGGACGGCCTGATCAACCAGGCCGCCAAGTACCGTTTCCTCACCGGCGGCAGGCACGGCGTGCCGGTCGTCGTCCGCTCCGCGGTGGGCGCAGGCGGCCGCTTCGGCGCGATCCACTCGCAGAACCCCGGCGTCTGGCTGCACGGCGTGCCCGGGCTGAAGGTCGTCTGCCCCTCGAGTCCCGCCGACGCCAAGGCGCTGCTGCGGGCCTCGATCCGCGACGACGACCCGGTGCTCTTCCTCGAGCACAAGCGCCTCTACAGCGCCAAGGGCCCGGAGGAGGAGGAGAGGGTGGCGCTGGGCAGCGCGCGCGTCGTGCGCGCCGGGTCGGACGTCACGATCGTGTCCGTGATGAAGGGCGTCGGCGACGCGCTGCAGGCGGCGGAGGCGCTCGCCGGCCAAGGCGTCGACGCCGAGGTGATCGACTTGCGCTCGCTGCGGCCACTCGACGTGGCGACCGTGCTCGAGTCGGTCGGCCGGACCAGCCGGCTCGTGGCCGTCGAGGAGGGCGCCAGGACCGGCGGCTGGGCCGCGGGCCTCCTCGGCGCCGTCGCCGAGGAGGGCCTCGACATGATCGACGAGGTCTGGACGCTCACCACGCCTGACACGCCGATCCCCTTCAGCCCGCCGCTCGAGGATGCCCACCTCCCGGGGCCGGGCCACATCGAGGCGTCCGTGCTCGAGCACCTCCGGGTGGCCGCCTGATGGGCTACCGCATCTCGGTCGACACGGGCGG
>Ga0136616_10000724_pt1 | contig 16263 bp, 15 predicted proteins | sample AntDrymUQ2992106_2_FD_106648 | JGI IMG/M metagenome (GOLD analysis project Ga0136616, IMG submission 106648) | Polar desert sand microbial communities from Dry Valleys, Antarctica - metaG UQ299 (21.06) | ecosystem: Environmental > Terrestrial > Soil > Desert | place: Antarctica: Dry Valley...
CGATGACTACGCGGCGAACGTCCTGGAGGGCGCTCGAGGATACGCTGGGCGACGACGTTGTCGTCGTGGGCTTCCCCCTCGGCGGGCACACCGCAGCGCTCGTCGGTGTCTTGCGGCCAGTCCGGGAGCCCGTCCACTTGGCCGCGATGGTTCCCGAGGCCGGCGTGAGCTTGAACGACCAGGTCGCACGCGGCGACAGAGTGCTGCTGCCCGACTACGCCGCCGGCGTCGACGGCCCGGACGAGCACGGTTTCAGCAGGTGGATCGACTTCGACGTGTATTGCCGCACGGGTGCCACGACTGCCCAGAGCCTGTCGCGCGCGAGCGTTTCGAACGTAGTCGCAGCCCGTGCAACCGCCCCTACCGCTACCCCGCTACAGCCTGTGTAGCGAGGACCGCCTCTTGAACAACTCCTTCTGGCGCCTACGGTTCCCGAGCGGCTCGACACGGAGCCCGTCGAGCTTCCCTGCAGCTACTCCCCGATCGCAGCGCTGCCCGCGGAGCTGGCGCGTCTGCTCGAGGCTGGCTCATCTGCACAAGGTTCGCGCGGCGGAGCCTCCTAAGAACTTGGTTTCAGGATGACACTTCGCCGGCCGGGTGTGCTGGGTGGATGCGAGCGCAATCGGCCTCGCTCAGCTCAGCAGAGCCGCGGTCGTGCCGAACAGCGCGCCCCGACGGCTCGAGGGTTCATCTGAAACGAGTTCTAACTGTCAAAGGTCACCGGCCTCGGCTCGCCTCTGCGTCCAGCACGAGCGTCACCGGCCCGTCGTTGACGAGCTCCACGTCCATCCGAGCCCCGAAGACTCCGGACTCGACGGGCGCTCCTAGGTCGCGCAGCGCCTGACAGAACGTCTCATAGAGCGGCTCAGCGACCTCCCGCCGTGCCGCCTCGGAGAAGTCAGGCCGCGTTCCCTTCTGGCGTTTGCTGTCGGCGAGCAGCGTGAACTGGCTCACGACGAGCGCGGCGCCGCCCGTCTCGAGCAGCGAGCGGTCGAAGCGGCCGTCGGCGTCCTCGAAGACGCGCAGCCGCGCGACCTTGCCCGCCAGCCGCTCCGCCCTCTCCTCGGTGTCGTCACGAGCGATGCCGACGAGGATCAGGAGCCCGGCACCGATCTCGCTGCGCAGGTGCCCATCGACACGTACCGACGCCTGCCGGACGCGCTGCAGCACGAGCCTCAACGCCCTATTCGGCCTCGTCCGGCGGCTCGAGATCCATGATTCGGTCGGTGTACCGCTCGTCGCCCGGACGCAGCGAGCTCGCGAGCTTGTAGTGGCCGTTAGCCTCCGCGTCCCGCCCCTGCTTCTCGAGTGCTCGCCCGAGCGCGTAGTGCGCGTAGTCGTCGGTCGGGGAGAGCTCGAGCACGGTTCGGAACTCCGCCTCCGCCTCCGCCCACCGCTGGATCCGGAAGTACGCGATTCCGAGCGACTCCCTGATCGACGCCTTGTCGGGCTCCAGCCGCTTCGCCTTCTCGAGCGCCACTGTCGCCTGCGCGGCCATCCCCTGTTTCAGATGGTTGCGGCCCTGCTGGAAGAGGTCGTAGGCGTCGGTCACAGCGTCCTCAGGTAGGGGAAGTTCTCCAGCAGTACATCAGCGGGCGCAGTGAGATCGCGCGTGGGACCGATCTCGATTCCCGCGACCTCCTCTCCCGCGTCAATTGCTCCCTGAAACGCCGTTTGGAGCTCCCAGGGAGCCCGTCCTGGACGCGTCTCCAGACGGCGCGCAAGCGGCTCCGCCACCGCCCAAAGGGGCGCCCCGGTCAGCAAGTTCTCGGGGTCGTCGTTCTCGGGGTCGTCGTCGAGCATTCGCTCGACCAGCCCGTGCCGCACGCGCACCGCGTGGCGGCCGTGCGCAGGGCCTGGGCTCCTGCGAACTGCGACCGCGCCGACGGCACGAGAGGAACCGAAAGCGTCTACGAAGCGACCGATGTCACCAGGCCGGAACAGCGTGTCGGCCGCAAGGACGAGGTAGGGCGGCCTTACGTCCGCGGCGAGGACAGCATCGGTCGACCCGTCCGGCCGCGCCTGGCGCGCGAACCGGATTGGAACGCCCCACGCAGCGCCATCTCCGGCGAGCCGCTCGACCTGATCTGCGAGGTGCCCGGTCACGACCGTCACGAGCGGGCAGCCGACGCCCGCGAGCTCGCGCAGGAGGATGCCGAGCACGGGGCGACCGTCGATCGGCAGAACCGGCTTCGCGTAGCGCTCGGTGAGGGGGCGCAGTCTCGTGCCGAGGCCGGCCGCCATGACGACGGCCGGAGGGGCCGACCTCGTGCTCACGTGCGCAGCGAGCGGAGAGCGACATACCCGCGCAGGCGCTGGAAGCGGCCGATGCTGCGGCGGATCGCGCGCAGCAGCGAGCGTAGCTCCCGGCGGGCCAGGGAGGCGGCCGCGCCACTCCCCGCGGGCGGGCCGTACCGGGCTTGGGCCACGGCGCGCGCGAAGGGGCCGGCGTCGATGCCGAGGTGGGCGCGGACGAGCGCCTGCAGCTCCTCCGGCGTCGCGCTCGGAGCGACCTCGACGCCCTGATCGAGCAGGAACCCGGCGAGCTCGCGTCTGGCGGCGCCCGCAAGCCGTCGCGGGTCGTCGGTCAAGTAGCGCGAGCGACGCCAGACGAGCTTCGCGAGCCCGATCGCAGCTCCGGTGACGGCGACGAGCCCGAGCAGGATCCAGAGCGTGCTGATCCCCTCGTCGCGAACCGTGATCCCGCGGTTGGCCGCTCGGCGCTCCTTCAGCTCGGTCAGCCGGCCGAGCTCGCCGGCACCACCCTGGTCGAAGCCGCCGATGCCGCGCCTGAAGCCCCCGAAGGCCGCGTCACCCGGGTTGAAGCCGTTTGAGGAGGCGCTATAGTTCGCACCGAGCTCCCCGCGCCCTGGAGTCGGGTCGAACGAGAGCCAGCCGTAGCCGGGGAACCAGACCTCGACCCAGGTGTGTGCGTTGCGGTCTGTCACCGTCCAGACCCCGTTCGCGTACGACCCGCTCGTGAAGCCGGCTGCCACACGCGCGGGGATGCCGAGGAACCGGAGCATGAGCGTCATCGCGCCCGCGAACTGCTGGCAGTAGCCGCGCCTGCCGCTGTCGACGAAGTCGGCAAGCGGCGGCGCGCCGACCGCGGGCGTTGGCGGGCGCTCGTCGTACGTGAACCCGCCGGTGGTGCGCAGCCAGGTCTCGATCGCGACGACGGCGCCGTAGGGACCACGGGCTCCGGTCGCGAGCCGTTCGGCCTCCCGGTACATGCCTCTGTACGGCCACAACGGGAAGTAGCGCTCGTCGCGGAAGAGCGACCTCACGGCTGTCGCCCGACCGGGGGTTCCGAACGGGGCGACGCTCGTACGGCCGAGCTCGAGGAAGCGCAAGAGCTCGACGGGATAATCGGCGGCGAGGGTCGCCAGCTCCACCGGCTCGGGGCGCGGCGCGTAGCTCTCGACCGTGTAGCGCTGGCCTCGCCGCAACGGGGACCGTCCCCGTAGCACGCTCCCGGCGAGCTGGTCGACGCGTCCGAGCTCCTTGGCTTGCACGGCGACCGGTGTGGTCGCTCCAACGAGATGCTCGTCGGAGAGGCCAACCACCTCGACCTCCTGCGTCGTCCAGTTCGTTCGGGAAGCGGCTGCGGCTGGCAGGAGCGGGTCAGCCAGCAAGCGGCCGCCCGCAACCTCGGTCGCCACGACGTTGAGATCGTCGATCCAACGGTCGTCTGCAAAGCGGTCGAGCGTCGTCGCGCGCCAGTAGAGGCTGCGTTCCGGGCCGCGAATCCGCAGCACAACCGTCTCCTTCCGCGGAAAGTCGATCCCGCCGTAGTTCGCGTCCCAGACGAAGTCGACGTTCACCGGCTTGTCCGAGGAGCCGTACGGCTCCCAGCGCTGCCAGTCCAGCACTGCGTCCTTCGCGATCGCCGGCGAGGTCGAGATGCCCGTGGCCGCGAGGACGACGAGCGCGCCGGCGGCGAGCGCCGGGGTGGGACGCTCCACTCGTAAACCGGCGAGGAGCCACAACGCCGCCACGAGCAGGATCGCCCCGTAGACGACACCTCCGGAGGGCAAGAGCGTCAATGGCCAGCCGGCGCCGGCGAGGAGGGCGAGGAGCGCGAGGATCGGCTTCCGGGACGCGACCGCCAGGGAAAGCACAACGCAGAAGCCGAAGGCGGCGATCAGGAGAATCCCTTGCATGTTCGGCTGCTCCGCCCCGTCGAAGGGGACGCGAACGTCGTAGAAGCCGCTCAATCCGTCGGTGAAGCGCGACCAGAGCGGGCCGAAGAACTCGTGCGTCTCGTCGCGCGGCCTGGCCTCGAGCGGCGAGATGCCGAACGCGATCCAGAGGGCGCCGACGAGCGCCGGCGCCAGTGCGGCGAGTCGGAGGCCGAGGCGCGGCAGGAGCACCGGTGCGATCGCGAGCGCGACGGCGGCGTACACCGGCGCTCCCCCCTCGTCGAGGCGCACCCACGAAAAGGCGACCACGAGCGCTGGGAGGCTCGCCGCGAGGAGCGTCCTAAGCACGCGCGCTCCGGGCGGCCCTGGATACCGAGAGCGTGGCGGTCAGGTCGTCGCCGGCACGTACGACCGCGACCGGGATTCCAGCCGCCTGCAGCCGGAGGAGCTCCGGCTCGACTCGCGTCGGACGAGCCGCGAAGCTGGGAGCGTCCACCCACACGATCGAGACGCCGTGGTTCGCGTGCGCGCGCTGGACGAGCTTCGTTCCGAGCGCGGGCGACAGCCGCGCCGTGACGACGACGAGCTCGAGCGCCCGGGCGGCCGGGCTCTCCCGCGCGAGCAGCTCGACGACCGGCCGGAACCCGTTCGGTTCGGCCGCGGCGAGGGCCTCGAAAGCCGCCTCCCAGTCGGTCTCCAGCGAGGAGACCCGGACGCTCGTCACCTGTGCCGCGTTCAGCGTCAGGACTGCACGTCGCCCGCGCGCCGCGTGCGTACGCAGAATCGAGCCTGCGGCGCGCACCTGCGCGTCGAAGCTGCCGCCGGCGACCGCGTCGGCGTCTGCGTCGAGGAGGACCGCGATCTCGTCGCGCGGCGCGTCCTCGAGCTCCTTCACCATCAACTGGCCCCGGCGCGCGGTGGTCGGCCAGTGCACCTTGCGGAGCGACTCGCCACGCTCGTACTCACGCACGGAGTGGAGGTCGAAGCCGGCCTGCCGCTGCAGAAGCATCCGCCGGCCGTCCTGCGCGTTCGCCCCGCTCTCGGAGAAGAGCCCTTCGAGCTGGACGAGCCGCGGGTAGACGACGACCGAGCCGCTACCCGGCAGCTCGACCTCGGCGCGGGCCAGCCCGAACGGATCCTCGATCGCGATCTCCGCCGCCTCGACGACGTACCGGCCACGCGGCACCCGCTCGAGCACGTAGGTGCCGCGGTAGGCGCGGCCGTCCCGCCGCAGGGACGTCCGCCGGTTCCCCAGGCGCGCCAGGCGCTCTCGAATCGACAGCCCGGGCGGCGGCACTCGTGAGGCCGGCTTCGCCTCGAGCGAGACCCAGACGTCGTCACCCTCGAGCAGGGCCCCCCGGCCGGCCCGGCGCGTCAAGCTGATCGGCCCCGCCGCGAGCCGAACCCACATGCGGGCGCCGAGCGGCGCCAGCACGAGGCCGGCGGCTGCCGGATAGAGCACCTGGGCGCCGAAGAGCCACGCCGCGGCGTACGCGAGGAGGCCGAGGAGGAGGGTGAGCTTGCCCCGACGCGTCACGGCCCTAGGAGCCTGGCGTGAAAGTCGCGTGCGGGCGGGGACGGCTGCGATGGAGCCGGGCGGCGCACTCGCTCGCCGGCCAGGCAGGCCGCCTGGCCAAGAGCGAGGGTGGCGATCCGGCGCCGTATCGCAGCCGCCAACTGGTGTGCGCAACGTTCACGACAGGCTCCTACACCGGGACGGGCGTCTGGTCGACGGCTTCCTGGACGATCTCCGCCGGCGTGAGACCCGCCGACCGCGCCTCCGGCGCCAGGATGAGCCGGTGTGCGAGCACCGGGACGGCAACGGCCTTCACGTCGTCGGGAAGGACGTAGTCACGCCCGTCGCTCAGGGCGCGAGCCTTGGAGACACGGAGCAAGGCGATCCCCGCGCGCGGGCTTGCCCCAAGCGCGAGCCGCGAGCTGGCACGCGTGTGACGCAGGACCGCGACGACGTAGCGGTGGAGGCTCTCCTCGACGAAGATCGCGCGGGCCTCCTCGATCGCACCGCTCAGGTCGGCGGCGCTGGCCACCGGCTCGAGCGACTCGAGTGGGGGCGCGGTGGTCTGCTCGGCGAGCATCTTCGCCTCCTCGGCCAAGGGCGGGTAGCCGAGCGAGAGACGCATCGTGAAGCGATCGAGCTGCGCCTCCGGCAGTGGATACGTCCCCTCGTACTCGATCGGGTTCTGTGTCGCGAGCACCATGAACGGCGGCTCGAGGCCGTAGCTCTCGCCGTCGATCGTGACCTGCGTCTCCTGCATCGCCTCGAGCAGCGCCGATTGGGTCTTCGGCGACGCACGGTTGATCTCGTCGACGAGCAGGACGTTCGCGAAGACAGGGCCGGGCCGGAATTCGAAGGCGTTCGCGCGCTGGTTGAAGACGTTGACTCCCGTCACGTCCGACGGGAGCAGGTCGGGCGTGAACTGAAGGCGGGAGAACTCGAGGTCGAGCGAGCGCGCGAGTGCCTTCGCGAGCATCGTCTTCCCGACGCCCGGGAAGTCCTCGATGATCAGATGTCCCTCGGCGACGAGGCAGATCGTGCAGAGCCGCAGCGTGTCGGCCGGGGCGTGTACGACCTGAGCGAGGTTCGCCGCCACGCGGTCGAGCACCTCCGCCGACGAAGCGGTCGCTGCGGGGTCGCGGCGGACTGCCACCCTACGAGCCCCCCTGCCGCTCCGCGAGCAGCCGCTCGACCTCGTCGAGCACCGCGGCCGCGATGACGGTCTTTGCCGCTCTCGGCACTTCCCGCTCCCCCCTGTCAGTCATCAGCACCACCTCGTTGTCGGTGGCGTCGAAACCGATGCCGGCCCTGCCGACATCGTTGTAGACGACCAGATCCAGGTGCTTGCCGGCCAGCATCGAGCGCTTGCGCTCCCGTCCCGCCTCGCCGGTCTCGGCGCCGAAGCCGACGAGCACCTGGCCGTTGCGCTCCCGCTCCCCGAGGAGCTGCAGGATGTCCGTCGTCGGCCGAAGCGTGAGGTTCCAGGGCTCAGCTCCTTTCGGGCGCTTACCGGATTCCGGCGCCTCCGGCCGGTAGTCCGCGACCGCCGCGGCCATGAGCACGACGTCCGCTTCCGCTGCGCGCGCCGCCAGCTCGCGTTCGAGGTCAGCTGCGGTAGGAGCGTCGACGACGTCGACGCCCGCCGGTGCTGACACCGCGAGATTCGCGGCGAGCAACGTCACCTTCGCTCCGCGGCGTCTCGCCTCCGCCGCGAGCGCCACGCCCATCCGGCCGGACGAACGGTTCCCCAGGTAGCGAACGGCGTCGAGCGGCTCCCTCGTCCCCCCCGCGCTCACGAGCACGTGCTTCCCGGTCATCGACCCCGGCGCCAGCGCACCCTCGACCCCTAGCACATCCTCGACGACTGCGGCGATCTGCTCCGGCTCGCTCATCCGGCCAAGGCCGGTCTCGCCCTCGGCGAGCTCGCCGAGGGCCGGTCCGACCACCCTGACGCCCCGGGCGCGGATCAGCTCCAGGTTCGCCTGCGTGGCGGGGTGCTGCCACATCCGCGTGTTCATCGCGGGCGCGACGATCGTCGGCCCCACGTGCGCGAGGGCGGCCTCGGTCAGGAGGTTGTCGGCGAGCCCGTGGGCGAGCTTCGCGAGCGTGTTGGCGGTGAGCGGCGCGACCACGAGCGCATCTGCTCGCTCGAGATGCGGGTACGGATCGGCGGAGGGTGCTTTGCGGGCGAGCGCGAAGAAGGTCTCGGCTGTCACGAAGCGCTCCGCACCGGGTGTCGGCAGCGGCAGCACGTCGTGCCCGGCGCGGACGAGCAGCCGCAGCAGCTCACACGCCTTGTACGCGGCGATGCCGCCGGTCACACCGAGGAGGATCCGGGCCACGGGCACATTGTGCCTAGAGGGGCGCCCCTGCGAGGCTGGCCCTCCGAGGCTGGGACCGGGATCCGCGGCTAGCGCTTGTAGTCGTACTTGATCTTGCCCTGGGCGATCTCTTCCAGGGACATGGTCAAGTAGTTCTTCGAGCGGGACTCGATCAGCGGCGGCGGCGCTTCCTCGAAGCCCATCCCCTCGCCCAGCTGGTGGTGGTAGTTGTTGATCTGCCGGGCACGCTTGGCTGCAACGATGACGAGCGCGTAGCGCGAGTCCACACCACCATTCTCGGTGTCGAGCAGTTCATCGATGCGTGGATGGATCATGGTCGGGACATGGTAGCTGCGAACTGGAGCTCTCGCTCCACGAGCACCGCGAGCGCCTCCGTCGCGCGCCCGACGTCGTCGTTACGGACCATGTAGCGGAAGCGGTACGCCTGCTCCAGCTGCCGGCGGGCGAGCGCGATCCGCTCGCCGATCTCGCCGGAGCTCTCGGTGGCGCGGGCGCGCAGGCGGCGCTCGAGCTCCGGCACGTCGGCCGCGATGAAGAGGGCGACGCTCCCCGCCACCTGCTCCTGCACGCGCAGTGCGCCTTCGAGCTCGAGCTCGAGCACGCAGACGCGTCCCTCGTCGGCGATCCGGTCGAGCTCGGAGCCCAGAGTCCCGTAGCGGTGTCCGGAGACGTACTCGACGTGCTCGAGGAACTCGCCGGCCTCGATCCGGGACACGAACTCGCCCTCGGTGAGGAACCAGTACTCGCGCCCGTCCTGCTCCCCAGGGCGCTGCGCGCGCGTCGTCGCCGAGACGGCCACCTCGAGCTCACCGAGGCGGTCGACGAGCCGCTGGATCAGCGTCCCTTTCCCTGCCCCCGATGGCCCCGTGACCACGAAGATTGGGTTGGTGGCCTGTCCAGAAAGTGGATCAGGCCGGCTAGCCGGCGACACGTGCCGCGAGGTGGCGTCCTCGGTCGCGCCCAGATGTCTCATCTGAGCGCTCCGTGCGTCCTTGGCCTCGCGGCACGTGTCGCCTGCCATCCACCGCGACCACCTTCCGGACAGGCCCCAGACATTCTCGGCACGAGAACGACTAGCGGTTGAAGAGCGCGATCAGCTCGGCCCGCTGCCGTTCGGAGAGCCCGCCCACGGTCTTCGACTGGCTGATCCGGCACTGGTTCAGCAGCCGCGCCGCCTTCACGCGACCGAACTTTGGCACGGCCATGAGCATGTCGAACACCTTTGCTGTCGAGACATACTCGGGCGGGTCGAGGAGGATCCCCTCGATCTGGACGTCCCCATCCTTCAGATCCCGCTTGAGCTTGGCTCGCCGAACTCGAATGTCGTTCGCCCGCTTGAGCGCTTCCATCCGTTGGTCGAGTGAACGCAGCGGGGCCTGGGCTTGCGTCTTCGACGTCACCATGAGCGCGGGATACTAGCATCCTCGCGGGGTGGGTCAAGCAGTCAGTTTCGCGCCGTTTCCAGGCATTTTTTGTCGTCTGTTGTCTGAACTGGAATCGGCCATTTGCAGGGACGAATGAGCTACGCCACGTACATCGCGCGGATGCTTGATGCCTCGACTGACAACCGCCGCGGCCAGCTCCGCCCTGATCCGAGCCGGTGCGCCTGGGTCGGAGAAGAGGATCGTCCCGAGCGCGACTGCGTGTGCCCCCGCCGCGACCAGCTCGAGCGCATCGATGCCCGTGCTGACGCCGCCCATGCCGATGATGGGCAGCCTCACCGCCCTCGCGCAGGCGAAGACGGCCGCGAGCGCGATCGGCTTCAGCGCCGGACCGGAGTAGCCGCCAGTCGTGGTGGAGAGCAGCGGGCGCAGTGTGACCGGGTCGAGCGCGAGCCCGCGCATTGTGTTCACCAGGGAGAGCCCATCCGCCCCGGCGGCCTCGACGGCGCGTGCGGCCTCGGCCAGATCCCGGGCGGCGGCCGACAGCTTCGGGTAGAGCGGCAGCTCGGTGGCGCCCCGGCAGGCGAGCACGATCTCGGCGGCGCTCTCGGCAGCCTCGTCGACGTTCGGGCAGGAGAGGTTCAGCTCGATGGCTGCGACTCCTGCGCATCCGTCCAGAGCTGCGCATGTCTCCGCGTACTCAGTGGCCGCGAAGCCACCGACGGAGACCCAGAGCGGCACGCCCAGATCGCGCAGGCGCGGTAGCGTCTCGGCGAGGAAGCGCGCGCGTCCGGGGTTGGCGAGGCCGATCGAGTTGAGCATCCCTGCCTGGGTCTCGGCGATCCGCACCGGAGGATTCCCCTCGCGCGGCTCGGGCGTGATCGTCTTCGTCACGTAGCCGTCGAGCGAGCGAGCGACGTCGGGAGCCTCGAGCGCGTCGAGGCAGCCGGAGGCGTTGAGCAGCAGTGGCTCGTTCATCCCTGCGCGGTGACGGCGTTGGAGAGGAGGGGGTCTGGGAAGGAAGCATGGGTTCGCCCACGTGGAGCACGAAGAACCGGTCCCTCCACGCACAACCGCCGGAGCTCACCGGCGATCTCGACCGCACACCCGTGGCAGGCGCCGTAGCCGCACGCCATTGGCGCCTCCCAGGCGAGCTGCGCGCCCGGAGCGATCGCGCGCACGGCCTCGAGCATCGGCTCTGGCCCGCACGCCAGGATGTCGTGCCGATCGTCATGGAGCAGGTCCGTGACGAGGATCGGCTCGATGCAGATCTCCGCGTTCGGAACGAGGACGGCCGCCTCGGCGTGCCAATCGCTGCGAAACCCGAGCACCGCGGGCGGCGCCCTCAGCACCTGCGAGAGCAGTGGCAAGGGTGCGACGCCGATTCCACCGCCGACGAGCAGCGGTCGCCGGACGTCGAGGTCGAAGCCGTTCCCGAGCGGGCCGAGGATATGGAGCTCGTTACCGGGCTCGAGCGAGCAGAGGGCGCGAGTACCCGGTCCGACCGGATCGATCAGGAAGGCGAGTTCCCGACGGCTCGCGAGACAGAGGCTCATCGGCCGCGGGAGCACCCGGCCGCGGGCCTCGAGCATGAAGAACTGGCCTGGCGCCCCTGCGTCCAGGCGCCCGCGCGCCACGCGCAGGAGGGTGTACGGACCGATCCCGTCCGTGCCGGTGACCCTACGCAGCTCGCGTCTCACGCCCGATCCTCTCCTGCAGCGACGGCGAGTCCTCCGCCCGCGCTTCGGCGATCGCCTCGACCGCCAGCCGGGCGGCCGCCAGCGTCGTGATGCACGGAACATGCGCAGCGATCGCCGCCTGCCGGATGAGGGCGCCGTCGCGGCGCGGGCCGGATCCCTGAGGCGTGTTCACGACGAGGTCGCAGCGACCCGCGCGGATCGCGGTCACCACGGCGTCACCTTTTTCCAGCCCGTCGACGGCGAGCCCGGACGCCTCGAGCACGCGAGCGGTTCCCTCGGTTGCGAGGAGCCGGAAGCCGAGCGCGGCAAGACGGGCGGCAATCACCGCGAGTTCGCCCTTGTCCGCATCCCGAACGGACAGGAAAACGGTGCCGGCGGTCGGAAGCGGTCGGCCCGCTGCGCGCTCGGCCTTCGCGAAGGCGTTCGCGAGGCCGTCGGCTGTCGCCATCACCTCGCCGGTCGAGCGCATCTCGGGCCCCAGCACGGGGTCCGAGCCGGGGAAGCGGGCGAACGGGAAGACCGCCGCCTTCACGCTGACCTGCCGAGGCGGCCGCTCGGCCGGCAGCTCGAGCTCGTGCAGTCGCGCGCCACCCGCCAGGCGGGCAGCCGCATCGACGAGGTTGACGCCAGTTGCCTTACTCGCAAAAGGAACGGTGCGCGAGGCGCGCGGATTGGCCTCCAGCACGGAGAGCTCTCCGTCGACGAGCCCCAGCTGGACGTTCAACAGCCCGACGACGCCGAGCGCCGGCCCCAGCCGGCGCACGATCCGGCAGACCTCCGCGTACTCCTCAGAGCCGAGGGAGGGAGCGGGCAGCACGCACGAGGAGTCGCCCGAATGCGTGCCGGCCTCCTCCACGTGCTCCATCACCGCGCCGATGTAGACCGAGACGCCGTCGCACAGCGCATCGACGTCGAGCTCGAGCGCCCCCTCGAGGAAGCGGTCGACCAGCACGTTCCCCGGCACCTCGGCGAGGGCGGCGCGCACCTGCTCCTCGTCGTAGCAGACCCGCATCGAGCGGCCACCGAGCACGTAGCTCGGCCTCACCAGGACCGGGTAGCCGATTCGGGAGGCCACAGCGACGGCCTCGTCGCCGGAGCGGGCCATTCCCCACGCTGGGCAGCGGATGCCCAGCTCGTCGAGCAGGCTGCCGAAGCGCTCGCGATCCTCCGCGAGGTCGATCGCCTCCACCGGGGTGCCGAGGAGCTTGAAGCCTGCGGCCTCGATCCCGCGCGCCAGCTTCAGCGGCGTCTGGCCGCCGAACTGGGTGACAACGCCGGCGGGCCGCTCGCGCTCGAGGATCGGCAGCACGTACTCCTCTCGAAGGGGCTCGAAGTACAGCCGGTCGGACGTGTCGTAGTCGGTCGAGACGGTCTCAGGGTTGCAGTTGACCATCACCGCCTCGTAGCCCTGGGCGCGGAAGCTCTGGACGGCGTGGACGCAGCAGTAGTCGAACTCGATCCCCTGCCCGATCCGGTTGGGCCCCGAGCCGAGGATGACGACGACCGGGCGCTCCTGCCGGTGGGTCCAGGGGTCGTCCGCCTCGCCGACCGTCGAGTAGAAGTAGTTCGACTCCGACGCGACTTCCCCCGCGACCGAATCGACGCGCCGGTAGACGCGGCGTCCGCCTGGGAGACCCCGAGTCCGTAGCTCGTCGAGCTCACGCCGGAACCAGGGGTGCAGGTCGTCGGGCAGGTGGTCGAGATCTCTCCATGGCGTCGCCATCGAGGGATCCAGCTCGCGGCTGTCGAACGCCTTCGCGAAGGCCTCTTGGAAGATCCGGCCGATCCCCATCGCCTCCCCCACGCTCTTCATCTGGGTGCCCAGCGTGTGGTCGGCGCCCGGAAACTTCTCGAACGCGAAGCGCGGGAACTTGACGACGACGTAGTCGAGCGTGGGCTCGAAGCTCGCGGGGGTCGTCCGCGTGAGGTCGTTCGGGATCTCGTCGAGCGTGTAGCCGACGGCCAGCTTGGCGGCCACCTTGGCGATCGGGTAGCCCGTTGCCTTCGACGCGAGCGCAGACGAGCGCGAGACGCGGGGATTGAGCTCGATCACGCAGACAGCGCCCGTCTCCCGGCACCGCGCGAACTGAATGTTCGAGCCGCCGGTCTCGACGCCGACGGCGCGAATGACGGCAACGGCTGCGTCGCGCAGCTCCTGGTAGGCCTCGTCGGAGAGCGTCTGTTGCGGAGCGACCGTGACGGAGTCCCCCGTGTGGACGCCCATCGGGTCGAGGTTCTCGATCGAGCACACGATCACGACGTTGTCGTGGCGGTCGCGAACCACCTCGAGCTCGAACTCGTCCCAGCCGCGCACGCTCTCCTCCACCAGCGCCTGCCCGATCGGGCTCTCGCGCAGGCCGATCTCCACCTGGCGGTACAGCTCGGCCCGCGTCAGGGCGAACCCGCCACCGTGGCCGCCGAGCGTGAAGGCGGGCCGGACAACCGCCGGGAGGCCGATCCCGCCGAGGTCGTCGATGGAGGTGACGATCCTTGAGCCCGGCACCCGCAGGCCGCAGCTCCCGACCGCGTCCCGGAAGAGTCGGCGGTCTTCTGCACGCTTGATCACGTCGACCGGCGCTCCGAGCAGCTCGACGCCGAGCGCATCGAGGACTCCTTCCTCCGCCAGCTCGATCGCGAGGTTGAGGGCGGTCTGGCCGCCGAGCGTCGGCAGCAGCGCGTCCGGCCGCTCGCGCTCGAGCACGCGTGTGACCGATTCGAGGTCGAGCGGCTCGAGGTAGGTGCGGTCGGCGAACCCCGGGTCGGTCATGATCGTCGCAGGGTTCGAGTTGACGACGATCGTGCGGAAGCCGTCCTCGCGCAGCACCTTCAGCGCTTGGCAGCCGGCGTAGTCGAACTCGCACGCCTGTCCGATCACGATCGGCCCCGAGCCGATCACGCACACCGAGTGGAGGTCGGACCGCCTAGGCAGCGTGGATCCCTTCGATCCAGCGCTCGAGGATCGGCCACGCGTCGTGCGGGCCTGGGCCGGCTTCGGGGTGGAACTGCACCGAGTTGGCGTGCAGGCGCGGGAAGCTGAAGCCCTCCACGGTGCCGTCGTAGAGCGAGAGATGCGTCGCCTCCTCGGCGTCAGTCGGCTCGACGGCGAAGCCATGGTTCTGGCTCGTCACGAGCACCCGGCCGGTCCGGCAATCGATCACGGGGTGATTCGTTCCGCGGTGCCCGAAGGGGAGCTTGAACGTCTCGTGGCCGGTAGCGAGTCCGAGCAGCTGGTGGCCGAGGCAGATCCCGAGCAGCGGCACTCGGCCGAGCAGCCGCTCCACCTCGGCCACCTCGTCGCGAAGCGGCTGCGGATCGCCGGGGCCGTTCGAGAGCAGCACGCCGTCGTAACCGCAGAGCTCGTCGGCGTCGACCGTGCTCGGGTAGACCGTCACCTGCGCTCCGGCACGTGCCAGCCGGCGCAGGATCGAGCGCTTGCAGCCGTAGTCGACGACCGCGACTCGGGCTGTGCCCGACGTGCTGAAGACGTACGGCCGCTCGGTCGACACGGCGCTGACGAGCGACCGGCCGTCCACGCCGGGTTGTGCCCTGACAGTCGTCAAGGCTTCTTCTTCCCCAGTGGCGTCGGCCACCGCCACCGCCCGCACAGAGCCTCCTTCACGCAGCCGCAGCACGAGAGAGCGGGTGTCGACGCCGCTGATCCCGACGATCCCGCGCTCCGCGAGCCACCCCGTCCACTCGGGCCCGCGCGCCTCGCGCATCAGCACTGCTCTGGCGTGGGCGCCCCCCGACTCCGAGCGTGTCTCCGCTACGCCGTAGTTGCCGATCATGGGTGCCGTGAAGCAGACAAGCTGCTCCGCGAAGCTCGGGTCGGTGACCGTCTCCTGATAGCCCGTCATGGCCGTCGTGAAGACCGCCTCGCCGAAGGCGATGCCCTGGGCGCCCACCGACCTGCCGGGGAAGATCGAGCCGTCTTCCAGCGCGAGGAAGGCGCTCATGCACTTGCCCAGCGGTGGCCGCCCGAGTGCACCACGCGACCATCTGCGATCGTCTGGAGGACCGCGCCACGGAGGCGCTCACCGAGGAGCCACGAGTTCGCCGAGCGCGAGCGGAACCCGCCCTCCGTCACCGTCCACTCGGCCTCGAGGTCGAGCAGCACGAGGTTCGCGCGCGCTCCCACCTCGATCCGCGGCTCAGGCAGGTCGAGCGCCCGGGCAGGGCCGCCCGACATCCGCTCGAGCAGCGTCTCGAGCGGCAGCAGGCCCGGCAGGACGAGGTGGGTGTAGAGGGCGGCGAAGGCAGTCTCGAGCCCCGTGACGCCGAACGGCGCCGCCTCGAAGGGCACCTCCTTCTCCTCCCGCGAATGAGGTGCGTGATCGGTTGCGACCGCACCGATCGCGCCTCTGCGGAGACCGTCGAGCAGCGCCCGGCGATCCTCCTCCGCCCGTAGCGGCGGGTTCATCTTGACGTTCGCGTCCAGGGAGCGGACTGCGTCGTCGGTCCTGACGAGGTGGTGCGGCGTCACCTCGGCCGTCGCCCGGACGCCCCGCGCCTGCGCCAGCTCGAGCGCCTCGACCGACTCCCGGGCGGAGAGGTGCAGGAGGTGGATCGGGCGCCCCTCGTACGCGGCGAGTGCCAGATCGCGCTCCACGACCGTGCTCTCGCCGATGGAGGGGTACCCCGTCAAACCGAGCCCGGCGGCGACCTCTCCTTCGTGCATCTGGCCCTCGCGCGAGAGCGTGGGATCCTCACAGTGGAGCGCGAGCTTGCGGCCCGTGATCGCTCCGTACCGTAGGGCCTGGCGCATCAGGCCGGCCGACCTGACCGGCCGCCCGTCGTCGGAGAAGGCGGCGGCGCCGGCATCCGCCAGCTCCCCCATCTCCGTCAACTCCTCCCCTTGGAGCGAGCGCGAGATCGCCGCGACGAACCCAACGGGCACGATTGCCTCGCGCCGTGCTGCCTCGACGAGCCCGCGAAGGATCGGAGCCGAGTCGACGACGGGGTCGGTGTTCGGCATCGCGAGGATCGCGCAGTAGCCGCCGGCCGCGGCGGCCGCCGTCCCAGAGGCGATGGTCTCCTCGTCCTCCCGGCCAGGTGTCCGCAGGTGGACGTGCGGGTCGACGAACGCAGGAGCGAGCAGCGCACGGCTCGAGCCTCCCGGCTCGATCCGCGTGATCACGCCCTCGCTGACGCTGACCTCGACGCAACGGTCTCCCACGAGCC
>Ga0136616_10000725_pt1 | contig 16259 bp, 19 predicted proteins | sample AntDrymUQ2992106_2_FD_106648 | JGI IMG/M metagenome (GOLD analysis project Ga0136616, IMG submission 106648) | Polar desert sand microbial communities from Dry Valleys, Antarctica - metaG UQ299 (21.06) | ecosystem: Environmental > Terrestrial > Soil > Desert | place: Antarctica: Dry Valley...
CCGGCAGGCGCTCCAGGGCAGCGTCGACGAAGCCGGCCAGGAGCAACGCGCCGTCGCCCGAGCCGAGCAGCGGGTCGACCGCATGCTCTGGATGTGGCATCAGGCCGAGCACGTTGCCCGCTTCGTTGCAGACGCCCGCCGCGTCGCCCACCGAGCCGTTGCAGTCCTCGGCATAGCGCAACACGATCTGGCCCGACGCCTCCAGCGCGCGGTGTTGCTCCTCGTCGACGAACCAGGAGCCCTCGCCGTGCTTGACCGGCATCGTCAACTCCTGGCCTGGCCGGCAGCGGCGGGTGAAGGACGTGTCGTCCCGCTCGATGCGAATCCGCACGTCGCGGCAGACGAACTGCTGATCTCGGTTCCGGCGCAGGACACCGGGCACCAGGCCGGCCTCGCACAGGATCTGGAAGCCGTTGCAGATTCCGAGAACCGGCCCACCGTCAGCCGCAAAGCTCCGTACAGCCTCCATCGCGGGAGCCACCCTGGCGATCGCACCGCAACGCAGGTAGTCGCCGTACGAGAAGCCCCCCGGGAGCAGAACCGCCGCCGTCTCGCGCGGCAACTCGCGCTGGGCGTGCCAGACGAGGCGTGCGTCGGCGCCGAGAGCGCCGAGCGCCCAGGCTGCGTCGCGATCGTCGTTCGAGCCCGGGAAGACGATCACGGCGATCCGCGGCCGGATGCTCACGCGTCGTGCACCTCGATCTCAGTACTTTCGATCAGCGGGTTGGCGAGCAATCGGTCGCACATGTGCTCAACCTGGACTCGCGCCTCCGCAGCCGTCTCTGCGTCCAGCTCGAGCTCGAGGAGCCGGCCGACGCGGGCACCGCCGACGGCGAACCCGAGCGTCTGCAGCGAGGTTCGAACTGCCTCGCCCTGCGGATCGAGGATCCCGTCCTTCGGTCGGACGAGGACCGTCACCCTCATCGCAGCACGATCTGCGGGTCGTCCCGATAGGCCTCGAACTCGAGGCCCGTGAGCCGCTCGAAGGCCTCGAGATACCGAGCTCGCGTGCCTGCGACGATCTCGGGCGGCACCTCAGGGCCTGGTTCGGTCTTGTCCCAGCCGCTGCTCTCGCAGAAGTCCCGCACGAACTGCTTGTCATAGGACGCCTGCGGACGACCCGGGGCATAGTCAGAGGCCGGCCAGAAACGAGAGGAGTCTGGCGTCAGCGCCTCGTCGCCGAGGACGAGCACCCCGCCGCCGTCAAGTCCGAACTCGAACTTCGTGTCGGCGAGGAGGATTCCCATGGCCTTGGCGTGAGCTGCGGCGAACCGATAGAGGGCGAGGGCGATCCGCTCGACCTCCGCGTAGAGGGCGACGCCGACGAGGGAGGCCGCGGCCCGCGCGTCGATGTTCTCGTCATGGCCGCTCGCTGCCTTGGTGGCGGGCGTGAGTATCGGTGCCGGCAAACGGTCCGCCTCGAGTAGTCCGGGAGGGAGTCGGTGGCCGCAGACGGAGCCGGTGCGGACGTAATCCGTCCAACCCGATCCGGCGAGATAGCCCCGGACGACCCACTCGATCGGGAGCATCTGGAGCCGCCGGCACTCGAGTGACCGGCCGTCGTCACGCAGTGCCAGCAGATGGTTGGGCACGAGCTCGTCCGTCCGGGCAAACCAGAAGGCGGAGAGCCCCGCAAGCACGCGACCCTTGTCGGGGATCGGCGTGGGCAGGACGACATCGAAGGTGGAGATCCGGTCGGACGTGACGAGGAGGAGCCGCTCCCGGTCCAGGGCATAGAGCTCCCGCACCTTGCCGCTCCCGAGGTGGGCAGCCGACTCAAGCATGCGCGGGTTCCATGCCGGCTGCGACCGAGGAGAGCCGGTCGAAGACGACGCCCACGTGCCGGGTGAAAGCATCGAGGTCGAGTACGGCTTCGAGGTCGATCCGATCTGCGATCTCGGCGTCGTCGCCGACGAGCAAGGGAAAGTCCAGGCCCTCGTCCCAGGAGCGCATCGCGTGGCGCTGGACGAGCCGATAGGCCTCGTCACGCGGAAGACCCGAGTCGACGAGCGCGAGGAGCACCCGCTGACTGAAGAAGAGCCCGTGACTGGACTCGAGGTTCTCGCGCATCCGCTCCGGACGCACGATCAGGCCTTCGACGAGCCAGGCGAACCGGTCGAGCATGTAGTCGACGGCAAGGAAGGCATCGGGGATCACGATCCGCTCGGCCGAAGAATGGGAGATGTCCCGCTCGTGCCAGAGCGCGACGTTCTCGAGCCCCGTCAGGGCAGCGCTGCGCACGACGCGTGCGAGACCGCAGATGCGCTCGGAGACGATCGGATTCCGCTTGTGCGGCATCGCCGACGAGCCCTTCTGGCCGCGTCGGAACGGTTCCTCCACCTCCTGCACCTCCGTCCTTGCCAGGTGACGGATCTCGAGCGCGTACCGCTCGAGCGACGCGGCGAGGAGCGCGAGCGCGTTCAGCACCTCTGCGTGCCGGTCGCGCTGCAGGACCTGGGTCGCGCTCGGCGCCGGCTCGAGGCCGAGGCGCTCGAGGGCGACTCGCTCGACCTCGGGCTCCGCAGCCGAGTAGGTGCCGACGGCACCCGACAGCTTCCCCACACGCATCCCCTCGAAGGCGCGTGTGAGTCGGCTGCGGTCGCGGTCGAGTCCGAATGCCCAGCCTGCGAGCTTGAGCCCGAACGTCGTCGGTTCCGCGTGGACGCCATGGGTGCGCCCGATCGTGAGCGTCTCGCGGTGCTCGACCGCGCGGGCGATCACCCCGAGGAGCGAGCGCTCGACACCCTCGAGCACGAGCGCTCCCGCCTCGCCGATCTGGAGCGCGAGCGCCGTGTCCACGACGTCGGAGGAGGTGAGGCCGTAGTGAAAGTACCGGCCGTCGTCTCCGAGCTGCTCCGCCACCGCATCGACGAACGCAGCGACGTCGTGCTCCGTGCGGGCCTCGATCTCGGCGACGCGGGCGGGTGTCGGCGCCGTCGCCCCCTCGGCGATCGCGTCGACGGCCTCCCGGGGGACGGCCCCAGTCTCCGCCCACCCAGCCAGCGCGGCGAGCTCGACCTCCAGCCAGCGCGCGAGCTTTGCCTCCTCCGACCAGACGCGAGCCATGGCCGGGCGCGAGTAGCGGGCGATCACTTGAGCGAGTCTAGATGCCTGATCGGAAAGTGGCGCGCAGCCGGGGCGGCTGCGACCAGGCCGGGCGCCGCACTCCCGCGTCGTGCAGGCCGGTGGCCTGTGCGACGCGCGAGGGTGGTGATCCGGCGCCGTGTCGCAGCCGTCATCCGGCCCGCGGGAGTTTCCGGATACGCATCCGACGTTGCCCTCGGGTGGCCCCCGGAGCGCAACTCAGCCGGCTGCCGAGGCCGCCGCGAGGGCGATGTCGCGCCGATACTGCATGCCGTCGAAGGAGATCAACTCGCAGGCCGCATAGGCTCGCTCTCGGGCCGCCGCGAGCGTCGCTCCCGTCGCGGTGACGTTCAGCACCCGGCCGCCGTTCGTGACGAGCCTGTCGCCATGGAGGGCGGTGCCGGCGTGGAAGACGAGCGCGCCTGCAGCCTCTGCGTCGGGGACACCGTAGATCCGCGTCCCGCTGTCAGAGCGTGCCGGGTAGCCGTCCGCTGCGAGGACGACGGTCACGGCGGCTTCGTCTGCGGCGGCGAGGTCGGCACCCGAGACGTCACCGGCCGCAGCGGCGGCGAGCGTCGTCAGGACGTCGCCGCGAAGCCGCGGCAGGAGCGACTGCGTCTCCGGGTCGCCGAAGCGGCAGTTGAACTCGAGCACGCGCGGCCCGCCGTCCGTCAGCATCAATCCTGCGAAGAGCACACCGACGAAGGGCGTCCCACGCCGGGCCAGCTCGGCGACCACCGGCCGATGCACACGGTCGACGAGATCCTCGACGTCGTCCGCGGCGAGCGGTGGCACCGGCGAGATGGAGCCCATGCCCCCGGTATTGGCACCGGAGTCGCCCTCACCGATCCGCTTGAAGTCCTGCACCGGCGGAAGCGGCACGACCCTGATCCCGTCCGAGAGGCCGAAGACGGACACCTCGGGACCCTCCAGCAACTCCTCGATGACGAGCGGCCCCCCGAAGGCAGCTGCCGCTCGCAGCCCGACGTCGACCTCCTGCGTCGTCCGGCAGACGAACACGCCCTTGCCCCCGGCGAGGCCGTCTGCCTTGAGGACGCACGGCGGCCGGGCGACAGCCAATCGTTGCGCCGCGGGCACCCCGGCCGCCAGCATGATCTCTTTTGCGAAGCTCTTCGAACCTTCGATCCGAGCTGCATCCCGACCAGGCCCGAAGACGGCTATCCCTGCGTGACGCAGCTGGTCGGCGACACCCGCCACCAGAGGCGCCTCGGGGCCGATCAGCACCAGATCGGCGTCCAGGCTGCGCGCGAGCCCGAGCAGACCTTCGCCGTCCTCCGCGCGAATCGGATGGCAATCGCCGAGGCCGGCGATGCCGGGGTTGCCCGGCGCTGCGTGCAGCTGCGCGAGGCCGGGCGCGTGCGCGAGCTTCCACGCCAGCGCGTGCTCGCGACCCCCGGACCCGACGACGAGCACCTTCACGAGCGCGGGAGTCTACTCGCGCCTTCGGCCCGAACCGGTGCCGGGGTTTCGCGTGTGCGCCGCGCGTGCATGAGCGAGCTGTGAGTCAGCAGGAACCAGGTCTGGAGCTGCACGAATGGGAGACGCGCTGGCAGGAGCTCGAGCCTCTGCTGGAGGAGGACGCGAGCGCCGCTCTACCCGAGGTCGCCGACTTCATCGAGCAGGTCCTGCGCGACAGCCGGATCGGGCTGACCCGGGTCGGCGGTGAGAACGACGAGCTCATTGCCGCCTACGAAGCTGCGCGCGAGACGGCGGATGGGGCCGAGCGCGGCGACGACATCGGCCCGGGCGATGTCGGGGCGGCGATCGAGAACCTCCGCGCCGTCTACGAGTCAGTGCTCGTCAACCGGCGAATGTAAGAGGTTTCGGCGAAACATCGGCGCGAAACATCGGCTGAGCCGCCGGGGTGCGATGCTCGACCTATGCAGCCTGCTCAAGCGCGCCGCAAAGCTTCGCTCTCGGCCCTCCCTACGTCCTAGCCTCGAACGAGCATCGCTGGCCAACGACGAGCGACGTCCCACCAAATCCTCCTAGCGCGTGCCCAGAACCTGCTCGCGCCCAGCGCCCGTGCCGACGAGCGTCACGGGCACCTCCAGCTCGCGCTCGACGAGCCGGACGTAGGCGCGCGCCGCCTCCGGCAGATCGGCGACGGTGTCGCAGCCGTCGAGCGCCTCGCCCCAGCCCTGCACCTTCTCCGTCACAGCAACGGCGTGGTGGAAGTCGCTCTGGTGCGCAGGGAAGTCGGCCGTCTCGGCGCCTCCGGGCAGGCGGTAGCGAACGCACACCTGCAGCTCGTTCAGGCTCGACAGCACGTCGAGCTTGGTCAACGCCAGCGACGTGATCCCGTTGAGCCGCACGGCGTAGCGGAGGGCGACGAGGTCGAGCCATCCGGGTCGCCGCTCGCGACCCGTCACGGTGCCGTACTCCTGGCCGAGCTCGCGGAGCTGCGAGGCGAGGGCCGGCTCCATCTCGCTCGGGAGCGGGCCGGCACCCACGCGGGTGACGTACGCCTTGGCAACCCCGATGACTTCGTCGATTCGCGTCGGGCCGATCCCGATTCCCGTCGCGGCCGCACCGGCAACCGGGTTCGACGACGTGACGAACGGATACGTGCCGTGGTCGAGGTCGAGCAACGTGCCCTGGGCACCCTCGAGCAGCACTCGCTTGCCCTCCTGCAGCGCCGTGTGGACGAGCAAAGAGGTGTCCGCGACGAAGGGCCGGAGGCGCTGCGCGTACCCCTCGTACCGCTCGGCCACTTCCTCGAGCCCGAACGGGTCGAGCTCGTAGACACGCTCGAGCCACCTGTTCTTCTCGGCCAGAGCCGTCTCGATCTTCTGGCGCAGGATCTTCGGGTCGAGGAGGTCCTGCACCCGGATCCCGATCCGGGCCGCCTTGTCCGCATATGCGGGGCCGATCCCACGGCGGGTCGTCCCGATCTGGAGCTTTCCGAGCCGACGCTCACTGGCACCGTCGAGCGCAATGTGCCACGGCATGATCAGGTGCGCGTTCCCCGAGACGCGCAGGGGCTCGACCGAGACCCCACGCTCGATGAGCTCGTCCATCTCCGCCAGGAGCACCTCCGGATCGACGACGCAGCCGTTCCCGAGCACGCTCACCCGCCCGGACAGGATCCCCGAGGGGAGCTGCCGGAACTTGAACGTCTCGCCGGCCACGATCACCGTGTGACCGGCGTTCGGACCGCCCTGATAGCGGCAGACGACGTCCGACTCCTGCGCGAGCAGGTCGACGATCTTGCCCTTGCCCTCGTCGCCCCACTGCGCGCCGACGATCACGGTGGCGGGCACGCGGCGAGTGTGCCCGATCGGCCGGATCCGAAGCGACCGGCGCCCAGTGCTTCCACGAGGCGCCCGATCCGACTGCCCGATCCTCCCCGTCAGCGCCCGCCGAGCGTGGCACCGGTCCCGTACGCACGGCCCTAGACTGACCCCGTGCCGGAGCTGAGCTTCGCCCTGTCGGACGTCGTGGCGGGAGAGGCAGCGGCCGCGTTCGCGACTCACGAGCGCCGGATCCGAGCGCGTCTACCGGACGTGGAAGTTCGTCACACAGGCGGAACCTCGATCCCGGGCGTCCTGACCAGTGGCGACGTCGATCTCCACGTTCGGACCGATCGGGAATCCTTCGAGGCCGCTCGCGACGCGCTCCTCGAGTTGTACGAGCCGATCCATCGCGAGGGCTGGCACTCGGAAGGCGCTTTTTTCGCGGCTCCAGGCTCAGATCCACCTGTTGAGCTTGCACTCACGGCGACCGGAAGCCTCGACGACCTCCACCACGGGGAAGCGTGGCAGCTCATCGCCGCGAACCCGAACCTGATCGAGCGTTACAACACGTTGAAGCGCGCACACCGCGGCGGATCTCCCGAGGAGTACCAGACCGCCAAGCGCGCGTTCTTTTACGACAACTTCCGCAGGTAATCGCTGCGTTTGACCGAGTTCTACGCCGCGACGAGATCGGTGAACTTCGCGTACCGCTTCAGGAACGAGAGCTTGACCGTGTCCGTCGGACCGTTGCGGTGCTTGGAGATGATCAGCTCCGCGATGCCTTGCGACTCCGACTCGTCGCCGTTGTAGTACTCGTCGCGGTAGACGAAGCCGACGATGTCGGCATCCTGCTCGATCGAGCCCGACTCGCGCAGGTCGGAGAGGATCGGCCGCTTGTCGTGCCGCTGCTCGACGGCACGCGAGAGTTGCGAGAGAGCGAGGATCGGCACATCCAGGTCGCGCGCGAGGATCTTCAGGGAGCGTGAGATCTGCGAAACCTCCTGGACGCGGTTCTCCGCGTTTGCCCCCGAGGTCATCAGCTGCAGGTAGTCGACGATGATCAGCCCCAGCTTGGGCTCGCGGGACTTCAGCCGGCGCGCCTTGGAGCGGATCTCCATCATCGTGATCGAGCCGGTGTCATCGACCCAGATCGGCGCCTTCATCAGCTTGTCGCAGGCCGCTGTCAGCCGCGGCCAATCCTCCGGCCTGAGCTTGCCGGTCCGGAGGCTCTGCGACTCTACGCGAGCCTCCGCGCACATCATTCGCTGTGTCACCTCACTCTTCGACATCTCGAGCGTGAAGAGCGCAACGGGGATGTCGTGCCGGACGGCGAGGTTCTGAGCCATGCAGAGCGCGAGGGCCGACTTCCCCATCGACGGGCGCGCGGCGATGATGACGAGGTTGCCGGGCTGAAGCCCCGACGTGAGCTTGTCGAGCTCCTTGAAGCCGGTTGGGATGCCCGTGACATCGGCGCCCGCCTCGTAGAGGTGCATGATCCGCTCGAAGCTCTCCTTCAGCAGGCCTTCGATATGACTGAAGTCGCCCGTCACCCGCTGTTGGGCGAGCTCGAAGACGATCTGCTCGGCGCGGTCGACGAGATCGGTCGTGTCGCCGGGGCGGTCTTGTCCGAGTCGCGCGATCTCCGAGCCCGCGCGGACGAGCCCGCGCAGCGTCGCCATCTCGCGGACGATCCGGGCGTAGTGCGGCGCGTTCGCGGTGGCCGGGACGAGCGCCGCGAGCTCATGGATCTTGGCCTTGCCACCCACCGCCTCCAACTCGGCGCGCTCCTCGAGCGCGTCGACGATCGTGATCGCGTCGACCGGCTCTCCCTGCTGGTACAGCGTCAGGCAGAGACGGAAGATCGTGCCGTGGCTCTCGCGGTAGAAGTCGTCGGCGGAAAGGATCTCGGTGACGTCGCCGATCGCACCCGGCGAGATGAGCATCGCCCCGAGGACCGACTCCTCCGCCTCGAGGTTCTGCGGCGGGACGTGGGGCGCAGGCGAGGGCCCGGCGGGTGCACCGCGAGCAGGTGGAGTGGCGAGTTGGGACATGGACCCAGCTAACACGGCTCGTCAAGCCGCGAGCAAACGTCGTGAATGCAGGCAGAAGGAACACACGTTCGTATTCTATCCACAGGCCCGGACGCGCAGCCCACAGAGCCGGAGGAGTTGTTCGTCGCGAATCGTCGGCTCGGAGCGGGAAAAACAGACGGCCCCCCACAGGGTGTGGAGGGCCGTGTGGATTCCTACGGGCCGGTGCCCTACCGGTCCGGAGTCGAGCTCCCGATGTCCTGCTCGGCAAGGTCGGCCGGCGCGCCCACAGCGTCCGATTCGAGCGCTCCCTCGACAAGCGGTGCCTCAACAGCGGGCGCCTCGACAGCGGGCGCCTCGACCTCAGCGTCGACGTCGTCCGGGGCTGGCTCGTCGGCCTCGCCCCCCGCCTCCGGCTCGGAGGTGGCGATTGCCTCCGCCTCGGCAGCCTGCATCGCCGCCAGCTCCTCCTCGGGCGGAAGCTCGCCCCCCTCCGGGACGACGAGTGTCTTCACCTCGACGCTCACGTCCTCGAACACCTGAATCGGGATCGCGTAGCGCCCGATCCGCTTCAGGGAGTCGGTGCCGATCTTCTTGCGGTCGATGCGGATCTTGCGCGACCGCCACAGCTCGTCGGCGATGTCGGTCGTCGTGACAGACCCGAAAAGCGCTCCGGTCGGGCCTGAGCGGACGTCGAAGCGCAGCACGGTCTTGCGGAGCACGTCCGCAATTTCCTGCGCCTGCTCGACCGTCCGAGCCTCGTGCCGGGCGCGTTGATCGTCGATCTTCTTCAGCTCGGCGACACGGCCGACCGTCGCCGGCTCGGCGAGCTTCCGCGGCAACAGGTAGTTGCGCGCATAACCGCGGGCGACACTCACGACCTCGCCGCGGAGGCCGACCTTCTCGACGTCGGAGAGCAGGATCACGTCCATCCCTAGCGGGCCTCCACGTACGGCAGGAGCGCCATCTCCCGTGCACGCTTGACGGCCACCGCCACCTGGCGCTGGTGCCGTCGGCAAGCGCCACTGATGCGGCGGTTGCGGATCTTGCCCTTCTCCGAGATGTAGCGTCGGAGCTGGTTGACGTTCTTGTAGTCGACCTCTTCGATCTTGTCCTTGCAGAAGAGGCAGCTCTTACGGCGCCCCGGAGCGGTCGAGGTGCCCGGGCGCCCTCTGCGCGTCTGCTGGGTCTTCGGTTGGGCCATTCGCTCTCTCCTCGGAACTCGATGTCAAGTGATCTTCGGGCCGCGGGCGGCCCGTGCAGAACTTTGCGCGCCGGCTAGAACGGGATGTCGTCGTCAGCGGCGGAGGCAGGGAAGTCGGCCGGAGCGGAGGTCGCGCCAGCCGGGACGAACTGGGCGGCGCCGTCGCCGTCGCCGCGACCGGCGAGGAACTGTACGTTCGACGCGACCACCTCGACCGACTGCCGCTTCGAGCCATCCTGAGCGTCCCACTCGCGCCACGTCAGCTTCCCCTGGACGCCGACAGGACGTCCCTTCGCGAGATACTGCGCGCAGTTCTCGGCCATCCGGCCCCAGACGGTGACGTCGAAGTAGTACGCCGCGTCCTGCCACTCCTCGCCACGCTTGACCCTGTCGTTGACCGCCACGCGTAGCGTCGTGACTGCGGTGCCGGAGGGCGTGTGCCGCAACTCCGGATCCTTCGTCAGGTTGCCGACGAGGACGACACTGTTGATGTTCTCAGCCATTACTCCTCCTCCACGATGGGATCGACGGTGCTCCCGGCATCCTCTCTCGGCGGACCGCCCGCCGCTACCGGCTGTGTCGCCCCTGGCTTGTAGCGACGTGTCGCCAGGTGCCGCATCACCGCGTCGTCGATCTTGAGCACGCGCGAGATCTCGTCGAGCGTCTCGGCCTCCGCGCTGAAGCTGAGCAGGTGGTAGACGCCGTCCGAGTGCTTCTCGATCTCGTAGGCGAGCTTGCGCCGGCCCCAGACATCCTGTCCGTCCCAAGCGCCGCCGCCGCTCTCGACTAGGTCGCGGGTCCGTTTGACGATCTCCTCCTGGCGCTCCTGCGCGAGGTCTGGGTCCAGCATGAGCAGAATCTCGTAGTCGATCATGGGTTCCCTGACTCCTTCCTCCGGTCTCGGCTTCCTTCGGTCTTAGGCGGCCTCACCGGCAGGCACGAGCGGGAACAGGCGCGTGCGAGGCGAGGCAGGAAGCCGGCTCAGAGTAGCAGCCGACGCGCTAGCCCCACGCGATAGCATTGGCCCGTGCGACGGCTGCTGACAGGCATCGTGGGCGGGTTCGGCATCGCGGCCCTCTGGCGCCTCGTGCGCCGACCCGTCGTGGGACCGCCCGTGGACGATCCGGCCGAAGACCTGCGCCACAAGCTCGCCGAGGCGCGCGGGTCCGGCAGTGACCGCGACGAGTTCGATGCCGCGGAGGGAACGCCGGTCGACGAGGCCGAGGCGCCTGCTGCCGGTAGGCCGAGCTCCCTCGACGAGCGGCGGCGCGCGGTGCACGAGCAAGCGCAGGAGGCTCTCGGGCGAATGCAGCAGGATCCCGAGCGCTAGCCCCGGCCGTCGCGCGGGAAAGCACCTTCATGCGAATCGTCGTCACCGGAGCGACCGGGAACGTCGGTACGAGCGTACTGACGGCACTCGGCCGCGACCCCCACGTGGACTCGATCCTCGGCCTCGCGCGCCGCCCACCTCAACAGACCTCCGAGGAAGCACGCTTCGCGAAGACGACCTTCGTCGGCGCGGACGTAACCCGCGACGACCTCGTCCCGCACCTGCGCGGCGCCGACTGCGTCATCCATCTCGCCTGGCTGATCCAACCCTCCCGCGATCGGGCAGCCCTCTGGCAGACGAACGTCGAGGGCTCGCAGCGGGTGTTCTCTGCGGTCGCCGAGGCCGGCGTGCCAGCTCTTGTCCTCGCCTCCTCGCTCGGTGTCTACTCACCTGGGCCCCAGCCCGACGGGAAGAAGGAGCGAGTCGACGAGAGCTGGCCGCGCGAGGGAGTGCCCACGAGCTGGTACGCGCAGCACAAGGCCGAGGTCGAGCGACGACTCGACCTGTTCGAGCGCGAGCAACCGGACACGCGGGTCGTGCGCCTGAGGCCGGCGCTCGTCATGAAGCGGAGCGCAGCGGAGGAGGTACGACGCCTCTTCTTCGGGCCGTTCCTGCCGAGCGCGCTCGTCAAGCCGGGCCGACTCCCTCTCGTCCCGCACATTCCGGGTGCAGTCGTGCAGGTGGTGCACTCGCTCGATGTCGGCGAGGCCTACGCGCGCGCGGCGACGCGCGACGTGGAGGGAGCGTTCAACATCGCGGCGGAACCGGAGCTCGACGGCCGCCGGCTCGCGGAAGCAATCGGCGCACGCGCCGTCCCGATCCCGGCCAAGGTGGCCCGCGCACTCGCCGATGCGACGTGGCGCCTGCGCCTGCATCCGACCTCGCCCGACTGGCTCGATCTGGCCCTCGGAGTGCCGCTGCTCGACTCCTCGCGCGCCCGCACCGAGCTCGACTGGCAGCCTCGGTGGACCAGCGAGGAGACCGCCCGGGAGCTCCTCACAGGGCTCGCCGAGCGCGCGGCCGGGCCGACCCCTCCCCTCCGCCGGGGCGACCGGACGCACGAGATCCGCTCGGGTGTGGGTCGCGAGCAGCTGTAGGGAGCCCGTCGGGCGGTGGCGGCATACTGTTTGGATGAGCGAGTTGCCGCGGACGAACCACGTGCCGCTCGATGCCGAGCGGGTCGAGGATGCGTTCGCGGCCTTCGCGGAGCGGGTGCGCGAGCTGGATTCGGTCGCGAACGAGCTCCGCTCCGAGCTGCGCGCGCTGCGCGCTGAGCGGGCACCAGCCTTTCTCGACGACACGGAGTGGCCCGTAGGAGCCGGTCACCGCCGCGACGTGGCCCAACCAGAACGCCTGAGCTCCGGGTGGGCCGGCTCGAACGAGCTCGAATCGGACTGGATCGGAGCGGTACCGCCCCCTCTCCGCCGGCCGACGGCGGCGCCTCGGCTCGCGCTCGAGGGAGCCTTCCTCGTCCTCGTCGCGCTGCTCGCGGGCCTCGCCGACCTGAACGCCACCTGGATCGTGATCGTGATGGCGTCCGCCTGGGCGCTCGTCGCGCTCTCGGAATGGGCCGCCGCCGCGAAGCGGGCCGGCTGGCGTCTCGAGGAGGTCGCGGCGCCAGCCTCCGCGGGTTCTGTGGACGAGTCGACAGGACCGTGGGACATGCCCGTCGTGCACGCGACCGTGGTGGAGGCGCCCGACGAGTCCGAGTCGCACACGGTGATCGCGAAGCTCAGCGTCGACGAACCTGCCCTCGTCGACGAACCTGCCAGCGTCGACGAATCTGCCAGCGTGGATGCACATGCTGCTCCGGATGAAGCGGTGGCCGACGCAATCCTGGCCGAGGAGGCCGTGGCCGATCGAGACGGCCGCGAACCGGACGACGGCGATCGCGATGCGGCTGAACTGCCCGACGCCGAGACAGACTCGGCCAGGATCGGAGCAGGTGTCGGAGCGGAGCTCGACCCGCAGGCGGCCGGCGTCGCCACCGAGCCGCCACGTCGCGGCCTCCGGTTCTGGCGTCGGCAGCCGGTGGAGCAGCCCACGGACCCTTCGGAGGCATGACCGCCGCGGCTGCCGCAGCCGCCGTTGTCGTGTCGCTGGCCGTCACTCCGGCGCTGTCGGCGCCGGAGGTGACGCTGAGCGCAGCGTCGGCATTGCGGTTGCCACCCGGGTACGCGGCAGAGGTCTACGCATCTGGCCTGAGACGACCGACCGCGCTCGCGTTCGGCCCGGACGGGCTGCTCTACGCCACGCAGGAGAGCGGCGAGATCATCGCGGTCGGCCGCGGGTCGGCGCGTCCGCGCGTGCTCGCCCGCGGCTTCGCGACGCCGCTTGGACTCGCCTGGAGCGGGCGCACCCTCTTCGTCTCCGCACAGGGGTCGCTACACAGGCTGGAGGTGCGAGGAAAACGCGTCACCGCACGACGCACGCTGCTCCGGCGGCTCCCCTTCGGCCGTCACCAGCAGGACACGGTGGCGGTCGGCCCGGACGGCCGGCTCTACCTCGGTAGCGGGTCCACGTGCGACGTCTGCCGCGAGCGAGACCGCCGGAGCGGCACGATCCTCTCGCTGCGACCCGACGGGCGCGAGCTCCGGGTGGTCGCACGTGGGCTTCGCAACCCCTTCGGCCTCGCGTTCCACCCGGCCTCGGGTCGCCTCTACGTGTCTGACAACGGCCGCGACGACCTCGGCCCTCGCGAACCGGCGGAGACGATCGTGCTCGTTCGCCGCGGCTCCGACCACGGTTGGCCGCGCTGCTGGGCGAGTTGGCGCGAGCGGCGACTGACCGGCTCGTGCCGCGGGGTCGCGCAGCCGGTCGCCTACCTCGAGCCGCACTCGTCGGCCAACAGCCTCGCCTTCTGGCGCAACCGGCTGCTCGTTGCCGAGTGGGGCCAGTATCTGAGCAAGCGGTGGGGACGGAAGCTCGTCAGCGTCGACGTCGCCAGCGGCCGCGCCCGCACCTTCGCCACCGGCTTCGCGCATCCACTCGGACTGGCCGTGGAGCCGAAGGCGGGTGGCCTCCTCGTCGGCGACTGGGAGCGCGGAGTCGTCTACCGGTTGACGAAGCGCTGAGCCGCGGCCGCGAGGCCGCCGGCGATCCGTCTCTGATACGTGCCCGACCGGAGCAGCCGGCGCTCCCGCTCGTTCGACAGGAAGCCCGTCTCGACGAGTACGACGGGCACGTCTGCCCAGTTGAAGCCCGTCAGGTCCCTGCGCTCGACGACCCCTAGGTCGCGTGCGCCCGTCGCGCGCACGAGCTCGCGCTGGACGAGCCGCCCCGCCCGCGCGCTCTCGCCGTAGACGTCGTCCGTCCAGCCGCGCCGCCGAGCGGGTACGAGCGTCGAGACGCCCTGGTGGGCCGGATCGCTCGACCCGTCTGCGTGGATGCGAATCGTAAGTGCGGCGCCGCGCGCATTGCAGAAGCGGGCTCGATCGCGGTTGCCGCCGCGGTAGTGCTCGCCCACCCGCGTCATTGCGACGCGGAAGCCGCGTGCGAGGAGCGCCGACCGCGTCCGGCGGGCGATCGCGAGGGCGACCGGCGCCTCGCCTGGCGCGCCGCCACCATCCTTGAGCTTCAGGCGAGACGCGCCTGGCCCGACCGGCTCGAGCTGCCGGCCTACGTTGGGTGCCGTCCCGTGCCCGGGGTCGAGACAGACGAGGGCTGTGGCGGCGAGCAGCTCCGGGAGCATCCCAACCAGGGTAATTCAGTCGTTCAAGTGATCGACCGCCGCGTCCGACATCCAAGGTGTGAGTGCCTCGCAGCCGATCTCGCCGGAGCTCGCCCTCGTCTCGCCGGAGCTGCGTCTGCAGTGGACGCGCGCCCTGCCGGACGTCGACCCCGACGAGCTCTTCCGTGTCGCCCGCACTGTCCGCGTGGCACGCCCGGCCGCTGCGACGCAGGCTGAGCCCCGGATGCCGTTCTTCCTTGCGGCCGCCATCTACACCGCGGCGGGTCTCGGCACCTCGCTCCTGCAAGGAGCCCTGACCCTGGCGGTCGTGGCCGGCGTGGCGCTGATCCTCACCCTCGCGGGTTGATCAGAAGATGCGCCAGCGCTCGCGGCTGAGGAAGAAGCCGTGCGCGGAGGCGTTCTTGCACGTCAGGCCCACCGCAGCGGAGGTGCACCTGAAGCCGCCCATCCTCCAGGTCGAGCCGTACCGAAGGATCCGGAGGCGGCCGGAGCTCCTGACTGTGTCGCCCGCACAGAGCACCCTGGCCCGCCCGGTGCGACCCATCGAGATCCCGTAGCCCCAGTCGAGGTCACAGGATCGGGGTCGCGACGGCAACGGGCGGAGGAGGCTGCCGATCTCGCACCGAAGGTAGCCGCCGGAGTCCGAGAACCAGCCGCACGCGATGTTCCGAGAAGGAGTCTCGAAGTAGTCGTTGGCGGCCGGGGCGGAGGGAGTCCCGACGCTCGCAGCGCAGGCGGCGACCACGAGGAACACGAACGAGCGTCGCATCGGCCCACACGCTACTCTCGCGCAACTCGACGCGGAGGATCTAGAGGCTTGATGTGAAACTCACGCCCGCACGGCTGGTGTGCCAGACACGGCGCGGTTTCGCCGGCTCGGGCTTGCCCGTAGCACCACTACGCGCCGCGCCCGACCGGGCAAAACCGCTCCATCTGGCCCATCCCCTCACGCACCTGAGTTCCACATCAAGCCTCTAGTGGCCCTCGATCGCGCAGCGCTTGCGAAAGAGACGGCAGAGCTCTACGCCCTGCCCGCGGCCGAGTACACGGCGGCGCGGAAAGCGCGGGCCAAGGCGCTGCGGGCGAGCGACCCGGAGCTCGCCGCTGCCGTCGCGAAGGTGCAGAAGCCGAGCGCCGCCGGAGCTGCGGCCAACCGGCTCGCCCGCGAGCAGCCTTCCGAGGTGCGAGAGCTGATCGAGGCGGGCAAGCGCCTCCGGCAGGCACAGGAAGCGGCCGTCTCTGGCCAGGCGGCCGATCTGGGCGCAGCCGTGGTGGAGCACCGTGCGGCGCTCGAGCGTATCCAGCGGGAGGCGCGGCGACTGCGGCTCTCGGACGCCGTGCTCGAGCGGGCGGTGCGGACGGTGCGAGCTGCGTCCATCGATCCTGAGTTGCAACCGCTGCTCGAGCGGGGGCTCCTCGCAGACGAAGCCGAGCCGGCGGGCTTCGGCCTCGACCCGGCACTCGTGCTTCCGGGAAGCGCGCCCGCGCGGAAGGCGCGATCGTCCTCGAGCGGCGGCAAGAGCGCCGACCGAGAGCGACGCGCAGCGGCAAAGAAGCGCGTCCGCGCAGCAGAGGGAGCCGTCGCACAGGCAAAGCGGGACGCGCGGGCGGCCGAGCAGGAGCTCGCGCGTGCGGAGGGGGCGGCGACGGCTGCGCGGCAGTC
>Ga0136616_10000726_pt1 | contig 16236 bp, 22 predicted proteins | sample AntDrymUQ2992106_2_FD_106648 | JGI IMG/M metagenome (GOLD analysis project Ga0136616, IMG submission 106648) | Polar desert sand microbial communities from Dry Valleys, Antarctica - metaG UQ299 (21.06) | ecosystem: Environmental > Terrestrial > Soil > Desert | place: Antarctica: Dry Valley...
GTGCACGGCGATCGCCTCCGTCTTGAGGTCGACGACGAACATCGCGTCCGGCGGACGCTGCATGTCCTTGACGCCGCCGAGGTTGGCCTGCAGCTTCTCGAGGTCGGCCTGCGCGGCCAGGCGCTCGCGCGTCGGCAGCAGCTGCAGCTGGCCGTCGGCGGCGTAGCGCTCGAGGTCGTGCAGGCGCCGGATCCGGTTCGAGATCGTCTGGAAGTTGGTCAGCAGGCCGCCGAGCCAGCGGTGGTTGACGTACGGCTGGCCGGCCGCCTCGGCGATCTCCTTGACGGAGTCGCGCGCCTGCTTCTTGGTGCCGACGAACAGCACGGTGCCGCCGCGATGGGCGACCTCGGCCGCGAAGCGCTGCGCCTGCTCGAGCAGGGCCTCGGTCTTGAGCAGGTCGATGATGTAGATGCCGCCGCGCTCGCCATGGATGAAGCGGCGCATCTTGGGGTTCCAGCGGCGAGTCTGGTGGCCGAAGTGCACGCCGGCCTCCAGCAGCTCGCGGATACCTACCTGAGCCACGTGGTGCTCCCTTTGTCGGTTTGGTGGTGCAGCCCGGGCGATCGAGGCTCACGGGACCCGGCGCTGCGCGCCGGGCAGGGCCCGTGGACTCGGCGACGTCGTGCCGCCGCCCGGGGTTCGGGGAAACGAGCGAGCCTCCCAGTCTAGGCGGCCGCGCGCAGCGCCGCCGCGAGGTCGTCCGGGAGCGGCGAGGAGAGGTCGAGCGGCGCGCCGGTGACGGGATGCTCGAACGCCAGCCGGGTGGCGTGCAGGAACTGGCGGCGGAGGCCGTGGACGCGCCCCCCCGCCCGCCCGTACTCGGGATCGCCGACGACGGGGTGGCCGATCGCCTGCAGGTGGGCGCGGACCTGGTGCGTGCGGCCGGTCTGGAGGCTCACCCGCAGCAGCGTGGTCGACGGCAGGTTGCGCTCGGCCTCGAAGTGCGTGACCGCCTCGCGCGGGTCGTCGGTGTCCGTGCTCATCCGGGTGCGCACGCGCCGGTCGCGCCCGAGCGGGGCGTCGATCGTGCCGCGGCGCGCGGCCGGGCGACCCTCGACGAGCGCGAGGTACTCGCGGACGATCTCGCGCGCCTGGAGCGCGGCCTGCAGGCCGGCGTGCACGGGCTCGGAGCGGGCGAGCACGAGCAGGCCGGAGGTGTCGCGGTCCAGCCGGTGCACGACGCCGGGGCGGTCGGGGTCCCGGCCGCCGGCCACGCGGCCGGCGAGCGCCTGGACGAGCGTGCCGCTGCGGTGCCCCGCACCGGGGTGCACGACGACGCCGGCCGGCTTGTCGACGACCAGCAGGTGCTCGTCCTCGTAGGCGACGGCGAACGCGGCCGGCGGCGCCTCGGGCTCGGGCTCCGGCTCGAGCATCGTGACGCTGACCTGCTCCCCCGCCGCGAGCGCGTGGCGCTTGGGCCGCGGCCGGCCGTCCACGAGCACGGCGCCCGCGTCGATCAGGCGCTGGGCCGCGGCGCGCGAGCCGGCGGCGGCGGCGAGGAAGACGTCCAGCCGCTCGCCGGCGTGCTCAGGACCGACGACCAGGTCCACGGCTCGGCGGCCCCTCGAGGACGTAGAGCAGCGCCAGCACCCCGATCGTGATCGCGGCGTCGGCCAGGTTGAAGGCGGGCCACAGCGGGAGGTCGACGAAGTCCGTCACCGACCCCTCGCGCGCGCGGTCGACCAGGTTGCCCGCCGCCCCGCCGACCAGCAGCCCGGTCGGCAGCCACACGAGGCGGCGGTCAATGTGGGTGGCGAAGAACGCCAGCAGCGCGAGGAGCGCGAGCGCCGCCAGGCCCGCCACGAGCGTCCCACCGCCGCTCAGGAAGCCGAAGGCCACGCCGGTGTTGCGCGTGTTGACGAGGTCGATCCCCGGCAGCACGTCGACCCGCGCACCACGGTCGATCGAGCTGCGCACGACCGCCTTGGTCACCTGGTCGGCCGCCAGCACGCCGGCCGCCGTCCCGCCGGCGCGCAGCGTCGCCGGGAGAGCCAGGTTCACGGGGCGATCAGGCTGACGACGATGCCGCCGACGACACGCAGCACGATCAGCGCGACGATCGGGCTGAAGTCGATCGGGCCGAGCCGCAGCCCGAGCCGGCGGAAGATCCGCAGGTAGGGCTCCGAGACGTCGCGCAGGAAGTCCAGGACGGCTTTGAGGAAGCGGTTGTAGGGGACGCGGCCGCCGAGCGCGAACACGAACGAGGCCACGATCCAGGCCACGATGCAGATCGTGTAGACGGTGACGAGCGCCGAGACGAAGTCGGCGACCTCCTGGCGGACCTCCATCAGGAGTCGCCCGCGTCGACGAGCTCCAGCGCGCCGGCCATCACGAGTCGACCACGTCGTCCATCGCCTGAGCGAGCGCCGCGCGCACCCCGCCGCGCTCGAGCGCCGCGAGCCCGCGCGCGGTCGTCCCTCCCGGCGAGGCCACCGCGCGCCGCAGGGCGAGCGTGTCACCGTCGTAGCGGCGCAGCAGCTCGGCGGTGCCGGCCATGCCCTCGCCGACGAGCGTCGCGGCCACCGCCGGCGGCATGCCGCGGCGCACGGCGGCGTCGACCCACGCCTCCACCAGCAGCGCCCAGTAGGCGGGCGCGACGCCGGAGGACGCGCCGGCGACGCCCATCAGCCGCTCGGGCACCTCGACCACGGTGCCGACTCGCTCGAAGCGCTCCACGAGCGCCCGGCGCAGCTCCTCGTCGCCCGGCGCGTCGGGCTCGGCCAGGGCGAGCACCCCGCGGCCGACCTCGACGGGGGTGTTCGGCGAGACGACGAGCACCGGCGTGCCGGGATAGGCGGCGCGCACCTCGGCCTGCGTCGTACGCGCGAGGATCGAGACGACGGCCTTCGCGACGCCCGCGACCTCGGCGGCCACCTGGCCGAGCTGCGCCGGCTTGTGAGCCAGCACCACGACGTCGACCCGCTCGGCCAGCGCGCGGTTGGAGGCCAGCGCCTCGCCACCCAGCTCCCGCACCAGCGCGGCGGCGCGGCCCGAGCCCGAGTCCGTGCACAGCACCGGCTCACCCCAGCCGCGCGCGAGCGCGGAGGCCATGTTCCCTGCCCCGATGAAGCCGAGCTGCATGCGGGGCAAGGATACGAGGGGCCCACATGCCCGCCTGCCTGACGCGGCTGCGGCCCGCGGTCCAGCGCGTCAGCCTGCACGTCGATCTCGACGTGCTGGACCCGACGACCGGGCGGGCGAGCGCCTGGGCGAACGGGCCGGGCCTCAGCCGCCGGCAGCTGCTCGATGTCGTCCGGGCGGTCGCCGCCGAGTACCCGATCGCCGCCCTGACGCTGTCGGCCTACGATCCGAGCTTCGACTTCGACCACAGCGTGCGCGAGACCGCGCTCGCCGTGGTCGACGCGATCCGGTCGATCCGCGGCTGACGCCGGCGGGGCGGCGGTTCAGGCCGCCGCGGTCTCCCGGACCTGGGTGAGCCTGATCGCGTTGCCCGACGGGTCGCGGAACGCCGAGTCGATCCCGTAGGGCCGTTCCTCGGGCTTCTCGGTGAACTCGACGCCGCGGCCCTTGAGCTCCTCGTAGGAGGCCTGGCAGTCGTCGGTGGCGAAGAAGATCGTGCCCGCGGCGCCCTTGCCCATCAGCTCGCGGACCTGCCCGGCGGTGTCCTCGTCGAAGATCGGCGGCCCGGGGATGGCCATCAGCACGATGGCGATGTCGGGCTGGCCGGCCGGGCCGACGGTGAGCCAGCGGAAGTTGCCCATCTCGGCGACCGTCACGTCGGAGCGCAGCTCCATGCCGAGCTTCTCGGTGTAGAACGCGAGCGCCTCGTCCTGGTCGTGCACCCACAGTTGCGTGGTGGCGATCTTGAGCATCAGTGCCCTCCTCGGAGGTCGTGTGAACGGTCGCCACGCACGCTAACCGTGCGTCGTCACGCTGTCTTCTCGAAACGTGCTGCGTTGCGGGCGGCTGTAGGCGTGGACGACGCACGCGGGGATCAGCGCGTGGACGGCGGCCGGCGGGAACGCCGCACGGTAGGCCGTCGGCGACACGCCGAACGTGCGCGTGAAGCTCGTGGTGAACGAGCCGACGCTCTGCAGGCCCACTGAGACGCAAACGTCGGCGACCGAGCGATCGGTGGTGCGCAGCAGCGCCGCCGCGCGCTCCAGCCGGCGGGTGAGCAGGTACGCGTGCGGCGACTCCCCGAACGCCCGCCGGAACTCGCGGCTGAAGTGCGCCCGAGAGAGGCCGGCGGCGCGGGCCAGGTCGTCCACGTCCAGCGGCTCGAAGTAGCGCGCGTCGGCCAGGTCCTTGGCGCGCAGCAGGTGGCGGGCGGGGGGAACGAAGGCCATGCGGGCCCAGTATCGCCGCTCCGCCCTCAGGACTGGTTGAAGAAGCCCTTCTCGATCAGCCGCGCGCGCTCCTCGGCGGAGACCTCGACGTTGCGGGGCGTGAGCAGGAAGACCTTGTCGGCGATCCGCTGCATGCCGCCGTCGAGCGCGTAGGTCAGGCCGGAGGCGAAGTCGATCAGCCGCTTCGCGAGGTCGGTGTCGGAGCCCTGCAGGTTGAGGATCACCGGGATCGCGTCCTTGAACTTGTCCGCGACGTCCTGGGCGTCGTTGAACGACTTGGGGATCACGAGGTGCACGCGCACGTCTCCCTGGCCGTTGGCCGGGCGCCCGGGCGCCGCCACGGCCCCCGCGCCGCCGCCGGCCGCGCCGACCGAGCGCAGCACGGTCGTGCGCCGCTCCGACGGGGACTCGTCGGCGAAGATGTCGTCGATCTCGTCGCGCCGGCGCCGCTGCAGCCGCCGCACGTTGGGGCGCTCGCGGTAGCGGCTCTCCAGCTCGGCCTCGGAGTCGCGGGGGTCGGGCTCCTCGTGCTCCTCGTAGGCGTCGCGATCCTCGGCGAGGCCGAAGTAGACCAGGGTGCGGTGCCAGGTGTCGCTGAAGCCCATGTCGCGTGAGGGTTCGGGGTGCAGCAGGAGTTCCCTGCAACCACCCAGTCTAGGCGTAGAGCAGCGAGCCGATGCGGACGATCGTGGCGCCCTCTGCGGCCGCCACCGCGTAGTCCTGCGACGTGCCCATGGAGACGTGGTGCAGGCCGTGCTCCCCCGCCAGCTCGCGCAGCGCCGCGAAGTACGGGCGGCTGGCCTCCGGGTCCTCCGTGTACGGCGGCATCGCCATCAGGCCCACCACGCGCACCGGGCAGCGCGCGATGAAGTCCTCCAGCTCGCCGGGAGCGATACCGGCCTTGCCCTCCTCCCCCGCCACGTCGACCTCGACCAGCACCTCGGTGTCGGGCGTCCCGTGCTGCTCGAGCCGCCGCAGCGCGGAGTCCGACGCGACGGAGTGGATCAGCTCGACGTACGGCAGCACGTCCTTGACCTTGCGGCTCTGGAGCTGGCCGATGAAGTGCCAGCGGAAGGCGCCCGGGTAGGCGTCGGCCTTCGCCGCGAGGTCCTGCGCGCGGTTCTCGCCGAGCAGCGTCACGCCGGCCTGCGCGAGCACCTCCAGCGCCTCGAGCGGGACGTACTTGACCGCAGCGAGCAGCTCCGGTGGCGGCCGGTCGCCGGCCGCGGCGGCCAGCTCCTCGCGGATGCGCTCCGCGGTCTCGCGCACGCGGCCGGCGTCGAGGCCGGTGATCAGGCGCGCCACACGACCCCCGCCTGGCGTCCGGTCGTCCCGCCGTCGCCGCGATGGGAGAAGAACAGGTCGCGCCGGCACATCGTGCACAGGCCGACGTCGTGGACCTCCTCCACCCCGGCCTCCGCGAGCTTCGCGCGGGCGACCGCCGGGAGGTCGAGGGTGCGCTCGCCGGCGCGCGCGCCCGGCACGTCCGCGAAGCGCGCGTGGACCTCCTCGCCGACCTCGTAGCAGCAGCCCGCCGCGCCCGGGCCGATCGCCGCGCGCACCGGCCCGGCGCCGCCCAGCTCGCGCAGCGCCGCGGCGCCCTCGCCCACGATCCCGCCGGCCAGCCCGCGCCAGCCGCCGTGGACCGCCGCCACGGCACCGCCGCCGGCGAGCACGATCGGCAGGCAGTCGGCCACGAACACGAGCGCCGCGGCGTCGGGCAGCGCGGTGGCCTGGCCGTCCTCGTCGGCGGCGGGGCGCCGTGGCCCGGGCGGCTCGGTGGCGCGCCGCACGCGCGCGCCGTGGACCTGGCGGCCGTAGAGGAAGCGCTCGCGCGGCAGCCCGACGGCGCCGGCCAGCCGCTCGCGGTTCGCGTCCACGTTGGCGCCGTCGTCGGCGGTGAGGCGGCCGAGGTTGAGCGAGTCGAACGGCGCCGGGGAGACCCCGCCGTGGCGCGTCGAGAACAGCACGCGCGCGCCCGGCAGCTCGGCGGCGACGTGCTCGCCCTCCCAGCGGAACGGCTCGGGCAGCGGCGGGCGGTCCATGGCCGCTGATGCTAGATGGGCGGCCAGCCTAAGCCTGGATCCAGGCTACGACGGCCGCACCGCGGCCAGGCCGGCCGCGAGCTGCTCCGCGCCGCCGGGCGCCTCGCCGGCGAGCAGCGCCAGCTGCGCCGCCTCGAGCGCGTCGCCGACCGGCGGACCGCTCAGTCCTGCCGCCACGAAGTCGTCGCCCGTGATCGCCAGCCGGCGGTGGCGCACCGTGCAGAGCCAGCGGCGGGCGGCCGCCTCGGCTCGTCCGCCGCGCCCCAGCCCCCCGGCGACCGCGACCGCCTCCGGCGTCTTGCGCCGGAGCATCCGCCACAGCGCGACGTCGTCGTCCACCCGCAGCTCCTCGTCCTCGAGCGCGTCGCACAGGAAGTGCGCGCCGTCGGCGGCCTTGGCCACGATCCCGCGCGCCGCGGCCTCGAACTCGAGGCGGTCGAGCGCCTCGCCGAGCGGCGGCGGCGCAAGCGCGCCCACGAGGCAGGCCGCCAGCGCCGCGAGGTCGGCGCGGGCGTCGGCCGGGCACAGAGCGAGCACGGCCGCGATCAGATCCGGGGAGGCGGCGAAGCCGGGATGGACCGCCGCCGCGCCGAGCCCATGGCGCTCCAGCGCGAGCAGCGCCGCCGGCTGCGGCTCGCGCAGCAGCAGCCGCAGCTCCGAGCCCAGCCGGCCGCCCGAGACAGTGCCGATCGCGCCGCCGGCGACCGCGGCGGCCGCCTGCGCTTCGGTCTCCCGCTCCGTCGCGAATCCGAGCCGCGCCGCGTAGCGGGCGAGGCGCAGCAGCCGCGTCGGGTCGTCCGCGAACGAGCGCTCGTGGAGCACGCGCAGCCGCCCCGCGCCCAGATCCGCGCGCGCACCCGGCCATTCCGCCAGCGCGCCGTCGACGAGATGCAGCGCGATCGCGTTGACCGTGAAGTCGCGCCGCGCCAGGTCCTCGTGCAGGCTCGCGCCGGCGCGCACGTCCGGGAGCGCCCCCGGCCGCGCGTACGTCTCGCTGCGGGCGGACACGACGTCGAAGACCGCGGCGGCGGCGTGGACCGTCGCAGTCCCGAACCGCTCGTGCACCACCACCCGGCCGCCCAGGCGCTCCGCCGCCCGCCGCGCGACGGCGGCGGCGTCGCCCTCCACCACGAAGTCGAGCTCGCGCGGCACCAGACCCAGCAGCGCGTCGCGCACCGCCCCGCCGACCACGTGCACGTCCGGCTCGCCGCGCAGCGCCTCCAGCGCGGGCTCGGCGCCGGGCGCCCCGCGCATGACGGAGAGCAGGTCCACGTCAGGCCCGGCGGGCGACGGCCAGCGCGCCGGCCAGCGCCGCCTGCAGGTGGTGCAGGTCGCCGCCGGCGGTCACCATCGCGAAGCGGTCCGCGTACTTCGCGGCGTCCTCCCCGGAGAGGCAGTGCAGGCCGGCGAGGATCCCCGCCGCGGCACATGCGGCTCGCACCCGCTCCAGCGCCTCCAGCACCGGGGGATGCTCCAGCAGCAGGCTCGGCTCGAGGCCGAGGGTGAGCGCGAGGTCCGACGGGCCGATGTAGATACCGTCGAGACCGGGCGTCGCCGCGATCGCCTCGGCCCGCTCCAACCCGGCACGGGTCTCGATCATCACCAGGCACAGCGGCGGGCCAGCGCCCGCAGCGCGCAGTGCGCCGAACGACCGCTCGCCCTCGGGCGCGTAGCGGCAGGCCGAGACGGCCGCCGCCGCCTGGGCGGCGTCCTCGACCATCGGGACGATCACGCCACGCGCCCCGAGATCCAGCGCGTTGCCGATCCTGAAGGGGTCGTTGCGGGCCACGCGCACGAGCGGTGGCGCGCCGCCGGCGTCGATCGCCTGCAGCATCGCCAGCATCGCCGCGGGGTCGACCGCGCCGTGCTGCTGGTCGACGACCACGTAGTCCGCGCCCGCCGCGGCCGCGGCCTCGGCGGTCAGGGAGGACGGGATCGAGGCCCACAGGCCGATCACGGAGCCGCCTCCGTGCAGGGCGGCCCGGAGCTGGGTTGCGTCACGCACAACCGGGATTCTTACTCGACGCCCGGCCTACGCTGGCGGGATGCAGCCGCCCGCGATCGTCGACGTCGAGCGCGAGGAGCGCTACTGGTACCCCGACGACGGCGGCATCGTCTGGCTCGCGGGCTTCCAGCCGATCGGCGCCGATGGCCGCTTCCTGGCGCGCGACGCGCCCGAGCTGACCGCCGCCGGGCTGCGGATCGCCGGCGTCGCGGGCGCCGCGCAGCACCATGCCGCGGCGCTGGGCTCCGACGCGGTCGCGCCCGGCCGGCCGCTGGCGCTGCGCCGCGACGCGGACAACCCGCACGACCCGAATGCGATCAAAGTGCACGCCGCCGGCGGCGGCGAGCAGGTGGGCTGGGTGCCGCGCGCCGTGGCCGCGGAGCTGGCGGCCGAGCTGGACGCGGGCCGCCCGCTGTCCGCGGTCGTGCTGCGCGAGCAGCGCGCGTCGCCGCGCGACCCGCGGACCGGCCTGACGATGCTGCTGGCGAGCGCCCCCGCGATCGAGCTGCGCGTCCGCGGGGGCGGCTGAGCCGCCTACTTGCTGGCGAGCACGTCCACCTGCTCGATGTTCGGGTCCTGTGCGAACAGCTCGGGGTGCTCGCCGAGCGCCTGCGCGATCGCGCCGTTGAGGTGTGCCTCGCGGCCGGACTCCTCCTCGAAGGCGTCGAAGACGCCGAAGGTCGACGGGCCGAACTTCACCGCGTACCAGACCGTCGTGCCGGGCTCCTGCTCGGCGAGCGACTGCGCGCCCGTCAGGAACTCCTCCAGGTCCGCCTCCTTGCCCTGCGCCGCCTCGAGCCGTACGAACAAGCCGACCGTCACCATGTGCTCATCTCCTCCGTCGGGGGTCCAACGTTCGTGCCCGCGCGGCGGCGCGCGCAACCGGAATCCGGCGCGCGAGCACCCCGGTCACTAGGGTTGCCGCGCCATGGAGATCCCGGACGGATTCGCGCCCTTCGAGCCGCAGGGCCCGTTCCTCGAGCACGTCGGCCCGGTGCTGGTCCGCGACGACGACGAAGACGGCGGCGGGCCGGTGTTCGGGCTGCGCGTCGAGGAGCGCCACACCAACCATCGCGGCACGATCCAGGGCGGGCTGCTCTCGACGTTCGCCGACTTCGCGCTGGGCCGCGCGATCGAGGCGGACGCCGACGACGGCAAGGACCGCGCGACCGTCAGCCTCACGATCGACTTCCTCAAGCCGGCCCAGGCGGGAGACTGGATCGAGACGCGCACGCGCGTGGAGCGCGTCGGCGGCACGCTCGCCTTCGCCGACTGCTCGCTCACCGTCGGCGACCGCGAGATCGTGCGGGCGCGGGCCGTGTGGGTCGTCGCCGGCTGAGGCTAGGCCGGGCGGACGGGCACGCCCGCCCGGGTGAGGTGGGCCTTGACCTCCGAGACGCGGTAGCTCCCGTAGTGGAAGATCGAGGCGCACAGCGCCGCGTCCGCGCCCGCGGCGAAGCCGTCGACGAGGTGGCGCGGCTCGCCGGCGCCGCCCGAGGCGATCACCGGGACGTCCACGGCGGCTGAGACGGCACGCAGCAGCGCGGTGTCGTAGCCGTCCCGGGTGCCGTCGCGGTCCATCGAGGTGAGCAAGATCTCCCCCGCTCCCCGCTCGACGCCCTCGCGCGCCCAGCGCACCGCGTCGGCCCCGGTCGGCGTGCGCCCGCCCGCGACGAACACCTCCCAGCCCTCGCCGGCGCGCTTGGCGTCGATCGCCAGCACCACGCACTGGGCGCCGAACACCTGCGCCAGCTCGTCGAGCAGCTCCGGCCGGGCCACCGCGGCCGAGTTGATCGACACCTTGTCGGCGCCCGCGTCGAGCACGGCGTGCGCGTCGGCCGGCTCGCGCACGCCGCCGCCGATCGTGAACGGGACGAACACCTCGTCGGCGGCGCGCCGCGCCAGCTCGACGACCGTCCCGCGCTTGTCCGAGGTGGCGGTGATGTCGAGGAAGACGAGCTCGTCCGCACCCTCGGCGTCGTAGAACGCCGCCAGCTCGACCGGGTCGCCGGCGTCGCGGATGTCGAGGAAGCGCGTGCCCTTGACCACGCGGCCGGCGTCGACGTCCATGCAGGGGATCACGCGCTTGTAGTGCACGACCCGAGTGTGTCAGCGGGTGCCGGTCAGGTACTGCTGCATGCCCGGGGCCATCGCGGCGACGACGGCCTCGGAGTCCATCGAGGCGAGCGGCTCGATCTTCAGCACGTGGCGGTACATGAGCAGGCCGAGCAGCTGGGAGCCGAACAGCACGGAGCGCTCGTCGGCGTCGGGCGCGTCCAGGCGCCGTGCGATGCGGTCGAGCAGCTCGGTGCGCACGAACCCGCGCAGCGCGGCGGCGGCGGGCTCGTGGCTCGTCGCCGAGCGGACCATGGCCACCAGCGCGGGCCCGACGCGCTCGTCGTCCCACACCTCGAGGATGCGCCGCAGGAAGCGCGCCGCGAAGTCGTCCAGCTCGCCCTCCTCGAGGACGCCGGCCATCAGGTCCGGCAGGCTGACCGGCATCTCCAGGGCGGCGGCGAACAGCCCGTCCTTGGACTTGAAGTGGTAGTGGACGAGCGCGACGTCCACCCCGGCGTCGCCCGCGACGTCGCGCAGCCGGGTGCGCTCGTAGCCGACCGCGCTGAAGCGCTCGCGCGCCGCGGCCAGGATCGCGCCGCGCGTCGTGCTCGGCCCCGGGCGGCGCCCGCGGGCCTTCGCGCCGGCCGCTGCCCTCTTGATTTCACTCACAGTTGAAATATACGACACGGAGGAGTACGGTCCTTCTCAACGGCCGTTGAATTGTTGAGGAGAGATCACCATGCCGACCAACCGGAACCGCCGGATCGCCCAGCTCGTCGCGGGTCTGCTCGCCGCCCAGCTGCTGCTCGTCGCCGCCTTCGTCCTCCCCGGGTACAAGCCCGAGCCGCACGGCGTGCCGGTCGGCGTCGCCGGCCCGCCGGCCGCTGCCGGCGAGCGCGGGCTCGCCGCACGCGGCGACGCCTTCGAGGTGCACCGCTACCCGGACGCCGCCCGCGCCCAGGCCGCGATCGAGCGCCGCGAGGTCTACGGCGCGCTCGTGCCCGCCGAACGCACCCTCCTGGTCTCCAGCGCCGCCGGCCCGGCGGTCGCGCAGCTCCTGACGGCGGGAGCCGGCGCCCTCGCGGGCTCGGCCGGCGGCCAACCGCCGGCCGGCGCCGCGGGCTCGGCCGGCGGCCAACCGCCGGCGGCGGACGCCGCGGGCGCGGCCGGCGCGCAACCGCCGGCCGGCGCCGGGCTTCGCGTGCGCGACGTGGTCCCGATCGCGGAGGCGGACCCCCGCGGCGCGACGATCAACCTGGCGTTCCTGCCGCTGATCGTGGCCTGCTTCCCGCTCGTCGCGCTGCTCGCCCGCCTCGAGCTGCGCCCCGCGCGGCTGCTCGGCGCGCTGGCGGCGTTCGCCGCCCTCAGCGGCCTGCTCGTGGTCGCGCTCGTCGGCGGGGCGCTCGGCGCGCTGCCCGGCTCCTACCTCGGGCTGTCGGCGGTCGCTGCGCTGATCGTCCTCGCGATCGCGCTGCCCACCGCCGGCTTCATGCGCGTCCTCGGGCCGCCCGGCGTCGGCCTCGGCGCGCTGCTGTTCCTCGTCATCGGCAACCCGGCCTCGGGCAACGCGTCCGCACCGGAGCTGCTGCCCGGGTTCTGGCGCGTGGCCGGCCAGCTGCTGCCGCCGGGCTCCGGCGGCCAGGCGCTGCGCAACGTCGCGTACTTCGACGGCCACGCCCTCGCCCAGCCGCTGCTCGTGCTCGCGGCGTGGGCCGCGCTCGGCGGCGCGCTGCTGCTCGTCCGCCGCCGTCGCGCCCCGGCGGCGCCGGCCGCCGCCGAGCGGGAGCCCCGCGTGGCGCTCGCAGCCTGATGCGCCGCCTTCGCGCCGCCGCCGGCAGCTCGCTGTTCTTCGCGCTCGCGCCCGGCGTCGTCGCCGGTGTCGTCCCGTGGTGGCTGACCGGCTGGCGCGGCGGCGGGAGCCCGCCGGCCCTGCAGGTGCTCGGCGCGGCGCTCCTGCTCGCCGGCGCCGCCGTGCTCGTCCACGCGTTCGCCCGCTTCGTGATGGAGGGCATCGGCACGCCCGCGCCGGTCGCGCCCACCGAGCACCTGGTCGTCGGCGGCCTCTACCGCCACGTGCGCAACCCGATGTACCTTGCGGTGGAGGCCACGATCCTCGGCCAGGCCCTGCTGCTCGGCCGCCCGGTCCTGCTCGCCTACGCCGCCGTGTTCGGCCCGGTCGTCTACGCCTTCGTGCGCTTCTACGAGGAGCCGGCGCTCACACGCCGCTTCGGCGCCGCCTACGTGCGCTACCGGCGCGAGGTGCCCGGCTGGTGGCCGCGCTCGAGGCCGATCGACACGCCGTGAGGGCCGGTGGGGGGCGTCGGCTGCCGGCGGCGGCGATGCCGGGCGGAGCGTCACCCGCCGGCGGCGAGCCGGACGGGGCGTCTACTGCGGCGTCGAGGGGAAGGGATGAGGCCGCTTTTCGTGACAAGACCGACACCGCCGGCCCGTGCCTGTCACGAAATGCGCACCAGAGCCGAGTTTCGTGACAGCCATGGGCGCGGGAGGCGGACGTTGTCACGAAATGCGGGTACGGCCCGCTCCCCCCTTCCCTACCCAGCCGCAGTAGACGCCTCGCCCCGCCGCACGCGCCGGCGGCGAGCGCCCGCGCTCACCGCAGATCCAGCGCGGCCTGGCCCTCGCTGATCGTGAAGCGCCGCTCGTAGAGGGCCTTGCCCACGATCACGCCCGCGAGGTTGACCCGCCGCAGCTCGGCCAGGCCCTCGAGGTCCTCGAGCCGGCCGATCCCGCCCGAGTACAGGAAGCGCCCGCGCACGGCCTCGGCGACCCGCGCCACCTCGTCGAGGTCGGGGCCCTCGAGCTTGCCGTCGCGGTCGACGTTGGTGTAGACGAACGAGCGCACGCCATGGTCACCGAGCCGCCGGATCGCGTCGGAGGCCGGCATCTGCGTCGTCTGCGTCCAGCCGGAGGTGGAGATCATGCCGTCGCGGACGTCGACGCTGACCACGATCCGCGACCCGAACGCGCCGAGGATCTCGTCGAGGAAGTCGACGTCGCGGAACGCGGCGGTGCCCACGACGACCCGCTCGGCGCCCGCGCGCAGGGCCTCGCGCACGGCCGTCAGCGAGCGCAGGCCGCCGCCGTACTGGACGGGGACGCCGGTCCGCGCGACGATTCGGCGGAGGTGCTCGATCGACTTCGGCTCGCCCGAGCGCGCGCCGTCGAGGTCGACCACGTGCAGGAAGCGCGCGCCGGCCTCGACCCAGCTGCGCGCCGCCTCCAGCGGGTCGTCGTCGTAGACCGTCCGCTCATCGAAGCGGCCCTGGACCAGGCGGACGGCCTGGCCCTCGAGGATGTCGATCGCCGGATAGAGGATCACGCGCTACGCCGCGACCCTCGCGCACATGCGGGCGAAGTTGGCGAGCAGCGCCAGCCCGTCACGCGAGGACTTCTCGGGGTGGAACTGCACGCCGAGCACGTTCCCGCGCCCGGCGATCGAGACGAACGGCCCGCCGTAGTCACCGCGCCCGACCACGTCGGCCGGCTCCGATGGCCGGCACGCGAGCGAGTGCACGTGGTAGAACGCCGCCGCCGCGCCGAGGCCGTCCGTCAGCGCGCAGCCGCGCTCGAACGTCACCAGGTTCCAGCCGATGTGCGGCAGCTTCGGGGCCCGCAACGGCGTCACGTCGCCGGCCAGCAGGCCCAGCCCGGCCGCGCCCTCGTGCTCGGTCGAGCGCTCGAAGAGCAGCTGGAGGCCGAGGCAGATGCCGAGCACCGGCGCGCCTGAGGCCGCCCGCTCGCGCAGCACCTCGTCGAGCCCGAGCCGCATGACGTTGCGCATCGCCTCCGGGAACGCGCCGACGCCGGGAAGGATCACTCCGTCGGCGGAGCGGATCGTCTCGTGGTCGGCGGTGATGACCGGCCGTGCGCCGACGTGCTCGAGCGCCTTCTCGACGCTGCGGCGGTTGCCCATGCCGTAGTCGACGATCGCGATCACCGCCCGTAACCTCGCACATCGAGGGTCAGCGACCGCTTCGCCCTGTTCGCTTCGCTCACGTGGTCAGCGTCCCCTTGGTCGACGGCACGCCGGTCTCGCCCGGGTCGACGGCCACGGCGGCGCGCAGGGCGCGGGCGAAGGCCTTGAAGCACGCCTCGATCATGTGGTGCGCGTTCGTCCCCGCCTGCAGCTCGAGGTGCAGCGTCAGCCGCGCGGCGGAGGCGACGGCGCGGAAGAACTCCTCGGCGGCCTCGTGCTCGAAGCCCGCGATGTCGCCGGGCGGCAGGCGCTCGAAGCCCTCGCAGCCGCAGAACGGCCGGCCCGAGACGTCGATCGCGCAGGCCGCGCGCGCCTCGTCCATCGGCACCACCGCGTGCCCGTAGCGGACGATCCCGCGACGCTCGCCGAGCGCGCGGTCCAGCGCCTGGCCGAGCACGATCCCCGTGTCCTCGACGGTGTGGTGCGAGCCGGTCTGCAGGTCGCCCTGCACGCCAGCCTCGAGGTCCAGGCGGCCGTGGCGGGCGAGCAGGTCGAGCATGTGGTCGAGGAAGCCGACGCCGGTCGCCCGCGTGCCCGCGCCGCTCCCGTCCAGGCCGAGGCGCAGCGAGACGCGCGTCTCCGCCGTCCGCCGCTCGATCTCCGCGCTGCGCTCGCTCATCGGCTCCGATTCTCCCGGATCTCCATCGACGCGGCGTGCCGGGGGAAGCCCTCGGCGCGGGCGACCGGCGCGCCGGCCCGGGCCAGCGCGGCCGCCGCGTCACCCAGGCGCACCTCGGCCATGCGGCGGCGGAAGTGCCGCGCGGAGAGGCCGGACGCGAAGCGCGCCGCGCCGCCGGTCGGCAGCGTGTGGTTGGAGCCGGCCACGTAGTCGCCGAACGCCGTGCCGGTCTCGGCGCCGACGAACAGGCAGCCCGCGCGGCGCACGCGCGGCGCGAGCGCCTCCGCGGCCGGCCCGGCGAGCTGCAGGTGCTCGGGCGCCAGCGCCTCGGCGAACGCCAGCGCAGCGTCCATCGAGTCGGCGAGCACCGCCACGGCCACGCCGCCCGGCGACGCGGAGGGGTCAGACGCGTCGAGGAGCGCCGCGTCGTCGCTGACCGCCACCACGAGCGATTCGGCGCCGTGCTCGGCCTGGGCGAGCAGGTCGAGGCGCAGGGGCTCCGGGTCCGCGCCCGCGGACAGGATCACGGTCAGGTCGCTCGGGCCGGCGAAGCCGTCGATGCCCACGTCCCCGGACACCTGCCGCTTGGCCTCCTGCACCCACAGGCTGCCGGGCCCGACGATCACGTCGACCGCCGAGACCGCCTCCGTGCCGTAGGCCAGCGCCGCTATCGCCTGGGCGCCGCCCATCCGGAACACGGCGTCGACCTCGCACAGCGCGCACGCGGCGAGGATCGCGGGATGCTCGCCCGCGGCGACCACGACCTCCTCCACACCGGCCGCGCGGGCGGTGACGGCGCCCATCACGACCGAGGACGGATACGGGTTGCGCCCGGCCGGGACGTAGACCGCCGCCCGCCCCACCGGCACCTCGCGCAGCCGCACGGTGTGCCCCTCGGGCAACTCCGCCTCGGCCTCGGCGTCCAGCCCGGCCTCGGCCACGCGGCGAACGTTCGCCACGGCGACCTCGAGCCCCCGGCGGACATCGGGATCGAGCCCCGCCAGCGCGGTGGCGAGCTCCTCGGGAGCCACCCGCAGCGGCTCGCCGCCGCCGCCGAAGCGCTGCTCGAGCGCGATCAGCGCCCCGTCGCCGCCGGCCCGCACGGCGGCCACGATCTCGCGCACGTCGTCCGCCACCGAGGCGCCCGGCGGCACCAGCGCGCGCACCCGGGCGGCCGCCTCGGCCGCGTCCGCGACGCCGCA
>Ga0136616_10000728_pt1 | contig 16217 bp, 16 predicted proteins | sample AntDrymUQ2992106_2_FD_106648 | JGI IMG/M metagenome (GOLD analysis project Ga0136616, IMG submission 106648) | Polar desert sand microbial communities from Dry Valleys, Antarctica - metaG UQ299 (21.06) | ecosystem: Environmental > Terrestrial > Soil > Desert | place: Antarctica: Dry Valley...
GACGTGCGCGATCATCGCCGCGGTCGTGGTGCTCTTGCCCGAGCCGGTGGGGCCGGTGACGAGCACCAGCCCGCGGTGCTCCTCGGCCAGCTTGCGCACCGAGGGCGGCAGCCCCAGCGACGCGACGTCCTGCGTGCCCGGCAGGACCCGGTGGGCCACCAGGCCCGCCGAGCCGCGCTGGCGGAACACCGCCACGCGGAACCGCCCCACCCCGGGCAGTGAGTACGCCGCGTCGGCCTCGGCGCCCTCCGCGAAGCGCTCGCGGCCGGCGTCGTCGAGGACCTCACGGGCGAAGCGCTCGGTGTCGGAGGGTGTCAGGGCTGGGAGGTCCTCCATCGGCAGGAGCTCGCCGTGGACCCGCACGAAGGCCAGACCGCCGGCCTTGAGGTGGAGGTCGCTGCCATCCGCCTTGACGAGCGCGCGGAGGTAGGCCTCCAGCATCGGTCTGCTCCTGCGGGTCGCGGGCGGGGGGGGCGTCCGCGCCTCGGTATCGGCCGCCCCTCACAAGGGCTTGACTGGCGGCGCGACAGACTGGTCCCTGGGGCTATGCGGGTCGGCGGGAGGTTGCGGTGGAAATGGCGGTGGGAACGGCGGTCGGTGCGCCCGCGCGCGGCGGGGTCGAGCGGGCGCCGGTCGGGGTGCTGTTCGTCCTCAGCGCGGTCTCGCAGTACGCGGGCGCAGCGGTCGCCGTGCTGCTGTTCTCCGCAGTACCCGTCGAGGGCGTCGGCTGGCTGCGCATCGTGGCCGCGGCGACCTTCATGGCGGCCTGGCGACGCCCGTGGCGCGCCGGCTGGACGGCGCTGCGCCCCGCCGGGCTGGTCGTGGCCTTCGGGGTGGTGCTCGCGGCGATGAACCTGGCGTTCTACCTGGCCATCGCGCGGCTGCCGCTGGGCAACGCAGTGGCGATCGAGTTCCTCGGCCCGGTGCTCGTGGCGGTGGCGGGTACCCGGACGCGACGCGACCTCGGCGCCCTGCTCCTCGCCCTGGCCGGTGTCGGCCTGCTGGTGGAGGTCGAGCTGCGCGGCAGCCCGGTCGGGGTTGCCCTCGCCCTGGCCGCCGCGGTCCTGTGGGCGTTCTACATCGTGCTCGGGGCGCGGGTGGCGGCACAGGGCCGCGGCATCGACGCGCTCGCCGCCGGCATGATCGCCGGCGCGGTCGTGTTCGCGCCGCTGGCGGGTCCTGCGGCGCTTCCGGCCTTTGCAGACCTCGGGCTGGTGACCGCCTGCCTCAGCGTCGGCGTGCTGTCCAGCGTGGTGCCCTACGCCCTGGACCAGCGCATCCTCGCCCGCATCAGCCGGGGGCGCTTCGCACTGTTCCTGGCGCTGCTGCCGGCCACCGCGGCGCTCGTTGGCGCGGTGGCGCTGGGCCAGGTGCCCGCGCCGATCGAGGCCGCTGGCATCGCCCTGGTGATGGTGGCGGTCGCTCTGCGCAGCGCGGAGTAGCGGGCGGACAAGCGGAACGTGGCGGCCTGGCGGCACTATCCTCGCCCGATGGTCCGCTACCCCACGAGACGGGCGGTCAGCGCCGGTGGGCTGGTCGTGGACGACCGGCCCGACGGGCGCTGGGTCGTGCTCATCTCACGCCGTAGCGCGGCGGGCGCACTGCAATGGACCCTTCCGAAGGGGGGGTTGGAAGGCGATGAGCAGCGCCAGGACGCCGCGCTCCGCGAGGTCCGGGAGGAGACCGGCCTGGACTGCGACATCGTCGCGGAGCTGGGGACCATCGACTACTGGTTCGTCTGGCGCCCCGACGAGGTGCGCTATCACAAGTACGTGCACTACTACGTCATGCGGCACCGCGGCGGCAAGCCGGCGCCCCGGGACGACGAGGCCGAGGATGTCGAGTGGTTTCCGCTCGCCGAGGCGCTGGCCCGCCTGACGCACGCGAACGAGCGTGAGCTGGTGCTCGCGGGACTCGGCGCGCTGGCCGCCCCGGCGCCGACGAGCGGCGCCCCCGCCCCGGGGGGCGGCACGTGACGCCTCCCGCGAGTGCCAAGGCCCGCGTGCCGACGGCTCGCGCCGCACGACGGGGCCGCATGCTGGCGGCTCGCGCTGCCCGGTGCCGCGCGCTGGCGGCGGCGCTGGCGGCGTTCGTGGTGCTCGGGCTGTTGGCTGCCGCGGCCGGGCCCGCCGCGGCCCAGGCCGGACCGGGGTTCGCGCCGGGCGCCGCGCCCTCGCCGGGTGCGCCTGCGGAGGCCGGCGCGGACCTGCCACGGCTGGTGGTCGAGGACCTGGACGCGACGATCCGCCCCGGGAGCGGCCTGAGCGTGATCGGGCGGGTGGACAACCCCGCTGCCGTGGCGCTGGAGGGCCTGCGCCTGCGGGCCACCCTGCAGCGCGCTACCACCACCCGTCTCGGCTTCCAGCGGGCGATGGACGTCGACGGCGCCCCGACGCGCGCCGCGGTCTCGACCGCCACGGTGGACGTCGGCAGCGTCCCGGCCGGCGGGAGCGCCCCCGTCCAGCTCACGCGGACCGCGGCCGAGCTGGGGCTGGGCAGTGTCGATGACCGCGTCGCCGGGGTCTACCCGCTGACCCTGACGCTGCTGGACGGCGGCGGCGACCCGCTGGACGAGGCCAGAACCGCGGCGGTCGCGCTGCCCGAGCTGGTCGGTGAGCCCGTACGTGCCGCCCTCCTCGTGCCGGTGGACAGCGCAGTGTCCGTCACGGTCGACGGCCTTGCGGACCCCGACCCGCTCGCGGGCGGGCTGTCCGGCAGTGCACCGCTGCCGCGCCTGGCCGCGGGGCTCGCCGCAGGGTTGGCCGGGGCCCCAGATGTCCCGGTGACGGTGGCGAGCAGTGGGTTCGCGCTGGCCGCCGCCGCCGACGCCGCCGACGGCTACCGCGCCCAGGACGCTGGCGGCGAGGTGGACGTCGGGCCTGAGGATCTTCAGGCCCGCCTGGCGGCCGACCTGCTGGCCGACTTGCGCGGGGTGCTCGCGCGTCCCGCCGTGGAGCACGTCGCACTGCCGTTCGCCGACGCCGACCTCGTGGCTCTGGTGCGCGCGGGCCAGGCCGACGCGGCGCGGCAGGCCGTCGGCGACGGCGTGCTGCGTGCCTCCCAGGTCACCGGCGCCCGGCCGGTGCCGGGTGTGCTGTGGCCGCCCGACGCGCTGGACGAGGCCGCCCTCGGCGCGCTCCGCGCGGGCCTCGACAGCGTGGTGGTGGGCGCCGCGAGCCTCGACGGGCCCGCGCTGGGTGGCGTCGCCCTGTCCCCGTCGCCGGTGCGACGACTGCGCGCGCCCGGCGAGGTGACGGCACTCGTCGCGGATCCCTGGCTGTCGCCCCTGCTGGCCGGGCAGGCCCCAGGGACCCCCGATCTGGCCGCGAGCGGAACCTGGCCCGGTGGGCAGGACCCCGCGCTGGCCGCGCAACGCATCCTCGCCGAGACCGCGGCGCTGTACTTCGAGTCGCCCTTCGCCGCCGCATCGCGGGGCCTACTGCTCGTCCCTCCGCGACTCTGGGACGCCGACCCCGCGGCGCTCAGCGCGCTACTTGCGGGCATGGCTGACGCACCCTGGCTGGCGCCCGTCACCCTGCCCGAGCTCGCGGCACAGGTCCCCGCCGCGCCGGCGCCCAACTCACTGGTCTATCCCGAGGCAGCGCGGCAGCGGGAGTTGAGCGCCGAGTACCTCGGCGAGGTGGCCGCCGCGCGGGACGCGGTACGCTCCCTCGGGACGATCCTGACCGACCCCACCGGCGTCGGCGACGCGGACAGCCTCGTGCGCGCCGCGACCTCCGTGCAGTTCCGCGAGCGCACCGACGATGGGCTCGCGCTGGTCCGCGCGGTTATCAGGACGGCACAGGTGGTGTTCGACGGCGTGGAGGTCATCCCCGGTCCCACCTTCACACTCACCGGCGACACGACGAACACCGAGATCCCCGTGGAACTGGTCAACAACGGGCCGGTCGCCATCGACGTGGCGGTCACGCTGGCAGGGCTGACGGAGGCACAGTTCGCGGTGGAACCCGCCCAGCGCACCGTGCGGTTGGAACCGGGCGTGACGACCGCGCTGAGCTTCTCGGTGGATCCGCTGGTACCGGGCAGCACCGCGCCGATGCTCGTGCGGGTCACCGGTCTGGGTGGCCAGCGGGAGCTGGCCACCCAGACCATGGTGGTGCGGTCCCGCAGCACGTCGGCCGCCGCGATTGTGCTCACGGCCGGCGCGGGTGGGTTCCTGGCGCTGTGGTGGAGCCGGGACGCGGCGCGCCGCCGTCGGGCACGGCGGGCCGCAGCGCCGCGCGTTCGCGCGCCAGTCTGACGCTGTGTTGAAACATCACTACTGCCAGCTTCTCCCGCTCCACACCTGTCCTCACGTACACTCTGCGGGCGCACCGGGCCCACCCCCCTGCACGTGGGGCCCACCCCCAGCGCACGAGGCCGTCTCCACCGATGAGTGACCAGCCCTTTCCCAGACGCATCGAGACGCTGCGCGATCTCGGCGACCGGTCCCCCGGACACCTGCGGGCGGCGACCGGAGTCGGCGACGAGCGGCGTGGTGCCCCGCGCCCCGGCGGCGAGACCAACGGCGGCGGCGGTACCCAGCGGACGCGGCCCACAGAGGACGCCGGCGGTACGCGCGCCGAAGCCTCGGCCGCCCAGGTGCAGTCCGGCTTGCGCCTGCTGTCGGGCCGCTACCTGCTGCAGGAGCGCATCGCCAACGGCGGGATGGCATCGGTGTGGCGCGCTCGGGACGAGGTGCTGGCTCGCACCGTCGCGGTGAAGCTCCTCCACGACCACCTCGCCGCGGACCCCGACTTCCGCGAGCGCTTCCGCCGCGAGGCGATCAGCGCCGCCCGCCTGTCGCACCCGTTCATCGTGGGGATCTTCGACAGCGGGGTGGACGGCGACCAAGTGTTCCTCGTCATGGAGTTCGTCGAGGGCGTGACCCTGCGCGATGTCATCATCGAACGCGGCGCGCTGCCCCCCGGCCAGGTCGCAGCCATCGGCTACAAGATGGCCCGCGCGCTGGGCTACGCGCACGCCCGCGGGCTCGTCCACCGCGACGTGAAGCCCGCGAACATCCTCATGGGCAACGACGGCTCGGTGAAGGTCGCCGATTTCGGCATCGCGAAGGCGGACCAACTCGACGACCTGACCAAGACCGGCATGGTGTTGGGCACCGCCGCCTACGTGGCCCCCGAGCAGATCCTCGCCCGCCCCACCGACGGCCAGGCGGACCAGTACGCACTGGGCTGCGTGCTCTACGAGATGCTGACCGGCCGCCAGCCCTTCCGTGCCGAGACGGCCGTGGCCACGGCCGCCCAGCGCCTCGAACGCCGCACCCCGCCGGTGCGCGCCGTGCGCCCCGAGGTGCCGATCGGCCTGGACGAGATCGTGGGCCGCGCGATGGCCCGCGAGCCCGAGGACCGGTTCCCGACCGCCACCGAGCTCGCCGAGAAGCTGTCGGTGTTCGCCGACGACGACCCCGAGCGCACAGCCGCGCTGGTCATCACGGGGGCGGACACCCAGGCCATGGCGTTCTCCGCGCCGGGCCCGCAGCACGAGGTGAGCGCACGCACGCGTCGCAGCGCGCTGCCCGCGACCGTCCCGGCGATGACGCGCGCGGCCCAGGCGCAGGCCCAGCAGGCGCCCGCGCCACGGCTCGCCGCGCGCATGCTGCTGCCCGCGCTGGGCGTGCTGGTGTTCGCGAGCGGGCTGGTGGCCGCGCTCATGACCGGCGCGCTGGAGGTGACCCCGGACGCGACCGGCAGGCCAGAGGGCGCCACCGCGGCCCCCGCAGCTCAGGCGCTGCCGCTGGCCCGAGAGGACCTGCGCTCCTTCGACCCCCTCGGCGACGACGGCGAGGAGCGGGAGGACGCGATCGGGCTCCTCGTCGACACGGACCCGGCCACCGTGTGGACCACCTCGGGCTACCAGTCCGCCGAGTTCGGCAACCTCAAGGACGGCGTCGGCTTCGTGATCGACCTCGGGCAGCCGCAGTCCGTGGAGGCGGTGCACCTGACGCTGGGGACGCCGGGGGTCGCCCTTTCGCTCTACACCTCCGACACCGAGCCGGCCGACCGGCCGGAGGGCGCGGTCGCGCAGGTGACCGCGGCCCAGACCGCCAACGAGACCCGCGCCGAGCTACGCCCGCAAGAGCCGGTCGAGGCGCGCTACATGGTGGTCTGGGTGGACCCGCCGCTGCCGCGTGACGCCACCAGCTCACGACCCTTCCGGGCGTCGCTGGCGGAGGTCACGGTCCAGGGAGTACCCGCCGCCCCGAGTCCGTGAGCCCCGGCAGCGACCCGCCCGATCTCCGGGACCGCTCCGACGCCGCGCTCGTCACGGCTTTCGTCGCGGGTGACGGGGCGGCGTTCGACGTGCTGGTGGAGCGCCACTCGCCGCGCGTCTACGCGGTCTGCCTGCGCTACTTCGCCAACGCCGCGGACGCGGAGGACGCGCTGCAGGACACCTTCGTCACGCTGCTGCGCCGGGCCGAGACCTACCGGGGGACCGCCGCGTTCTCGACCTGGCTGCATCGGGTCGCGATGAACGCCTGCCACGACCTGTCCCGCCGCCGCGCCAGGCGGCCCCGCAGCAGCGGCGACGGCGTCGAGCGCCTCGCCGAGATGGCCGCCCCCGACGACCCCCTCGCCGCCCGCGAGCTCGGACTGGAACTGGAGCGCGCGCTCGCCGCCCTGGACGAGACCACCCGCGCCGCGGTGGTCCTCCACGACGTGGCGGGCCTGCCGTACGCCGACATCGCCACCCGTCTCGACCTGCCGGTCGGGACGGTGAAGTCGCGCATCCACCGCGGCCACGGACGCCTCGCCGACGCCCTCACGCACCTGCGGGAACCCGTGGGCCCCGCGGAACCTCCAAGACAACGCCCATGACCGATCACGAGCACGAGAACGCGCAGCTGGCCGCCTGGCTCGCCGGCGACATCGACGACGCCGAGGCCGCCGCCCTGGAGCGCCGTCTGGAGACCGAGCCCGCGCTCGGCGCGCGCCTCGATGCCATGGCCGCAACCCTGGCCCGCCTCCGCCGCTACGACGCCGTCGAGCTCCCTCCCGGCACCGCCGACCGCCTCCACGCACGCCTCACCAGCGAACGCCGCGGCCCCGCGACGGGCCCCGCCGACGCCGGTGTGCCCGGCAACGTGCGAGCCCCCAGGGACAGCAGCGTCGGCGGTGGCGGACGGACGGCCGGGCAGCGGACCGCAGCGTCGCCGGGGCCGGGCGGGATCACGCGGCCATCTGGGCGAGCAGGGACCGAAGGGCCCGGGCGCGAGCGCACGGTGCGGCGGGTGCGGCTCGCGGGCATCGCGGCGGCGGTGCTCGTGGTGGTGATCGGCATCGGCGGTCTGCTGCCCCTGTTGAACCGGGGGCCCGGCGGGGAGAGCGCCGACTCGGCGGCGGTCGAGGTCGCCGCCGAGGACGAGGCAGCGGAGGAGGAGACGCTCGCCGAGGAGTCCTCCGAAGCGGCCGCGGAGGCGCTGGAGGAGGACGGCGCGGTGTCGGCGGCGTCGGAGGAGGAGCGCGCGGCGGCCGAGGTGGCTTCGGCGGCGCCCGTGGTGGTCGACTCGGGCGCTCCCCTCGGCCTCGCCGCGGAACCGAGGGACGACAGCGTGGGCGACGACGCCGCGCCGGCCGCCCAGGACACGCTCGCCGGCCGCTTCCTGAGCGTGCCGGAGGCGCAGGCCCTGCTCGGCACGCCCTTGGACGAGGCGCGCGAGGTCGCGCGGGCCTTCGTGGCCGAGCTGCTGACCGCACCCGCCCTGGCGTCGGTCGGCACCGCGCCGTCGGCCTGCCTCGACACCGTCCTGCCCGAGGACACTGCCGTGCCCGCCCGCGTCGAGGGCTTCACGCTGGACGGGTCGCCGGCGCTGGCCTACGTGGTGGTCCGCGCCAACCCGGGCGCACAGGTGCTCGACGCCGTGCAGGTGGTCGTCACCGACCCGCGGACCTGCGCGGTCCTGGTGCAGAGCTAGCGCCGCAGCCCGAGCAGCGCGCCGTAGCCGACGGCGGCCAACCCCAGCAGCGTGAACGGGTTGCCGAGCAGGGCGAAAGCGGGCAGGTAGGCGATCGCGATGCCCGCGACGGCGAGGCCGATGGCGATCGCAGGGAAGGGTGGCTGCGTCTGACCCCTGGCGCCCCAGCGCACCGCCGCGCCCACGCCGTACCCCACCGCGACCGCCAGCAGGATGCGGCCGAAGCCCACGCTGCCCAGCGCCAGGCGGTACACGAGGCCCGCGGCGATCGCGGTGGCGAGACCACCGCCCACGGCGCGGACGTAGTGGACCGGCTTGCCGAGCGCGCGGGCCCCGCGCGGTGATACCGCGCAGCGGGGGCACTTCTGACCCACCGCACTCTGGCGCATACAGCGCGTACAGATCGGGTCACCGCACGACGAACAGGAGATGCGCGTCTCCACCTTCGGGTGGTTCACGCAGACCGACGTGGTGGAGGCCATCGGCCCACTGTAGGCGGGAGTGCCGCCAGCTTCGCTGGAGGAGCCAACGCGGGCTGTGGAATACCTGGCGGTCCCGCCGAGTTCACAAGAGTCGGGTGGTAGACGTGGGAAAGGGCAGCGGGTTCATGGCAGACGAGACGACGAGCGGCGTGGTCGGTGAGCCGGCGCCGGAGCGCGTCCGCGACGTCATCATCGTGGGCTCGGGCCCATCCGGCCTGACCGCCGCGCTCTACACCGCCCGCAGCGACCTCTCACCGCTGGTGATCGAGGGCCGCCGCGCCGGTGGCCAGCTCATGCTCACCACCGAGGTCGAGAACTACCCGGGCTTCCCGGAGGGGCGCCTCGGGCCGGAGCTCATGAACGACATGCGCAAGCAGGCCGAGCGCTTCGGGACCGAGTACCTCACCGCCGACGTCGACGAGGTCGACCTCGCCGGTAGCGCACCGTTCCGCGTCACCGCCGACGGCGTGGACCACTGGGCCCGCACGCTCATCATCTCCACAGGCGCCACGGCGCGCTGGCTGGGCCTGCCCGGCGAGGAGCGGCTGATCGGCCGCGGCCTGTCGAGTTGTGCCACCTGTGACGGATTCTTCTTCCGCAACCGCGAGATCATCGTGGTCGGCGGCGGCGACTCCGCCATGGAGGAGGCGACCTTCCTGGCGAAGTTCGCGTCGCGCGTGACGGTGATGCACCGCCGCGGCGAGCTGCGCGCGTCGCGGATCATGCAGGAGCGCGCGTTCAAGAACGACAAGATCGCGTTCCGCTTCGACACCAAGGTGGTCGAGCTGCTCGGCGAGGAGGCCGTGGCCGGCGTGGTGCTCGAGGACACCATGACCGGCGAGCGCGAGGAGTTCCGGACCGACGGCGTGTTCGTCGCCATCGGCCACGACCCCGCCACCTCGCTGTTCCGCGGCCAGCTGGAGCTCGACGACGCCGGCTACATCGTGGTCGAGGAGCCGAGCACGAAGACCAGCATCCTCGGCGTGTTCGCCGCCGGCGATGTCGTCGACAGCCACTACCGCCAAGCCGTCACCGCCGCCGGCATGGGCTGCAAGGCCGCTTTGGACGCCGAGCACCACCTCGGCATCGACGCGGAGAACTGGTAGGGAATGCCTGGTCGACACGCCGTGTTGGACCCGCTACGACCCCAGATCGAACAAACCGGAGGACATCCGATGAGCAGTGCAAAGGCCGTCACCGACCAGGAGTGGGACACCGAGGTGCTGAAGGCCGACACCCCCGTCCTGGTCGACTTCTGGGCGGAATGGTGCGGCCCCTGTCGGATGGTCGGCCCTGTCGTCGAGGAGATCGCCTCGGAGAAGGCCGGCGCCCTCAAGGTGCTGAAGCTGAACGTCGACGACAACCCGGAGACCGCCCGGAAGTACGGGGTCATGTCGATCCCGACCCTGATGGTCTTCAGCGGTGGCGACGAGCGCAAGCGCATCGTGGGCGCCCGCGGCAAGACCCAGCTCCTCGGCGAGGTCGAGCCCTTCCTGGCCTGACCTCCGACCCACCGACCCACGCGACGCCCGCCGTTCGTGGCGGGCGTCTTTGCGTTGCAGGCGTTCGGGGGCTGAGCGGCCCGAAGCCTAGAATCGGCCGGGTGACCTCATCTGCCACACGTGCACCTGACCTGACCCCCTTGATCCGCCCGGGGGACGAGGGGGACGCCGTCCGCGACGTCCAGACCCGGCTCCAGCGCGCGGCGGAGGGTGGCAGCGCAGATCTCGCGGCCGACGGCGTGTTCGGACCGCTCACGCTGCGGGCCGTGCGGCTGTTCCAGCGCACCCGCGGCCTCGCCGCGGACGGGCTGGTGGGCTCCGAGACCTGGCGAGCGCTCACCGAGGCCGCCTATGTCCTGGGTGACCGCCTGCTGTGGCGCGCCTCGACCATGCTGCGCGGCGACGACGTCCGCGAGCTGCAGAACCGCCTGAACCGCCTCGGGTTCGACGCCGGATCGGAGGACGGCATCTTCGGACCGCTCGCGTCCGCAGCGGTCGAGGAGTTCCAGCGCAACGTGGGCCTGGCGGTGGACGGGATCGCCGGACCGCTCACCGTCGAGGCACTGCGGCGCCTGCACCGCGGCCACCAGTCCGGGGGGCTGGGGGTCCGCGCCCGCCAGCGCGAGGCCTTGCGGAAGCTGGCCGGTCGCGGGCTGGTGGGGTCGCGCATCCTCGTGGACCCCGCGCACGGCGGGGAGGACGAGGGCCGGGTCGGGCCGGGCGGGACCCGCGCCTGCGATGTCACCTGGGAGATCAGCCGCCGCCTCGCCAGCCTGCTGACCGCACGCGGCGCCTCCGTGGCGCTGACCCGCGGTCCTTCCACCGGCCTGTCCGGCGGCGCCCGCGCCCGGCGCGCGAACGAGCTCGACGTCGACCTCGTCGTGACCATCGGCGTGAACTGGCACGACACACCCGCCGCGAGCGGCTCGGCGACCTCCTACTTCGGCTCGCCGACGTTCCTGTCCGAGCCCGGCCTGCGGCTGGCCGAGCAGGTGCAGGAGGCGCTCGTCGAGGACGGCTGGCGCCCCGACTGCGGGGTCCAGCCCATGACGTGGGTCACGCTGCGCGAGACGCGCATGCCGGCGGTCGTGGTGGAACCGGGCTTCCTCAGCTCACCCGAGGACGAGGCGCGCCTGGGGGATCCCCAGCGGCAAGACGGCTTGGCCGCCGCGCTCGTCGACGCCCTCCAGCACTTCCTCGACCATCCGGTCCGCGAGCGCGTGGCGGCAGGGGCTGCGGCGCCGTGAGCGCCTGAGAGCTCAGCGATCGCGGAGCGGCTCGACCTCGGCGGACCGTGAGGTGGCCGAGGACACCGGCACCGGCGCGCGCTCGCGCCGGCTCAGGGCGCTGAGCACCCCCTCCAGGGCATGGCCGACCGACTCCTGCCAGCGCGCCGTCTGGCGAAGGTCGAGCCGCAGCAGCGGGAAGGCATGATGCTCGTGGTGCACGCTGAACCCGGCCGCCAGCAGGAACGCCTCCGGGAGCACGCAGCTCGGCGTGCGCGCCGCCCCTGCCGGGCGGCCGCGGTCCCCGTAGGCCTCCAGCGCCTTGGCGCCGTGGCGGTGGGTCTCGCGCAGCACGCTTTGCACCAGCATCCGCGCCAGTCCGCTGTTCCGGCAGTCCGGGTCGATCCAGAGGGTGGCCAGCAGCAGCGCGTCGTCGGAGAAGGCGGGGCCGAGGAGACGGGCGCGGGGGAAGTGGCTGCTCGGCGCGAACACCGCGAACGCCCTCAGCACATCGTCGACGTACACCGCCTTGCCGGGCGTGCCCCACTCGAGCTGCGTCGCCTGCCACCAGGCATCCTTCGCCACGGTGCCCGCGCCGGTGTCCGCCTCCCCGCCCCTGCGCCCGTGCGGCGATTCCCAGAAGACGCACGAGCGGCACGGGGTGGGCAGGTCGGCGAGGGCGCCGAGCGCGAGGTCGTGGACGCGCCGGGACACGCCGGATCACATCCGCACGGGGTCGAGAGGTGACGTAGACGGCGTGTCGCGCGCGGTCAGCACCACAGTGACGACACCGGCCGCCACGCCGAGTGCCAGCCCGATCACGGCGCGCACCCACGGGCTCGGCCCCGGATCGACCGCCTCGTGGTGGACGGCGATGTCGCCCGGAGAGGTCACCCGCGTGCGGCTCGCGGCGGTGGGACCGTCCACAGCGGCCTCCTCGACGTGTGTCCTTCGCCTGTGCGGGCAGTGTAGCCGGGAGCCGGAGAGGGCGACCGCTCGCAGACGCCCATGTACCCTGCGGTGTGCGCTCGATCGAGCTGGACCCCAACCTCTCCCGCTACGCCTCCCGCACCCGTGGCATGCGGGCCTCGGAGATCCGCGCGCTGTTCGCGGTGGCGACCCGTCCCGAGATCGTCTCGCTGGCCGGGGGCATGCCGTTCACCGAGGCGCTGGACTACACCGCGGTCGGCGAGGTCACAGCCGGTGTGATCGCTGACTCCGGCCCCACCGCCCTGCAGTACGGCGGGGGACAGGGGCTGCCCGCGCTGCGCGAGCGGCTCGTCGACGTCATGGCCGCCGAGGGCGTGCCCGCCTCGCCGGACGACCTGGTGGTGACCACCGGCGGGCAGCAGGCGATCGACCTGATCGGCAAGCTCTTCTGCGACCCGGGCGACGTCGTGCTCGCCGAGGGGCCGTCCTACGTGGGCGCGATCGGGGCCTTCGCCGCGTACCAGGCCGAGATGGTGCACGTCCCGATGGACGCGCAGGGGCTGATCCCCGCCGCCCTCGCCGAGCGCCTGGACGCGCTGGCCGCTACGCAGCGCCGCGCGAAGTTCCTCTACACCGTCCCGAACCACCAGAACCCGGCGGGGGTATCGCTGTCGCTCGCGCGCCGCCGCGAGGTGCTTGAGATCGCCTACCGGCACGACCTGCTGGTGATCGAGGACAACCCCTACGGGTTGCTGGACTTCAAGGCGGAGGTGCGCCCGCCGCTGCGCGCGCTCGCTCCCGACCGCGTCCTGTACGTGGGGACGCTGTCGAAGATCTTCTCGCCAGGCATCCGTGTCGGCTGGGTCGCGGCGCCCGAGCCGATCCGCGACAAACTCGTGCTGTTGAAGGAGGCCGCGGACCTCTGCCAGTCCAACCTCACTCAGTACGTCGCGGAACGCTGGCTTGGGACGCAGCCGTGGCTGCGCCAGGTCGACGCCTACCGCCAGGTGTACCGCGAGCGCTGCGAGGCGCTGCTCGGCGAGCTCGGCGCGGAGTTGCCGCCCGGCTGCAGCTGGAGCGAGCCGACCGGCGGCTTCTTCGTATGGCTGCGCCTGCCCGCCGGGCTGGACTCCGGCGAGCTGCTGGCCAAGGCGCTGCGGGCGCGCGTGGCCTACGTGCCCGGTCGGGCGTTCTACGCCGACGGCTCGGGCGCGCAGGAGCTGCGCCTGTCGTTCTGCTTTCCGCCACCGGAGCGCATCCGCGAGGGGGTGCGCCGGCTCGCCGAGGTGCTCCACGGCGAGGTCGAGCTGGTCCGCGCACTCTACGGGGACGCCTGATGGGGCTCGCCGTCGCGGTGCTCGCGGGTGGGCTGTCATTCGAGCGGGAGGTCAGCCTGCGCTCCGGTCGGCGGGTGGCGGAGGCACTGACGGCGCGCGGCCACCGGGTGAGCCGGCTCGACCTCGACCACCACCTCGTGGCCGGCCTAGCCGAGGGCGGCTTCGACATCGCCTACCTCGCCCTGCACGGCAGGGCCGGGGAGGACGGGACCATTCAGGGGCTCCTCGAGCTGCTCAGCGTGCCCTACACGGGCCCGGACGCTGTCACCTCGGCACTCACCTGGGACAAGGCGGTCTTCAAGGGCCTGCTGCGACGGGCGGGACTGCCCACTCCGGACTGGGTGGCCATCTCCTCGGACGCGGTGCGCGACATGGGGGCGGGCAAGACGCTGGAGCGTGTGATCGAGCGGCTGGGCACCCCGCTCGTGGTAAAGCCGTCACAGGGCGGCGCCTCGATGGGGGTGCGGACCGCGTCCGTGCCACGCGACCTCGCGGGTGCGCTCGTGTCCGCCTTCTCCCACCACCAGGTTGCGCTGATCGAGCGCTTCGTGGCGGGCACGGAGGTGGCAGTGTCGCTGGTTGACGGCGAGGTCCTACCCGCGGTCGAGATCGTGCCGCGCGAGGGTGCGGCGTACGACTTCGCCGCGCGCTACACCGCCGGTGCCACGGAGTTCTTTGCCCCGGCCAGGCTGCCCACCGCGGTCCTCGCCGCCTGCAGTGAGGTCGCGCTGGCGGCTTACGAGCTCGCCGACTGCCGCCACATCACACGCGCGGACCTGATCGTGGATCCCGACGGTCAGCCGTGGCTGCTGGAGCTCGACACCTGTCCCGGCATGACGGAGACCTCGTTGGTGCCGATGGCCGCCGCCGCGGCCGGTTGGGACTTCGCCGACCTCGTGGAGCGCGTGGTCACGCTGGCCGCGGAGACCGGCGCGCCGGTCGGCGTCTGAGGCTGCGTCGGTCGCTGGCGCTTGGGTCTACTCCTGCAGCAGATCCGCGCCGGCACCGCGCCCGAGGATGTCGAGGAGACGTTCTAGGTCCTCACGGCCGGCGTAGTCGATGACCAGCCGTCCACGGCGAGCGGTGCCCTTGATCTGGACGCGGGTGGCGAGAGCGTCCTCGAGCCGGCGCTCCAGTCCGCTGAGCGGCGACGAACGCGACGCGTCGGCGCCCGCAAGCTTTTCCCGCGTGCCCTGATCCGCCTGCGGCGGCACCTGGGCTAAGCGGACTAGCTCTTCGGTGGATCTTACTGAGAGTCCATCGGCCAGCACGCGTTGTGCAATCTGTTCTTGAAGGTCGCGGTCCTCAAGCGGCACGAGTGCACGGGCGTGACCCGCGCTCAGCGACCCCTCGGAAAGCCGTTGCTGCACACCTGCGGGCAGTCCGAGCAGCCGCAGGGTGTTGGAGATGGCGGATCGTGACTTACCCAGGCGTGCGGCGAGCGCCTCGTGCGTCATGCCAAAATCAGAAAGCAGCTGGTCGTACGCCGCGGCCTCGTCCAGCGGCTTGAGGTCCGCGCGGTGGATGTTCTCGACGAGCGCCTCGGTCAGAAGCTGATCATCGGCCGTGTGCCGCACGATAGCGGGGATCCGGTCCATGCCCGCGCGGCGGGCAGCGCGGTACCGCCGCTCGCCGGCGATGATCTCGTAGCGACCGTCCGTCCGGGGGCGGACGAGGATCGGCTGCAACATCCCGATCTGTCGCAGGGACTGCGCGAGCTCCTCGAGCGCAACCTCCTCGAACTCGCCTCGCGGCTGCCGGGGGTTCGGCACGATGACTGCCAGGTCCAGCGTGAGCAGGCCACTGGTTCCCGGACCGGCGGTCGGGATGAGTGCGCCCAGACCGCGGCCGAGGCCGCTGGGTCGCGCCATTCAGTTCACTTCCTCTCGGAGCCGCTCCCGCGGGGACTCCCCGGGCGCGACGCGATCCAGCACCTCGGTCGCGAGGGCGCGATAGGCCATCGCACCTCGCGATGACGGGTCGAAGACGGTGATGGGGAGGCCGAAACCGGGCGCCTCGGCGAGGCGTACGGAGCGGGGGATCCGCGTGTCGAAGACCAGATCCCCGAAATGGTTGCGGACCTCGTCGACCACCTGCTGGCTCAGCCGGGTGCGGGCGTCCAGCATGGTGAGGACGAACCCCACGATCACCAGCGACGGGTTCAGCTGCGTACGGATCAGGTCCGTGTTGCGGCGCAGGGCACCCAGTCCCTCGAGCGCGAAGTACTCGCACTGGATGGGCACGATTACGCCATCGCCGGCCGATAGCGCGTTCACCGTCAGCAGGCCGAGGCTGGGCGGGCAGTCCACGAGGATGAGATCGAACATGCCCCGAGCGGCCTCGAGCGCGAGACGAAGCTGCTGCTCACGATTGAAGGCGCTGACCAGCTCGATCTCTGCCCCCGCGAGGTCGAGGTTCGCCGGGACGATGGACAGGTGCTGGACCTGGGTCTGCTCGATGACGTCGGTGATGGGCGTGTCCCCCACGAGCACGTCGTAGATGGTCGCGGCCTCCTGGCGAGCGCGCATGCCGACACCCGACGTCGCGTTTCCCTGGGGATCCAGATCGACGAGCAGAACCTCGTAGCCGAGCTCGGCGAGGGCAGCCGCGAGGCTCACCGCGGTTGTGGTCTTGCCCACACCGCCCTTCTGGTTTGCCACCGTCAAGACCGGCCCTCGCCGAGGTGCCGCGTCGTGTGGTTTCACGTGAAACAGTGGCGCGGGTGTCTCTGAAGCAACGTTCCTCCCCGTCGCAGCGGTCCCCGGCGTCGCCGTAGGCCAGGCCGTCGACGGCGTGTGGGCGGC
>Ga0136616_10000729_pt1 | contig 16212 bp, 14 predicted proteins | sample AntDrymUQ2992106_2_FD_106648 | JGI IMG/M metagenome (GOLD analysis project Ga0136616, IMG submission 106648) | Polar desert sand microbial communities from Dry Valleys, Antarctica - metaG UQ299 (21.06) | ecosystem: Environmental > Terrestrial > Soil > Desert | place: Antarctica: Dry Valley...
GGGCGGCTGGTGCGGTTCCTGGCCAAGCAGGAGATCTTCGAGCATCCGGTGGCCGGACCGATGATGCGTTCCATGAAGCACATTCCCGTCGACCGCTTCGGGCGCGCGCAGCAGGCGCTGACCGACACGGTCGCAGCCCTGCGTCGCGGCGAGCTGATCGGCATGTTCCCCGAGGGCACCATCAGCCGGTCGTTCGTGCCCGCCCGCGGCAAGCCGGGAGCGGCGCGGATGGCGATGGAGGCGGGGGCGCCGCTGATCCCTGGCGCGGTGTGGGGCAGCCAGCGTCTGCTGACCAAGGGGCGGCCCCGCAACTTCCAGCGCAACGTGATCATCACCGTCGACTACGGACCGCCGATTCCGTACACGCCCGGAGACGACCCCGCCGAGGTCAACAAGCGCCTGATGGGGGTCATCGAGTCGATGGTGGACCGGGCCTCACGCGACTACCCCCAGCAACCAGCGGGGCCGGATGACCGCTGGTGGCTGCCGGCGCACCTCGGCGGGGCCGCACCGACCGTCGCGCAGACCGAGACCATGGCCGCCGCCGAGTCGGCCGAGCGACGCGAGCGCCGTCGCCAGCAACGACCGGGACGCCAGCCGGGCAGGTCGTAAGCGGCCGACGCCATCGGCCTCGTCCTCGTCCTCGTCCTCGACCGATCAGGTCGGGAAGGGGTCCGAGTCCCGTCAGGCCTCGACCGAGGTCGCCCGGAACACCGGGCCGACCTGGCAGGTGGTGGCCATGTCCGGCGCCTCAGCGCCCTGCACGGTAACGGTGTCCCCGTTGCCCGCGATCTTGCCGTCGGGGCCGAACAGCGCGCCGGAGGCGACGTCGAGGCGGTAGCCGTGGGGATAGATGACCTGCCAGCGCCGGCCATCGGCCTCCAGCCAGGCGCAGCCGCCCTCCAGGGTCTCGTCGCGGCCGAGTGTGCCGGTCAGCGTCATCGACTGGCGCCCCCCGGCCGATTTGCCCTTCCTGGCCGACTTGGCCAGCTCGCGCAGCTCAGAGGGGTCGACGCTCGGCCCGGCGACGGTCGGCTCGTCGGAGGGCTCACTGCCGGGCTGCGCGCCGCCGCCCTGCCCGCCGCCGCCCTGCGCGCCGCCGGACGCAGGAGGGCCCGTGCCGCCGGCGCAGGCGGCGACTAACAGGGCGACCATCCAGATGGTCAGCGCGGGCAGGCGCATGCGGCAGACTCCACGGCAGCAATGAGTGACCCCCAACCCTACGTGCACGCCGCCACCGCCACTGACGCGCAGGCGTGGCTGGGGCAGATCGATGGCGTGGCGATCGTGGCGGTCGACACCGAGACCAACGGGTGGGACCCTTACTGCGACCGGCTGCGGCTGGTGCAGGTCGCGGCGGGGCCCTCGTTGCCCGTGCTCGTCCTCGATGCCGAGCGTGTCGACCCGGCGGTGCTGGCCCCGGTGCTGGGCGACACCGGTGTGCTCAAGGTGTTCCACCACGGATCGTTCGACCTGCGCTTCCTGGCCACCTCCGGAGTCGCCGTCCGCCGCGTTGCCGACACGATGCTGGCCCAGCAGCTGCTCGACGGGGGCGAGAAGACGGCCACCGGCATCGGCTTGGCCGGTATCGCGTCGTTTCGCCTCGGCATGGAACTGGACAAGTCCGTGCGCGAGTCCTTCGGCAACGCCGGCGACTTCACCGAGGCGCAGCTGCGCTACGCGGCCGACGACGCGGTCGCCACCTTCGGCGTGTTCTCCCAGCAGTGGCGCGAGCTGGTCGGCCACGGGCTCACGAAGGTGGCGCAGTTGGAGTTCGCCGCACTGCCGGTGCTGGCCGACCTGCAGCTGCGTGGCATGGCCTTCGACGCGCCGCGGTGGACTACGGTCGTCGGTGCACTCGAGGCCGAGCTTGGAGAGCTGGAGGCCGCGGTGCAGGAGGCGCTGGTCACCGACGACAGCCCCCAGACACTGCTGGGCCCCGAGCCGGTCAACCTCGACTCGCCCGAGCAGCTGCTGGCGGCGCTGCACCGGCTCGGCATCGATCTGCCCACGACCCGGGAGGTCGCGCTGCGCGACCACCGCGAACACCCGGCGGTTGCCGCGCTGCTGGAATACCGCCAGGTCAGCAAGGTCACTTCCAATTGGGGTGGCGACTGGGCGCAGCGTGTGGTGCATCCGGTCACCGGGCGGATCCATCCCGACTGGCGCCAGATCGTCGGTACCGGGCGGATCGCCTGCAGCGACCCCAACCTGCTGCAGGTTCCCAAGGGCCCGCGCTATCGCGCCTGCTTCGGCGGGACGCCCGGCCGCGTGCTGGTCGTGGCCGACTACTCCCAGCAGGAGCTGCGCATCCTGGCCGCGGTCTCCGGTGACGAGGCGCTGACCGAAGTCTTCCGTCGCGGCGGCGACTTGCACCGCACCACCGCGGCGATGGCCTTCGGCGCCGCAGAGGACGCCGTCACCCCGGCGCAGCGGATAGCGGCCAAGGCGCTCAACTTCGGGCTGATGTACGGCATGGGCGCGCCGGGCTTCGCCCGCGCCACCGGCATGGACCTGCCGCAGGCGCAAACGGCGATGGAGCGCTACTTCGCCGCGTTCCCGCGCGTGGCGGACTGGCTGGCAGAGGCCGAGGCCGCGGGGCGTCGCTCGGGGCGGGTGCGCACCGCGCTCGGTCGGATCCGCAGGGTCGACCCGTCCCAGGGCAGCATCGTCACCTTGGCCCGCAACGCCCCAATCCAGGGCGCGGGTGCCGACATGACCAAGCTGGCGCTGGCCGAGGTCGACCGGCGGCTCGCCCAGCGCTTCGGCGACGAGGATGGCACGGTGCGCCGCGACGGGCTGGTCCTCGTCGTCCATGACGAGCTCGTCGTCGAGGTGCCCGCCGAGCACGGCGAGGAGGTCGCCGCGCTGGTCACCGAGGGCATGCTGGCGGCGGCGCGCGAGCTGCTCGGCGACGTGCCAGCCGCGGTGGACGCCTCCGTGAGCCCGCGCTGGGGCGCCCTCGAACCCGAAGTGCTGTGACGTTCGCACCCTGCCGGTAGCAAAGTCACAGCACCCGGGTTTGATACCCCGCCGCTAGCCTTGGCGGTTGGCAGGACCGGGACAGGAGCCGCCATGGCTGAGCTGCGAGACGCCGTCTACGTCGACGGCGTCCGCCTGCCGATCGGGCGAGCCGGCGACAAGGGCTACTACGCCGCCACCCGCGCTGACGACATGGTGGTGCGTACCATCCGGGCATTGCTGGACCGCAACCCGCAGCTGGACCCCACGGCGATCGACGACAACGTCTGGGCGGCGACCACGCAGCAGGGTGACCAGGGCCTGACGCTTGGACGCACTACCGCGATCCTGGCGGGCTTGCCGAAGTCGGTGCCTGGCTACGCCATCGATCGGATGTGCGCCGGCGCGGTGACCTCGATCACCAACGCCGCCAACGCCATCCGGGTCGGCGCGCAGAACGTCGTCATCGCCGGCGGGGTCGAGCACATGGGTCACCACCCCATCGCTGAGGGCGCCGATCCCAACCCCCGCTTCCTCGCCGAGAAGCTGGTCGACACCTCGGCGTTGGTCATGGGCGTCACCGCTGAGAACCTGCACGATGAGCTGCCCGAGATCTCCCGCCAACGCGCCGACAGCTATGCCGTGCAGTCTCAGGAGCGGGTCGCCAAGGCACATGCCGAGGGTGTGTTCGACAGCCACGTCGTGCGGATGGGGGTGTGGAGCGAGGCCGGCTGGCTGGTGGTAACCGAGGACGAGCATCCCCGCCCCGGCACGACGCTGGAGGCCCTCGCGGGGTTGCCAACGCCGTTCCGCCCGGGCGGCCGTGTGACCGCCGGCAACGCGGCGGGCCTGAATGACGGCGCCGGCTGCGTGCTGCTGGCCGACCGCGAGGCCGCGGCGGAGCTGGGGCTACCTGCCCACATGCGCTTGATCGACTACGTCTTCGTCGGCGTCGAGCCAGAAACCATGGGCTACGGGCCGATTCCCGCGACCCAGCGGCTGCTGGCCAAGACCGGCCTGTCGATCGGCGACCTCGACGTGATCGAGATGAACGAGGCATTCGCCGTGCAATGCGTGGCCTTCCTCGACCACTTCGGCCTGCCGACCAACAGCCCCAAGGTCAACCCGTACGGCGGGGCGATCGCCATGGGCCACCCGCTGGCGATGTCCGGCGCCCGGCTGACCCAGCAGCTGGCGCACTACTTGCAGACCCACGACGAGGCCCGTTACGGCTTGGTGACGCTGTGCGTCGGGCTGGGCATGGGAGCCTCCGTGCTGTGGGAGCGGATCTGAACGCGGCCAGTGAGCTGGTCACCAGCTGCAAGGTCAGCTACTTCGACTCGTCCGAGGCCGGGCGCCTGGCGATCCTGACGCTGGACAACGGTGCCGACCACCGCAAGCCCAACACCTTCGGCGAGCAGGGGCTAGCGTCGCTTCTCGCCGCAGTCGAGGAGGTGGGTGGGCAGTCCGATGTCAAAGGCCTGCTGCTGACGGGGAAGCCGTTCGTCTTCGCGGCCGGCGCCGACCTGGGCGGTTTCGAGGGCATGGACGAGGCCAGGGCTCGTGAGGCGGCGCGGCGCGGCCATGAGGCGTTCGGGCGGCTGCGTGACCTGCCGTTTCCGACGCTAGCGGCGATCAACGGGGTGTGCATGGGCGGCGGACTTGAGCTCGCGCTGCACTGCGACTACCGGACGCTGTCGGCCTCGGCGGCGGGAGTCGCGTTTCCCGAAGTGTTCTTGTCGATCGTCCCGGCGTGGGGTGGCACGCAGCTGACGCCGCGCGTCGCTGGCTTCGCCAACGCGCTGATCGTCATCGTGGGCAATCCGCTGAACAGCAACCGTGTGCTGCGCGCCGCGCGGGCGGCGCAGCTGGGGCTGACGGACCGCCTGCTCCCGGCGACCGACTTCTTCGAGGAGTCCCTGGCGACGCTGGAAGGCCTGGTCACTGGCCGGTTGCCGTTGCCCGCCCGCGAGCCGTCGACCGATGGCCTCGACGAGGCCCTTGCCACCGCCCGCCGCGCCGCCGACGACCGCGTCCACGGCGCGACCAGGGCCCCCTATGTCGCGATCGACTTGATCGAGTTCGCCGCCCGCGGTGGCGATCTCGCCGAGGGACTGCGCCGTGAAGAGCAGGCACTCGCCGAGCTGCTCCCTGCCCGGCAGGCACAGGCCGCCGTCTACAGCTTCGGGTTGACCCAGCAGCGTGTGAAGCGCCAGCCGTGGAAGCCGGCAACCGCATCGCGGCGGATCGCCAAGGTCGGCATCGTCGGCGCTGGCCTGATGGGCGCGCAGCTCGGCGCCTTGTTCCTACAACGCTTCGAGGTGCCGCTGGTGCTGACCGACATCGACGCCGGCGTGCTCGAGCAGGCGCGCCGGCACATCGACGGCGAGCTGGACGCACGCGTGGCCAAGGGGCGCCTACGACCCGGCAAGGCCGACCACCTCAAGTCGTCGGTGACGACCTCCACTGACGTCGCGGACCATGCGGGCGCCGACTTCGTGCTGGAGGCCGTCGCCGAGGACCTCGGACTCAAGCAGCGGATCTTCGCCGACCTCGAGGCCTCGGTGGACGCCGGCTGCGTCCTGGCGACCAACACCTCGGGCCTGTCGGTCACAGCCATGGCCGCCGGTCTGCTGCACCCAGAAAGGGTGGTGGGCCTCCACTTCTTCAACCCCGTGGCGGTCCTGCCGCTGGTCGAGGTCGTCCGAACCAAGGCGACGTCCGACGAGGCGCTGGCCACGGCCTTCGCGGTGGCCACGACCTTGCGCAAGTCGGCGGTGCCCTGCGCCGACACTCCCGGCTTCGTCGTCAACCGGCTGCTGACTCGCTTCATGGGCGCCTGCGGCCAGGCCGTCAACCAGGGCAGCGGGTTCACCGAGGTCGACGATGCCATCAAGGAACTCGGCCTGCCGATGGGTCCCTTCGAGCTGCTCGGCCTGGTCGGCCCGGCCGTCGCGGCCCACGTCGCGCGCACCCTGCATGAGGCCTACCCCGACCGCTTTGCGCTCGACAACAACTTCCAGATGCTCGGGTCCAGCGGCGTGCCAGGGGTCTACGACTGGAGCAACGGCCGGGTGCCGTACAGCGAGGTGACCGAGCGTTGGCAGGTCAGCGCCGCGGGCGGGCAACGCATGACCGCCGCCGAGATCCGCGACTCGGCGGTGGAGGCCGTGGCCGACGAGATCGCCGTGATGCTCGACGAAGGTGTCGTGGCCGACGCCCGCGACATCGACACCTGCCTACTGCTGGGCGCCGGGTGGCCGTTCTTCCTGGGCGGTATCTGCAAGTACCTGGACCAGACCGGCGTCAGCCAGACGCGCTTCGGCCGCACCCTCGTCAGCGCCACCGACCACGCCGCCACGCGGCCCGAGCCAGGCATGCCGCTGGGGGCCAGCGGTGATCCGTTGCTCGCCGCGAGAGCCGATGAGCATCTGGCAGGCTTCGGCGAGGAATGACGCCTGACACATTCGGTGTTCCCGGCCAGCCAGCGACGCCCGTGGGACACTGCGGGGATGCAGCTTTCGGACCGGCTCGTCGAGCGGCTCGCCCGAGCGGGCGTCACCGCCGCCTACCTGTTCGGCTCGCGCGCCACGGGAACGCACACCGCGGCCAGTGATGCAGACGTCGCCGTGCTGATGGCACATGGTGGGCGCATGCTCACCCTCGCCGAACGTTCGGGCTTGGCCAACGCCTTCGCTGATGCGTTGGAAGCGCCGGACGCTGACCTAGTGGTGCTCAACGAGGCACCGCTGGAGCTGCGCGGTCGCGTCGTTCGAGAGGGCCGCTTGCTGTACCGCGGCGACGAAGCACACCGTGTCCGCTTCGAGGTCGACACCCTGTCGCGTTGGCTGGATGTCGAGCCAACCGTACGGGAGCAGGACCGGGCCTACCTCGCCCGGGTCGCTCGCGAGGGCCTCGGATGATCGACACCCCTCGGGTCCGGGCCCGCCTGGCGTTGCTGGCCCGGTACCGCCGTCGCCTGGCCGGGCTGCGGGATCTGCCGCGCGACTCCTACCTGCGAGACCACGATCTGGAGGGCCGCTATGCGTTGCAGGCCGCGGCGCAGATCTGCATCGATCTGGCCAACCACGTGATCGCGGCGAACGGCTGGGAACCGGCCAGGGACTTCCGTGACTCGTTCACCCGGCTGGAAGAGCAGGCGGTCGTGGACGGCGGACTCGCAGAGCGGCTGCGGGCACTCGCCGGGCAGCGCAACCGGCTGGTCCACCTCTACGACGACGTCGATGACTCGCTAGTGCAGGACAACCTGGCCACGGGACTGGATGATCTCGACGACTTCGCCCGCATCATCGCCGGCCTGGCCGGCCCGGACCCGCCCTCATGAACAGCCGGGTCCACGCGCCTAACGCGTACGAGCCCGGCATACGACATGCAGCGTAGGGACCAGGAGGGGCGCTGCAGGCTGTTCGCGCCGCATGCCAGGGCTGCTCACCGGACGTCGACGCGTCTGTGCTCAGGTCCATGCTTTCCGCCACCGCCGCCACCACCGGTCCGGTGTGCTGACCGCCTCAAGTTGGGGTTTCTACGGGACGGCCGTCGCTACTCGACGAGCTCCTCGGCGAGAAGGTCCATCAGCAGGCCGTCATGCCAGGTGCCGTCAGGACCGCGCTCGTATCGACGCATGACGCCGACCGGGCGGAAGCCCACCTTGCTGTACGAGCGGATGGCGGCCGTGTTGCCGACCGCGGGATCGATGATCAGCCGGTGGTGACCGTGATCGACGAACAGGTGCCGCGCGAGCGTTCGGACCGCGTCGGTGCCGACGCCGCGACCGTGTACCGCCGGGTCGACGTAAATGTCCATGTTCGCGTGCCGGTAGTCCGGCTCCTCCTCGGCCTGGCACTGGATCCAGCCCACGACGCGGCCCTCGAGCTCGATCACGTAGGCGGTGACGTCCGGCTCATCGAAGTCCTCCTCGACCGCGGCTATCATGTCGCCCCCGCCTCGCCAGTGCTGATAGACCTGCGGCGTCTGGCGGATCTGCACCAGTTCGGGGATATCGGCCCTGGCGGCTGGCCGGAGTCGGACAAGCGCTCCCTGCAGCGTGGTCATCCGCAGAGAGTACGGGCGGCTTCGCTCATGGCGTGATCGGGCCTACTCAGCCTTCGGATCTCCCCCGACCGGTCACCCAGCGAGCCTGCCATGGGAGCGCGAGGCTCAACGGTCGGCACGGCGGCCGCGGCTGATCTCGCTGGTGTCGTCCTCCCGGCGGGTGCGCAGGAGCAGTCCAACCCAGGTGCGGTACGGCCGCCAGCCGTCTGCGACGGCGGCGAGCTCCGCCAACGTGGGATCTGTGAGCCGGTATGCGCGAGCGATCTCTTCGTGCAGGCGTCGCTCGGCGGTAGGGAACAGGTCCGGGTGGCCGGCGCCGCGGGCGAGAATGAGCTGGGCTGAGAACGGCCCGATCCCAGGCAGCTGGGTCAGCTCCTCGAGTGCCTGGTCGGTGTCGAGGTCGCGGAGCCGGGCGCCGTCGAGCTTGCCGGCCATGGTGGCGGTCGCGATGGCGTGCAGCCGCTCGGCCTTGACCGCGGGCAGCCCCGGCAGCACCCGGCCTTGGAGCCGTTGAGGAGCGGGGAAGGCGGCCAGCTGTTGCCCGGCGATTGTCACCCGCTCACCGAGCTGCTCGGCCAGGCGCTGCTTGATCGCGGCGGCTTGCGTGATGCGGATGCGTTGAGCGATGATCGCCCAGCAGGCGGCCTCGTACGGTGAGTGGAACGACACCGGTCGCAGGCCCGGGTAGCGGTCCCGCAGCTCGCCGACCACGGGGTCACGGCGCCCGAGCTCGGGGAAGCCGCGCCCGTCCACGTCAAGCGACAGGATGCGTTCGACCTGGGCGACGATCCTGTCTTGGTCGTCGATGTCGCCGGTGAGCTCGACCGTGATGGTGCGGCCCCGCTGCCGGATGGCTGCGCCGACCGGCGGCCAGTCGACCTCGGCGGGGAAAGCCAGGCGCAGCACCCCTGGCTCGGTAGCGGCGTCGGACCGGCCGGCTGGGGCGAAGCCCTCGAGGAAACGGGTGCTGGCGGCCAAGTCGAACGCGCCGCGCACAGCCAACTCGGTGGTCATCGTGCCGGCAACCTGGACCACGACTCAACCGACAGCGAGGTTCATTCCCTTCCCTTCGAGTTGCTGAGGATGGAGCGTACGGGCTGGTGGCGATGCCGTCCGCAGCGATGCCCGCTGCCGCGGCTCCGGCGCTGCTAACTTCGCGCGGTGGGCGCAGTTGGCGGTCCCGCGGTGACGCTCGTCGACATCGACGAGCCGACCCTGAATCGGTTGGTCAACGCGGCGATCACCGATGCGCCTGCCAACGAGGTAACTGCACCTGTCGCGACGGGCGACGAATGGTCTCCCGCGCGGATCGCCTGGCTGAAGGACTTCCACCGCAATCGCCGGAACGGGCTCAGCGGATCTGCGGGTGAGGTCACCTGGGCCATCCTGGTCGGTGGACAGGTTGTGGGCTCGGTTCGGCTCAAGCGGACGGCCGTGCCTGGGATCCTGGAAACGGGCATCTGGCTGACTCGGCGCATGCGCGGTCAAGGGGTGGGGCAGCTGGCAATGGCTGCTGTCCTGCGGAGAGCGGCCACGCTCGGTGCTCAGGGCGTGCGAGCCGATACGACTGTCGGGAATGAGGCTGCCCTCGGCGTACTGGCACGTCTGGGGTTCGATGTTGCACCGAGCACGGACGGTGCTGGTGTCGACGTTCTCCTCATGTTCAGCACTGGTATGGCGAGGACCGACTGACCCAAGATCGCGACGAGACGCCACCCGCGGCCGCCGCGGGCTGACCACAACCGCCACGGAACGTCGGTGCCAGCGGCCGCTGATGCTTGGCACAGTGGCCTCATGCGGAAACCGTTCGCGCACGAGGCCGTCCTGACGATGGCGGCGGACGCCGATACCCGAGCCCCAGGAGCGGCGATCACGGCGGCCCTGTGCGGACACTGGAAGCACGAACCGCCGTGCCCGCTGTCGCCGCACCACAGCCGCGCCGAGTGGGTTGGCAGCGAGGTTCATGTCCAAATCCTGTTTGCCGCTGAGCCGGAGATGGAGGGCGATGTCCGACACCGCATCGACCAGGCGCTGGTAGGCGGCCGACTGCAGGGCCCGAATGGCGTGACGACTCAATGGCAGTTGCATGGCAGCAGCCTGCACAGCGCCGTCTTGGAGCAGGAGGCGGACCACGCCCAGCGCCTGACTCGGTTGAGCACGTTCGGCTGCTGCCTGTCTGAACGGGTGTCTAGGGCGTCCACGAGGGGTCGCGGCCACTGAGGCCGACGGCGCGGTCCAGCAACGCAGCGTCGGGCGGACGCCGACGATCGATCCGAACAGTCCCGCCTGGGCCTCCTCGTCTGCGGATTGGGACAGGAACGCGAAGATCGCCTCCGTGCTGGCGGTGTCGCACGCAACTGGTTGCCTGGTGGCGCGGCCGGCGAGGCCTGGACGACACCGGTAACGACGAGGGTCTGCCCCGCGACGAGGGTGCCGCCGTACACAACCAGCACGCCAGCGGCGATCCAAGTGCCGGTCAGCAGGAGGCGACGCCAGCCAGGTGACTCGGCACGCAACAGCATGACGCCCAGTGCCGCCGCAGCGATCTTGACGGCGACGACCACCCAAAGCGCGAGCAGGGGCAGCCGCTGGCGAGCGTGAGCCATCTGCTCGAGCTGCCCGCCGAGGCTGTCCAGGCCTGCCGTGCCGCCCAGTGCCCAGTAGGCACTGACCGCAGCGTTGAGCAGGCCGACGGCTAGCGCGCCCCAGGCCGCCCATCGGACCACAGGCCGCATGGTTGTGCTGCGCGGTCACGCGATGGTTGGCACGACCTGTGCCGTCTTGAGCAGGTCGACCATCGTGAAGGCGTCCCCTGAGCCGTAGGTGGGTGTTCAGTCGGGGTCCTGGCGCAGGTACGACTGGCTGTCGCCCTTGAGCAACCCCAAGATGACCTCAGCGACGATCCGGCCGCCGACGGGGCCGAGGTGCTCGCCGTCGCTGGTGACTGCGGCTTCCCGCAGGACGTAGAACCATAGCGGGGTGCGTTTGTGCAGATGCAGGTCCTTGAGGTCGGCAAGGTCGCCGGATCCCAGTTGCGGCAGCTTCATCGCCCGCGCGACGCGCTGGCCCGAGGGCACGTGCATGGTCAGACCGCGCAGCAGGTTGCGGGTGGCCAGCGAGGTAGTCGAGCCCGGCGATTGCCCCATGAGGTCGAACAGCACCGTCGACAGGATGGTGTCGATCTTCTTGTTCGGCCGGGCCCTGCCGTCGCCGAAGTCGAAGAAGGTCTGCCAGTCGATGAACCGGCGGGGGGCGCGTCGTCCGCCACGCAGGTCGGCCGGGTCGTCGAGGTCGGCTGCCGCAGGGTCGAAGACCAGCGCGAAGAACTGCTGCGACGGATCGGTGGCGCTGGTACCGAAGTTCGCCCGATAGCTCGGCCGAATCTGTGAGTGGCCGAAGCGGTAGGCGGCCACCGAGAACTCCACCGGGATGTAAGGGGCGTTGCGCCACTGGTAGTGCTTGAGGCCTCCGCTGCGCACGTCAGCGATCGTCGACTGCCCAACCGTTTTGGGCAGGAACTCGTGCAGGATGAGCCACTGGTAATGCCAGCGCACCGTGCGCTGCGCCTCGGCGAAGATCTCGTCGGCGGTGTAGCCGGGACCCAGGTCGGCCCTGACGTCGGCCACGACGGTGTTGTGGAAGCGCAGCATGGCGAAATGAAGCTGGGAGACCACCAGGTTCTCGTCGTTTCGCGGGTCGCCCACCAGGGCGATGGCCTGGCTGTTTCGCGGCAAGTCGTGGCGCGCGACGCCGTCGATCGACACGGTCGCGGAGCCCGGTATCTCCTCGGTGAGCAACGTCGTGCGGCCGCCGTCGATCGAGCGGTCGTACAGGTGCGGCGAGATGCCGGGGCCGCCGCCGTAGACGCTGTCGAGGTCGAGTGCCGGAATGCGGAAGTTGCGGATGGACTCAGGGTCCTGCCGGCGCGCCAGACTCGACGTCGGGTCGAAGGTCATGTCGTGGTCGAGGAACTGGCCCAGGAACGTCAACCCCGCCGTCATCTTGGGGTTGTTGGGATTGTGGGTGCTCTTCGTCGGGTCGGTGATCAGCGTGATCGGATCCGACAGGTCGTCGCCGGCATCCATGGGACCGCCCGGCGCGCCCAACTCGGCGAGGGCGTCGCGGACCAACGCGGTGTCGGCGGCGAAGGGCGGCAGCGTCGGGAACAGTCGTCCGAAGCGGCCCTGATCATAGAAGGTCGATCGTGGGGTCAGTTGGCCAGCATCTGCGTTGCCGTGGCCCATGACGGACCTCCTTTGGCGCAGGACACCGGTGAGTCCGCGGGCCTGCCGTCGCCAACGTGCGCCGCAGATTGCTAACGCTGGGTCTCGTCGGCTCGGTCGTCGGCCAGCTTCGTTCTAGCACGAGGGGGTTACGCCAGCCTCATTGACGCTGGTTGCGCGAGTGGTTCTTGGCCATCCGCTCGTTCCCGTGCTGGTAATGGCCGGTCAGTCGAGCCATGAGCTCTTGCGGGTCGCCGTCTGCTACCTCAGCCAGGAACTGCTGGCGCAGCGCCACGCAGCGTCGTCGCACGACGGCCGCGATGACGGATGACGACGTTGCCGCCGATCACCTGGTACTCGAACCGTCGGGTGGACTGGCCACGGCGTGCAGCATGGCGTGCAGCATGCCACTACTGCCAGGAGAGCTGCTGACGAGGCGCGGGTGGCCGGCGCCCGATCAGAGGCGGCCGATCTCTCCTCGGCGCGCAGCGCAGCCGCTCTACGGTTGCGGGATGACATCCACGAACTGGCCGGCAGCCGAGGCCATCGAGACGGCGCGGCTGATCCTAGAGCCGCTGCGCGTCGACCACGCCGCGCAGATGGCGCCGGCACTCGACGACGAGCGCCTGCACGAGTTCATCGGCGGACAGCCGGCAACGCTGGAGCAACTGCAGGAGCGTTACGGCCGGCAAGTCGTCGGCCGGTCAGCCGATGGAACGCAGGGCTGGTGCAACTGGGTCGTTCGTCATCGTGGCACCGGAGCGGTTGTGGGCACGGTGCAGGCCACGTTGCACACAGAGCGTGGCCGGACCGCTGCCGAGATCGCCTGGGTCGTCGCGGTGCCCCATCAAGGGCAGGGGTACGCCAGCGAGGCGGCCGCGGGGATGGCCGGATGGCTGGCCAGGCACGGCGCAGAAGTCCTCGTCGCCCATGTGCACCCCGAACATCACGCATCCATCGGCGTGGCCCGAGCTCTCGGCCTGTCACCGACCGACGTCATCGTCGATGGCGAGATCCGCTGGACCACCTGACCTGGCAGACCTCAATGACAAGCGCGGCAGGCTCATGGTGATGTAGCCTTACATCATGTTGCGGACCCAGATCTCTTTGACGGAGGAGCAGCGCCGTACTTTGGATGCCGCATCGGCTGGTACTGGGCGGTCCATTTCCGCCCTCATCAGGGATGCAGTGGACGCTGTGTACGGCGCCGAGGGCTCCGCTGAGGATGACCTCGCCGCCATGTGTCGAGCCTTCGGGTCATGGGCGCAGCGGGACACCGACGGGGCTGCGTGGGTCGACCAGGTGCGGTCCGGGAGGCGGCTGGAGGATCTGTAGTGAGCGTGCTGGTCGACACGTCCATCCTCATCGACTACCTGCGCGGTCACCAGGGTGCCGGTGACCTGCTGGATGAGGAGCGCGCGGCCGGAACGTTGCACGCCAGCGAGATCACGCGGCTGGAGGTGCTCGCGGGCATGCGGGCGGCGGAGGAATATCAGACCCGGTCATTGTTGTCGACCCTCCGCTGGCACCCTGTCGACGCCGAGGTGGCCGAGAAGGCCGGAGAGCTAGGCCGGGCGTGGCTGCCAAGCCATCGCGGCATCGACAGCGCCGACCTGGCGGTCGCAGCCACCGCCTTCCTGCTTGATGCGCGACTGCTCACGATGAATGTTCGCCACTTCCCCATGTACCCGGGAATGAGCCGTCCCTACTGACGTGGTTCTCCAGCACTCTGGGGTCCGTCCGGCAACAGCCGTGCGGAGCCGGCCCTAGTCTGCAATGTGGCAGGCGGCCTCGGCGTTGCCCCGAAGGCGATATGTGCCTCACGGAACCCCTCACCGGCGCTGCGGGGCCCGAGCCAGAAGTCGGGGTTCGGTGTAACGCCGAAGCCGATGACCTCGCCAAAGTCCAACAAGCGTTCGCCGCCGAGCGGGGCGAGCACGATGTCGTAGAAGGCGGCGCTGTCCGCCACATCCGCGCACTGGATGGCGAGATGGTCACTCCCGTAGGTGCGGCGCTCGGCTCAGTGAACTGTTCGGGTTTCTCTCGGGGACCAGGTCAGGCGTGTGGTTTCACGAGCACCTTGCCGAAGCGTGCCCGCGACTGCCGCGGCGCCGCGGCGCCTTCGGCATCAGTCATTCGGTATGTCGAATCGATGATGGGGTGCACGCCGCCGTAACTAGGGACGAGGATGGGTTCTGCGATCAGATTCGCGATGAGTTGTTGGAGCTCGGAGGCGCCTCGTGAGCGGAAGGTCGTTCCGATGAGGGATAACCGTCGGATGGCGAGCAGGTCGAGATCCAGTTCCGTCTGGCCTCCGCCCAGCCTGCCTATTTGGATGATCCGCGCTCCCGGAGCCGAGGCTCTGATGACGTCTGACAGCACGCGGCCACCGACGTGGTCCAAGGTGGCGTCACACAGCGGGCGGCCTGCGGCATGTAACGCGTCAGCAATTGACGTGTCGTTCGTGTCGATGACGAGATCCGCGCCCAGCTCGCGCAGCATGTCCGCCCTTGCATGGCTTCGGGTGGTCACGACCACCGTGCCGGCACCGAGAGCCTTCGCCAGCTGAAGACCGATGCTGCCCACTCCGGAGGATGCGCCTGTGACGAGCACGTTCTGTCCGGGCTGGAAACCCGCCTGGATCAGCGCGTCGTACTCGGTCACGAGTCCGCTGGGTAGCGCCGCCGCGTCAGGGAGCTTCAGGTCCTGGTGCCACCTCGCGCCAAGTGCGGGTCGGGGCCCTCCTGCCGTTCAGGCGCCCCGGTCGATCCACTCCTGTAGGTGCGGCGCCTCGGCGCCGATGGTGGTCGAGTCGCCGTGGCCGGTGTGCACAACCGTCTCGGCCGGCAGGGTCAGCAGCCGCTCGCGGATCGACATGATGATGGTGTCGAAGTCCGAGTAGGAGCGGCCAGTGGCGCCGGGACCGCCCTGGAACAGGGTGTCGCCGGAGAAGAGCACGCTGCTGCCGTCGAGGGCCGGCGCGTAGAGGCAGACCCCGCCGGGGGAGTGGCCCGGCGTGTGGAGCACCCGCAGGTCGACACTGCCCACGGGCACGGTGCCGCCGTCGGCGAGCTCGGCGTCCGGGGCACGTGACCCGTGGACGGCGTCCCACAGCATCCGGTCGTCGGGATGCAGCCAGATCGGCGCGCCGGTCCGCTCCGCCAGCTCCACCGCCGCGCCGATGTGGTCGTTGTGGCCGTGCGTGCAGACGATGCCGGTCACACGCCTGCCAGCGACGCCGCCCAGGATGGCGCCGGCGTCGTGGGCGGAGTCGATGACGAGCACCTCGGCGTCGTCGCCGACCAGCCACACGTTGTTCTCGACGTCGAAGGACTGGCCGTCGAGGATGAACACCCCTGCGGTGGTCACGGCGTCGACCCTCACGGCAGTACCACCACCGAGCGCAGCACCTCGCCGCGCTCCATCTTGGCGAAGGCCTCCTCGACGTCGCCCAGGCCGATCGTCTCGGACACGAAGCGGTCGAGGTCGAGCTGGCCGCGCAGGTAGGCGTCGACCAGCAACGGGAAGTCCCGGCCCGGCAGGCAGTCGCCGTACCAGGAGGACTTGAGCGCTCCACCCTTGCCGAACAGGTCGATCATCGGCAGTTCGATTTGCATGCTCGGGTCGGGCACCCCGACCTGGACCAGGGTGCCGGCGAGGTCGCGCGCGTCGAACGCCTGGCGGTAGGTCTGCGGCAGGCCGACCGCCTCGATCGCCACGTCCACGCCGAACCCGTCCGTCAGCTCGCGGATGGCCTCCACCGGGTCCTGCTCACGGGCGTTGATCACGTCGGTGGCGCCGAACTGGCTGGCCCACCGCAGCTTGCGCGGGTCGAGGTCGACGGCGATGACCTTGCGAGCGCCGGCCATGACCGCCCCGGCGATCGCGGCGTCGCCGACCCCGCCGCAGCCGAACACCGCTACGGTGTCGCCCCGCCGCACACCGCCGGTGTTGA
>Ga0136616_10000733_pt1 | contig 16206 bp, 15 predicted proteins | sample AntDrymUQ2992106_2_FD_106648 | JGI IMG/M metagenome (GOLD analysis project Ga0136616, IMG submission 106648) | Polar desert sand microbial communities from Dry Valleys, Antarctica - metaG UQ299 (21.06) | ecosystem: Environmental > Terrestrial > Soil > Desert | place: Antarctica: Dry Valley...
CCCTCGACAACCTGAGCACGCTGCCCAAGGCCTTCTTGACTTACCGGATCACCCTGCTGTCCGAGGAGCGGATGCAGCAGGTCTGCACCGCGCTCGCCGTCGCAACCGGCTGCTAGCCGCCGGCCTCGGCGTCGGCGTAGGCGCGGCCCTGCAGGGAGCTCTCGACGAGGTGGTTCCAGCCGCACACCAGGCAGCACTCCACCACATAGGCGGTGAAGGAGCGGTGATCGCGGGCAAGGTCGTCGAGCTCGTCGCGGGTCCAGACCACGTGGCCGGACAGGCGCTGGAGGTCGTCGCCGAAGACGTAGGTGACCAGGCGCAGGGTCTCGGCCTCGTCGAGGGGGACGTCGGCGCGATCGTCGGCCAGGCGGCAGATGGGACAGGTCCGTGACGTGGGCGCGCCCACACTGCGCGCGGCACGCATGAGATCGGGGTGGGCGTCGCACACATCGGCGATCGGGACGGCGCCGCGCGTGACCTGTCGGACCAGCGCTCGCTTCGCCATTCGGTAGTCGATGAAGCCTCTCACTGCCGCAGGAGTCTAGGGCGGGGCGACCGTGCGAGGGCGAGGTGACGGGTTCCAGGGCCGAAAGTCAACGGAGCGTAGCCGCGAGTTGCGCGACGCATGCCGAGCTGTAGCATTGCGATATGTCGCGGTGCTACATCGCGGCGATACACCAGTCCGCTACCCGAAGGTCCGCCGCCGTGCTCGAGCTCGCCATCCTCGGACTGCTCAAGGAGCAGCCCATGCATGGCTACGAGCTGCGCAAGCAGCTGTCGCAGAAGCTCGGCTTCTTCTGGACGGTCTCGTTCGGGTCGCTCTACCCCACGCTGAAGCGGCTCGAGCAGCGCGGGGTCGTGAAGATGCACGCCTACGGGGACAAGCCATCCCGCAAGCGCCAGGTGTATGCGATCACCGAACGCGGGGAGCGCGAGTTCCTGGAGCTGCTGGCGGAGAGCGCCGTCACGCGCTGGGAGGAGGACAAGTTCCCCCTGCGCCTGGCATTCTTCCGCTACCTCAAGCCGGAGATGCGCATCCGCCTCCTCGAACGGCGCAAGGTCTACCTCGAGGACAAGCTCGACTTCGGCAGGGCCTCGCTGCGGCGGACCCTGGATCGCACGAACCGGGCGGACAGCTACACCGTCTCGCTCATGCGCCACGGTCTGGACACGACCGAGCGGGACATCGCCTGGCTCGACGAGCTGATCGCCACGGAGCGGCGCCTCCTCGCCTCCGCAGACGAACAGCCAGCACCCTCGGCCGACGCGACTGGCGGCGGCGGCCCGGCACTCCCCGATACCCCCGACGACACCCCCACGCCATCCGAGGAGCTGCAGTCTCAGTGACCACCACGCGCGGAGAGGTCTCTTCCCACCCCGCCCCTGTCGATTCGACGGTCCGCGACGGCCACGGTGCAACCGTGCGCGTCGCCATCGTCGGGGTCGGCAACTGCGCGAGCGCGCTTGTCCAGGGCGTCCACTACTACCGCGACGCCGAGCCCGGCACGCGGGTTCCCGGTCTCATGCACGTGGAGCTCGCGGGCTACCACGTGCGCGACCTGGTGTTCGTGGCGGCGTTCGACGTCGACGCGAAGAAGGTGGGCCGTGACCTGGCCGAGGCCATCGTCGCGCCGCCGAACAACACCATCCAGTTCGCCGAGGTCCCGCCCGTCGGGATCGAGGTGCTTCGCGGTCACACCCTGGACGGGTTCGGCGAGTTCTACTCGGAGGTCTCCGAGGAATCCGACGCCGTTCCGGTCGACGTGGCGGAGGAGCTGCGCCGCGCGCGGGCCGACGTCCTCGTGTGCTACCTGCCCGTGGGCAGCGAGCAGGCGGCGCGCCACTACGCGCAGGCCGCCCTCGACGCCGGCGTGGCGTTCGTCAACTGCCTGCCGGTTTTCATCGCCAGCGATCCGGCCTGGGCCCACCGCTTCAGCGAGGCCGGCCTCCCGATCGTGGGCGACGACATCAAGTCCCAGGTCGGCGCGACCATCACCCACCGCATCCTCACCCGTCTGTTCGAGGACCGCGGGGTGACGATCGACCGCACCTACCAGCTGAACTTCGGCGGCAACATGGACTTCATGAACATGCTGGAGCGCAGCAGGCTGACGTCCAAGAAGGTCTCCAAGACCCAGTCGGTGACGTCCCAGATGGGCACGCCGATGGCCCGCGAGAACATCCACATCGGGCCCAGCGACTACGTGCCGTGGCTCGACGACCGCAAGTGGGCCTACATCCGCATGGAGGGCCGCAACTTCGGTGACGTCCCGCTGAACCTCGAGCTGAAGCTGGAGGTCTGGGACTCGCCGAACTCCGCCGGCGTGGTGATCGACGCCGTCCGCTGCGCCAAGGTCGCCCTCGACCGCGGCATCGGCGGGCCGCTGCTCGGCCCCTCCAGCTACTTCATGAAGTCCCCGCCGGCCCAGTTCGCCGACGACGTGTGCCACCGCATGGTCGAGGACTTCATCGCCGGCGCTGACGAGGCCGTCGACACCCCCGCGCTGCCTGCCGAGGTCGCCATCCCCGAGACCACGGTCGCGGAGGCCCGGATGCCCCAGGCTCAGCCCGCCGCCTGACCCCGCCTGACCCCGCCGCGCAGGACGGCCCGCCCGGCCTCGGGTCGATCGATGCCGTGCACGCGGTCACCGCTCTGCGCCATGGCGGCGCCGCGATCGTCTCCGCCGATCGCGCTTTCGACGCGGTGCCGGGGCTGCGCCGGATCGACCCGCTCGACGCGGAGGCGGTCATCGCCGGGTAGCGGTGTCCGGCTCACCCGACGGGCAGGCGGTAGGAGAGCAGGGAACGGTCGGCGGGGATGAGGATGTCGCAGTACTCGACCGGGGTCTCGTCGGCGTACATCGTGCGGGCGACCACCAGCACGGGAATGCCGGGCTTGATGCGCAGGTCGGTGACCTCGCCGGGTGAGGGAGCGCGGGCGGAGACGTCTTCGACCACGCTGGTCACCCTTCGCCCGATGCTGTCCATGCGGGCGATCACGTCGCCGGTGATCGGCCCGGACTCGGGGTCCTCGATAGGGGTGCCCGCCACGATCGCGGCGGGCTCGTAGGACGTGCTGCGCTGCAGCGGCTGGGTGCCGTCGGTAAAGCTGTAGCGCGCGACCACCACCCCGTCGCCCTCTGCGATGCCCAGCCGGCCCGCCACGCGCGCGGAGGCCCGTGAGCGGCCCACCCGGTAGTCCCAGGTCGGCCGCCGCCCCTCGGCGGGGACGGGGACGTCGCGAGAGAAGGGGCTGTCGCCCGGGTGCCCGCGGCGGTAGCGATCCGAGTTCAGCCGCCGCAGTTGCACCGGGCGGCGCACGAAGGCGCCCTTGCCCTGGTGGGTGTCGATCAGCCCCTCGGTGGACAGCACCTTGATCGCCATCCGGGGCACGGTGCGGGAGACGTCGAACTCGTTCATGATCGCCCGCTCCGAAGGCAGCATGTCCCCGGGACGCAGCGTCCCGTCGAGGATCCGCCCGCGCAGCGCATCCGCGACCTGCTGGTAGGCGGGTCGGCCGGTCGAGTAGTCCACCACCTGTGCCACCTCCCTCCGTGGTCGTCTCACGTCGCCGTGACTCCTGCGCTGCAATCTCTCATCTGTTCCCACTCTTCGCACTCCGTCCACACTTGGTGCATCTAGGCTGCCGGTCGTCAGCGGTTGGCGGGGTTTGGGCAGGATGGGGTGATCCGATCATGGAACGATCGAACTGGCACGTGACGGCGGTCTTCGCCGAGGGCGTCGCCTGGGAGCCGGGGGTGCGGCAGCGGCAGGCGGCAGCGCTGGCGGCCGCGATCGGCGTCGAGAAGCGCGCGCGGCTGCCCGACGTGGAACTCGGCAAGGGCACCATCACGGTGCGCTTCGTGGTCCTCGCGACCGGCCCGGGCTCCGCGCTGCGGCTGGGTGTCGAGGTCGTCGAGGCTGCTACCTGGGCGGCCCCCCAGCTGCTCGGTGAGCTGCTGCGCGAGACGGTGCGCGCAGACGCCGATGACCCCCAGCTCGACCTGCGCGGCGAGGTGGCCCGCCGGCTGGGCGACCCGCCGTCGCCGCTCACGGAGGAGTGGATCGAGCGCACGCGCTGGACCCGCGAGGGCTACTACGGCGACGGCGACGGCGACGGCGACGGCGAGGAGGAGGAGGAGGAGGAGGAGGAGGAGGACTGACGGGCGCCGCACAGACACGACGGCCGCGCGGTGGCTTCCGCGCGGCCGTCGTCTGCGTGCCGCGGCTAGACGACAGGGGCCTGAGCGGCCGCGGCGTAACGCTCGGCGACATTCGCCCAGTTCACGACGTTCCAGAACGACGTGACGTAGTCGCCCTTCACATTGCGGTACTGCAGGTAGTAGGCGTGCTCCCACATATCGAGCAGGAGCAGCGGCACCGTACCGGTGAGCTGGCGGACCTGGTGGTCGTTGAACTGCCCGATGAGCAGCCGGCTTCCGGCCTCGTCGTAAGAGAGCGCCGCCCAGCCCGAGCCCTGGATGCCGTTGGCCACCGCGGAGAAGTGCGCGCGGAAGCCCTCGAAGGAGCCGAAGTCGCGGTCGATCGCGGAGGACAGCTCGCCGTCCGGCTTGTCGTCACCGTCCGGCGACATGTTCGGCCAGAACACGCTGTGGTTCACGTGCCCTGAGTAGTGGAAGGCCAGGTCCTGCTGGACCTTGTTGATGTTGGCCAGGTCGCCCGACTCGCGCATCGACGCCATCTGGTCCAGCGCGGTGTTCGCACCCTTCACGTAGGTCGCGTGGTGCTTGTCGTGGTGGAGCTGCATGATCTCGGCCGAGATGTGCGGCTCCAGCGCACTGTAGTCGTAGGGCAGATCCGGCAGGGTGTAGACGTCGCTCACTGCCACTCCTCAAGTATTGGATGGGTTGCCCTCAGACGTGTCCGCAGAAAGTTCGACGGAAACCTGGACGAGATGAGAGACGAGGATCTAGTCCCGGAGGATCTAGCCCGGCTCGCCGCAGCCCATGGCGTCGCCACGCACTACGAGGACCATGACGGGCGGCGAGTCGACGTGTCGATCGAGACCGTCCGCGCGGTGCTCGCGGCGATGGACGTGCCCGCCGGCAGCGCCGAGGAGGTCCGCGCCGCGCTGGTCGCCGCCGCGGAGATGGGCTGGCGACGCCTTGTGGCGCCGACGGTGCTCGTGCGAGTGGGCTCGGCGACCGAGGTCGCGGTGACGGCGCCGGCCGGCGCGGGTCAGGGAACCGCCGAGGTGACCATCTTGACCGCCGAGGGCGGGGTGGTGGCGATCGCGCCAGGGCCAGGCAGGGACTGGCGCGAGGTGGGCAGGGAGCGACTCGAGCGGCGGACGGCCGTGCTGCCGTCCACGCTGCCCATCGGCGCGCACCGGCTGACGGTGCGCGCGGGGGGGCGCGAGGAGCACGCCCACCTGCTCGTCGTCCCGCCGCGCTGCCCGGTGCCCGCCGACCTGCGGGCCTGGGGCTGGCAGGTGCAGCTGTACGCGCTGCGCTCGGCGCGCAGCTGGGGGATCGGTGAGTTCGCCGACCTACGCACGCTGCTGGCGACCGCCGGGCGCGAGCACGGCGCTGGGCTAGTCCTCGCCAACCCGCTGCACGCCGCGCTGCCGGTGCTGCCCCAGGAGCCATCGCCCTACTCCCCGGCCAGCCGGCGCTTCACCAACCCGCTGTACCTGCGGGTCGAGGAGTGCGACGGCTACGGCCAGCTCGGTCCGGCCGACCGTGCGCGGGTGGACGCACTCGCGGCCGAGGCCCGGGCCGGCAACCGCCGCGACACGATCGACCGCGACGCAGTCTTCCGGCACAAGTCCGAGGCCTTTGCGCTGCTGGCCGCACAGCCGCTGAACGCCCAGCGCGCCGCTGCCCTGGCGGCCTACCGGGCTGAGGAAGGCCAGGGCCTGATCGACTTCGCCGCCGCCGCCGCGCTGGCCGAATGCCACGGGCGCTCATGGGCGGCCTGGCCGGTCGCGCTGCGGGACCCCCACTCGCCCGCGGTGGCGGCCGCGCGCGCGGAGCTCGCGGACCGCATCGCCCTGCACACGTGGCTGCAGTTCCAGTGCGACACCCAGCTCGCCGCTGCGGCGGCCGCCGCACGCGACGCCGGCATGCCGGTCGGCCTGCTCGTCGACCTGGCCGTGGGGGTCGATCCGGGCGGCGCGGACGCGTGGGCCCTGCAGGCCGACCTCGCTGCGCGGGTGACGGTGGGCGCACCGCCGGACTCGTTCAACCAGCAGGGCCAGGACTGGCAGTTGCCGCCGCTGCGCCCGGACCGGCTCCCGCTGACCGGCTACGAACCGTTCCGCGACCTCGTGCGCTCCCAACTGCGCCACGCGGGCGGGATCCGCATCGACCACGCCATGGGCCTGTTCCGGCTGTTCTGGATTCCCGCAGGCGCGGATGCCGCGGACGGCACCTACGTGCGCTACCCGGCCGACGCGCTGCTCGGCGTGCTGGCGCTTGAGGCGGAGGCGGCGGGCGCGCTGGTGGTGGGGGAGGACCTGGGCACCGTCGAGCGTGGTGTCCCCGAGACCCTGCGCGCACACGGGGTGCTCGGCTCGCGGGTCTTCTGGTTCGAGCGCCGTGAGCCGGAGCCGCACCGGTCGCCCGAGGCGTCAGCGAGACTGCCCAGCGCCGAGTACCCGGTGCTGGCGCTGACCTCGGTGACCACCCACGACCTGCCGACGGCGGCGGGCTTCCTGGCCGACGAGCCCGCCCGCGTCCGCGCGGCCCTGGGCCAGCTCGGCCACCCGCTGGAGGTGGAACGGGCGCGGACGGCGGCGGAGCGCCGGGAACTGGTCACGCTGCTGGTGGACGAGGGGCTGGTCGCGCCCGGCGCGAGCGACGCCGACATCGTGCTCGCCATGTATGCGTTCGTGGCGCGGACGCCGTCGCTGATGGTCACGGCTAGCCTCGGCGACGCCATCGGCGACCTGCGCCAGCCGAACCTGCCCGGCACGGTCGATGAGTACCCGAACTGGCGCCTGCCCGTCGCCGCCCCCAGCGGACCCCCGCCGAGCGGCCCCCAGCCGCTCCTACCCCCGTCCCACCCGCGATTGCTCGACGAGATCCTCGTATCGCCGCAGGTGACGAGGCTGGCCGAGGTGCTGCGCCAAGGGCGTGCCGGCTCGGGTTACGCTGCGCAGTAGACGAACACACGGAGTGGAGATCGATTGGACGGCGACGCGACGGGAGCGCCTGCCGCCCGAGCGACCGCCACGGTCGTCGTCCTGGCCGATGCGGCGGCGGAGCGCGCCGAGTTCGTGGTCGCCCTGCGCCGCGCCGGTATGCCCGCCACCGGCGCCCTCCTCGCCGACGCCGACGCCTGGCTAACCCCCGGCATCGCCCCCCGCGTCCCCTCCGCCCTTGCCCCCTGCGCCCTCGTCCTGTGCACCCCGGCCGACGACCCCGCGCCAGCCCTGGCCCTCCTCGGGCGCGTCCGTGCCAACCCCACCAGCGCCACCCTCCCGGTGATCCTCGTCGGCGCGGACGGCCCCGCTGGCGCCGACGACCTGCTGCACCGGCCGGTCGACCCTGACGAGCTCGCGGACCGCGTGCGGTCGCGGCTGCGGGCGGCGGAGGCGTGGGGGCGGGCGCTGGAGGAGGAACGCCGGCGGCGCGACGCGATGACCGCGATCCTGCGCCGAGCGCCAGGCGGCCGTACGCCGGAGGCGACGGCCGAGGTGGTCTGCGAGGAGCTCGCGGCGTTGCCCGGCGTGGCCGGCGCCGCGATCGTGGCCTTCCGCAGCCCGCACCAGGCGATCACGCTGGCCGCGGCCGGCGACCCCGTCGGCGGCCTGTGCCCGGGGGTGCACGCGTCGGTGGCCACGTCGCGCCGGCTGCACGCCCTGGCCGTGGGCGCGCCGGAATCCCACCCGGCGGTCGCGATCGCGCGGGGCGCGCTGCTGGCCTGCGCGCCGATCCGGGGGGGCGGCGTGGAGGCGTTGCTGCTCGCCAGCGGGGTGATCGTCGACGGCGACACAGAGCCCGCCCTCGCGCGGCTGCGCGCGGTCACCGACGACATCGCCGCGGTCTGCGACGCCCTGCTCGGCCCGACGCTGGCCGGCTGGGAGGAGCTGGCGTTCCAGCGCTCCGAGCTGCTGGTCGCGCTGGCGACGCGCACGTTCTCGCCCACGTTCCAGCCGATCGTGGACCTCGGCTCCGGGGCGGCGGTGGGCTATGAGCTGCTCACCCGCTTCGACGACGGCGCCGAGCCGCAGCGCCGCTTCGCCGAGGCGGCGGCGGTGGGCATGGGCGTCGCGCTGGAGCGCGCGACCATGACGATCGGCGTCGCCGCCGCCGTCACCCTGCCCGAGGGCGCGTTCCTGTCACTGAACGTGTCGCCCAGCTTCCTGCTGGAACGCACCGGGGTGGCCGTCGCCGAGCTGGCCCGCGCCTGCGACCGGCGCATCGTGCTGGAGATCACCGAGCACGACCCGATCGAGGACTACGCCGCGCTGCTGTCAGCGGTCGCCGACCTCGGCGTGGAGGTGCAACTCTCGGTCGACGACGCCGGCGCCGGCTACGCCTCGCTGCAGCACATCCTCGCCCTGCGCCCGTCGTTCGTGAAGCTGGACCAGTCCTGGATCGCCGGCATCGATCGCGACCCCGCCCGCCAGGCCCTCATCGCCGGACTGCACCACTTCGCCGACTCCACCAGCTGCCGCCTGATCGCCGAGGGCATCGAGACCGAAGCCGAACGCGCCACCCTCCACACCCTCGGAGTCGAACTCGGCCAAGGCTTCCTCCTCGGCCGCCCCGCCCCCGTCCCCGCCGCCGGTTAGCTCTGGGGCAGCCCCACCACCACACTGGTCGCCTTGACCGACGCGACCACCCGCGTCCCCACCGCCAACCCCAACTCGTCCACACTCTCCGCGGTGGTCAACGCGACCAGCCGGTACGGCCCCGCCTGCATCTCCACCGTCGCCGCCGCAGCGCCGCGCACCACCCTGGTCACCAGCGCCTCGAGCTGGTTGCGCGCCGACGACGCCGCGATCGTCGGCTGCGGCGCCCGCCGCTCGCTCAGCAACCGCGCCACCTCGGCCAGCGGCACCACCCGCTGCCCCCCACCCGTCCGCTCCAACGCCAGCCGCCCCTCCTCCTCCCAGCGCCGCAACGAATCCACACTCACCCCCAGCAACGCCGCCGCCTGCCCGATCCGCAACCCCTCAACATCCATAACCCGACACGCTAAGGGCTAGACGCCGGCCATGGCGGCCTCGACCTCCTGGCGCCAGGGCATGGCGCCTGCCGCGCCGGCCCGGGTACACGACAGGGCTGCGGCGACCCGCGCGTAGCCGACCGCGTCCAGGAGGCCGTCGCCTGCGGCCAGCCGGGCCGCCAGGGCGCCGCTGAAGGCGTCGCCCGCACCGACCGTGTCGACCACGTGGACGGGCAGGGCTTCGACCTGCTCGACCACGTCGCCGTGCGCCACCACCGCGCCGCGCTCGCCGACGGTGACGACGACACCTCGCGCGCTCCAGCCGGCCAGGAGGACGACGGCAGCGGCCCGGCCGTCGTCGGCGTCGGTGTCCACACCGGTGAGTCGCTCGGCCTCACCCTCGTTGGGCACCAGGTAGTCCACGAAGCCGGACAGGCCGTCGGGCGGGCGCAGCGCCGGCGCAGGGTTGACGATCACGATGACGCCGGCCTGAGCCGCGATCCGGGCGGCCGCCACGGCGGTCTCGAGGGGCAGCTCGAACTGCAGCAGCAGCGCGTCAGCCTGGGCGATCACCGAGCTGGCCGCCTCCACGTCGCCGACCTCCAGCCGGTGGTTGGCGCGCGGGATGACGATGATCGAGTTCGTGCCGTCCGGCTCGACGACGGGCAGGCCGACTCCGGTGCCCTCGACCGGGTCGGTGCGGACGCTGGAGGCGTCGATGCCCTCCGCGTCGAGGGCGGAGCGGAAGCGCGCGCCGAAGTCGTCGTTCCCGAGCCGGCCGATCATCGCGACCTGCGCCCCGCTGCGGGCCGCGGCGACCGCCTGGTTCATGCCCTTGCCGCCGAGGTGCATCGCGAAGCCGGTGCCGATGAGTGTCTCCCCGGAGAGCGGACGGCGAGGCGCAGCCGCCACCAGGTCCATCATGAAGCTGCCGATGACGCACACGCGTCCGGTCACGTTCGGTCCCCTGCCGCCAGTTCCACGAGTCGACTGCCGAGGGCGCCCCCGGGATGATGCCGGTGGAAGTCCTCGGGGCCGAAGTCGTCAGCCACCATGAGGGCCACGGCCAGCGCGTCGCCCAGCGCCATGGTGACCGTCGTGGACGCGGTCGGGACGAGGTCGTGCGGGTCGGCTTCGCGCTCCACGGAGACGTCGATCACGGCGTCGGCCAGCCGCGCAAGGGTCGATTCGGGATGGCCGGTCAGCGCCACGACCGGGTGGCCGCGGTCGCGGGCCAGCAGCGCGAAGCCGCAGACCTCGCTGGTCTCGCCCGAGTTGGAGATCGCAAGGACCACGTCGCCATCCGACAGCATCCCCGCATCCCCGTGCAGCGCCTCTCCCGCGTGAACGAAGAAGGCAGGGGTGCCAGTGCTCGCGAGGGTTGCCGCGGTCTTGACGCCGACGTGACCGGACTTGCCCAACCCGGTCACGACCGCATGACCGTCGAGGCCGTGCAGGAGTTGGACAGCCATGCGGAAGCCGGCGTCGAGCCGCCGCTCAAGCGCCGCGAGCGCCACGGCCTCGACGGCAATGGCCTGCCGCGCCGCCTCGACGGCCCGCTCGAGCTCAAGCTGCCCTGGCTTCACTGCGGCGGGGTGTCGGCGAGGGAGAGGTCGAAGCGGTCGGGACCGGCGAAGAAGCCCGTCGCCGAGGAGTTGTGGCCGGTCACGGTGACGGTGAGCGTGTGCCGACCGCGGTCAACGGGACCGGGTCGTGGGCTAACGCGGTGGCCTTACGGGTCTGCGCCGCGCGCGTGAGGTTCATGTCGACGGCTACCTCCCTGCGCACGTGGTGCGCATGCGGCTGCGGGTGCGATCGCGGAGAACCAGCGGTAAGAAGCGACCGAGAAACCGATTTCTGGAGACCGTAGGCCCTGCTGGGCGGCGAGTCAACCGTTGTCGGAATCGGTTTCCTGGCCCCTGCTGCTAGCCTCCGGCTGGAGGGGACGAGGCAGGCGGCAACCGGGAGTCACGGTGGCGACCATCTACGACGTGGCGACGGAGGCGAAGGTGTCCCCCGCCACGGTATCGCGGGTGCTCAACGGCGCCGACGTGTCCCAGGTGCTCACCACCAGGGTGCGGGAGGCCGTCGAACGGCTCGACTACCGCCCGAACAGCATCGCCAGGAGCCTTCGGCGGCGGACCAGCACCGTCTGGGGCCTGATCATCTCCGACATCGAGAACCCCTTCTTCACCTCGATGGTGCGGGGCGTCGAGGATGTCGCGCAGGCCTCGGGCTACTCCGTGGTGCTGTGCAACAGCGACGAGAGCCTCGAGAAGGAGGCGCGGTACGTCGACGTCATCGTCGACGAGCGCATGGCGGGCGCCATCGTCTCGCCCGCGTCGGAGCACGACTCGGACTTCTCCGAGCTCCAGGAGCGCGGCGTCCCGGTGGTGAGCATCGACCGGCGGCTCGACCAGCAGACGGTCGACACCGTGCTGGTGGACAACCCCTTGGGCGCGGAACTCGCGACCCGCCACCTGTGCGCGGAGGGATGGCAGCGGGTCGCCTGCATCAGCGGGCCGCGTCGGACCACGACCGGGGCGCAGCGGTTGCACGGCTATCGGCGCGCGCTCGAGCGCACGGGCGTACGTGATCCCGACCTGGTGGTCGAGGCCAACTTCAAAGCCGACGGTGGCTATGAGGCCGCGCGCGCGCTCCTGCAGCGGTCGGCGCCACCGGACGCACTGTTCGTGGCCAACAACCTGATGAGCCTCGGCGCCTTGGAGGCCCTGCGAGAGGCAGGCCTGACGCCGGCCGCCGATCTCGGCGTGGCGGTCTTCGACGACATGCCCTGGGCAACACTGGTCCGTCCCCGGCTCACGGCGGTCGCGCAGCCCACCTACGAGATAGGCAAGGAGGCCGCGCGACTGCTGGTCGCCAGGATCCAGGGCAACCGCGGCGCACCACGCCAGGTCGTCCTGGCGCCGACCCTGCACATCCGCGAGAGCTCCATCCGCACGCCCACGGCCGCGCCCTAGGAACCCGCACCAGACGCGCGGGGCTGCCGTCCCTGTCCGGGACGGCAGCCCCGCGTGGGCGGGTCGGCTCAGCCGGTCGCGTTCTCCTCGTAGACCTGCGCCGCGTTCTCCTCGGTCACCAGCTGGGTCTCCAGGATGATCTCGGTCTCGGGCTCCTCGCAGGCCACCAGGATCTGCTGAGCAACCTCGATCGCGTCGGCGCCGCCGGTCGGGTAGACGAAGGTCGCCGACAGGCGGCCCTCCTGGACCGCGCGAATGCCGCCGGAGGGGATCGGCAGCGCGTCGATGCCGATGAACTGGAGGTCCTCGGCGATGCCGGCCGACTGTGCCGCCAGGTACGCACCCTCGGCCATCGGGTCGTTGTGGGCATAGACGACGTCGATGTCGGCGTTGGCCTGGAAGATGGCCTCGGCCTGCGCTTGGCCCTCCTCACGCAGCCAGTTGCCGACGCCCTCGGCGATGATCTCGACGCCCTCGGCGCCGGCGATGCCCTCGCGGAAGCCGTCGGCGCGCTCCTGCGCGGGCGTGGAACCGGGCAGCCCACGCAACTCCACGACGTTGCCGCCGTCGGGCAGCAGCTCGGTCGCGACGTACTCGCCGGCCGCCCTGCCGATCTCGACGTTGTCCCCGCCGATGAAGGTCGTGAAGGTGTCGCCCTCGATCTGGCGGTCGAGCAGGATCACGGGGATACCCTGCTCGTAGACGCGGGCGACCACGTCGGTCAGCGGGGCCGCCTCGTTCGGCGAGATGATCAGCAGGTCGATGCCCTGCGTCACGAAGTTCTCGACGTCGGCGACCTGCTTGGCGTTGTCCTGTGCGGCGTCGGAGAAGACCACCTCGAACTGGGGGACCTCGGCGGCCGCAGCGCGAATGTCGTCGTCCATCTGCTGGCGGTAGGGCTCGGCGACGTTGGCCTGCGACATGCCGATCAGGTACTCACCGTCCTCGCCCTCGCAGTCGCCCGCAGACTCCGCGGGGCTGGCGTCACCGCCGGTCTCGCTCTCCGAGCCGCTGCCGGCCTCGCTTTCGGCATCACCGCCGGCCTCGGCGACCTCACTGCCCCCCTGGCTGGCCGGCACGTCGCTCTCGGCGCCGCAGGCGGCCGCAAGCAACGCGACCAGAGCCAGGATCACGAGCCGGTATCGATTCCTGAACGCGGTGGGCAGCATGCCCATCCTTTCTGTCGGCTCCCCCGGGGAGCCCTACTCCGTCCCGGACCGGAAGGTCTGGACCGCCGCCGCGGCGACGATGATGACGCCCTTGATGAGCAGCTGGATGTTCGCATTGATGTTGTTCAGCGCCAGGATGTTGTTGAGGATGCCGAGCAGCAGGGCGCCGGCCAGCGTGCCGCCCACCTTGCCCACCCCGCCCATCAGGCTGGTGCCGCCGACCACGACGGCGGCGATCGCGTCCAGCTCGTAACCGCTGCCGTCGTTGGGACTGCCCGCGTTCAGCTGCCCCGCGTGGATGATGCCGGCCATCGCCGCCAGGAAGCCGGAGATCGCGAAGACGGTGACCTTGACCCGCGTCACCGCGACGCCGGAGAGCCGGGCGGCGCGCTCGTTGCCGCCGATGGCGTAGACGTGGCGGGCGAAGGTGGTCCGCCGCAGGACGAAGATCGCGGTGGCGCCGACCGCGACGAAGATCAGCGCCGGGATCGGGAGCGTTCCGCCCAGGATGCGCGAGTTCAGCAGGCCGAAGACCGGCGGCGCCAGGTTCGGCTCGTCGCCGTAGGCCAGCGGGATGGCCTGGCCCCCCGACCAGATGCGCGCCAGCCCGCGGGCGATCTGCAGACCCGCCAGCGTGACGATGAACGACTGCAGGCGCAGACGCGCGCTGGTGAAACCCTGGACAGCGCCGAACACCAGCCCGAGGCACAGCACGACCCCGACGGTGGGCGCGACCGGGAGGTCGTCGCGCATCAGCAGCGCGGCTGACCCGACCGCCGACAGTCCCAGGATCGCCCCGACGGAGAGGTCGATACCGCCGATGAGGATCACGAAGGTCATCCCCACCGCGATGATCCCGATCTCGGACACCGCCCGCACGACGTTGGCCAGGTTCTCGGGGCGCAGGAAGACGGTCTCGCCGCCGCGCTCCGGCGACAGCACGATCGCGGCGACGAAGACGATGACCAGCCCCACGTAGCTCTGGAACCGGAACACGGCGTCGGGGATGCGGAACCTCCGTGAGGCAGGTGCGGTGGCCGTCGCCTCCGCCGGCTGCTGGTCGGGGGCCTCGGCCGCCTGCGGTGCGGACCCCGGCGTCGCTGCCGCGTCCGCAGCGCGCACTCGCTCGCTGCTCATGCCACCTCCGTGACGGTGGCAGCGACCGGTCCTGCAGCCGGGGCGCGGTTGGCAGCCTCGAGCAGGACCTCCTGCGTCGTCTCCGCTGCCGGGAAGGTGGCGGCCACCCGACCGTCGCGCAGGACAACGATCCGGTCGCAGAGCCCGAGCAGCTCGGGGAGCTCCGACGAGGCCACCAGGACACCGAGCCCCTGGGTGGCCAACTCGGCCAGCAGCCGGTAGATCTCGGCCTTCGCGCCCACGTCCACCCCGCGTGTGGGCTCGTCGAGCAGCAGCAGCTTCGGCCGGTGCAGCAGGTGGCGGGCGAACACGACCTTCTGCTGGTTGCCGCCCGACAGCGTGCCGACCGCGACCCCCGCATCGGCGGTCTTGATGTGCAGGTCCTCGACGGAGCGCTGCACGGCGGCTCGCTCTTTAGCGACCGACACCACACCCAGACGGCTGACCTGCTGCAAGGCCGCCAGCGTCACGTTGCTGCCGACCGAACCGGACATCACCAGCCCGGCGCCTCGACGGTCCTCTGGCACGTAGCCGACGCCTGCGGCGATGGCCGCCCGGGCGGAGGAGGGAGCGTAGGGCGCGCCGTCGAGGACCATCGTGCCGGTCCTGCCTCCGGGCACGCCGACGCCGAACAGGGTCTCCAGCAGCTCGGTCCGGCCCGCGCCCATCAGCCCGGCAAGGCCGACGACCTCGCCGGCGGCGACGGAGAGGGTGACGTCCGATGGCTCGCTGCGGCCCGGCTCGGGGCGCCGGGGTAGGACGGTCAGCCCGGAGACCTCGAGCAGGGGCGTGGCGGTGGCCGCATGGCTGCCGGGGAACAGCTTCTCGATGGGCTGGCCGACCATCATGCGGATGATCTGCGCCGCGGGGGTGTCGGCGACCTGGACGGTGCCGACCCGCAGCCCGTCGCGCAGCACCGTCGCCCGGTCGGCGATCGTGGCGATCTCCTCGAGACGGTGCGAGATGTAGACGACGCCGACGCCACGCTGGCGTACGTCGCCGACCACCTCGAACAGGCGCTCGACCTCAGCGTCGGCCAGCGCTGACGTCGGCTCGTCCATGACGAGGACGCGGGCTTGCAGGCTGAGGGCCTTGGCGATGGCGACCAGCTGCTGCTCCCCCACGCGCAGGGAGTTGACGACGCGGTCCGGATCGATGCCGATTCCGACCTCGGCGAGCAACTCGCCCGCCGACCGTCGCAGCCGTGACCGGTCGACCAGCCGCAGGCGCGTCCGCGGCTCGCGCCCCAGGAACAGGTTCTCGGCCACCGTCAGGGCGCCGACCAGGTCGAGCTCCTGGTGGATGGTGGCCACGCCTGCGCGCTGCGCATCGGCAGGCCCGGCGAACGACACCGGCGCTCCGGCGAGCGTGATCATCCCCCCGTACTCGGTGACGACGCCGGAGAGAACGTTCATCAGCGTCGACTTGCCGGCGCCGTTCTCGCCCAGCAGCGCGTGGACCTCGCCCGAGTCCAGCGCGAAGTCGATCCCGCGCAGCGCCTGGACGCCACCGAAGTGCTTTACGATGCCGTCCATCCGCAGCAGGGTCTCGTGTGGCACGAGGCGGGCCTCCAGATCCGGACGTCGGGCGCGGGCGCGGCCGTGATATCGATTTCTCACACCGTGTGCGGGACGTTACGCAGATGTAACCCCGCTGTCAAGGGTTCCGGGGGGCGGAGCCGGCGGCTGTGCGGGGCCGTGCGCCGGAAGCCCCGCCGGAGGCCCGGGGAAGGCGGCGGCGGCTAGAGCTGGAGGATGACCTTGATGGCGCGTGATCTTCGA
>Ga0136616_10000734_pt1 | contig 16195 bp, 13 predicted proteins | sample AntDrymUQ2992106_2_FD_106648 | JGI IMG/M metagenome (GOLD analysis project Ga0136616, IMG submission 106648) | Polar desert sand microbial communities from Dry Valleys, Antarctica - metaG UQ299 (21.06) | ecosystem: Environmental > Terrestrial > Soil > Desert | place: Antarctica: Dry Valley...
CACCTACGACCTGCTCGCCGGCGTGGTCGAGAGCGACCTGCCGCCACGCGACGAGAGCGGCTCGCTGATCTCGGACGGCTGCATCACGAGCGGCGCCCGCATCGGGCCGCAGGCCGTCCTCGGTCCGCGGTGCTCAGTCGGGAGCGGGGCGCGGGTCGAGCGGGCGGTGCTGCACGAGGGGGTGGCGGTCGGGCCCGACGCGCATCTGTACGGGTGCGTGGTCGCGGCGGACGTCAGGATCGGCGAGGGCGCCCGCGTCGAGCCGGGCGCGGTCGTGGGAAGCGGTGTGGAGGTCGAGCCGGGCGCGGTCGTCGAGCGCGGCGCTCGGCTCGCACCCGACTCGGTGGCGCGATGGAGCTGAGCGCGGAGGCGATCGCCGTCGTCGATCGTTGCCGCATGACCGGCGACGTGCTCGACCAGCCGGGGCAGCTGCTCGACGCGCTCTGGCGCGTGGACTCGGCCGGCCTGGCCGAGCGCCACGCTCCCGGCCCGCTCGTCGTCTGCGGCATGGGCGGGTCGGCGGTCGGGGCGGACCTCGCCCGCGACGCGATCGGGCCGCGCGCCCGGATGCCGATCGCGACGGTGCGCGATTACGCGCCCGACGGGTGGCTCGGAACGGACTGCCTGGTGCTCTGCGCCAGCTATTCGGGCACGACCGAGGAGACCCTCGCGTGCTATCGCGCCGCCACCGAGGCGGGCGCCGCGAGGGTCGTTGTCACCACGGGCGGTGAGCTCGCCGCGCTTGCTCGCGCCGACGGCGTGCCGGTGATCGGCGTCCCAGCCGGCCTCCAGCCGCGAGCTGCGGTCTCCTACATGGTCGTGGCTGCGCTCGAGTGCGCCGCCGCCTGCGGCGCGGCGCCATCGCTTCGCGAGGAGATCGAGGCCGCGGCGGGCTCGCTGACTGCGCTGGCTCGCGTGTGGGGCCCCGACGGCCCCGAGGACGGCGAGGCAAAGACGCTTGCGCGCTCGCTCCACGGCATGCTGCCCGTGGTCTACGGGATCGGCTCGACGGTCGCCGCGGCCCGGCGCTGGAAGACCCAGCTCAACGAGAACGCGAAGATCCCGGCATTCTTCGGAGCGCTCCCCGAGGTCAATCACAACGAGATCTGCGGCTACGCCGCCGGTGACCGCCTGGCGGCGATCTACCCGGTCTTCCTCGTGCCCGCCAACCTCGACGGCCGCTCGCACCGTCGCGTCGGACTCACCGCCGCGCTGGCCGAGAGCGCCGGCGCTGGCGGTCACCAGGTCACCGCTCGCGGCGACACGTTGCTCGAGCAGGTCCTGTCACTCGTGCTGCTCGGCGATCTCGTCTCCGTCTACTTCGCCGTGCTGCAGGGGATCGACCCCACGCCCGTCGAGGCGATCGAACGGTTCAAGCGGTCGCTGGCATAAGACCGCCGGAGCGGTTGCGCGACTCGATCGTTCGCTAGCGTCCGCCGGCGCATGAAGGCGATGGTCCTAGCAGCCGGCCTCGGCACGCGGCTCAAGCCGATCACGTTCGAGATCCCGAAGCCGATGGTGCCGGTACTCGACCGCCCGGTCATGGCCCACATCCTCGACCTGCTCGACCGGCGCGGATTCGACGAGGTGATAGCGAATCTCCATCACTACCCGGAGATGATTCGCGACTACTTCGGCGACCGCGTGGCGTACCGCTACGAGGAGGAGCTGCTCGGCACCGCCGGCGGCGTACGCAACGTGGCCGACTTCTTCGGCGACGAGCCGATCGTGATCGTCTCCGGCGACGCGCTCACTGACATCGACCCGAACGCGCTCGTCGAGCGTCACCGCAGCGCCGGCGGCATCGCCACCCTGACCGTGAAGAAGGTGCCCGATACGCGCGAGTACGGGGTCGTGATCCACGACCCCGATGGGCGCATCCAGGGCTTTCAGGAGAAGCCGGATCCCGCCGAGGCGCTGTCGGACCTCGGCAACTGCGGCATCTACTGCTTCGACCGCGAGATCTTCGACTACTTTCCCGACGAGCCCTTCGCGGACTGGGCCCAAGACGTCTTCCCGCGACTGCTCGAGCACGACGTGCCCTTCTTCGTGCACGAGATCCAGGATTACTGGAACGACGTCGGCTCGCTCGAGGAGCTTCGCCGGGGCACCTTCGACGCGCTCGAAGGCCGGCTGCGGCTCGAGCTGTCCGGCGAGGAGGTCCGCCCCGGCGTGGTTGTGGGCGCGGGCACGAGCGTCGATGCCGCCGCCGAGGTCGATCCTCCTGTCTGGGTCGGGACGCACTGCGAGATCGGCGAGGGTGCGCGGCTCATGGGCCCCGTCGTGGTCGGTGACGGCTCGCGGATCGGGGCCAACGCCTCACTGCGCGAGTCGATCGTCTTTCCCGGCGCCCACATCCCTGAAGGCGAGCTCCTGATCGGCGCGATCCTCGGCCACGCCGGGATCGTCGAGCGGTTGCGCCGCTTCGGCCCTAGCTGATCGCCCCACCGCCGTACGCGCTGCAGCGGGAGCCGATGGCGCCACTTGCGTGTCGAGACCGCACTTGAGCCCGTCATGGGGGCCCAACTTGCAGTCTTGGCTCAGGCGGCCGCGACCTCCTCGAGCCGCTCGCCACGCACGTCGTCATCCTCCGCCTGCCGCAGCATCCGCCCGAACAGGACGACGAATGCGACGACGAGGACGAGCGACTGCTCGACCATCATGATCGCGCCACCTACGTTCTGGTCCTCGATCGCCGACAGGCCCCAGACGCGCGGCACCGTCTCGTAGTAGCCGTAGGCGACCGTCGTCGACCACACGAGGTAGAGGCCGAGCGCGGCGAGGCCGGCCTTCGCGGCGCCGATGTAGGCGAACGTCCACAGCCCGGTCAGCTTGCGGCGCATCGGCACAGGCTGGATCAGCGGCCACCACACGGCGATCCCCGCGGCGAAGAACGAGAAGTGCTCGAGCGCGTGGAGCGCGGGGCTCTCGATCGCGGCTACGTAGAGCGTCGGAACGTGCCACAGGTAGATCAAGCCGAGCCAGAGGACGATGCCCGTCGCCGGGTGCGCGAACGGGCCCATCAGGCGCTCCACCGCCGCGAGCCGGCGGGTGGCTGGGCGCATGATCACGCGCGAGAGACCGAGCAGGAGCAACACGGGTGCGATGTCCCCGAGCAGGACGTGCTGGGTCATGTGCATGGAGAAGAGATAGTCCTCGCCGAGCGCGTCGATCGGCGACGCGAGCGCTATCAGCAGGGTCAGTAGACCCGCGCCGAAGGCGAGCGCGCGCCCCCAGCTCACGCCGCGGATTCGCCCGGACTGCGACGGCAGTCGAGCTCGCTGCTCGCGCCGCGCCGCGCGAAAGCGCCATCCGTAGATCGCCGCGTACCCGCCAATGGCGAGCAGCACCCCGGGCGCGAGGTTCCAGTGAATCTCGGGACTGGCGGCGTCGACAGCTGCGATACGGGAATGTTCGCAGCCGGTTCCCAGCTCGTAACACAGCGCACGCCGAGGTAGCGACGGATCGGCCAGGCTGCTCCGAGTGCTTGCCTCGAAGCTCCTTCTCGCGGTCGCGCCGCCGCTCTGCGTTGCGTGCCGGCGGCACGCCGGCCGCACAGAGCCGCTGTGCCGCGAGTGTCGCCGCACGCTTCGCTGGCTCGAGCCCGATCCCTCGCCGGCAAGCGGTGTCGCCGCCTGGGCGCCGCTCGCCTACGAGGGTCCGGCGCGCGCGATGGTTGCCGCCCTCAAGTTCGGAGGCGCACTCGCGCTTGCGGGCGCGATGGCCACCCAGATGGCGGCGAACGCTCCAAGCGGCTGGCTCGAAAGTCCGAGCTCAGGGCTCGTGCCGGTGCCGCTGCACCCGGCTCGGCGGCGGCGCCGGGGGTTCAACCAGGCCGAGCGGCTCGCGGTCGAGCTGGCGGCGCGTAGCGGGCGGCCGGTCGAGGACTGCCTCGAACGCGCCGGGCCGTCCACGAACCAGGTCGGCCGTGGTCGCGAGGAGCGCTCGGTGGCGATCGCCGGAGCCGTCCGCATCCGGGCGGCCGAGCAACCGCCGCCCGTGGCTGTTCTCGTAGACGACGTGATCACTACGGGAGCGACGCTCGCGGCATGTGCGAAGGCGCTCCGCAGGGCGGGACCGTGTGAGGTCAGGGCCGTCGCGTACGCGCGTACACCTGGCCGGTGAGCGCCGGGGCGCAAGCTCGAAACGGGGGGTGGCCGCCTCGTCCGAGCATTAACGTTCGCAAAGTGGCGGCCGACCACCCCTTCGACGTCGACACGTTCCTCGCGCGGCCGCTGCTCGCCCGTGTCGCGGCCGCCGGGCCATCAGTGCGCCCGGTCTGGTTCCTCTGGGAGGACGGCGCGTTCTGGTGGATCACCGGCGCCTATGCCCGCCTGCCAGAGATCTTGGCATCCGATCCTCGCGTTGCGCTCGTGGTCGACTCCTGCGACCTGCGCACCGGCCAGGTGCAGCAGGTCACCGCGCTCGGTGATGGGGTGGTGGTGCCCTTCGACCCCGAGCGCGCCCGCCGCAAGCTCGTCCGCTACCTCGGTCCTCACGAAGCTAACTGGGACCCCCGCTTCAGTGGTCGCTACCTCAGCGATCCCGATCAGACCACGCGCCTCGTCCGCCTCGACCCCAAGCGACTGACCGCCAGGGACCTCTCGTTCTTGGTAGGCGGCTAAGGACCCGGCCACCGTTCACGCGCCGAGCTGCCCGGTCACGGATCCTTCTCTCGGGAGTACCATCGACCGAGGCGAACGCGACCACGGAGGAGAGTCCGATGCGCATCGAGGTCAAGGGGCGCAACATGACGGTCAGCGACGAGCTGAGGGAGCGCGTCGAGAAGCGGTTCGCCAAGATCGATCGCCAGGTATCGGCGCTCGCCGAGCTGGAGGTCGAGTTGTGGGAGGAGCGAAACCCGTCGATTCGCGACTCTCAGGTCACGGAGGCGACGCTCCACCTGAAGGGCGTCACGCTGCGCGCCCGCGACGCGTCGGACGGCATGGCGCACTCGATCAACCTCGTCGCGGACGAGCTCGCGCGCCAGGTCAAGCGCCATCGCGACAAGCGCCGGCGCCGCCGCGCCGCGCGATCCGAGCCGCGCCCGGCGACGCCCTGACCGGGACCACGGCGACGCCGCACAGGCACTGCGGGATCGCCCCGCCAGCACCCCGGCGACGCCCTGACAGGGACCGCCGCGACGCCCCAACCAGGCGCGGTAAAGCGTCTGGAAGTGCGCGCTGCGGGTCCGAGACCCCTTGGTAACCTCGATCCAATGGCCTTGATAGATCGCGCGCTGCGCATGGGGGAGGGCAAGAAGTTCAAGGTCTTCCAGCGGCGCGTCGCGCGCATCAACGACTTCGAGCCCGAGCTCGAGCTGCTGGAGGATCACGAGCTGCGCGAGCAGGCCGATGCGCTGCGCCAGCGTGCCGCGAGCGGCGAATCGCTCGACGAGCTCCTTCCGGAGTCATTCGCGCTCACCCGCGAGGCTGCCAAGCGCGCACTCGGCCAGCGCCACTTCGACGTCCAGCTGGTCGGCGGGATGGTCCTCTACGACGGCTCAATCGCCGAGATGAAGACCGGCGAGGGCAAGACGCTCACGGCCACGCTGCCGATCGTCCTCGGCTCGCTCGGTGGCCGCAACGTGCATCTGGTCACCGTGAACGATTACCTGGCCCGGCGCGACGCCGAGTGGATGAAGCCCGTCTACGACATGCTCGGCGTAAGCGTCGGGAACATCCAGTCCGGCGAGCGCGACGAGCTCAAGCACGCCGCCTACGCGTGCGACGTCACCTACGGCACGAACTCGGAGTTCGGCTTCGACTACCTGCGCGACAACCTCGCGACGAGCGCGGACCAGAAATACCAGCGCGGTCACGACTTCGCGATCGTCGACGAGGTCGACAACATCCTCATCGACGAGGCCCGCACGCCGCTCATCATCTCGGGCGCGCCGGAGCAGGCCGCCGACCTCTACTACAAGTTCGCGCGCCTCGCGCCGCGGCTCGAGTCGGGGCAGAAGCCCGAGGGCATCGAGACGAAGTCCAAGGACTGGATGGCCGACTACGACTTCGAGCCCGACGAGAAGCACAAGACCGTCGCGGTCACCGAGCGTGGCGTGGAGAAGGCCGAGAAGTTCCTCGGCATCGACAACATGTACCTCGCCGAGCACGGCAACCTCGTCAACCACCTGATCCAGGCGCTCAAGGCCGAGTCGCTCTACAAGCGCGACGTCGACTACGCGGTGATCGACGGCGAGGTCAAGATCATCGACGAGTTCACCGGTCGCATCCTCGAGGGACGGCGCTGGTCGGAGGGCCTCCACCAGGCCGTCGAGGCCAAGGAGGGCGTCGCGATCCGTGAGGAGAACCAGACGGTGGCCACGATCACCTACCAGAACTACTTCCGCCGCTACGAGAAGCTTTCGGGCATGACCGGCACGGCGCTCACCGAGGCCACCGAGTTCATGAAGATCTACGAGCTCCAGGTGGTCGAGGTGCCGACCAACGAGCCGATGGTGCGCCACGATCGCAATGACCAGATCTACAAGACCAAGGACGGCAAGTGGAAGGCGGTCGTCAACGAGATCGAGGAGCGCAACGAGAAGAACCAGCCGGTGCTCGTCGGCACGATCTCGGTCGAGGTCTCGGAGCTGCTCTCCGAGCGCCTGAAGAAGCGCGGCATCCAGCACACGGTGCTGAACGCGAAGCCGGAGTTCGCGGAGCGCGAAGGCGAGACGATCGCCGAGGCCGGTCGCCCCGGCTCGGTCACGATCGCCACCAACATGGCGGGCCGCGGCGTCGACATCAAGCTCGGTGGCAACGCCGAGCACCTGACCCAGCGGGAGCTGGTAAAGCGCGGGATCGAGCCGGACAGCGACAAGTGGGGGCGCACGTGGGAGATGGTGTATCCGCGCCTCGAGAAGGAGGTCGAGGAGTCGGGCGCAGAGGTGATCGAGAACGGCGGGCTCTTCATCCTTGGGACCGAGCGGCACGAGTCGCGCCGGATCGACAACCAGCTCCGCGGGCGCTCCGGGCGCCAGGGCGACCCAGGTGAGTCGCGCTTCTACCTGTCCGCCGAGGACGACCTCGTGCGCCTGTTCGCCGGCGACCGCATCTACGGGATCCTCGACAAGCTCGGTCCGGTCGACGAGGAGGGCGAGGAGCAGCCACTCGACTCGAAGATGCTCTCGAAGCGGATCGAGGGCGCGCAGAAGAAGGTCGAGGAGCAGAACTTCCTGATCCGCAAGCGCGTGCTCGAGTACGACGACGTGATGAACCAGCAGCGCGAGGTCATCTACGAGTACCGCGACCGGATCCTCGGCGGTGAGGACATGTCGCAGACCGCGCGCGAGCAGATCGCCGAGGTGATCGAGCGGCTCGGGGACGAGTACCTGGTGGGCGACTACGTCGAGGACTGGGACGTGGAGGGCCTCCTGACCCAGCTCGAGCAGATGTATCCGGTGGCGATCGCCGCCGAGGACCTCGACCCGAACACGCTCGACCGCGGGGAGCTCGTTCGCGAGCTGAGCGAGGACGCCGTCAAGGCGTATGACGAGCGCGAGGAGGAGATCGGCGCCGAGCTGATGCGAGCGCTCGAGCGCTACGTGCTGCTGCAGATCATCGACGAGCGCTGGCGCGAGCACCTGCACGACATGGACTACCTGCGCGAGGGCATTCACCTGCGTGGCTTCGCCCAGATCGACCCGCTCGTGGCCTACAAGAACGAGGGCTTCGACATGTTCGGATCGCTGATGAACGCGATCTGGGAGGAGTTCGCGCGCTACATCTTCCACGTCGAGGTGCGCGTGAAGGGCGAGAATGGCGACGAGCCGCAGCCGCAGCAGCGGCCGCAGAAGGGCTGGGGCACGGGTGCGAACGCTACGAGCACCGGGTCGCTTCGCTACGCGGGTGGCACGGCGGCCGACCAGCCGAGCGCGCTGGCCGCGGCGGCGAGCGGCGCCGGGGCGGCGGTCGCCGAAAGCGTGGCCGCGCGCGACGGCACGGCGCCGGCAGGCGGTGCGCCCGCAGGGCCCGCGAGCGCCACGGTCGATCCGCTGCCGGTGGTCGAGACGCGTCGCGTGGACGACTCGGAGCGCATCGGGCGCAACGACCCGTGCTGGTGCGGCTCGGGCAAGAAGTTCAAGCGATGCCACGGTGCCTAGTGGCGCCCGGCACGAAGACGGTTAGGTCAAGTCATGGCGCCTGACGGGGCGACCGCCATCTACCGCGACCAGCTGAAGCTGCTCGCGGACTATCTTTGACCCAGCCGCGCTAGCCGAGCGTCGGGCCGCGCTCGAGCAAGAGATGTCCGCGCCGGGCTTCTGGGACGACCAGGGGCGCGCCGCCAGGGTGTCGGCCGAGCACGCCAGCGTGTCGCGGCGGCTCGAGACGTTTCGATCGGTCGAGTCGGAGCTCGACGACCTCGAGGCGCTCGAGGAGCTGGCCGCCGAGGACGAGTCGATCGCCGGTGAGCTCGACGAGCAGCGCCAAGCGTTGGAGGAGCGCCTCGCCGAGCTGGAGGAGGCGCGCCTCTTCTCGGGCCGCTACGACTCTGGCGACGCGGTCGTCTCGGTGCACGCAGGGACGGGCGGCACCGACTCCCAGGACTGGGCCGAGATACTGCTGCGGATGGAGATGCGCTGGGCGGAGAAGCGCGGCATGGCGGTCGAGCTGCTCGAGGCGAGCGCCGGTGAGGAGGCAGGGATCAAGTCGGCCTCGTTCGTAGCCCGCGGCGACAACGCGTACGGTCTCTACTCGGCCGAGAAGGGCGTTCACCGCCTCGTGCGGATCTCGCCGTTCGACGCGGCCTCTCGCCGCCACACGAGCTTCGCGCTGGTAGAGGTCTCGCCGCTCGTGGACGAGGCCGTGGACGTGGATATCGACGAGGGCGATCTCCAGATCGACACCTACCGCGCCTCGGGCGCCGGCGGGCAGCACGTGAACAAGACCGACTCCGCGGTGCGCATCACCCACCGCCCGACGGGCATCGCCGTGCAGTGCCAGAACGAGCGCTCGCAATCGTCCAACAAGGCGACGGCGATGACGATGCTGCGCTCGCGGCTCGTCGAGCTCGAGGAGCAGCGCCGGCGCGAGGAGCTGGCGCGCGAGAAGGGCGAGGCGCAGGACGTGGGCTGGGGATCGCAGATCCGCTCCTACGTCCTGCACCCGTACACGATGGTCAAGGACCACCGCACGAACCGGGAGATGGGCGACGCGAGCCGGGTGCTCGACGGCGACCTGGACGGCTTCGTGCGCGCCGAGCTGCTGCGTCGTGCGGGCATGGCCTAGGCGCACGCCGCTCTTCGCGCGATCGTGGTCGCTGCCCCGTAGCCGTCGAGGACTCGAGGGTGGAAACGTGCCTCGCGCGGCTAGGGTCCAGCGACATGCAGGAGCTGATCGATCGCGCGCTCGCCGAGGACGTCGGCGGCGGTGACCTGACCACCGCGGCGGTTGTGCCTTCGGACACCCGGGCGCGCGCCCGCATCGTGCAAAAGCGCGAGGGTGTCGTGGCCGGCCTGCGGGTGGCCGAGGCCGTCTTTCGCCGCGTCGATCCGGAGCTTCGCTGGCGCGCGCACGTGGGCGAGGGCGAGTGGCGCGAGGAGGGGCTCGTGGCCGAGGTGGCCGGCCCCGCGCGCCCGATTCTCACCGCGGAGCGGGTGGCGCTCAACTTCCTCGGTCACCTGTCGGGAGTCGCGACGCTCACCGCGCGCTACGTCCGCGCGGTCGAGGGCACCGGTGTGCGGGTGCTCGACACGCGCAAGACCATCCCCGGACTGCGGGCGCTCGAGAAGCAGGCCGTGGTGGCGGGCGGTGGGCAGAACTACCGCGCCGGGCTCTACGACGCGCTGCTAGTCAAGGAGAACCACGCGGCGCTCGCCGGCGGGGTGGGCGCGGCGGCCGAGCAGGCACTGGCGGCGGCGATGCGCGGCGGGACCAGCGCTTTCGAGGATCAGACGGCGGGCCCCCAGCGGCTCGACGTGACCGTCGAGTGCAGGACGCTCGACGAGCTCGAGGAGGCGCTCGCCGCCGGGGCGCCACAGGTGATGCTCGACAACATGACGCCCCCCGAGCTGAGCGAAGCCGTCGCGCGGGCCACCGGCCGAACGGTGATCGAGGCCTCTGGCGGCGTGACGCTCGAGAACGTGCGCGCGATCGCCGGAACCGGGGTGGATGTGATCAGCGTGGGCGCGATCACCCATTCCGCACCGGCGCTCGATCTGAGCCTCGAGCTCGAGGCGCTCTAGCCGCCGCCAGCCGCTGAACGCGGCGGCCGTCTACACTTTCGGGAGTGCTGTGCCGTCAGGCGCAGCGTCATTTCGGCTCCGAGCGAGGTCCCGAAACATGCTGTTTCCCAACCGGCTTTGGCGACGGCGATGAGCACACCGCTCCTGCTCGAGAACATCCCTGCGCTGAAGGCCGAGGTGCGTGCGCTGGCCGCTGAGCGCAACGCCGTCCTGCTGGCGCACAACTACCAGGTTCCCGAGGTCCAGGACGTGGCCGATTACGTCGGCGACTCGCTCGGACTCTCGCAGCAGGCGGCGGCTGCCGGGGTGGACACGATCGTGTTCTGCGGGGTCCACTTCATGGCCGAGACAGCCTCGATCCTCTGTCCGGACAAGACCGTGCTCCTGCCCGACCTCGACGCGGGGTGCTCGCTGGCAGACTCGATCACCGCCGAGGAGCTTCGCGCATGGAAGGCGCAGCACCCGGGCGCGATCGTCGTGATGTACGTGAACACGACCGCCGAGGTGAAGGCGGAGACCGACTACTGCTGCACCTCGTCGAACGCCGTCCAGGTCGTCGAGCACATCTGGCGCGAGCACGGCGATGAAACCGAGATCCTCTTCGGGCCTGACATGTTCCTCGGCGCCTACGTGGAGCGGGTCACCGGCAGGCGCATGAACGTGTGGACCGGCGAGTGCCACGTGCACGCGGGGATCCGCCCGCGCGACATCACGCGCGTGCGCGAGGAGCATCCCGGCGCCGACTTCCTGATCCATCCCGAGTGCGGGTGCTCCACGTCGGTCATGGAGTACGTGGCCGCCGGCGACGTCGACGCCGACAGCACGCACATGCTCTCGACCGGCGGAATGATCGAGCACGCGCGCGAATCGGACGCGGACGAGTTCATCGTCGCCACGGAGACCGGCATGCTCCATCCGCTCGAGCGCGCGAACCCGACGAAGCGCTTCGTGGCGGCAAACGAGGCGGCGGTGTGCGGCTACATGAAGATGATCACGCTGCCGAAGGTTCGCGACGCCCTGCGCGACGGTGGCGACGAGTACGTGGTCCAGGTCTCGTCCGAGGTCGCCGAGCGGGCACGCGTGCCGATCGAGCGGATGGTCGAGATAACTCCGTAGAAGCGGAGAGGGCGGCTTTCGCCGCCCTCTCCTACGGTGGCCCTCCCTGGCCCGCGCTGTCTCTGTATCGGCAGTTACCTGAGGATCTCGACTTCGGGCGGGGATACGCTCCGGCCGTGTCCGGCGAGCGCTCCGGTTCCGATCGCGCGGCGGTGCCGATCGAGAGGATCCATCCCGATCGAGCGACGCTCGTGGCCGAGGAAGCGGTCGCGGGCCTGCAGCTGGGCGATCGCGCCCCGGCCGACCGCCCCTATCTCGTCCTCAACATGATCGTCACGGCCGACGGCGCGGCCGCCGTGGCCGGACGCACCGGCCCCCTCGACGGCCCGGCCGACCGCGCTGTCTTCCACGGACTGCGTACCCAGGTCGATGCGGTGATGGTCGGCGCGACTACGGTCGCCGTCGAGCGCTACGGCCGGCTCGTGCGCGAGCCCCGTCGCCGCGAGCGCCGGCAGGCCGCGGGGCTCGCGCCCGACCCCCTCGCCTGCGTGGTGAGCGGCCACCTCAGCCTGCCGGCGGACGTTCCGCTGCTCCAGGATCCGGACTCGCGCGTGCTGGTCCTCACCCGGCTCGAAGGCGACGTCGGCCCGGTGGCCGCTGAGCTCGAGTATCTGCGAGAGCCGCCCGGAGGGTCGGAGCTCGCGCCCTTCCTGGGCCGGCTGCGATCCGACCACGGCGTCCGCTCGGTGCTCTGCGAAGGCGGGCCGAAGGTGAACTCGGCGCTGCTGGCGGAGGGCCTCGTGGACGAGCTCTTCCTCACCGTCGCGCCGACGCTGGTGGGGGGCACGCCGTCGGTCACGCTCGTCCGCGGGCCGCTGCTTGGTGTGCCGGCCGAGCTCGAGCTCGTCTGGTGCCTGGAGGCCGGTGGCTTCCTCTTCCTGCGCTACGCGCTGCGCCGAGGTGATGCCGAGCGCCTCGACGCGCCGGCCAGGGCAGAGCGTCGAGGAGATCGCATCAGTAGGTAGCCCGACCGGCAAAGCCGTAACACACGTCACGCTCGCGTTACGGCGGCTCTGGATGGTCAGGAAGTGGTCGTATGAGGTGCGGAATGCTGACCACCTCCAGCGTTGTCGGGCCCGGTCGATGCCCGAATGAGAAGGCTGTGGAACGTCCGTAACAGTCGCGTTCGCCTGGGTGCGGCGCCCCCGACACCAGCCTCGAGCCGAGAGCCCGTCGCGCGACCACGATCCCGGCGCAAGCCCTCGCCGAAAAGTGCAGAAACCGTTGCAGCTATGGCGATTCGCGGGCCAAGCCGCTATCAACCCTCGCCGACATGGCGGCAACCCGCACGAGAGCGCCCGCGCTCGAAACCAGGCCGCGCGTCGAGCGAAAGCGCGACGTGCCGCTCGCCGAGCTCCGCGGCGTAACGAAGATCTACGACGGCGGCGCCGTCGGCCTCGACCGCGCTCACATCGCGATCGACCGCGGCGAGTTCGTGTTCCTGGTGGGGCCGACGGGCTGTGGCAAGTCCACCGCGCTGCGGCTGCTGCTCAAGGAGATCGAGCCTTCCGAGGGCGAGGTGCTGATCTCGGGCCACGACCTGGCGAAGATCAAGCGTCGAAAGGTTCCCTATCTGCGGCGCAACATGGGCGTCATCTTCCAGGACTACAAGCTGCTGCCGAATCGCACCATCTACGCGAACGTGGCCTACTCGCTCGAGGTCATCGGCGAGACTCGCTCCTCGATCCGTCGCAAGGTGCCCGAGATCCTCCGCCTCGTCGGGCTCTCGACGAAGCTCCACAGCTACCCCGACGAGCTTTCGGGCGGCGAGCAGCAGCGGGTATCGATCGCGCGCGCGTTCGTGAACCACCCGCCGCTCCTGCTCGCCGACGAGCCCACGGGCAACCTCGATCCCGACACCTCGATCGGGATCATGCAGCTCATCTACCGGATCAACCGGACCGGGACGACCGTGGTGGTGGCCACGCACGATCGCGAGATGGTCGACAAGATGCGCCGGCGCGTGGTCGAGCTGGAGAGCGGCCGCGTGGTGCGCGACCAGCGCTCGGGCCTGTACCGCCCCGAGGACTCCAAGCGCGACTTCGGCGCGCGCCTCCGCGGCGAGCTCGACGCCTACAAGACGAAGCGCTAGCCGCTTCCCGTGCGTATCGGCTTCTTCATCAAGGAGGCGTTCCGCGCGCTGCGCCGGAGCGCGGCCCCGAGCCTCGCGGCCACGCTCACGGTCCTGCTCACGGCGGTCGTCCTCGGTGTCTTCATCCCGATCGTGCAGGCCACGACCGGCACGGCCAATGAGGTGCGCGGCCGCGTGGTCGTGGACGCGTTCGTGTCCGCGAAGGCGACCGACGCCGACATCGAGGAGCTCCGCCAGGCGCTGATCGCCACGCCGAACGTCGAAGCCGTCGAGTTCATCTCCAAGGAGGAGGCGCTCGCGCGCGAGAAGCAGCGAAGCCCCGATGCGTACGACCTCCTCGGCGGCAATCCGCTGCCCGATGCCTTCCGATTGACGCCGACCGACCCCGACGGCGTGCCCCAGCTCGTGACCCAGCTCTCCGGTCCCGAGGCGGCCCCCGACGCCCCTACCGAGAGGGTGCGTGGCGGCGGACCCGGCGCCGCGGATGACAGGGTCCTGGCCGGCCCGCTCGGCTTCATCGAAGAGGTGCGCAACCGCGAGGAGGAGACCGAGAAGATCCTGTCCGCCACCGCGCTCGTGAAGCTGTTGATGGCGGGCCTCGCTGCGCTGCTCGTCTTCGCCTCGGTCGCGCTCGTGGCCAACACGATCCGGCTGTCGATCTTCGCCCGCCGGCGCGAGGTCGAGGTGATGCGTCTGGTCGGGGCCACCAACTGGTTCATCCGCTGGCCCTTCGTGATCGAGGGCGTGGTCGTCGGCTTCCTCGGAGGCGCGCTCGCCGTCGGCCTGCTGCTGCTCGCGAAGGAGGCCTTCGTGGAGCCGCTCTCCGAGCGCTTCGCGTTGCTGGCGGCGCCTGAGACGATCGACTTCGGGCTCCTGGTCGCGCTCCTCATGCTGGCCTGCATCGCGGTGTCGGCCGCCGGCAGCGGCCTGACGCTGCGGCGGTTCCTGCGCGTCTGAGCGCGGGTACGACCGGCGCCTCGACCGGGGTGGGCGCCGAGACCTCGCGGCTAATCTAGAAGCGCAGCGCCGCCGTATCTCTCGATCATGAATCCCTTTCGCGTCTATACGATCGCGCTCTTCTGCGCACTCGTGGCCCTCGCCGGTGGCCTCTACCTGGGCGGGCATCCCGACGTGCTCCCGAGCGGCCTGCGCGACGTGTTCGTCGACGACCGCGAGGCCACGCTCAGGGCCGAGCTGATCCAGGCGATCGACGACGGCTTCTACAAGGACGTGGACGCGGAGCGCCTGCAGGACGCCTCGCTCGACGGCATCGTGCGCGCGCTCGACGATCGCTTCTCGCACTACTTCGACCCTCAGGAGACCGAGGCCTTCGACGAGTCGATCAGCGGCAAGTTCGACGGCGTCGGGATGTCGATCGAGGAGATCAAGCAGGGTTTGCTCGTCCTCAACGTCTTCGAGGGCTCGCCGGCCGAGGGCACTGGCATTCGCAAGGGCGACGTCATCACCGCCGTCGACGGTGAGTCGATCGCCGGCGAGTCGAGCGACATCGCGACCGCGAAGATCAAGGGCCGCCCCGGCACCTCGGTCGAGCTGACGGTCTCGCAGGGGGGGGCGGGGGGTCGCGAGCGAACGATCGACGTCGAGCGCGAGCGGATCCAGGTGCCCGTCGCAGAGGGCACGATCGAGCAGGTCGACGGCGTGAAGGTCGGCGTCGCCCAGCTCATCTCGTTCACCTCCGGCGCGCATGGCGCGCTCCGCGAGGAGATCGACTCGCTGCTCGAGAAGGGCGCGGAGGGCATCGTGCTCGACCTGCGCGGCAACGGCGGCGGACTGCTGCAGGAGGCGGTGCTCGTGTCGAGCCTCTTCATCGAGGACGGCGAGATCGTCACGACCGAGGGGCGAACCAAGCCCGAGCGCGTCTTCGAGGCTCAAGGCGAGGCGATCGACCCCGAGCTGCCCGTGGTGGTACTCGTGGACAGGGGAAGCGCGAGCGCGTCCGAGATCGTGACCGGCGCACTGCGCGACCGCGACCGCGCCCAGGTAGTCGGCGAGAAGACCTTCGGCAAGGGCGTCTTCCAGGAGGTGCAACCTCTCTCGAACGGCGGCACGCTCGACCTGACCGTGGGGGAGTACTTCCTGCCCAGCGGCGAGAACATCTCCGACAAGGGCATCACGCCCGCCATCAGGGCGCGCGACAAGCCGCGCACGAAGCCAGATGAGGCGCTTCCGAAGGCGCTCGACACGCTGGCCGAGGAGATCGATGCAGTGACGCCGCGCGCTCGGACGCAGACTCCGCCGTCGCCCGCCGAGTGACGCCGGCCGCGCGACGCGGCGCGGCGCGGCAGAAGAGGCAGCCGCGCTTGTCGCGCGAGGTCGCGACTCCGGGAGTGGCCGTCCTCGCGAGGCGAGGGCGGACCGTCGTGGCCGAGCCCGTGTTCGAGCGCGGTCAGCGAGTGGCGCTCGACGCCGCCGCGCGAGGCGGAGCCGACGTCGGCGACCTGGTCCTGCTCGGCGCCGGCAAGCGGGGAGTGCGGGTGGTCCGCTCGCTGGGCAGCCCGGAGGTCGCGCGCGACGTGCTCGAGGCCCTGATGCTCGACCGCGGCCTGCGGCGGACCTTTCCGCGCGCGGTCGAGGACGAAGCCCGTGCCGTGGCCGCGGCGCCGGCCGCCGCCGAAGCGCCGCGTCGCGACCTCACCGAGCTCCCGACCTTCACTATCGATCCGGACACGGCGAAGGACTTCGACGATGCGGTGTCGGCGCGCAGCGAGGACGGGGAGCGCATACGCGTTTGGGTGCACATCGCCGACGTGAGCGCGTACGTTCGCCCCGGCACGCTG
>Ga0136616_10000735_pt1 | contig 16181 bp, 22 predicted proteins | sample AntDrymUQ2992106_2_FD_106648 | JGI IMG/M metagenome (GOLD analysis project Ga0136616, IMG submission 106648) | Polar desert sand microbial communities from Dry Valleys, Antarctica - metaG UQ299 (21.06) | ecosystem: Environmental > Terrestrial > Soil > Desert | place: Antarctica: Dry Valley...
ACCCTGGCCGACGCCGCATGAACCCGACGCCCCACCGCCCTCCGACGGCATTTTCACCCTAGGAGCGGGGACCGAAGATCGGGCCGACGCGGCGCTCGCGCTTCAACTCGAAGAAGCCGTCCGCGCCAGCGTCCGCCACCGCGACCAGGCCGTCGAACAGCGCCAACGCCGCGTCACCGGTGGGTGCCGGGGACAGGACGGGGCCGAAGAAGCCGGGGTGCCCCTCCGGGCCGATGCGGATGATCGGCGTCCCGACGTCCTCGCCGGCGGCCCGGAACGCGTCGTCCATCGAGGCCAGGATCGGTTCGTCGAGGCTGTCGTCCGTAGCGCGCTCCGCGAGGGCGGCAGCGACGCCGACCGCCTCGAGCGCGTCAGGCAGCGACTTCAGCTCGGCGTCACCATCGTGGTGGATACGCCGCCCGAGCTCGGTGTACAGCGGCGCGACGCGCTCCTCGCCGTACGCCGCCCGCATCGCCTCGCTGACCCGCAGCGCCCCGTGGGTCGCCTCGATGTTTCGGACGAGCCACTCCGGGAGGTCGTTGCCGGCGTTCTTGACCTTGAGGCTGAACGAGCGCCAGGCGACGCTGAGGTCCCGCCGCACGCTCACCTCGTTGATCCAGCGCGAGGTGATCCAGCACCAGGGGCAGCCTGGGTCGTACCAGAACGTGAGCTCCATCTGCGGTGGCCTGTCGTCGTCGGTGCGGTCCGCCTACGGCATCGCGGGCGGGTCGTCCATGGTCTGGAAGCGCTCGCGGTCGGTGGCGATCTCGGCCAGCGCCTCCTCCCGCGTCCCGAAGCCGTCGACCTTCACGGTCTTGTGCTCCAGGTCCTTGTAGATCGAGAAGAAGTGCCCGATCTCGTCGAGCAGGTGCTTGGGGACGTCGTCGAGCTCACGGATGTGCGACCAGCGCGGGTCGGAGTCCGGCACACTGATGATCTTGGTGTCGCGGCCCTTGTCGTCGGCCATCCAGAACACCCCGACGACGCGCGCGGTGATGGTGCAGCCGGGGAACGTCGCCTCGCCGAGGATGACCAGTGCATCGAGGGGATCCCCGTCCCCGCCGAAGGTGTCGAGGACGAAGCCGTAGTCGCCCGGGTAGTGGACCGCGCTGAACAGCATCCGGTCGAGGCGGAAGCGGCGGGCGTGATGGTCCCACTCATACTTGTTCCGAGACCCCTTGGGGATCTCGACGAAGATCTCGACGACATCGTCCACGCACACCTCCGAGCCCGGCCAGCAAGGAGGTCAGGGTACCGGCGGCGCTGCGCGGGTACGCCCAGGGGACCGCACGTTGTGGACAACTCGAGGAGCCAGGATGAGCGCGGAACTGCTCGACCCCGTGACCGGATCGACCCGTGGCACCCTCGCGTCCGGCGTGCCGGACCCGGGCGAGCCCACCCCCCTGCCGGACCCCGGCGAGCCCACCCCCCTGCCCGACCCGGGCCAGCCCACCCCCCTGCCCGACCCAGGCGGCCCCTTCACCATCCCCGACCCGGGCACCGACCCCGACCCCACCCCGCCGTCAATCCCGCGCCCCGCCATGTGACCCGCCCGCGGCGCCCGCGGATCAGTCGCGGATGCCGGCCCGGTCGAGGACCTCGTCGGCCACGCCCTCGGCCAGGAACGCGGCGCGCCGGATGCGCTCCGCGCTGGACCAGGCCGCGGCCTGCGCCACGAAGGTCTCCTCCAGCGCCCGGCGCCGGGCGAGCAGGCGGCGGCGCTCGGCCATGAGGGTGATGCGCTCCATTGGCGACGCATTGCCGAGGATGGCCGCGTCGATCCTGGTCAGGTCGTCGTGGCGCAGGTCGTCGAGGTAGGCGCGCAGGGCGTCGTTCATCATCCTTGTCTGCCGCGGCAGGGTAGCGTCGGAGCTCATCAGGTACCCAAGCGTCGAGGATGGCAGTCGAGGATGACATATGAAGATCAAGACCGGCGACGAGGCCCCGCAGTTCACCCTGGTCGACCAGGATGGGGAGGAATGGTCGCTTGCTGCCCACCGCGGTAGCCCGGTCGTCGTCTACTTCTTCCCGAAGGCCGACACGCCCGGCTGCACCACGCAGGCCTGCGACATCCGCGACCACTGGGCCGATTTCGGGGACCTCGGGGTCGAGGTGGTGGGCATCTCACCGGACCAGCAGGACAAGATGGCGAAGTTCGCGGGCAAGTACGACCTCCCCCACCGCCTGCTCGGCGACCCGCAGCGCCAGGCCATCGAGGACTACGGCGCCTGGGGGGAGAAGAAGATGTACGGCAAGGCCCGCGAGGGTGTCCTGCGCTCCTCGGTGGTCATCGACGCCGACGGCAGGGTCGCGGCGGTGTTCGACGCCATCAAGCCGAAGGAGCAGTCCGAGAAGGCGCTCGGCGCGGTAAAGGCCCTGGCGGGCTGACGGGGTCAGGCGCCGGGCTGGGGCACGCCCTCGGCCACGCGCCGGCGGACCCGCGCCGGGGTCCCGCCCACCTGCACCGCGCCGTCGTCCGGCAGCGCGCCGTCGGGCCCCACGGGCACGAGCGCGAGGGCGACCCAGGCGTCGCGCGTCGCCGCGGCGCTGGTGACCTCGCCGTGCTTGCCGGGCAGCGCCGGCACGTCCACGGGGTCGCCGACCGCCATGGGCTCGGCGCGCTCGATCACCGCGAGGGCCCGGCGGGGCCGGCCGAGGTTGTGGACCTTCGCGATCGACTCCTGGCCCGGATAGCAGCCCTTGCGCAGGTGCACGTGGGTGGGCAGCAACCCGAGCTCCTGGGCCCGGCGACCCGGCGCGATCTCCGCGCCCCACACCTGCTCGCCGGCGCCGATGCGCCAGGCCTCCCAGTCCGCGGCCGACGCCTCGGGCAGGTCGAGGTCGGCGACACGCTCGTCGACCCAGTCCTTCTCGCCCAGCAGGTCCACGCCCGCGGAGCGGTCGCGGACCACGAGCCCGGCGCCGTGCGGGACGGCGGTCATCGCCTCGCGCCGCGCGCCGGGGGCGGGGACCTCACCGGGTCCCCGCACGCTGGCCAGGGCCCAGGCGTCGGACAGGCTCTCGGCGGCGGCGTCGAGCAGGAAGGTGAAGCGGTCCAGGGCCGCGGCCAACTCGGCGGCGACCTCGGCCGGGGTGACGAGCAGGACGTCGCCGGCGCGCACGACCGCACGGCCCACCGCCTGCGGGTTGCCCTTGGCGTCCAGGTAGAGGAAGTCGGCGACGGCGCCGGGCCTTGCGTCCTCCAGCTGCTGGGACAGCAGCGAGTGCAGGTAGGCAAGCCGGTCGTGGCCCGAGACGCGCACCACCCCGGCGGGCCGGCGGAAGATGGCGGCGGTGTCGAGCAGCGGGGTCATGGGCCCAGTGTGCCGCCGCACTTGCCGAGCGGGGGACGCGGTGTCATCCTGGCGGCACAACAGAAAGGGGGTGGTCCACAGCATGAGTTCTGATCATTGTTCTGTGACCGTTGAGGTGATGGGGAGCTAGAGGCGTCCCCGAGTACCACCAGGCATCCGATCGGATACCTGTCGCCTCTGGCGAAACCAACCTCGTCACCCGCTCGTTCGTCTGAGGGAGCTGGTCACGCCTTCCCACCCGGTCCCGCAGCGGTTCCAACCGCAACAGCGCGAGTCCACCGGGGATGCGTCATGACGATGAGTGTTGGATGCCGACCGCCCGGGCCACCTGGCCCGGGCGGTCGCATTTCTGCTCCCCGAGCTTCATCGCGCTGTAACCGGTCGCCGCACCCCCGGCACTAGGATTCGCGCCTCCAGGGCAGGACCGAACAGGAGTGCGCGTGCAGATCGGCATGGTCGGCCTCGGGCGGATGGGCTCGGGGATGACGCTGCGACTGCTGGGCGGCGGGCACGAGGTGGTCGTGCACGATCTCTCGCGCGACGCGATGGTGGCTGTGGCCGAGCAGGGCGCGCGGCCGGCGGGGTCGCTGGCGGAGCTCGTGGGTACGCTGGCGCCGCCGCGCGTCGTCTGGATCATGATCCCCGCCGCCGTCACGGCCTCCACGATCGCCGCGGCGTCGGACCTGCTGGAGCCCGGCGACGTCCTCGTGGACGGGGGCAACTCGCGCTACGTCGACAGCGTCGCGCGGGGCGAAGCGCTCGCGCAGCGCGGGATCGGGTTCGTCGACGCCGGCACCTCCGGCGGCGTATGGGGTCTGGAGCAGGGCTACTGCATGATGGTGGGCGGCGCGCAGGACGCCATCGTCAAGGTGGCGCCGGCTCTGACCACCCTCGCCCCGCCCGACGGCTGGGCGCACGTCGGCGTGGTCGGCGCGGGCCACTACACCAAGATGGTGCACAACGGCGTCGAGTACGCGCTGATGCAGGCCTACGCCGAGGGCTTCGACCTGCTGGTCGGCGGACCGTTCGACCTCGACCCCGGCCAGATCGCCGAGGTCTGGCGACACGGCAGCGTCGTGCGCTCCTGGCTGCTCGACCTCGCCGCCCGCGCGCTGATCGCCGACCCCAAGCTGGAGAAGCTGTCGGGCTATGTCGAGGACTCGGGCGAGGGTCGCTGGACCCTGGAGACCGCGATCGAGCACGCCATCCCCGCCCCGACGATCGCCGCGGCCCTGTTCACGCGCTTCTCGTCGCGCGCGAACGAGCCATTCGGCAACCGCATGCTGGCTGCGCTGCGCAACCAGTTCGGCGGACACGCCGTCCACAGCCAGCCCGCGGCGATGACCGAGGGCGAGAGGGAGGACCTGTAGGTGTCAGACCTCGTGCCCGACGACACCGTCATCATCATCTTCGGCGCCAACGGCGACCTCGCCAAGCGCAAGCTGCTCCCGGCGCTGCACCACCTGTGGGTCGAGGGCCTCATGCCCGAGCAGTGGCGGGTCATCGGCGACGCGCGCAGCGACGTCGGCGATGAGGAGTTCCGCGCCTTCGCCCGCGCCGGCGTGGAGGAGTTCGGCAAGGGCAGCTACGACCCAGAGCGCTGGGACGAGTTCGCGCACAACCTGTCGTTCGTGACCACCGAGTTCCGGGTCGGCAACACCTCCGACCTGGCTGCTGCGGTGGAGCGCGCCGAAGCCGAGATCGGCGGGCGCCCGCGGCGGCTGGTGTACCTGTCGACCCCGCCGCCCACCTTCGGGCCGCTGACCCAGGCCCTCGGCGAGGCCGGGCTGACCGAGCGCGCGCGGGTGATCTACGAGAAGCCCTTCGGCCTTGACCACGCCAGCTTCAGCGAGCTCGACGAGCTGGTCCGCGGTTGCCTCGACGAGGAGCAGATCTACCGGATCGACCACTTCCTGGGCAAGGAAAGCGTGCAGAACATCCTCGCGCTGCGCTTCGCCAACGGGATGTTCGAGGCGATGTGGAACCGCAACCACATCGACCACGTGCAGATCGACGTGCCGGAGACGCTGGGGATCGGCGCGCGCGCGGGCTTCTACGAGAAGACCGGCGCGCTGCGCGACATGGTGGTCACCCACCTGTTCCAGGTGCTGTCGGTGGTCGCGATGGAGCCGCCGTCGACGCTGGAACAGCGGCCGCTCATCGACGAGAAGCAGAAGGTGTTCGAGTCGATGCGCGACCTGCGCGCCGAGGACGTGGTCCTCGGCCAGTACGAGGGCTACCGCGAGGCCGAGGGCGTGGCCGCCGATTCCCAGACCGACACCTTCGCCGCCCTGCGGCTGTACATCGACAACTGGCGTTGGGACGGCGTGCCGTTCTACCTGCGCACGGGCAAGCGCATGGCAGCCAGCCGCCAGAGCGTGACCCTCGCCTTCCGCCGGCCGCCGGCCACGATGTTCCGCGGCGTGCAGCGCAACGGCCTGGAGCGCGACCACCTGACCTTCGAGCTCGGCGGCGACGGCGGGGTGCGCTTCAACTTCCTGGCCAAGCAGCCCGGCCCGACCATCTCCCTCGGCCGCGCCAGCATGAGCTTCGCCTACGAGCAGTCGTTCGGCTCCGAGCTCATCGAGGCCTATGAGCGCCTCCTGCACGACGCCCTGATGGGCGACCGCACGCTGTTCACCCGCGCGGACGGCATCGGCCGGACCTGGGAGGTCGTGGCGGACATCCTCGACCACCCGCCCACGGTGCTGCCCTACGCCCAGGAGTCCTGGGGCCCACAGGAGGCCCTCGACCTCATCCGCCCCCGCGACTGGCACCTCCCCTGCGAGGACGACTGACCCCCTCGCTCATGCACTCCTTCCGCCAGCCGTGAGCTCGGCGATCGCGTGCAGCAGACGGTCGATCTCCTCGGTGTTGTTGTAGCCGTGCGGCGCGATCCGGAGCGCCCCGCTGCGCGCGCCGCAGGCGAAGCCGCGCGCGCGTAGCGCCGTCCCGAGAGCGGAGGCATCGTGGCCCGCGAGCGTGCAGCTCACGATGCCCGAGCGCCCGTCGCCGCCGCGCTCTGACAGCACCGTGGCGCCCAGGCGCGAGAGGCCAGCGCAGGCGTGCTCGAGCAGCGCGTCGACGTGCGCCCAGATCGCGTGCACCCCGGCTTCGAGCAGCAGCCCCAGCGACCCGCCCAGCCCGGCGATGCCGATGATGTTCGGCATGCCGCCCTCGAAGCGGCGCGCGCTGTCGTCGTAGGCCAGCGCCAGCTCGTCCCACTGCTCGCGATGGCGCATGGCGTTCCAGCCGGGCTCGAGCGGGCGCAGCAGGTCGCGGCGCGCGGCGCGGACGTACAGCAGCCCGGTTCCCTGCGGTCCGAGCAGCCACTTGTGACCGTCGGCCATCGCGAAGTCGACACCCCAGCGCTCGAGCTCGGCGGGATCACGCCAAGCCCCTGGATGACGTCGGCGCAGAACAGGGCCCCGCGTCATGGGACACGTCCGCGAGCGCCGGCAGGTCCACGCGCCAGCCGCGTCGGAACTGCACCCAGCTGGTGGCGACGACCTTCGGCGCCGGGCCCGCGGCGATGACCTCCGCGAAGGCCTCGCCGGGCAGCGCCTCCCCGGCGCCCGCGGGACGCACGAGATCGACGCGCACGCCGCGCTCGCGGAGCGCCAGCCACGGGTAGAGGCTCGACGGAAGTCCAGATCGGACACGACGACGCGATCGCCCGCCCGCCACGGCAGGCCGTTGGCCACGAAGCCCAGTCCCTCCGTGGTGTTCTTGATGAAGGCCACGTCGGCGCTGGGGACGCCCATCAGGCGGGCGCCGAGCGCACGCACCCGTTCGACGTTGGCCTTGTGCTCGTCCCATGCCAGCTCGCCGTCGCACGCCAGCTCCATGGCCCGCTGGACCATCGCATTGACGGCCGGCAGCGGGATCGGGCCCATGCCGGCGTGGTTGAGGTACGCCCAGCGGCGAGTGGTCGGGAACTCGTCGCGCGGGAGCGGCGGCGCACTTATCGTCATGGCGGTCCTCATTCATCTGGACATGCCGTCCGGTTCGCTGTAGGTTCACCATAACTGGACATCGTGTCCAGTTGAATCCATCCTCGGCCTCAGGAGGTCGCATGCCCCGCCCCATCTCCCGCACAGCGCTCAAGGACCTGATCGACGGTGGAGAGGTCACCGTCGTGGAGGCGCTGCCGGCCAGCGCGTTCGAGCAGGGCCACCTGCCCGGCGCCGTCCACCTCGGAAACGACGACGTCAAGGGCCGCGCGCCCACGGTGCTCCCCGACAAGGACGCCACGGTCGTGACCTACTGCGCGAGCACCACGTGCCAGAACTCTGCCGAGGCGGCCCGCGAGCTGGAGTCGCTCGGCTACACCGACGTGCGCGAGTACATCGAGGGCAAGGCGGACTGGGAGCAGGCCGGGCTGCCGCTCGAGCACGCGGCCACCACGATCGCCTAGCCCGCCGGTCGCCGGGCCGGTCGCCCACCGTGACCGGCCCCCCGCCCGGCGGGCGTTACGGTGGCTAGCCTGGCCGGACGGCATGTCCGCTTGGGACCACAGGCTTCAGCGTTGAGCGACCGCGAGCTGCCCGTCCTCGGCCAGCCGGCCAACGCCCCGAGGGAGCGCGCGGACGCGACCCGCAACCGCGAGCGCGTCCTGGCCGCCGCCGCCGACCTCTTCGCCCGATCGCGGGCGGGCAATGTCACCATGGACGCCGTCGCCAAGGCGGCCTGCGTCGGCCGCGCGACGCTGTACCGGCGCTATCCCGACGTGGCGTCGATCGCGCTCGCCCTGCTCGACCAGCACGAGCGCGACCTGCAGGAACGGATCCTGCACGGCGAGCCGCCGCTCGGGCAAGGCGCTCCGCCAGCCGACCGCCTCGCTGCGTTCTACGCGGCCATGGTGGACGTGCTCGAGAACCACGCGCACCTTGCCATGGCCGCGGAGATCGGGCGCTCGCGCTTCACGCCCGGCGCCTACGCGTTCTGGAGCACCCACGTGCTCGTGCTGCTCGAGGAGTCGGGAACGCCGGAACCGGCCGCGCTCGTCGACATCCTGCTGGCGCCGCTCGCCCCCGACGTGTACCTGCACCAGCGCCAGGACCTCGGCTACGCGCCGGAGCAGATCGCCGCCGCGCTGGCACGCCTGGCTCAAGGGGTCCTCGCCGGCCACGGCCCGTCGCGACCCGATCGCCGCTCCCCCGACGGACTCCGCGGCGGTTAAGCCCTTCGCTGCGTTTGCTTCCCTCTCGTACACTTCGGTAGGATGAGCCGGGGAGCGGGGCGTCACGGAGGGACGAGGTGCCGCAGGTTGGCGGTGTGCCGGAGCAGGCATGCGAGCAGCCCCTGTAGGGATTGATCGACCGAGGGAAGGGCATGCCGGTGACGCGGTGAGGGCAGACTTGGCCTCGACCTCGAGGAAGGTCATCCGGCGAACTCCGGCGTGTCGAAGGTGCCCACCCGCTCGACGTGCGGGGGGAGGGTGGCGGGTGCACCGGGCGCCCGCTGCTTCGCCAGCGCCCGCGCTCTACTTGGAGAAGCGCTGGTTCACGCTCATGCAGGTGACATTCCTGTCGATCATGGCGGTCGTGCCCGCGGTGATGGTCGCCGGGGGTTGGATCTCGTTCGGACCCGGCCTGTTCGCGGCCTTTGGCGGGCACCTCGCGTGGATACTGGTGATCTTCATCAGCCCGTTGACGGTGGGATTTGGGCATATACGGATCGACCGTTCGGGGCTGGCGCTGTGGTGGGGCGGGCTGATGAAGGCGCCCGCCGAGCAGTTGGGCGACGCCGTGATCGTGCCGGCGCACGAGGTCGGGACGGCGGTGTCGCGGGCTCGGTACCGGGGGATCAAGATCCCCACCGGGCACAGCAGTTGCGGGGTACGTGGGCAATCCAAGCCGGCGGTGTTCCTGGAGCAGGACCGGCCCGGCAAGGCGACCGTGGGCTGGTTGCTGGCGACCCGGGACCCCGAGGCGGTCGTCGAGGCGCTGTCCGAGGTGCGGGACGGGCGCCGCGATGGCTGAGGCGCCGACGGTTCTCCGTGATGGGGTTAGGAGACTCCTCAGCCTTGGAGCATGCGGGGTGGCGCACTCAGCGACGGAGGCCTTCGCGATCGACGCCCTCCATGTGGTGCGGCGGTCCCCGGTCCTTCAGCCACACCGCGTTGCCCAGCGCGAGGCGGGCGGCTTTCAGGCGGATCCCGATCTCGGCGAGGGTCTTATACTGTTGAAGAGATAGCACCGAAGCGCTAGGAGGCGCTCGCGTGGACCCGCCCGACCCCCAGGAGCCCGAGGAAGGCCCTGCGCCGGAGATCCCGCCGCCGTTGCGGGTGCCCGAGGAGTACCCGGGCGGCGCGCCGGAACGCCCGAGCCGGCGGCGTGCTGATCCCGAGGAGCCGGGATACCCCGAGAAGCCCTGGTTCTGATCCGCTCACCAGCACAGCACGGCCTCGGCAGCGCGCAGGACCGCCGCCAGGGTCTCGGCGTCGGCCAGACGCACCCCCGGCACGAGGTCAGCGCCGCGGAGGCCGAGGCGCTCGAGGTCGTCGCTGAAGACATAGACCGCCACCCCGCTCTCCAGCAGGCCCCGCAGGTCCTGGTCGTGCGCCGCGGGCGGCAGCGGGACACCGCCGACCGCACGCGGTGGGGTCTCCGCACCGGCCAGTGCCAGCTCGACGGCGGGGCCGGTCAGCACGAGCACGATATCCACCGCCTCGGCCACCGCGTAGGCGTTCGCCTCCAGCACCGGGTCCATGCCGCGCAGGAACAGCGGCGGGGTCCGCAGCACGCTCACCACGCGCCCCGCCATCTACTCACACCCCGGGGGTGAGCACGACATCGGCGGACCGCACGATCGCCCACAGGTCGTGGTGGTCGCCCTGGACCACGCCGTGGGCCTGCCGGCCGCGCACGCCGAACGCGTCGGCTGCCGGCCCCTCCACCACCCAATCCAGGGCCGCGCCAGAGGCGCCGCGCCGCAGCAGCGCCCCCACGATGCGCGCCGCCGACGTGTCGCCGGCTGTCAGGGTCACGGCCTCGTCGTGGGCGAAGACCGAGACTCGGTTGCCGCGCGCGAGGAGCCGCTCGACCAGCGCGAGCGCGGTCGCTGTGGACTCCGACGTGGCGCCGGAGTTCAGGACGAGTGCGATCCGCTTCACCACCACACGGTCCGGTCGCCGCTGACGACGAGGTCCGCCACGTCATCCAGGTCGAGCACCTTCACCCCGTCGACGAGCATCTCACCGGTCAACGCCCGGCGGCGCAGCGCGTCGTCGTGGGCGCCGAGGGTCACGCCCGCCCTGCCGAGGGCAACCAGCGCGCCCGCGCAGGGGTGGCCGGGCCGCGCGACCGCGCTGGCGGCGTCCAGCAGGACCAGGGTCAGGCGGTCGCCGGCGCGCCGCCAGGCGTCGGCCAGCGGGAGCGCGGAATCGACGTGTGCGGAAACCAGGAACGTGACCCGCATCAGCGGCCCTTGCGGATCAGCAGGCGGATGGCGGGGCGACCGGTGTCGTCGGTGGCGCGCTCCACGCCGAGCAGCTCGTGGCCCGCGCGGTCGACCCAGCGCGCAAAGGCTGCCGGCGCGCCCGGGCCCTCGGCCAGCACCTCCAGCACCTCGCCCGCCCGCAGCCGCGTGACCTCGCGCATCGCGTGGACCACGCCGGTCTCGCGCGGCAGCCCGCGGGCGTCGAGACTGCGCGACGGCTCCGCGACCGTGCGGGCGCTGGGCGCGACCAGCGGGCGCGCGCGCCACACGTAGGCACCGTCCGGCAGCAGGCCGGCCTCCTGTAGGGTGACCGGTGTCCCTGCACCTGCCATCGCGCCGGCCAGCAGGCCGCGCTCGAGGGCGTCGGCGAGCTCGGCGCGGACGCCGAGCAGCAGCGCGAACAGCTCCCGCAGCCCGGCGATGTCCACCCAGTCCTCGCCCGCGCGGATCACCCGCAGGTCCGGCGCGAACGGCCGCAGCGCGAGCACCGCCGCCGCCGCCGCCGCCGCCAAGCGCCCCGGCGTCCCGGCCGCCCGCCCGCCGTCGGCGCGGGCCTGGCCTCCGTCCGCGCGGGCAGCCAAGCCTTCGCTCCCACGATCCGGGCGAACGCCTCCTCCAACCCTGACCAGGCGGCGGCCCTCGGCGACGGCGGCCTCGTGGGCGCGGCCTGCGAGGGTGGCCCTCGGTGAGGCGGCGACGACGACGCGTCCGCTGCCGTCCACCCCCGGGCCGTCGAGCAGGGTGGCGAGGAGGCGGACGAGCAGGGCGGGGTCGGCGGCGGGGCGCACGAGCGGTGGTGCGGGAGCGAGCACCTCGCCGTCGCCGACGGCCAGGTAGATCTTGGCGGGACGGCCGCCGCCGGCGTGCTTGCGGCGGCCGACCTTGACCAGCCCCGCGTCGGCCAGCAGCTCCAGATGCGTGCGCGCGACGTTGGGGTGGAGTTCGAAGCGGGCGGCGACGTCGCGGACCGTGCGCTCCTCGCCCACCTCGCGCAGATGGGCGTAGATCTCCGAGCGCGTGGGCGACCCGAGTGCCCGGGCGACCGTCACGCCTGCACGCGAGCCGCCGTCCTGCATGATGTTGTGGTCGCTCGCCACGACGGCGGACAAGGGCCCCTCCGGGGTCGAGGTTTCCCCTGTTCTACGCCTCGCGGGTCGTCCACACCAGGGCCGCAGTGAAAACCCTGGGGAGAACCCGCGCCGCCGCTGACCGGTGGGAGCAGTGCCAGCTCCGTCCCGTCCGCCACGAAGGTGTCGGCGTCGCGTGGGGTGGCGGTCCCGTCGACCATCACCGAGCTCATGGCGAGCACCGCGGCGAAGCGCTCGCCGTGGCGGTCTCGCAGCTCGCCGAGCAGCGCGGGCAGCGGCCCGGCCGCCAGCTCGACCTCCCCGGTCCCTGCCGCCTCCCGCAACGCGGCGAACAACCGCACCCGCACCCCCACCGTCGCCTCCTCCACTCACCGACCTTCCCGTCACGGTAGCCCCCGGCGACGGGCGGTTCAGCGCTGCGCAGGCCAGGAAGCGGTGGTGGCGCAGGTGAGGACAGCGCGGGCGAGATCGTCGATGAAGGGCCGGCGCAGGCCGTCAGGACCTCGCGCACGCCGAACATGCAGCGACCGCCGGAGCCGCCGTGCCCACGCAGGTCGAGTGCGAGGACGCCGACCCGCTCGGCCAGGCGCTCGGCGAGCAGCGCGTACGCCGGTTTCGTGCGGTGCCCCGCGAACCCCGGCGCGACCAGCACGGCCGGTCCGCGGCCCCGCGGACCGGGCAGGTAGGACGCGGCCAGGCGCGTGCCGTCGCGCGCGGTCAGCACCACCGGCTCGCACGGCGCGCCGATGCCCGGGGGTCAGACCCCAGCAGTCGGCCAGGCGCCGCAGGGGCGGGCGCGCGGAGGCCAGGAGCTCGGCGTTGCCCCGGCCCCGCCCACGCACGGCGGGTGCGCGCAGGGGGTTGCGGGCGCTCGCTAGCATCGTGGTGGTCCTGGATCGCGGGACCGACGGCTTCGAGGGGACAGCGTGCACCTGTTGGTCCTGTCCAACGCGCCCGAAGGGGGCAAGGCCGTGCTGCCCGCCCTGGAGTTCCTCGACCACACGATGGCCCTCGCGCCGCTGTCGCCCGAGTCCTTGAATCCCAAGCCCGAGGCGGACCTCGTCATCGTGGACGCCAGCCGCGACCTCGCCTCAGCCTCGCAGACCTGCCGGGCCGCCGCCGCGACGGGCGACGCGGAGCGCCCGGTGCTCGCGGTGGTGGCCGACGGCGGGCTCGCCGCGTTGAAGTCGACCTGGGGCTACGACGACTGGGTGCTGCCCGGCGCACAACCGGCCGAGGTGGAGACGCGCATGCGCCTGGTCGTCGAGCGCCACCGCGCCGCCCGCCGCAGCCGCGCCGCCAGCGTCGGCGAGCTGTCGATCGACGAGGACACCTACGTCGTGCGGCTCAGCGGGCGCCCCCTCGACCTCACGTACCGCGAGTTCGAGCTGCTGAAGTACCTGGCGAACAACCCCGGGCGGGTCTTCACCCGCGGCCAACTGCTCCAGGAGGTCTGGGGCTACGACTACTACGGCGGCACACGCACCGTCGACGTCCACATCCGCCGGCTGCGCGCGAAGCTCGGCGCGGAGTACGAGGCGCTCATCGGCACCGTCCGCGGTGTGGGCTACAAGCTGGACCCGCACGGCGCGGTGCACGACGATCCGGATCAGTAGGCGGGTCGCAGCAGCGCGGACGCGGAGTGGTCGACGACGGGCCAGACGTCCTCGGCGTAGCAGACCTCCAGGGACTCGGTGGTGAAGCCCTCGGTGGTGTAGAGGCGGCGCGCACCCTCGCTGGCGTTGTCGACGTAGAGCACGATACGCCGACACCCCCGCACGTACAGATGGGCCAGGCCCGCACGCAGCAGGGCGCGGCCCAGCCCGAGGCCCTGCGCGGCCGGGGCGATGCCAAGCACGTAGACCTCCCCGACCGGCTCGTGTGCGGGCGGCTCCTCGTCGTGGCCGTGCCACTTCGTCCAGTGGAACCCGAGCAGCTCGTGGCCGCGCCAGGCCAGCAGCAGGCTGTCGGGGTCGAACCAGTCCAGGGCCCGGCGCTCGGCGAGGTCCGCCTCGCTCCAGCCGCCGTTCTCCGGGTGTCCGAGGAACGCGGCGTTGTTCACGGCGAGGAACGCGGCGTCGTCGCGTCCGGGGCGGTAGGTGCGGACCTCGACGCCGACCGGGATGGCCGGCGCGGGCGGCGACGCGGTCAGCGCGCGGGTCATGAACGCGAGCTCGCGCTCGATGCGGAAGCCCATGGCGAAGGCCAGCGTCGCCTGCGGGTCCTCCACCCAGTGGACCCACAGGTAGAGCAGCCCGCCGCCGGCCCGGGCGAGCACCCCCCGCGTCTCGCGCAGCAGATGCCGCGCCACCCCGCGGTCGTGCCACTCCGGGTGCACGACGACCTCGGCGGCCATCCGCGGGGTGCCGCCGGGCGGGGTCCAGCGGGTGTGGGCGTAGCCGACGAGGCGGTCGTCGTCGTAGGCGAGGATCCCCACCCAGTCCCGCGCCCCCACGGCGAGGTGCGACGCCTTGTGCTCGCCAACGGGGGTGTGCCCCTCCATAGCCCGAGCGGCTTCAATGAGGGCAAGGATCTCGGCGAGCGCGCCCTCGTCGAGGGCGTTGCGGAGTTCGATGCGCAACATGTCGGCAGGGTAGGGCGGGGGCGTGACACGGCTGGTCGCCGACGGTGCATGATGGCGCCGATGGATGTCGGTGAGCTGCTGCGGATGGAGGGCTACCGGCTGACGCCCCAGCGCCAGCTCGTGTGGGACGCGCTGCGCGCCGCCGACGGCCACCTCACTGCTGAGCAGATCCACGACGAGGTCACTCGCATCTCGCCGGCGATCAACCTCGCAAGTGTCTATCGCAGCCTGTCGCTGCTCGCCCGGCTAGGACTGGTGAAGGAGGTCCAGCTCGGCGAGAACATGGGCCGCTGGGAGGTCAACCACCCCGACGACAAGTTCCACCTGGTCTGCCGCGTGTGCGGTCGCGTCGACCACCACCCCGGCGACCTCGTCGAGCGCGTCCGCGCCCACCTCAGCGGCGAGCACAACTTCTCCCCCGAGGGCGTCGACCTCGTCGTCCACGGGGTCTGCGCGCGCTGTTCCCCCGCGCCGGTCGCGGACTGAGCACCAGGCCGGTACACTCCGCCCCGCACGGCGGAGGGGTACGCTGCCTGTCCTGAGGGCCGTTAGCTCAACGGGTAGAGCTCCGGACTTTTAATCCGGCGGAGCGGGTTCGAGTCCTGCACGGCCTACTGGCCCGACTGCCTCAGCCCAACACGGATCTGTGGAGCAGCTAGGAGTGCTCGTCACCCTGTCAAGGTGAAGGTCGCGGGTTCAAATCCCGTCAGATCCGCTGAACGCCTCCCTCGGGAGGCGTTCTTGCTGGTAGGAGCCCTATGCGGTGAGATCGTCCGCCCCCCGGCGGGGATGCCGCGCCTACCTAAGCGGGTGAAGGTCGAGAGCCCGACTGAGGCCCGCAACCCCACCATCCGGCCGGCTGGCTTCGATCGTGCTCGGTCGTCTGGGGAGATCTGGCCTCTTAGTAGCCCCGAATGTTCTGGGGTTTTTACGAAGCCAGTACGAAGCTGAGCAGGACTGTCGCTGTCGCGCCGACGCCGACCCTGCCCCCAGCCCGCGGGGTCGGTGGGGAACGCGCTCAGCCCCCCGTCGTGCAACACGAACACGTCGACGGGCACCCCGTAGGTGTACTCGACGCCGAGCTCGTCGAGGATCCGCGAGGTGGCCCCGCCCGTGTAGAGGGCGTGGCCGCCCAGGTTGAACAGGAACCCGTCGAGCTCACGGGTGGCGGACCTCCCGCCGAGCTTGGCCGACTTCTCCAGCACGGTCACCGCCGCGCCCTCTCGCGCCAGGTAGCAGGCGGCGGTCAGGCCGGCGAGGCCTCCTCCGACCACCACCACGTCGTCCCGGCGCCCGTTGGTCCCTGTCATGTCCGTGTCCCTTCGCTGCCGCTGCGCTGCGCGTTCGCGCCTGTCCCGGTTGAGACGCGCACCGCGTCCGGCGTGTGACACGGGCCCTTGCGGCGTGCCGCTGCGCCATCACACCCGGGCGTGATCGGCGGTCCGCAGGTCGCGGATCAGGCGCGGAGTGCGCCACTCGCCGACCCGGACAAACCACTCGCCCACTGGGTAGGCGAGGCGGACGACGTAGTAGTTGACGTACTCGAGGACCGCGAAGAGCCACACGAGGAGCGTCAGAATGCTCACCCATGGTGTGCTCGGCAGGTTGAGCGCGATGTTCAGCCCGGCCGCTAGGGCGTGTTTGGTGGTTGGGGTTGCGGGGCTGGAGGAGCGCGTCGTTGTAGACCGGCGTCATGCAGGATCGTCATGATCTGACCGATGCGGAGTGGGCGCTGCTGGAGCCGCTGCTGCC
>Ga0136616_10000736_pt1 | contig 16179 bp, 17 predicted proteins | sample AntDrymUQ2992106_2_FD_106648 | JGI IMG/M metagenome (GOLD analysis project Ga0136616, IMG submission 106648) | Polar desert sand microbial communities from Dry Valleys, Antarctica - metaG UQ299 (21.06) | ecosystem: Environmental > Terrestrial > Soil > Desert | place: Antarctica: Dry Valley...
CGGCCTCGCGCAGCTCGCGGAGGCGCTCCCGCGCCGCAGGAGCGCGCCGAAGCCGCCGCCTCAGCCTGCCGCCGACGCCGACGCCGACGCCGACGCCTGGACCGAACTGACCCGCGCGAACGAGCCGCCGCCTCCGGCTCTGGTGGTCGAGGACATGCGCATCGCCTTCGACGGCGTGCAGGCGCTCGACGGCCTGTCGTTCTCGGTCGAGCCCGGGCAGGCGGTCGGCCTGATGGGGCCCAACGGCGCCGGCAAGACCACGGTCTTCAACGTACTCTGCGGCTACTACCGGGCCGACGGCGGCACCGCCCGCCTCGGCGAGCAGGAGCTGCTGGGCCGTGCGCCGCACGAGCTGGCGCGCGCCGGTCTCGCCCGCTCCTTCCAGCAGGCGCTGCTGTTCCAGGACCTCAGCGTGCGCGACAACCTGCTCGTCGGAGCCCACAGCCGCTTCGAGGCCGGAGTGGTCGGTGCGGGCGTCCGCAGCCGCCGCTCGCGTGCCGAGGAGCGCGGCGCGGCCGCTCGCGCGGACGCGGTGCTCGCGGTGCTCGAGCTCGGCGACCGGGCCGACGTGCGGGCCCGCGAGCTGCCGTTCGGCCAGCGCAAGCTCGTGGACCTCGGGCGGGCCGTCATGGGCCGGCCGCGATTGCTGCTGCTGGATGAGCCGGCGGCCGGGCTCAACTCGGCGGAGACCGCGCGACTCGGCGGGCTGATCGAACGGATACGCAGCGAGCTGGGGTGCTCGGTGCTGCTGATCGAGCACGACACCGAGCTCGTGATGGGCCTGTGCTCGAAGGTCGTGGCGATCGACTTCGGCGAGACGATCGCCACGGGCACGCCGGCGGAGGTCCGGCGCAACCCGAAGGTCGTCGAGGCCTACCTGGGCACCCAACCCGAGGAGATGGTGGGGACCGATGCTCGCGGTTGAGGGGTTGAGCTGCCGCTACGGCGCGATCGAGGCCACGCACGACGTCGAGCTGACGGTCGCCGAGGGCGAGATCGTGACGCTGATCGGCGCGAACGGCGCCGGCAAGACGAGCGTGCTCGGGGCGATCAGCGGGTTGGTCTCGCACACCGGGACGATCACCCTCGACGGCGAGCCGCTCGGGCGCTCGCCGGCGCGGATCGTGCGCGCGGGCGTCGTGCAGGTGCCGGAGGGGCGCGAGGTGTTCGGGCAGCTCAGCGTCGAGGAGAATCTCCGCATGGGCGCCTACGCACGTCGCGGCCGCAAGGCGATCGCGTGCGACCTCGCAGAGCAGCTGGAGCGCTTCCCGGTGCTGGGTGAGCGCCGGCGCTTGCCCGCGGCGAGCCTCTCCGGGGGTCAGCAGCAGATGCTGGCGATCGCGCGGGCGATGCTCGCACGGCCGCGGCTGCTGATGCTCGACGAGCCGTCGCTCGGGCTTGCGCCCGTGCTCGTGCGCGAGATCATGGCGACCATCCGTCGCCTCAACGAGGACGAGGGGCTGACGGTCCTGCTCGTGGAGCAGAGCGTGGCGCTGGCGCTCGCAGTGGCGGGGCGCGGCTACGTGCTCGAGCGCGGCCGGGTGGCGCTGGCCGGCACGGCCGTGGAGCTGAGCGCGAGCCCGCAGGTCCGCAGCGCGTACCTTGGCCTCGGGGAGCAGGCGGCATGACGAGCGAGCTGGTGCGCACGACCACGCCGGACGGGCATCCGCTGCTGGGCGCGGTCAGCCGGCCCGAGCGGCCGTCGGGGCTGGGGGTCGTGTTCGTGCACGGGCTCGGCTCCAACGGCTTCGCGCTGTTCACGGACGACCTCGCGCACGCGCTGCCGGCGGCCGGCGTCGCGCTCGTACGCGGCAACCTCCGCGACGCCGAGCTGCTGCGCATCGAGGAGCGCCGCGGCGACGAGCCGGTCCGCATCGGCGGCGGCGGCCACCACCGCTTCGCGGACTCCGTGGTGGACATCGGACAGTGGATCGACGAGGCCGGCCTGCAGGGCTGCGAGCGGATCGTCCTGTTCGGCCACAGCCTCGGCTCGCTGAAAGCGGTGAACTACCTGTTCCGCGAGCGCGACGAGCGCGTCGTCGGCCTCGTGCTGGCGTCCACCGCGGACCTGATCGGGCTGCACGAGGCCCGGTACCCGCCTGGGGAGCGCGAGCGCTTCGCGACGCTCGCGCGGGGGCTCGTGGCCGCGGGGCGCGGAGACGACCTGATGCCGCCGGAGTGCGTGATGGGCCTGCTGGGCCAGCCCGTCTCCGCCAGCGCCTACGACGACCGCTTCGGCGACCCACCGGCGTGGGACGTGATGGACCTCGCGGACCGCGGCGGCCCGCACGCGTTCCAGGGCCTGGCGGCGGTCGACGTGCCGATCCTGGCCCTCTTCGGCACCCGAGCCGAGACCGTGTCGCGCGACGCGATCGACCCTGCCTTCGAGCGGCTTCGACACGCTGCGGCGGCCGCGCCCTCCTTCGCGACGGGCGTCGTCGAGGGCGCCGACCACTTCTACAGCGGTCGCGGCGAGGATCTCGCGGCGGTGACGCTGGGATGGCTCCGGGACACGGGTCTGGCGGCATGAGCGCGCGGCCCGACTTCCGACTGGACGGCCGGCTCGCCCTCGTGACCGGCGGCGGCCGCGGCCTCGGCCGGGCGATCGCGGACGGTCTGGCGGCCACGGGGGCGCGGGTGGTGGCGACGAGCCGGGACGCACGGCGCGCCGCGGAGCTCGGCGAGCGCTACGGCACGGCGCCGTGCGCGCTCGACGTGCGCGACGTGAACGGGATCCGCGCGGCCGTCGCGGCGCTCGCCGACCGCGAGGGCCCGGTCGACGTGCTGATCAACAACGCCGGCACGAATGTCCCGCAGCCGGCGCTCGAGGTGGACGAGGACAGCTGGGACGAGATCCAGACCACGAACGTCAAGGGCTGCTTCTTCACGGCGCAGGCCGTCGCGGCACAGATGGTGCGCGCCGGGCGCTCGGGCACGATCGTCAACATCGGCTCGCAGGCCGGTACGGTCGGCATCGAGGACCGCTCCGCGTACTGCGCCAGCAAGGGCGCGGTCGAGCAGCTCACCAAGGTCCTCGCGATCGAGCTCGCGAGCCACGACATCACGGTCAACTGCGTCGCGCCGACCTTCATCGAGACGGAGCTGACCGCCTCGACGCTCGCACGGCCGGATGTCCGCGAGCGCATCCTGGCGCGCATGCCGCTCGGTCGCCTCGGGCAGCCCGAGGACGTGGTCGGTGCGGTCGTGTTCCTCGCCGGCCCCTCCGCCCGCCTGATCACCGGGTCCACACTCGCCGTCGACGGCGGCTGGACAGCCTGGTGAAGGGAGACCCGATGAACGCTGGCCCCCGTCCCATCCAGACCGCGCGCGCGCCGGCTCCCGCCTCGCTCTTCTCGCAGGGCTTCGACACCGGGTCGCAAGTCTACGTCTCGGGCCAGCTGGCCCTCGACCCCGAGAGAGGGCGGGTGCCCGAGGACGTCGGCGAGGAGGCCCGGCTCGCGCTGGCCTACGTCCGCGCCGTCGTGGAGGCGGCCGGGCTCACGGTCGCCGATGTGGTGAGGACGACGATCTACGTCACGTCGTTCGACGACTACCGGGCGATCAACGACGCCTACGGCGAGTGCTTCGCCGTGCCCTATCCGGCTCGCGCCACGGTCCAGGTGGCCGGACTGCTGGCCGGCGCACGGGTGGAGATCGATGCCGTCGCGGTGCGCAGCTGAAGGACCGGATGGCGACGAGCGAGGACATCGCGCGGGAAGCGGGCGTGTCGCAGCCGACGGTCTCCCGCGTGCTGAACGGGCACCCGAATGTGGCGCCGCAGACGCGCGAGCGGGTCCTGAGCGCGATCACCGAGCTCAACTACGCGCCGAACGAGCTCGCCCGCAGCCTGCTGTCCGGCCGGACCAAGACCATCGGCGTCGTGGTGAGCGACATCCTCAACCCGTTCTATCCGCAGCTCGTCCAGGTCCTGGCGGAACGCCTCGCGGCCGCCGGCTACGGGACGACGCTGCTGTGGCGCGTCGGCAACCGCACGCCGGACCAGCTGCTGGAGGTGCTCTCGCAACGGCTCGTGGACGGAATGGTCTTCACCGCGGCCACGCTCTCCTCGCGCGGAGTGCTCGACGCGCTGCTCCCGCGCTTCCCGGTCGTCCAGCTCAATCGCCACATCCCCGGCCTCGCCTGCGACGCGGTCGTCACCGACAACCGCGCCGGAGCCGCCCAGGTCGCAGACCACCTCCACGGCCTCGGGCACGTGCGCATGGCCCTGATCGCGGGTTCCTCGGACACGTCGACCTCGACCGAGCGCGAGGACGGCTTCCGGACGCGCCTCGAGGCGCTCGGTGTGCCGCTCTCGCCGGACCGGATCGTCGCCGGCGACTACTCGATCGAGTCCGGGGCGGAGCGGATGACGGCGCTCGTGCGCGGCCACGACCCGCCCACCGCGGTGTTCGCCGCCAACGACTCGATGGCGGTCGGCGCGCTGAACGCGGCCTTGAGCGAGGGCCTGCGGGTGCCGGCTGACATCTCGATCGTCGGCTTCGATGACATCGCGATGGCGGCCTGGCCGATCTGTGGGTTGACCACGGTGCGCCAGCCGATCGCCACGATGGCCGAGGTCGGCGTGCGGCGGCTGCTCGCGCGGATCGAGGACCCCGGACTGGCTCATGAGACGCAGTGGTTCGACAGCGAGCTCGTGGTCCGCCGGACCACGGCGCCGCCGGCCGGCTGAGCGCTGGATCGGCACCCGACACCGGAGGAACGAGATGCCCGAGTACCTCAAGCGAGCCGAGCCGCAGCCGGAGTCGGCGACACGGGAGCTCCGCGACACCGTCAGCGAGATGCTGCTCGCGGTCGAGCGCGGCGGGGTCGACGCCGTGCGCCGCTACTCCGAGCGGCTCGACGGGTGGAACCCGGACAGCTTCCGCGTGCCGGCCGAGGAGGTGGAGCGCGCGACCGCCTCGATCGACGACGAGCTGCGGACCCACATCGACTTCGCGCGCGAGCAGATCGTCCGGTTCGCCGGCCTGCAGCGCGAGTCGATGACCGGCTTCGAGCGGGAGACGCTGCCCGGCGTCGTACTCGGGCAGCGTCACATCCCGGTCAACGCCGTGGGCTCCTACTCACCCGGCGGCCGCTACCCGATGCTGGCGTCGTCGCTGATGACCGTGGCGGTGCCGAAGGTCGCCGGCTCGGCCCGTGTCGTCGCGTGCGCGCCGCCGCGCGAGGGCGGCGGGATCCATCCGCCGCAGCTCTACGCGATGGCCAGCGCCGGGGCCGACGAGATCCTCTGCTTCGGCGGGGTACAGGCGCTGGCCGCGCTCGCCTACGGCATCGACGACCTCGAGCCCGTGGACATGATCGTCGGCGCTGGCAACGCCTACGTGGCCGAGGCGAAGCGGCAGCTGTTCGGCACCGTCGGCATCGACCTGCTTGCCGGCCCGACGGAGATCCTCGTGATCGCGGACGACGACGCCGATCCGGAGCTCGTCGCCGCCGACCTGCTCGGGCAGGCCGAGCACGGCCCGACGTCGCCCGCCGCGCTGGTCACGACGTCGCACGAGTTCGGAGAGGCGACGGCCGCCGCGGTCGAGGCATGGCTGCCGAGCTGGCCGACCGCCGATCCCGCCGCAGGCGCCTGGCGGGACTTCGGCTCGATCGTGGTCTGCGAGGACGACGAGGAGGTCGTGCGCGTCGCCGACGCCTTCGCACCCGAGCACCTCGAGGTCCAGACGCGCGATCCCGACTGGTTCCTCGAGCGGCTCACCAACTACGGGAGCCTCTTCCTAGGCCGCGACGCCACGGTCGCCTACGGCGACAAGGCGATAGGCACCAACCACGTGCTTCCGACGAGCGGCGCCGCCCGCTACACGGGCGGCCTGTGGGTGGGCAAGTTCCTCAAGACGGTCACCTACCAGCGCGTGGACCAGCGCGGCACGCAGGCGGTCGCGCCGGCGGCGGCGGCGATCTGCGACGCCGAGTTCATGCAGGGGCACGCGATCACCTGCCGGCTCCGGCTGGACGGGATGCCGGCCGCCCGCTGAGGGCGGCCTCCGGGCCGGCGCCCCGCTAGCTCGTCGCCTTCGAGCCGTCGGCGATCCGCCGCAGGTCGAGCGCCTTGTCGAGCGTCTCCTCGTCGACGCCGTGCTCGCGCGCGACCTCCCGCAGGGTGCGCCCGCTCGCCGACGCGTCCTTGACGATCTCCGCGGCCCGGTCGTAGCCGATGAACGGGTTGAGCGCGGTGGCGACGGCGAGCGTGCCCTCCGCCGAGCGGCGGCAACCCTCCTCGTTGGCCTCGATCCCGTCGACGCACTTCGTCGCGAGCAGCTGGCTCGTGGTCGAGAGCAGGTGGATCGACTGGAGCAGGTTGCGCGCGATCAGCGGGATCCGCACGTTCAGCTCGAACTGGCCCTGCAGCCCGCCGATCGTGATCGCGGCGTCGTTGCCGATCACCTGCGCCGAGACCTGCAGCACGACCTCGGGGATGACCGGGTTGACCTTGCCCGGCATGATCGAGGAGCCCTTCTGCAGCTCGGGCAGGAACAGCTCGCCGATGCCCGCGCGCGGGCCCGAGCCCATCAGCGCGAGATCGCCGGCGATCTTGGTCAGCGAGACGGCGATCACCTTCAGCGCGCCCGACAGCTCCACCAGCGCGTCGCGGTTGCCCTGGGCCTCGAACGGGTCCTCCGGGGCGGCGACGTCCAGCCGCGTGGCGGCGGAGAGCAGCTCGCGCACCTTGGCCGCGAACTCGGGGTGTGTGTTCAGCCCGGTGCCGGTCGCCGTCCCGCCGAGCGGGATCTGCGCGACGTGCGGCAGCGCGGCCGCCACCCGCGCGCGGCCGAGGCGGACCTGCGCGGCATAGCCGGAGAACTCCTGGCCCAGCGTGACCGGCACGGCGTCCATCAGGTGCGTGCGCCCGGCCTTCACGACGTCCGCGAACGCCTCGGCCTTGGCGGCGAAGGCCTGCTCGAGCCGCTCGAGCGCGGGCAGCAGCGTGTTCGTCGCCTCGTCCAGCGCCGCGAGGTGCACGGCGCTGGGGAACACGTCGTTGGAGGACTGGCCCATGTTCACGTGGTCGTTCGGGTGCACGCCCTCGCCGGCCAGCGTGGCGATCACCTCGTTGGCGTTCATGTTCGACGACGTGCCCGAGCCGGTCTGGAAGACGTCGATCGGAAACTGCGCGTCGTGGCCGCCCTCGGCGATCTCGTCGGCGGCCGCGGCGATCCGCTGCGCCAGCTCGGAGTCGAGCAGCCCGAGGTCGGCGTTGGCGCGCGCGGCCGCGCCCTTGACCCGGCCCAGCCAGTGCACGACCGCGACGGGGATCCGCTCCCCGGAGACGGGGAAGTTGTCCACGGCCTTGCGGGTCTCGCCGCCCCACAGCTCCTGGGGCGTGTCTCGAACGCTCATGCTGCCTCCGGGTCTCAGGTGTGACCCTGCACGCTAGCGGCGAAGGGTCAGCCGGCGGCGGCGAGCGGCTCGACGGCGGCGCCCGGACCGGGCTCCGGCGTGACGTCGTGCGGGTGCAGCGGCTTGCCGCAGCAGTTGCAGACGAGCACGGGGTCCGTGAGCTCGCCGCAGGAGTGGCGCAGCTCGACCGGCGGCGAGGAGGCGTTGAGGTGCTCGTCGCCCCATTGCATGATCGTGATGATGACCGGATAGAGGTCGCGGCCCGCGGCGGTCAGCCGGTACTCGTAGCGCTCCGGCTCCTCCTGGTAGCGGCGCCGCTGGAGGATGCCGGCGCCCACCAGCGTCTGCAGGCGCGTGGAGAGGATGTTGCGCGCGATCCCGAGGTTGCGCTGCATGTCGGAGAAGCGGCGCACCCCGTAGAAGGACTCGCGCAGGATCAGCATCGTCCAGCGCTCGCCGAGGATGTCCATCGCACGCCCCACCGAGCACGTGTCCGGGCGTTCGAGCTCGTACATGAGGGCAAACCGTAGCGCGCGGTTCGCCTTAGGAGCCCGGCAAAGAAACCGACACGCCCGGTGCGACCGATCCGCGGCCGCCCCGGACCCGTCGCCCTTCTTTGCCGGACTCCTAACCGCAGAAGGCCTTCAGCTCGCGCGCGACGCCGACGGGATCGTCGTAGGCCATCAGGAAGCCGGTGCCGTCGAGCACGCGCAGCTGAGCGTCCGGGAACCGGTCGAGCGCCTCCTCGGCGATCGAGAGCGGGTGCATCCGGTCCTCGTCGGCCCACAGCAGCAGCGTCGGCGCCTCGATCAGCCGGTAGGCGTCGAGCAGCTCGTCCTGCGCGCCGGTCGGCCACCGCCGCGCCGCCTTCGCCCAGGCCCGCGCGCGGTTCGCGTTGCCGCCCACGCCGGCGAACGCGTGGCGGACCAGGTCGCGCGCGGCGGGGTTGCCGCGCGCGGTCAGGCGCTCGCCGACCGTCGGGCGGAACGCGAGCCGCCCGCCGTGGGAGACCACCTGGTCCAGCCCAGGCACGGCCGCCGCGCGCAGCGCCAGGCCGGTGGCCCGCTCGAGCCGCTCGCGCTCGGGCCGGCGGTGCATCGCGCTCGGCATCAGCACGAGCCGCCCGGGGGTGAGCTGCCGCGTCACCACCGCCCGCAGGAGGATCATCGCCCCGGCCTCGTGGCCGCCGACGAGCGGGCGCGGCCCGCAGACGTCGCGGCAGAAGCCGGCCATCACCTCGGCCAGCCACGCGGGCGTGTATGGATGCCGCGGGCGGTCCTCGGAGTCGCCGTGCAGCGGCAGGTCGGGCAGCACGAGCCGGAAACGGTCGGCCATCTCCTCCACCAGCGGCTCCCACTCGCGGTGGGAGAGCAGCTTGGAGTGCAGCAGCGCCAGCGGCGGCCCGGTGCCCGCCTCGCGGTAGGCGACCCGGGCGCCGTCGTGGTGGTGGTAGAGGCGGAGCTTCACGGGCGCCCGAAGCTACCGTCAACTCCCGTGCTCCGCTCCCCCTACGACCGCCGCATCTTCGCGCTCGCCGTGCCCGCGCTCGGGGCGCTGGCCTCCGAGCCGCTGTACATCCTCGTCGACACGGCGATCGTCGGGCACCTCGGAACCACCGAGCTGGCCGCGCTGGCGATCGCCGCGACCGTGCTCACCTCCGCCTTCACGGTCTTCAACTTCCTCACCTACGGCACCACGGCGCACGTCGCGCGGCTGCACGGCGCCGGGCGCGGGGAGGAGGCCGCGCTGGTCGGCTCGCAGGCGCTGTGGCTGGGCCTGGGGATCGGGCTCGTGCTGCTCGTCGCCGTCGTGCCGCTGGCGCCGTTCGCGGTCTCGCTGATGGGCGGCGAGGGCGAGATCGCGCGGCAGGCGACGCTGTACCTGCGCGTGGCCGGGATCGGCGCGCCGTTCTTCATGCTGGCCACCGCCGGCCAGGGCTACCTGCGCGGGATCTCCGACCTGCGCACGCCGCTGGTGATCCTCGTGGCCGCGCACGCCGTCAACGTCGTGCTCGAGCTGCTGTTCGTCTACGGCTTCGGGTGGGGCCTGGCCGGATCCGCCTGGGGCACGGTGATCGCGCAGGCGGGCATGGGGGTCGCCTTCGTGGCCGTGCAGCGGCGCGCGGGCTGGCAGCCGCCACGGTGGTCGCGCATCCGCCCGCTGGTGCGCATCGGCGGGCAGATCGCGGTGCGCACCAGCGCGCTGCTGGGCTCGTTCCTGGTCGCGTCGGCGGTGCTGGCGCGGGTCGGGCCCGCGTCGCTCGGCGCCCATCAGATCGCCTTCCAGCTGTTCATCTTCCTCGCGCTCGTCCTCGACGCCCTGGCGATCGCCGGGCAGGTGATGGTCGGCGGCATGCTCGGGGGCGGCGACGCCGGCGGCGCGCGCGCCGCCGCGCTGCGGATGATCGGCTGGTCCGTCGTGGCCGGGGCGGGGTTCGGACTGCTGCTGCTCGCGCTCGGCGACCTGATCCCGCGCGCGTTCACGGGCGACCCGGCGGTGGTCGAACAGGCGCAGGAGATCTGGTGGATCTTCGCGCTGCTGATGCCCGTCAACGGCGCCGTGTTCGCGCTCGACGGCATCCTGATCGGCGCCGGCGACACCCGCTTCCTGATGTGGGGGATGCTCGCGGCCGCCGCCGTCTACGTGCCGGTGGCCCTGCTCGCGCTCGACCGCGGCTGGGGCATCCGCGGCGTCTGGCTCGGCCTCGCGGGCCTGATCGCGGTGCGGTTGGTGACGTGCGGCGCGCGCTTCGCCGGCAGCCGCTGGGCACTGACGGGCATGACGGCGCCTTCGTAGTACCTTGCGCGCCGTCATGCGCATCCGCCTCGCGTCGCTCGCCGTCTCGCTCGCGCTCCTGGTGCCCGCCGCGCCGGCGCTCGCCCAGGACGGCAACCCGTTCGACGGGCAGCTGCCGCCGTCGCAGCCGACGCCGGCTCCGACGGTCGAGCCCGTCGAGGACCCGGACGAGGGCTTCGGCCGCGAGACGCTGTGGATCATCGGCGGGGCGCTGCTGGTCGGCTTCGTCGCGATCGGCGTCTGGATCTCGCGCGACGCGCGCCGGGCGCTGCCGCCCGACGAGCGCGAGGAGCGGCGCGGCCCCCGCGACCAGGGCCCGCACCGCCACGAGCGCCAGGCCAAGTCCAAGGCGCGCGCCAAGGGTCGCGCCCAGCGCCAGGCCCGCAAGGCCTCCCGCCGGACGCGTCGCTGAGGCCGGCTTCTCGACGTGCCGCTACGCCGCGCCCGGCGGCGCCCGGCGGCCGTGCCGGCGCAGGCCCGCCTCGGCGGCCGCCGCGACGGTCTCGACCACCTTCACGCGCGCGAAGCGCTTGGAGTCGCCCTCGACCAGGTGCCAGGGCGCCCACTCGGTCCCGGTGCGCTCGAGCATCTCCTCGATCGCCTCCGCGTAGGCGGGCCGCTTTCCGCGGTTGCGCCAGTCGTCGTCGGTGAGCTTGTAGGCCTTCAGCGGGTCGTCGCGGCGTGACTCGAAGCGCGCGAGCTGCTCGGCGTCGGAGACGTGCAGCCAGAGCTTGACCAGGACGGTGCCCTCCTCGGCGAGCATGCGCTCGAAGCCGTTGATCTCGTCGTAGGCGCGGCGCCACTCCTCGACGGTCGCGTAGCCCTCCACGCGCTCGACCAGCACGCGCCCGTACCACGAGCGGTCCAGCACCGCCATCCCGCCCCAGCCCGGCAGCGCCGGCCAGAAGCGCCACAGCCACGGGTGGCGCAGCTCGTCCGCCGTCGGGGCGGCGTACTGCTTGACGCGGACGTGGCGCGGGTCGAGCGAGCCCACGAGGCGCTTGATCGCGCCGCCCTTGCCGCTGGCGTCCCAGCCCTCGAGCACGACGCAAAGCGGGGGGCCGAGGCGCTCGTCGCCGTCGAGGCCGGCGAGCTGCAGCCGCAGGCGCAGCATGTGCTCCTGCGCCTCGTCCAGACGTTTCTGTGCCGGCTGCTTGGCGAGGTCCTGCGAGAGGTCGAGGTCGTCGAGCCGGCCCATGGTCATCCCTTCGGCGTGATCACGAGCCCGCGTACCCGGAACACCGCACGGTCGCGCGGCAGCTCCGCGAACGGTGCATCGATGCCCTCGAAGCGGCCCTCTCCGCGGTAGTCGAAGAACCGCGCCACGCGGCCGCGCTCGTCGAGCAGGATCAGCAGCTCTCCGGTCTGGAAGCCGATCGTGCCCGTCCACTCGTAGCCCAGCCGGCGGGAGATCGCCTCGCGCGGGGCGTCGCGCGCCACGATCAGCACGCGGTCCCAGTCGAACGGCGCCAGCTCCCGCACGTCGACGTCGCGGTCGTCGGCCTCGCTGAGGGCGACCTCGCGCGTGAAGTCCTCGGCGAGCAGGTTGTCGACCTGGATGTTGTCCTCGTCGCGCGTGAGGTAGACGGCGAGGCCGAGCCCGAGGACTGCCAGCGCCAGCGCGGCGCCGACGGCGATGAGCGCACGCGCCATGGGGCGTGGAGGATATGCCGCGTTCGCGGCCTTGACAGGCTCCGCCCGCGTGCGATCGTACGGCGGGCCATTCGATCCTGGGGAGGAGCAATGGGCGCACGCACGAGCGTGGACGAGGTCCTGAACAACGCGGTCGAGCGAGGTGACGTGCCGCTCGTGGTGGCGATGGCCGCCGACGAGAACGGCATCGTCTACGAGGGCGCGGCCGGCGAGCGCAGTCCCGGCTCCGGCGATCCGGTGACGCCGGACACGATGTTCCGCATCGCCTCGATGACGAAGATGGTCGCCACCGTGGCCGCGCTGCAGCAGGCGGAGCGCGGCAACCTGGACCTCGACGAGCCCGTCGAGACCTACGTGCCGGAGTTCGCCGAGCTGCAGGTGCTCGAGGGCTTCGACGGTGACACCCCGCGCCTGCGCCCGCCCGCGAGCAAGGCCACCGTGCGCCAGCTGGTCACGCACACCAGCGGGCTCGCCTACTGGTTCTGGAACGCCGACATCGTCCGCTGGGAGCAGGCCACCGGCATCCCGAACGTCTTGTCGGGGAAGATGGAGGTCTTCACCGCGCCGCTCGTCGCGGACCCAGGCACGCAGCTCGAGTACGGCATCAACACCGACTGGCTGGGCCGGGTCGTCGAGGCCGCGAGCGGGCAGTCGCTGGACGCCTACATGGCCGAGCACATCCTCGGGCCGCTGGGCATGGACAGCACGACGTTCCTGATGAGCGACGAGCAGCGCGCCGGCAGCGTGCCGATCCACGTGCGCGGCGAGGACGGCAGCTGGCAGGCGACCGACGTCGACTGGTCGCAGGAGCCGGAGTGGTGGGCCGGCGGCCACGGGCTGTACTCGACGCCGCGCGACTACCTGCGCTTCCAGCGCATGCTGCTCGGCGGCGGGACGCTGGAGGGCGTGAAGGTCCTCGAGCGCGCCACGGTCGAGGACGCCTTCCGCAACCACATCGGAGAGCTCGACTTCCCGCCGGCGATCGCCACGGCGGACCCCGGCACGACCGCCGACTTCAACGGCGGCCCCGGCCTCAAGTGGGGCCTCGGCCTGATGCTGAACACCGAACAGCAGCCGGGCATGCGCGCCGCCGGCAGCGGCGCCTGGGCCGGCCTGTTCAACACCCACTTCTGGGTCGACCCGGCCACCGGCGTCACGGGCGCGATCTACGCCCAGTCGCTCCCGTTCGTCGAGCCGCGGGTGTTCGGCGTCTACACCGAGTTCGAGCAGGCGCTCTACGCCTCGCTCGACGAGCCCTCCGGCCGTCGCTTCACGCGCGAGGGCGCGCACGAGGAGACCGAGGTCAGCTGACCAGCGCCAGCAGCAAGCCGTCGTAACCCTTGCCGCCCACGGTCTGCACCGCCGTGGCGGCGAGGCGCGGCTCCGCGGCGACCAGCTCGGCGAAGCGGCGCACGCCGCGCGCATCGGGATCGTCGCCGTCGAGGACGGCGCCGCCGCGCACGACGTTGTCGGCGACGATCAGCGTGCCGGGGCGCGACAGCCGCAGCGCCCACTCCAGGTAGTCCGGATTCGAGCGCTTGTCGGCGTCGAGGAAGACCAGGTCGAACGGGCCCGCGAGCCGCGGCAGCGTCTCCAGCGCCGGCCCGACGACCACCTCCACGCGCTCCGCCACACCGGCGCGCGCGAGGTTCGCGCGCGCGATCTTCGCGTAACGGGCGTCGACCTCCAGCGTCACCACCCGCCCACCCTCCGCCAGACCCCGCGCCAGCCAGATCGTGCTGTAGCCGGCGAGCGTGCCCAGTTCCAGGATCCGCCGCGCCCCCACCATCCGCGCGAGCAGGCACAGCAGCTTCCCCTGCAGCGCCGAGACTCCATGCGCCGGAAGGTCACCCTCGATCACCCGGGTCGTCGGGCACCAGCAGCGCCTCGAAGTGGTCGTCGACGGCGCTCCAGCGCTCCATGCCGCCATGCTAACGAGCTACAATGACGCACATGGAGCGCGTGGGCATCCGCGAGATGCGACAGAACCTCAGCCGCTACGCCCGCCGGGCGCGCCGCGGCGAGTCGTTCGTGATCACCGACCGCGGCACCGAAGTGGCGCGGCTGGTGCCGGCGCCGGATCGGATGTCGGCGATCGACCGGCTCGTGGCCGAGCGCGGCGCGCGGCGGGGCGAGGGGGACATGCTCGACGCCGTCCCGCAGCTGCCTGAACCGATCCCCGGCCCGCCGACGAGCGAAGTGCTCGACGAGATGCGAGCCGAGCGCTTCTAGAGCGCCGTGCCGGACTACTTCGATACTTCGGCGTTCCTCAAGTTCATCCGGTCAGAACCCGAGAGCTGGGCGTTCCGGGCGGACGTCCGATCCCGACTCGCGCGGGTGAGCAGCGCACTGCTGCTGGTCGAAGGTCGGCGGGGCGCGGCACGCTACGGACCCGTTGCGCTGTCATGGGCCCGCTCGGCGTTGGAACGGGTCACCCTCCTGCCGCTCGACGGCGCCGTGCTCGAGGCCGCCGCCGGTCTCGAGCCACCCGAGCTGCGCTCGCTCGACGCGCTGCATCTCGCCACGGCGATCAGCCTCGGCGACGACCTGGAGCGCTTCTACTGCTACGACGCCCGGCTCTCCGAGGCGGCCGCCGGGCTCGGGCTCGACGTGCGCGCGCCCGCCTAGGAACCCGTCAAAGAAACCGATCACTCCGGACGCGTCGCCCTTCTTCGACGGACTCCTAGAATCACCGATCCCGTGGCCGCGCCGCACCGACCCCTGCCCAAGGACGTCTCCTTCCCGAAGCTCGAGGAGGAGGTGCTGGCGCGGTGGCGCGAGCGCGACGTGTTCAAGGCGTCGCTGCGCCGGCGCGAGGGGGCGGAGCCGTTCGTGTTCTACGAGGGACCGCCGACCGTCAACGCGCCCCCGGCGGCCCACCACGTGCTCGCGCGCGTGTTCAAGGACGTCTTCCCCCGCTACCAGACGATGCGCGGGCGCTACGTCGAGCGCAAGGGCGGCTACGACTGCCACGGCCTGCCGGTCGAGATCGCGGTCGAGCAGAAGCTCGGCTTCACCGCCAAGAGCGACATCGAGCGCTACGGGATCGCCGAGTTCAACGCCATGTGCCGCGAGTCGGTGTTCGAGTACCTCGAGGAGTGGAACGCGCTGACCGAGCGGATCGGCTACTGGGTCGACCTCGAGCACCCCTACCGGACGCTCGACGACAGCTACATCGAGTCCGTCTGGTGGGCGCTGAGCCAGATGTGGGAGCGCGACCTGCTCTACGAGGGCCACAAGGTCGTCCCCTACTGCCCGCGCGACGGCACCGCCCTCTCCAGCCACGAGGTCGCGCAGGGCTACCACGACGTCGAGGACCCCTCCGTCTACGTGAACTTCCCCGTCACGGAGCCCGCCGGCCCGCTCCAGACCGGCGACCGCCTGCTGGCCTGGACGACCACTCCGTGGACGCTGCTCTCCAACGCCGCGCTGGCCGTCGAGCCCGAGCTGGCCTACGTCCGCACCCAGGACGGTCACGTGCTGGCCGAGGCGCGCGTGGGCGCCGTGCTGGGCGAGGACGCGCGGGTGGCCGAGCGCTTCCACGGGCGCGACATCCTCGGCGCCCGCTACGAGCCGCCGTTCGGCTTCATCGCCACCGAGGAGTTCGGTCCGAAGGGCAACACCGTGCTCCCCGGCGACTTCGTCTCGGCCGAGGACGGCACCGGCATCGTGCACACCTCGATCGCGTTCGGCGAGGACGACTACCGCCTCGGCCAGGAGCAGGGGATCACCGTCGTCAACCCCGTGCGGCTCGACGGCACCTACGAGGAGCGCATGGGCCCGTTCGCCGGCCGCTGGGTCAAGGAGGCCGACCCCGACATCGTCGAGGACCTGCGCGCGCGCGGGCGAGTGCTGCGAGCGGAGACCCTCCTGCACGCCTACCCGCACTGCTGGCGCTGCGGGACGCCGCTGCTCTACTACGCCAAGCCGTCCTGGTACATCCGCACCTCGCAGCTGCGCGACCGCCTGCTGGCCGCCAACGACACCGTCGACTGGCACCCGGAGCACATCAAGACCGGCCGCTTCGGCAAGTGGCTGGAGAACAACGTCGACTGGGCGATCTCACGCGAGCGCTACTGGGGCACGCCGCTGCCCGTGTGGCGTTGCGAGAACGGCCACGCCGAGTGCATCGGCGCGTTCGCGGACCTCGAGGCGAAGTCGGGCCAGACCGTCAGCGATCCGCACCGGCCCTACGTGGACGACATCACCTTCGACTGCGAGCGGTGCGGGAGCGAGATGCGCCGCGTGCCCGAGGTGATCGACGTGTGGTTCGACTCGGGGGCGATGCCGTTCGCGCAGCACCACGCGCCGTTCGAGAACGAAGGCCACTTCGAGGCGCGCTTCCCCGCCGATTACATCTGCGAG
>Ga0136616_10000740_pt1 | contig 16152 bp, 16 predicted proteins | sample AntDrymUQ2992106_2_FD_106648 | JGI IMG/M metagenome (GOLD analysis project Ga0136616, IMG submission 106648) | Polar desert sand microbial communities from Dry Valleys, Antarctica - metaG UQ299 (21.06) | ecosystem: Environmental > Terrestrial > Soil > Desert | place: Antarctica: Dry Valley...
GCGCCGTTCGATGTCGTCGGCGACGAGCTGGGCCAGAATCTGCATGAACGCGAGGTCGCGCTCGGCGAGCCGCGGGTCGGCCGCCCCGCCGACGACGCAGAACGTTCCCCACAGTCGCCCATCAGAGAGGACCAGCGGCACGCTGCAGATCGCTCCGATCTGCGGGTCGTAGTCAGCGAAGAACTCCCGTGTGCGCGAGTCGCTGCGAACGTCCGCCACCAGCGGTGGCATGACGCCATCGACGACACGCTTGCAGTACGTCTCCTCGAGCGGCTCGCGCCCGCCGACCTCGACGTCGGCCAGGAACCCCGGCTCAGAACGCTCGAGCTGGCGGTAGACGAGCTCATCGCCCTGCCACTGGCTGAGGTAGGACAGCTGCATCCCGAGTGTCTCGTGCGCGGCTACCAGGATGCGCTCCACGAGCCCCCTCCCGTCAGGGCGCGTGATGCGCGCAATGTCGCGCAGGTCGCTGCGACCACCGGAGCGGGCAGGGACGGCGGGCGGCATGGCGACGGCGCCGAGCTCAAACGACATGGTTCGTGTATCGGCCGCCAGACCTCCCACCTCGACTGCTTGTCCGGCCCTCCCCCGCCGACGCTGACCGGGCTGCGGCGGCGGCGCGAGACCAAGCTCGATGCTCAGCGATCGAGTACTGCGTAGGCGGCGCTCGTGCCGGCGGCGTAGATCAGGTGGTGGAAGGCGTCGACCGCCACCTCGCGGCCCTCTTGCTTCCAGGGAGCAGGTGCAATGTCGAGGGCGGGAAGCATCGCCAGCGATGAGCCCCAGACCGCCGCCCAATGAGCCGTCATCGCGGTAGGCCCGTGCAAGCCTGCGGCGCCGAGCAGCCCGCGGACAACTCCCCACCCGGTGCCATAGCCCCAATGCACCACAGTCGAGAAGCGCGCCGCACCGTCGTCGTCCTTGGGTGCGACGCCCAGCACGGCGCCGGCGGCGTCGGCGGGTGCAGAGCTGCTTCCACTGTCGCGCAGCTTTGCCTCCAGCGTGCTCGACACCGTCATTGCCGCCGTGCCGGCGGCGCCGGCGATCAGGCCTCTGCCGAGAGCGCCCATGAGTTGGTCGAATTTCATCGCAATCTCCCCCGGGTCGGCTTCATGGGAACCGCTTGCAGCGGCAAAACGTGTCGCCTTATCGGCGGTGCGCGGCCCGCAGCGAGTCGGCGGCCGTCAGAAGTGAGGCCCCGAGAAGCACGCAGTCCTTCGCGAGAAATTGCCCCACCAACGAGAGTTTCGGAGCTCGGTGGTTCTCCTGCCACACCCCCGGTGTCGTGGCCAGGAAGCTAAGGGTGGTGACGAACATCCCGACAGCCCCGATGCTTGCTATCGCCGAGGCTCTGGGGGCGAACGGCTTTGCAGCGATCAGCGAGCCCATCGTGATCTCCGTCAGCCCGATCAGCCGTGCCGTCTTTTCCTCCCCCAGCTTCTTGAGCACCGGCGAGAAGAGCGGACTCGAGGAAACCAAGGGACGGATGTTCTCGACCTCGTAGTCCTCGAACTTGAGCGCTCCGATCCAAACCAGGTTCGTTACCAGTGCGGAACGCAGGACGGAGGTGCCCATGGACTGCAGGCGCGTGGCTGATCGTGTCGTCATGGTGGCCTCTTCTTTCGCTTTCTGGCCGTCCGCCAGAGGGCTCAGCGTTGCCCCGAGCGGGACGCTGGTACCGGACGGTACCGTTTTCCGTCAGCTCACGCGGTCAGCGCTCCGGCCTCCGCCCTTGACCCATCCCCGGGGCCGCGAAGGACTGCAGGTAGGCCAAGATCTCCTCGAACGTGTCCCTCATCGGACGCGCGTCCTTGGTGAGGGTCGCGAGCAGATAACCGCCCTGTATTCCCGCCAGCGTCGTCGTGGCAAGCCGGCTCGGATCGGCGTCCGGGCGTAGCCTGTCAGCGGCTCGCATTCTCGCCATCGCTTGCTCGATGCTCGCCTCCCAGAGGGAAAAGGCCTCTGCGAGCTCGCTCCGGTGCGCTTCGTTCTGATCGGCCAGCTCCGCGGCAAGCGACCCGATCGGACAGCCCCCGAGCAGCCCTCGTTCTGCATGGCCGGCGACCAGGGCGTCGAAGTAGTCCTCGAGCCCCTCCCAGCTGTCGAGCTGCGCGAGCAATGCTTTCTGCCAGCCCAGGTGCTGGTCCGACTGGTAGCGGATGACCTCACTCACAAGGTCCGCCTTACTCGGAAAGTAGCGGTAAAACTGGCTCTTACCGGCCCCCGCCGCGGCGAGAACCTGCTCCACGCTGGTGGCGCTCACGCCGCGCTCGTGAAACAGGCGGGCCGCGGTGACCAGGATCTTCTCCCTCGTTTCACGGCCTCTCTCAGTCCTCGGCTCGGCCACGCTAATGCCTTACGCCCATGCCGGCAGGATCACTGCCGTCCTCACGCTCATGCGGCTCACGCTTCATGGAAGAAGCGAGACTGTATGCGGAGTCCGCCCGAGGGGCGGGGCGTCGGCTGCGTGCGAGCTCCTTCGCACCGTCAGCGCGCCCACCGGATTTGCGCGCGCAGGGTGTGGGCATGACCAACCGCATGTCCGACCGCATCGGTCCTACGCGCGTGCTCGCATTCGATGTCAACGAGACGCTGCTGGACTTGAGCGCGCTCGACGCAGACTTCGAGGCCGTGTTCGGCACCCCAGCACTGCGCGGTCAGTGGTTCTCGCAGATGCTCCAGCTCGCGTTCGTCGGAGCGATCACGGATCGGTATGTCGAGTTCACCAGCGCCCAGCACGCCGCACTGAAAATGGTCGCCCGGCGCGAGCGGATCGAGCTCTCCGACGACGCCGCCCGGCGAATCGTTGACGGCATGCGCAGCCTGCCCCCATACGCTGAGGTGGCCGCGGCGCTCGACCGCCTGCGCGCGGGCGGGCTCACGCTCGTCGCGCTGACGAACTCCCCGTCCGACGTGGCGCATGACCAGCTTCGCAACGCCGGCCTCGAAGAGCGCTTCCACGCGATCCTCTCCGCCGACCAGGTCCGCGCGCTCAAGCCACGGCGCGAGCCCTACGAGCTCGTCGCCCGGACATTCGAAGTCCCGCTTCTCCAGGTCCTTCTCATCGCGGCGCACTCGTGGGACGTGAGCGGGGCGCTCGCCGCCGGCTGCCGGGCGGCGTTCGTCGCGCGGCCTGGCATGGTGCTGAGCCCACTCGGGGAGCAACCCGACATCATCGGCCGCGACCTCGTGGAGATCGCAGACCGGATCCTCGAAGCGCCGCTGCCTGCGGCTGGCGCGGGTTCCGAATAGTCGGGGTGGCCGGATTCGAACCGGCGAACCTCTGCGTCCCAAACGCAGCGCTCTAACCAGGCTGAGCTACACCCCGTCTCCCTCAGATCATCGCACGCTGGGTCACAGCATCCGCCCCCGGCGTCCGCAGAGGCTCTAGCATCCGGCGCCGCCCGTGGCCGACATCTCCCCCCTTCGCGCGCTCCACTACGATCTCGATCGCACCGGCGGCCTCGAGCGGGTCGCAGCGCCGCCCTACGACGTGATCGACCCCGAGCAGCGCGAGCGGCTGCTCGCGCTCTCGCCCTACAACGTCGTCGCGATCGACCTGCCGCGCGCGGACCCCGGCGGCGACCCTTATGCCCAGGCCGCCGCAACCCTGCGAGCCTGGCGCGACGGCGGCGTCGTCGTCACCGATCCCGAGCCGGCGCTGTGGGCACTCGAGCAGGACTACACGGGGCCCGACGCCGCGCGCCGCACGCGTAGGGGTGTTTTCGCGCGCGTGCGCGTCGAGGACTACGGCCGCGGAAGGATCCGTCTGCACGAGCGAACGCATCCGGGGCCGAAGGAGGACCGGCTGCGATTGACGCGCGCGACCCGCGCCAACCTCTCGCCGATCTTCTCGCTCTACGACGGCGACGCCTGGTCGCCGCTCGCCCCGCACCTCGGCCGTGCTCCGTTCGGCGAGCTGACCGACGACGACGGGACGACGCACCGCCTCTGGCGCGTCGGCGACCGCGACGCGATCGCCGCCGCGCAGGAGGCGCTGGAACCGGCCGAGCTGCTGATCGCCGACGGTCATCATCGCTACGAGACCGCACGCGCGTACGCGCAGGAGGTCGGCGGCGACGGCGCTCACCGTCACACGCTGATGTGCCTCGTGTCACTGGGCGATCCCGGCCTCACCATCTTCCCCACCCATCGTCTGCTGACGGATCTCGACGACGCCCGCCGCATCGCGCTGCGAGAGGCGATCCGTCGCGACTGGGAGGTCGAGGAGGTCGGCGACGACGAGCTCGAGCCGCCCCAGGACGGCCGCATCAGGATCGGCTACCTCGACGCGCACCACGACCGCCCGCTGCGGCTGACGCTCAAGGACCCGGCGATCGCCTCCGCGGCGCTCCCCGGCAAGCCGGCCGCCTATCGCCGGCTCGACACCGCGGTGACAGAGGCGCTGTTGCTGCAGGGCGCGCTGGCGATGAGCGAGGACGACATCTCGCACCTGCGCGGTCTCGAGTACGCGCGCTCGACCGCCGACGCCCGCCATCGCATCCGCTCCGGCGACGCCCAGGCCGGCCTGTTCATGGGTCCCGCCCCGGTCGCGCTGGTGCGCGAGGTCGCCGCGGCGGGCGAGGTTATGCCGCCGAAGTCGACCTACTTCTTCCCCAAGGTCCTAACGGGGATGCTGTTCAACCCGCTCTAGAGTGGGGCTGATGCGCGCCACGGCCCAGCAACGCGAGAACCTCCGCCATGACATCAGGGTGCGCTCGCACACGCTCACCGCGGACGAGCCCAAGGACCATGGCGGCGACGACAACGGCCCGAGTCCGCAGGAGCTGCTGGCCGCCTCGCTGGCTGCGTGCACCGCGATCACGATGGAGATGTACGCGAGGCGCAAGGGCTGGGACGTGGCCGGGATGACGGTCGACTGCGAGTACAGCCCCGCCGCCCGCGGCTGTCCGACGCGCTTCGGCCTCGTGATGAAGCTGCCGGCGCATCTGTCCGAGGAGCAGGTCGAGCGCCTGCAGGTGATCGCCGCCAAGTGCCCGGTGCATCGCACGCTGGAGGGCGAGGTCGCGTTCGCCGAGCGGGTGGAGCTCGTCTGAGCGCGCGCTCGGCGCTGGCGGCCGCGCTGCGCGGTGCCCTGCTCGATCCCGCCGAGGCCGTCGAGCTCTCTGTCCCCGGCGCCAAGCCCGCCGCCGTGCTGGTGCCGCTCTATCTCGACGCGGCCGGCGCGCCACACGCCGTCTTCACCGAGCGCCGCCCCGAGCTACGCCGTCATCCCGGGGAGATCTCGTTCCCGGGCGGCCGTCGCGAACCGCAGGACCCTCACCTCTGGGCAACGGCGTTGCGCGAGACCCAGGAGGAGATCGGGCTGCCCCCGGACGCCGTCGAGCTGCTCGGCGCGCTGCAGCCGACGCCGACGTTCGTGACGAACTACGCGATCTATCCCTTCGTCGGGCTGATCGAGCCGGGCTTCGACTGGGTGCTCGAGCGGGCAGAGGTCGGCCAGGTGATCGAGCTTTCAGTGGCGGAGCTGCGCCGCAGTCATGCCCAGCGCCGGCTCGTACGCCAAGGGCTGCCCTTCCGCACCGACACGTACGCCGTCGACGGTCACCTGATCTGGGGCGCGACCGCGCGCATCGTCGCGGACCTGCTCGCGCGCCTTTGACCTATTGCAGCTCGACCCACACCGTCACCGGGTCGCTGCCACTGACGCCCCAGCCCGTCGCCATGCGATCGAGCAGGAGCAGCCCGTAGCCGCCGTCGGCGCGCGGGCCGTGACCCCCGGGATCGAAGCCCGGGCCGGGATCTGTCACCTCGATCCGCAACGCCGCGCCGCGCAATGCGGCATGCACGCTGACGTCCGCGCCCGGGGTGCGCGCGCCGCCGTGGCGGATCGCGTTGCTCACGAGCTCGGAGACGACGATCAGCGCGTCCCCCTCGATGCGCTTCGAGAGCCGGCCGCCAAGCGCCTCGGTGAGCGCATGGCGAGCCGCGCGCGGCGCCTCGGGGCCGCCGGGAAGCCGCAACTCCAACAACGGCTCCGCCCCGTCGCTGAGCGTGCCGCGCGCCAGCAGCGCCGGTGGTCCCAGGCAGCGGATCGCGAGCATCGCGACGTCGTCGCGCAGCCGCAGCAGCTCGAGCTCGGCCGTCAACGACACGGCCAGCGCCTCGACATCTGAACCGGCGCCCTCGACGAGCCGCCGCAGGCGCTCCTCGCCGAAACGGTCTCCGCCCGGCAGAATGCTGTCGAGCACGCCATCGGTGTAGAGGACGATCACGTCGTCGAGAGCGAGCTCGACGGTGGCCACTGGCCATTCGGCGACCTCCACGGCGCCGAGCATCGGCCCGGACTCGCCGAGCGGGGTCGCGACGCCGTCGCGAACGAGCAGCGGCGGCGGATGCCCGGCGAGCAGCACTTCGGCGGTGCCGGGCAGCTCGGTCGGCAGCGCGATCGCGACAACGGTGCAGAGGCTCATGGCGCCGCGCCTGCGCAATGCGTGGTTGAGCTCGTCCAGGGCCGCCGCCGCCTGTCCGGTCAGGCGTCCGGCCGTGCGCAGCGTCACCCGCGACAGAGCGCTCAGCGCCGCCGCGGGCGCGCCCTTGCCCACCACGTCGCCCATCACCACGATCGAGCCCGACGGCGTGTCGATCACGTCGTAGAAGTCGCCGCCCGCCTGCACCTCCTCACCCGCGGGCCGGTAGACCGTCGCGATCTTGCAGCCGGGCAGCACGGGCGAGGACTCCGGCCGCAGGCCGGCCGAGAGCACATTGGCGATCTCGGCGCGGTCGTGGAGCAGGCGCGCGTTGCGCAGCGCGTCGGCAACGCGCTGGGCGAGCGCGGTGGCGACCGCCTCGTCCGCGTCGTCGAAGCGCCGGTGCGCCTGTGAGGAGCCGAGCGTGAGCGCCCCCAGCACGTTCCCGCCCGAGCGCAGCGGGACGACCAGCAGCGCCGAGAGGCCGAGTGAATCGAGCAGCTCGAGGTGCTCGGCGTCCACGGCGGCCGCGCGCACCATCTCGCGGCTGATGTTGTCCATCCTGAACGCCACGCCGGTGCGGATCACGCCCGGCGCCGCGCCGTCGCCGTCGAGCTGCACCGGGTGACGGGCGCGCAGCCGATGGGCCACCGCGACCTTGGCCGGATCGAGGTGCGCGACCGCAGCCAACTCGAGCATCCCGCCCGACCCGGGCAGCTCGAGCCCGCACCAGTCAGCCAGCGCGGGAACCGTCAGCTCGACCACCTCTTGCAGCGAGGCATCGAGATCGAGCGACGAGCTGAGAATCCGCCCGGCCTCGGCCAGCAGCCGCTGGCCGAGCTCGGCGCGCCGCACGGCGGTGACGTCCTCGGTGACGTACATCGCCATCACCGGACGGTCGCGATCGTCGCGCAGGATCGAGGACTTGAGCAGCAGCCAGCGCTGGTCGCCGGTCTCACGATCGATGCGCCGCACGAGCCGCGGCGGCGGCCTCCGCTCGCCCTCGCGCGCACGCGCCCAGGCGAGATTGCCGGCGGCGAGCGGGCGGCCTTCGGCGTCGTAGAGCGCGAACCGCTCCCACAGCTGCGCCGGCGGCGTCGCGATCAGCACCTCGACCGAGTCGACCTGCATGAGGCGTGCCGCGGCGGGGTTCGCCATCACGATCCGGCCGCCGCCGTCCAGCACCGCGACCGCGTCCTCCAGCGCGCCCACGAGCGCCTCGAGCTGGCGCTCGGCGGTCAGCAGCCGCGCGTTGTCCAGCCCCACCGCGAGCCGGCCGGCGAACACCTGCAGGAAGCGCAGGTCAGCGGGCGTGTACCTGTTCGGCTCGCATGACGCGAGCAGCAGCGCACCGGTCGGCTGCCCGCGCGCGCGCAGTGCGAGCAGCACGCCCGAGCGTGCAGCGAACGGGCCGAGCTCGCGTTCGGAGAGCAGCAGCGCGGCGGCCGGCGGACGGTGCGGCGGCTCGCGGCGGATCGCCGCCTCGCGGGCGGGGTCCGAGCCGGCGACGCGGACACCGATGACGCGCGGGTCGCTCCCGTCGCCGTAGACGACACAGCAGTCCGCGAGCGTCGGCACGACGAGGTCGAGCAGCCGCGGGACCACCGCGTCGAGCGGAACGCGACCGTCCGCGATCTCACCGGCGGACGTCAGCAACTCCAACCGGCGACTCGCCTCGGCATCGCCGCTCAGGGCTTGTCTCCCTCCTCCGAATCGGCGAACGGAACCAGCTCGCGCACCCCCGCGACGTCGAACAGGCGCTGCACCGCCGGGACCCCCGGCAGGACGCTGAAGGTGAAGCCGTCGCGGGCCGAGGCCTCCGCCGTCTCGAGGATCAGCCGCAGGCCCGAGGTGTCCAGAAAACGCAGTCCCGAGAGGTCGAGCGTCACTGCGCCCCGCGCCGCCTGCTGCTCGAGCGCGGCGCGCAGTTCGCCCTGGGTGGCCATGTCGAGCTCGCCGTGCGGGGCGACCAGGCTGCCGTCCGCGCCCCCTCCGACGTCGACGGTGAACTCGATCTCATCCGGATCCATCGGGTAAGTCCTATCAGCCGCCGAGCAGCCTCGCGACCGCGGCCCCGGTGTCACGGCGCCAGTGCCCGTGGTCAGCCGGGTCCGTCTCGATCAGCTCGAGCGGTATGCGCCAGGTCGAATGCGCCGCGAGCGCGACCTCGCGACCGCGGGCCAGCACGTTCGGTGCGAGCGGCCCGGCGGCCTCGTGCAGGAGTCCTCGCACCGGCGTGTCGACGAGCTTCTCGCACAGCATCCGCAGGCGGCCGTCGTGCAGCGCCGCCACCTGCTCCGCGGCGCCCGTCGCGGTTCCCATCAGCCAACAGAGGATCGTCACCCCTGACAGGCCGTCCATCAGCGTCGCGATGCGGTCGGGATCGCCTACGTAGGGCTCGGCTCCGGCAGCGGCGATCGGGGCGGTACGCGTGGGGTCCCGCGTGGTGCCGCGCACGGCGTGGCCGGCGGCACGCAGGTCGCGCGCTAGCGCCTGCCCGCGGCAGCCGCAGCCGACGATCAGCACCCGCGCCACTAAGAGCGAGCGTGGATCATTGGACGGCGCCACGCTTGCATCGCCACGAGCACGCCGAGAGGGTATCCGCACCCGGTCCGAGACGCTCTAGGCTTGGGGCGTGAAGGCCGGGTTTCCGCAGGCGCTGCTCGCAGCACTCATCGCGCTCGCGGCCGCCCCCGCCGCAGCGCTCGCAACGGAGCTCGGCAACGCTCCCACCGCACCGGCAGTGGTGCTTCCGGGAGACGCCGTCGCGGCAGCCGCGAAGGCCGACGCCGCAACCTGGATCGTCGGCACGCGCCCCGGCGCAGGCGCGCTGGCGCGTGCTCATGGTGCGCAACGGATCGCGCCGCGCGCCTGGCTCGTCCCACGCCACCGAACAGGCGCCCTCACGTCCGCGCTGCAGGCGCGCGGGCTGCTCGACTATGCCGAGCCGAACCGCCTCGGCCGGCGCGCGCAGGCGCCTGCGCCCGATCCGCTCTCACCGTTCGCGGGCTGGCGCGAATTCGTCGTCGCCGGCCAGGTGCCGCCTCCGGTGACGCCGACCAGCCCGCTGATCGGGATCGTCGACACGCAGATCGACATCGGGCATCCGGAGATCGCCGGCTCCAACATCGTCACCGCCAGCGGCGCCGCCGTCCGGGACTTCCACGGCACCGCGACGAGCACCGTCGCCGCGGCGCCGGCCAACGGCGTCGGCATGCTCGGCATCTGGCCCGGCGCGCGTGCGCTCGACGCCACGGTGCCCGACGGCTTGAGCATCTCGTGCGCGGACTCGACCCGTGCGATCGGACAGGCGATCCGCGCCGGTGCCGACGTGATCAACATGAGTTACGGCTCGCCCACGAAGTGCGTGGCGGAGGAGCAGCAGCTCCTGCGCGCCGTTCGGGCCGGGGCCGTGCCCGTAGCGGCTGCGGGCAACGAGTTCGAGCGCGGAAACCCGCTCGAGTATCCCGCCAGCCTCGCGCACGTGATCACCGTCGGCGCGGTCGGACCCGACGACAAGCCGACCGGTTTCTCGAACGAGAGCGGCGCCGTCGACCTGAGCGCGCCGGGCATCGGGATCCTCACCGCCGTGCCGGGCGGCTTCGACCCCGACGCGACCAAGGACGGGTTCTCGTTCGTCGACGGGACCTCGTTCGCCTCGCCGATGGTCGCCGCCGCGGTCGCGTGGGTGCGCGCCGCACGCCCCGAGCTGACGCCGTTCCAGGCCGCGCAGGTGGTGCGTCTGGGAGCGCGCGACGTCGGTGAACCGGGCTACGAGGACGGGACCGGATTCGGGGTGCTGCACATGCCCGGAGCGCTCACGCGCGAGCCGCCCGCAGACGATCCGCTCGAGCCCAACGACGACATCCGCTACGTGGACGGGCGCGCGTTCGGCAAGCCGGCGCGACCGCTCTACAAGGGCCGGGCGAAGACGATCGCCGCGGTGGCCGACTTCACCGAGGACCCGGTCGACGTCTACCGGGTGAAGGTCGCGGCGGGCAGCCGTGTGCGGCTGGCCCTGTTCCCGACCGCCGGCGACCCGGACCTCTTCGTCTTCGACTCAGCGGCGCGCAGCGTGGACGAGAGTCGCTCGCTGCGCTCCTCGTCGCGGCGAGGGAGCGCGACGGAGCGCATCAACGTCCGCAACCGCAGGGGCCGGACGCGGACGTACTACGTCGCTGTGGGCTTTGACTCGGACAAGCAGGTGGAGCTCTTCAACGCGGGCTACCGGCTACGCGCCCGCTGAGCCTCAGCTTGGATCCAGGCTAAGGGCGCGCAGCCGGCTCGTGCCGGAACCACTGCCCCTCCGCGAGATCGCCGGTGCCCTCGAGCGCGGCGGGCGTCGGCACGTGCGGGTTGTCCCGCAGGTACCACTCCGCGTCCAGCGCCGCCTGGCAGCCGGACCCGGCCGCGGTGACCGCCTGGCGGTAGGTGTGATCGACGAGGTCGCCGGCCGCGAACATGCCGGGGACCTTCGTGCGCGTCGAGCGCCCGTCGACGGCGACGTAGCCTTCCGCGTCGGTGTCGACGATGCCCGTGACGATCTCGGACTGCGGCTCGTGGCCGACGGCGACGAACGCGCCCGCCACCGCGAGCTCCCGCTGCTCGCCGGTCTCCGGGTTGCGCAGGAGCGCCGAGCCGAGCGCGCCGTTCTCCCCGGCCAGGAACTCCTCGACCACGTAGGGCGTGAGCAGCTCGATGTTGTCCGTCCCCCTGGCGCGGTCGAGCATGATCTGGGACGCCCGGAACTCGGCGCGCCGATGCACGACCGTCACCTTCGAGGAGAACTTCGCGAGGAAGATCGCCTCTTCCATCGCGGAATCGCCGCCGCCGACGATGATCGTCTCACGGTCCTTGAAGAACGCCGCGTCGCAGGTGGCGCAGTAGGACACGCCGCGTCCGTTGGCCAGCTCCTCCTCGCCGGGCACGCCGAGCTTCTTGTGCTCTGCGCCCATCGCAAGGATCACGCTGCGCGCGTGGAACTCCTCGTCGCCGACCCAGACCGTGTGCAGGCCACCCTCATCCGCGGCAGGCTCGACGCGCGTCACGTTGTCGGTCAGGTAGCGGGCGCCGAACCGCTCGGCCTGGTCGCGCATCGTCTGCATCAGCTCGGGGCCCATGATCCCCGCGGTGAACCCGGGGTAGTTCTCGACGTCGGTGGTCTGCTGCAGCAGGCCGCCCCAGAGGAAGCCCTCGATGACCAGCGGGCACAGGTCCGCGCGCGCCGCGTACAGCGCGGCCGTGTAGCCGGCCGGCCCGCTTCCGATGATGATGACCTGCTCGTGCTCTGCCATTTCGTTTCGCTATCTCCGATGCCCGTGTCCGTTACTTCACTTTGTATAGTATAGCCCTCAAACGCCGACGGAGGCCGTGCGCTCGTGCTTCCAATCCTCCACGGTGCGGCGCAGCCGGAAGTAGGCGAACACGCCCGGCACGAGCGGCAGCCAGAACGTGAACGCCCGGTACACCAGCACCGCCACGACCGCCAGGCCGCCGTCCACGCCGAAGCCGGCGAAGGCTCCGATCATGCCGCCCTCCACCCCGCCGACGCCGCCCGGCATCGGCAGCAGGTTCCCGAGCATGCCGATGAAGAACGCCTGTGTGAGCACGGCGATCGGCGGAGCGTCACCGAACGCGTGGAAGGCAGCCCACAGCACGGCGATCTGGAAGCCCCAGAAGAGCACCGCCCCCAACAGCGCAGGATCGCGCGAGCGCAGGTGCTCGAGCGCGTCGCGGACCCCCGCCGAGGTGGCGGCCGGGCCTGCGGCGAGCCGCTGCGCCAGGCGCGCCAGGCGTCCCCTGCGCTGGGCGAGCGGGCGCAGTCGCCGCTCCAGGTCGGTCGGGATCAGCGCGAGCGCGAGCGCGAGCGCGAGCGCGAGCAGCGCCACCACGGCCGGCACGAAGGTCAGTGAAAACGGGTCGCGGCCGCGGAACAAGCCCCAGTGCAGGCCGAAGCCGCAGATCATCACCGCGATCGCGTAGGGCAGGTACGTGAGCACGAGGAAGGCGATCGTCTTGTCGGCGACGGTGCGCTTGGCCATCCCGGAGCGGCGCAGCGCCCACGCGGTCAGCACGAGCCCGCCCGCGCCTCCGGCCGCGAACAGTCGCGAGGCAGCGAGCCCCGCCATCGTGATCTCGTAACTCGCCGCCCAGCCGATGCGCGAGCCGGCGCGTACGAACACGCCGCGGAACATCGCGACGTAGCCGGCGAACATCCCCGTCGTCAGGACCAGCGCGGCGGCGGTCCACTCGGGCCGCCCGTCCTCGATCCGCTTCCACGTGTCGTCCAGGCCCGCGAGCTGGGGCAGCAGGAAGTAGAGGGCGACCAAGGCAGCGAGCAGGAACCCTGCCAGCACGACGAGGTTGCGTCGCGTGACCTGGAGCGAATGGCTCTCGTCCTCGTCCTCCTCCGGCTGCGGGTTCACCCCGGGACCGTGCGGGGTGGAGCCCAGTCGCCCGGATGGGTCGATCATGGTCGCGCTCGTGCCTCCAGCCCCTGGACACCGGCCGTCACGCGCATCAGCAGCGGCGTCACCACCGGCGCCGCACGGCGGATCCCCTCGGCGAGCGCGAGCCCGGCCGCCAGGTCCACCACGTAGTGCTCGCCGAGATAGACGAGCGCGACGCCCAGCGTGCCGGTGTATCCCCACGCGAGCGCACCCGCCACGGGACCCGTCTCTGCCAGCAGGTGGGCGGCCGTGACGGAGGTGGCGAAGTGCAGGGACGGCATGGCGGCGAGAGGGTTGCCCCCGAGCAAACCGTACAGCGACCCCCAGCGGGATCCCCAGAACTGCTCCCCGTACTCCACCATCATGCGCCGCAGCTCCGGCGTCAGGCCGTCGTCCATCAGTCCCTGGCGCGCCGCGTACCAGGGCGGTGCCGTCGGAATCGCCCAGTAGCCGATGACCCCGATGTCGAACGTCGCGTACACGTGCGCGGCCGCGCGCGCGAACCGCTCCGGGTGGCGCGCGCGCAGGTAGAGGACGGTTCCGTGCGGAAACAGGAACCAGAGCCAGTGCGACCAGACCAGGGCCTTCTCCCAGCGGCGGAAGCCACCGGCATTGGCGAGTGTGCGCTGGAGCCGCAAGGTCGGCGTCGTGCCGCCGCCGATGAGGCGGTCGACGCGCACCGGGTACGCGACCCGGACGCGGCGCTCGAGCGCCTCCGGATCGTCGTTGGGCATCTCGTAGGTTGCGACGTAGGCCCACATCTGCAGCACGCACACCGCCGTATCGCGCGCGCGCGAGCGCGGGTAAAGGACGCAGAGCGCGAACGGGGCGGCCGCGGCCGTCGCGGTCACGACCGGCGGCGCGAGCTTGAGACGGCGGCGCACGAGCGGCGCAGCGACACCGGCGGTGAGCACCGTGGCCGCCGCTGCACTGATCGCGGTGGAGGTGCGCACGCGGGCAGCGTAACGTCGCCGTTACGCTGCCGCGATGACCGCCGCCCTGCCCGAGCTCGACACCATCACACTGCGCCGTGGCGCATCGAACGGAGCCGAGCTGCGGATCGTGCTCAACCGGCCCGAGCGCATGAACGCCTGGGACAAGCAGCTGGGGGCCGACCTGCTCGCCGCGATCGAGCTGGCGGCCGGCGACGACGGCGTGCGGGCGGTCACGATCACCGGCGCCGGGCGCGCGTTCTCGTCCGGCGCCGACCTGCGCGAGGGCTTCGACGCCGGGCCGGGCGGGCGGGCGGACGTCGGTGCAGCGCTGCGCGAGCGCTACCACCCGATCATCACCGGCGTGCGGCGGATGCCCAAGCCGGTGCTGGCCGCCGTGAACGGCCCGGCGGTCGGGATCGGGTGCTCGCTGGCGCTCGCGTGCGATCTGGTGCTCGCCGCGGAGTCGGCCTACTTCCTGCTCGCGTTCGTCAACATCGGGCTGGTCCCGGACGGCGGCTCCTCGGCCCTCGTCCCCGCGCGCGCGGGCGCGGGAAGGGCGGCCGAGATGGCGCTGCTCGGCGAGCGCGTGCCCGCCGCGCTGGGCCGCGCGTGGGGACTGGTCGACCGGCTTGCCTCCGACGACAGCTTCGAGGAGGAGGTCGACGCGCTGGCCGAGCGGCTCGCCACCGGCCCGACGCGTGCGTACGCCGGCGCCAAGCAGCAGCTCAACGCGCACGTGTACGCGGGCCTCGACGAGCAACTCGAGCTGGAGGCGTCCCAGCAGCAGGAGCTGGCGGGATCCGACGACTTCGGCGAGGGCGTGATGGCCTTTCTGGAGAAGCGCGCGCCACGCTTCACGGGCAGGTAGCGCTCCCGCTTGGCCAAGCAATACACTGCGCTGCCCGATGGACCGGTCCTCCCATCAGACCCTCCTGCGGCGCGCGATCGCACCTGCGCTGCTGGCGCTGCTGGTGACCGCGTCCCCCGCCGCCGCGGGGCTGATCCTGCCCGAGGCGGGGGGCGGATCCAAGCAGGCCGAGGACACCCGGACGCTCTACATCATCGTCTTCGTGATCGGCGTGATCGTGTTCGTCGGCGTCGAGGGCGTGCTGATCTACTGCATGTTCAAGTACCGCGCGCGCAAGGGCCGCGTCGCGGCGCAGATCCACGGCAACACGCGCCTGGAGATCGGCTGGACCGTCGGGGCTGCGGTAATCCTCGTGTTCCTCACGATCGCCACGTTCGTGATGCTGCCCGGGATCAAGAATCCCGCTGCTTCGGACATCGACATGAACGGCAACCCGATCGCCTCCAACGCCGCCTTCGCATCGATTGACCAGGAGGCTCCGCCCAAGGGCGCGGTGATGAACATCGCCGTCGACGGGATGCAGTACGTCTGGCGCTTCGCCTACCCATCGATCGACGACGAGAAGGTCTACTCGTTCACGGACATGTACGTGCCGGTCGGCATGACGGTGACGCTCGACATCCGCTCCAACGACGTGCAGCACTCGTGGTGGATCCCGGCGCTCGGGGGCAAGATGGACGCGCTGCCGGGCTACACCAACAAGACCTGGTTCAAGGTGACCGAGCCGGGCGAGTGGAAGGGCCAGTGCGCCGAGCTGTGCGGGCGCAACCACGCGAACATGTACGCACGCGTGATCGCACTGCCATATGAGGAGTGGCGGGCGTGGTACGACAAGCAGGCAACCGACATCGAGGCGGCCGAGCAGGCGGCCGCCGAGGGTCGCGAGGAGCTCGAGCAGCGGAAGGGTGAAGAGGCCGTCCAGGGCACCGGCGGCGGGTCCAGCACGAACACGGACGGCGGAAGCGAGTAGATGACCCGGGCGGAGCACGCGCAGCAGCAGCAGCAGCGGCCGGCGCGGCCGCAGATCATCACGGCGAAGGTGCGGCCTGAGCCGACCGGCTGGACCTCGTGGATCACGACGACCGACCACAAGCGGATCGGGATCCTGTATCTGTGGACCGTCGCCGTCTTCTTCGTGCTCGGCGGCGTCGAGGCGCTGCTGATGCGCGTGCAGCTCGGTGCGCCCGAGAACACGTTCATCACGCCCGAGCGCTACAACCAGCTGTTCACGATGCACGGCACGACGATGGTCTTCCTCGTCGTCGTCCCGGTGTGGGCGGGCCTGGCCAACTACCTGCTGCCGCTGATGATCGGCGCGCGCGACGTCGCCTTCCCGCGCCTGAACGCCTGGTCGTACTGGATGTTCCTGTTCGGCGGCCTGGCCCTGTACGCCTCGTTCTTCTTCAGCCCGCCCGAAGCCGGCTGGTTCTCCTACGTCCCGCTCTCGTCGAAGGACTACACGCCCTCCA
>Ga0136616_10000742_pt1 | contig 16137 bp, 12 predicted proteins | sample AntDrymUQ2992106_2_FD_106648 | JGI IMG/M metagenome (GOLD analysis project Ga0136616, IMG submission 106648) | Polar desert sand microbial communities from Dry Valleys, Antarctica - metaG UQ299 (21.06) | ecosystem: Environmental > Terrestrial > Soil > Desert | place: Antarctica: Dry Valley...
CCGCGCGTGAGCTTACGCTTGGCTGATGTGATCGCGGCCATCCATAGCCTCCATGGAATCCTACAGCGACACTGCCAGGAGAGCTCAAATTGAGCCTAAATTCGTGGGGATCCCACAGCATCCGGCCCCTTTGCTGCACGCCGCGGATCTCCTGTCGGTGAAAGCCGCGCAATGCGCTTTCGCGGGCGATGCGAGGGACGATATCGTGGCCGGTCACAAAGCCGGCATGAAAACGCTGGTTGCCCGTTTCGGATATATCGACCCCAGCGAGGATACCGCCGCTTGGGGCACCGACGGCGAAGCGCATGCGCCCGCCGACATCGTGCATTGGTTACGGTCTTGGACCGTGTGAAGTGGATTGCGCCGATCATTGCCGCGAACGGGTGGCGGTACCTGGTTCGAACTATTACTACAGCACCGTTTTTTTACCGGCGGAGCGCCAAAGGCCACTGCACGTAGTGTTCGCCTTCAAAGAGGAACTGACGGCCATCCCGAGGACGTGCGCCGATCCGGGCGTCGCACGCTTGAAACTAGAATGGTGGCGGCAGGAGCTTGCAGCGGTTTTTTCCGGGGGCCGCTCCGCGCATCCGGTGGCGACGGCACTAGCGGAGCTGGCCGAGCGTGTGGCGGCGCCGAAAATCTTCGCGGCCATCGACGCCGTCGAACATGACATCGGCCCCCTCGCGTGCCCCACCTTCGCGGACCTCACGGCGCACTTCGGCAGGGTTTACGGCAGCTTTTGGCGCATCGCCGCCGGCATCGCCGGGTTCGATGATGGTGCCACGCCGGACCGAATCGCGGATCTCGGGAGCGCCGTCGATCTGAGCCAGTCATTACAGGACGTGCGGATCGACGCCACCCAGGGCCGGGCCGCCCTGCCCGCCGCCGAGCTAAGCGCGCACGGGATCGATCCCTACGATCTATCCAGCCCGCAAGCGCCGGGGCGCTTACGCCCTATGCTTGCCGACCACATCGAGCGGCTCCGCGGCTTGCTCTCCGATGGCATCGCGCGGGTACCGACGCTCGATCGCATGCGCCAGTTGAACACCCTGGTGATGGCGAATTTGCTCTTGGTGATTCTAGAAGAGATAAAACATGACGGCTACCGAGTGAGCGAGCACCGATTGACGCTCACGCCGGTCCGTAAACTGCTGATCGCGTGGCGGACGAAGCGCCGCGCACTTCACCGTTGAATCCGCCAGCACCAGAGCTTGTGAAGAAATCGTTAGCGAGCGATGGGAGGTCGCGTTCCGCCGGAGCGCAGGAACCGGAGTGTATATTCAAATACATGAGGATTCCGAGCACCGCCGGAACGCGAGATCCCGAGCGCAGCAGATTTTTTAACAAGCTCTCAGCGGACATGATGGATCTCCTGGCCAAGCATGTCGGGGGTGACCAGGACCACCCCTCGGGGGCTCACCTGAAAGCGCTTGCCGTCTTCGTCCAAATCCTCCCCGATGACCGTACCGGCGGGAATGCCGCAGCTCTTGTCGAGGATGGCGCGGCGGATGCGGCAATGGGAACCGATCTCGACATCGGGAAGAATGACGCATTCCTCCACCGTGGTGTAAGAATCGATGCGCACATTGGAAAACAAGAGTGAACGGCAGACCTGAGCCCCGGAGATGATACAGCCTCCCGACACCATGGATTCGAGCGCCGTGCCACGGCGCCCTGCTTCGTTGAACACGAATTTGGCTGGGGGCAACTGTTCCTGATAGGTCCAGATGGGCCATTGTTGGTCGTAGAGGTTGAGCTTCGGCGTCATCGCGATCAATTCCATGTTAGCGGCATAGTAAGCATCGACGGTCCCCACGTCGCGCCAATACGCTTCGCTGCTCCCGTCCGCTTGCCGAAAAGGATAGGCGTGCACCGCATAGCGATGGATGACCGAGGGGATGACATCTTTGCCGAAATCGTGGCTAGACCCCTCGGTATCGGCGTCCTTGATGAGCTGCTCGTAGAGAAAATCGGTATTGAAGATATAGATCCCCATGGACACGAGCGCAGCATCAGTGCAACCGGGCATCGGCTCCGGGTTATCGGGTTTTTCCTGGAAGCGCACGACCCGGAGATGGTCATCGACGGACATGATCCCGAAGCCGCTCGCCTCGCTCAAGGGGACCTCAATGCAACCGATCGTGAGGTCGGCCTTGTGCTCGAAATGGAAGGCCAGCATCGGCCCGTAGTCCATCTTGTAGACATGGTCGCCGGCCAGGACCAACACGTAAGTCGGCTGGTAGGTTCGGAGGATATCGATGTTTTGATACAAGGCGTCCGCGGTACCCCGATACCAGGCCTCATGGACGCGCTGGGAGGCGGGAAGGATCTCGACGAATTCTCCAAGCTCCTTGTGCAGAAAACCCCAGCCGCCCTGCAGATGACGGATGAGGGAGTGGGCCTTGTACTGCGTCAGCACCCCGATGCGCCGGATGCCGGAATTCACGCAATTGGACAGGGTAAAATCAATGATCCGGAACTTGCCGCCGAAGGGTACCGCGGGCTTTGCGCGCCAGCGAGTCAGGTCCCTCAGCCGATCGCCGCGCCCGCCGGCCAGGATCAAGGCCAGTGTGGTGCGCGTCAGGCGGCTGACGAATCGCGGGCTGTTCTTTAGTGGCATGGCTTCAGCGATGTTTGGGACGCGTCTCCATAGTAGAGTTGCGGCCGCGATGTCAGAGGCCAGGCGATCCGGTTTCTTGGTATAGCGCCCGATGGTGGCGAGACTGCCGAGATGGGTGTAACGGAAGGGTCCGATCGCTCCGCGCAGTCCCGTTATCCACCGTGCCCGTCCGATTCGATGCTAACGCATCGAAGGGCCTTGATCATCATCTCGCGCAGATTGTGCCTTACCTAAAAAAAGACTATATTCAGTCCAGTCCATGATGGGGATGTTATGAAATTTTCAACCCAGATCAAATCGATAAGTTACCTCAAGGCGAATGCGGCCGAGGTCGTCCGGCAACTCGCGGAGCAGCGAAAGCCGCTCGTCATCACGCAGAACGGTAAGGCGAAGGCCGTCATCCAGGACGTCGCGTCGTATGAGGAAACCCAGGAGACGCTGGCCTTGTTGAAACTCCTGGCGCTCGGCAACCGGCAGATTGAGGAAGGCAAGGTTGTTCCGGCGACGGACGCCATCAGCCGCTTGCGCGAAAAGAAAGCGCGCGGCTGATGCGCCATGAGGTGTCGCTGACTGCGGATGCCGAGCGGGACCTCGAAGAGATGTACGACTTACATCGCCGCGCACGATAGCCCTGCCAAGGCGGACTATGTTCTCGGCCGCGTCGAGAAAGTAGTCGAGTGCCTTTCCACATTCCCCGAACGCGGCTGTTACCCGAAAACGCTTGCGGCGCTGGGTATGCGTGAGTATCGACAGACGTTCTTTAAGCCGTACCGGGTGATTTATCGAGTGTTGGGCCAGCATGTGTATAGGGACATACAGACCTTGCTGGCTCGCCGCCTGTTCGGCATGTGATGGATTCGCGCCCCGGCTAAGCGGTGGGTATCGCGTCCCGCGGCCGCCGCGGTTACAACACCTGAATGCTGTTCGTGCACACAGCGCACGCTACGCGTACTGACAGGTTCAGTCGTATCTTCCCTTTTGACGAAAAAGGCCTTTTAAAATTCTTATTCTCTTCTCCGTTACGAAGGCTTGACTCAAATTGTGGGCCGACATAAGCTTGGGCTAGTCCATCGGATGCGAGAGAGGGGGACTACTTTCATCAACCGGGGGATTAGCATGAAGCGAATCAGTAAGGTGGCCACGGTTCTAATCGGTGTAATCGGTGTGGCGCTGGCCTTGCCCATGGGCTCGGCGTTGACGGCTAGCGAGGTGATGGCCCAGGGCAACACACCCGGGTGCCCGGCCCAATGTCCGCGAGGCACGCAAGGCAAGCAAGGCAAGCGAGGCAAGCGAGGCAAGCAAGGCAAGCAAGGTGTTCAGGGTCCAGCAGGTGCCACAGGTTTGACCGGGCCCCTAGGTCCCGCAGGTTTGACCGGGTCCGCAGGTCCGCAAGGTCTACCAGGTACCGCAGGTTTGACCGGGGCCCGAGGTCCGCAAGGTCTGCAAGGTCTGCAAGGTCTGCAAGGTCTGCAAGGTGAACCAGGTATCTGCCCGCCCTGCGGGACCCCCGGTCCGTCAGGTCTCGAAGATTTGACCAGGACCTCCGGTCCGCCGGGTGAGCCTGCGAGTATACGGTTTGCCCGTATAAGTGCTGACGGCATTCTAGACGTAGCACAATCCTCTGGCGTTGTCATCCGCCAACGTGAAGGCAGTACTTTCAATGAAGTTAACGGCGGCTTCTTCTTGCTCCTCTATTAACCAGCCGCAACCACCGTTGCCAGGCTACAAGCCATTTATGCTGGTGCTGGAATAGGTCGCCTCCGATAATGCCATTGAACAAGTCGCTCCCTGTGCGCCGTTGGAAATCAAGCGCCGACTTGGACAGGGAACCAGTGGCGAGCCTACTGAACGGCTCAACGCCACTGGTAAGCTTTTTCTCGAGTATGAATACGGATCACAGAATGGCACACAAGCCTGAAACTCTTTCTGACCGCACCTGCTAAAAGGCGGGGGGCATGAACACGGCTTTGAATTCCCGGGTCACCGCCTGCGGGGCGCCCGCCGGCTGCTCTACATCTGTCTGTGCGATGGGGCGTGCCTGCTCAGCTCCCTCGATACTACGCCCTCCCACATCCGCCCGCGCATTGATGGGAATGCGGTAATTACTCGCCAGATCGCGCGCGATGTCGCGGTAGCTCCGCGCTCCCGCCCCATTGCCCATGTTGAGCGCGAGCTCCGCCTTCTCAACATAGCGCTCGATGAGCCGGGAAACCACCTTGCGCACAACCGGGTGCTCCTCGATTGGGCCCCGTAGCGATCTCGGCTCCAAGGCCGCGATGCGCTCATCCACTCGGTGCAGCCGTTCATCGGACAGGCCATGGCGCTCGGCTACCTGCTCACCTAGTGCGCGAAAGGTATTTGCTTTAGCCAGCTCTTGCTGCTTGACGGCTTCCACCCGGTCTAAGACGGCCTCCGCGAACACGCCGTAGCGCGAGACCACGTCGCGTAGGATGCGCTGTGCGACTGGGTGCTCGGGTGCGAGATCCAGCACCTCTTGGGCATAGGCTACGGCGTTATCCCCGGAGGGGTTGGTCAGCCGGTCTTCTGCCAGCGCTCGCTCGGCTTTGGCGAGCAGCGCCGTTATTGCCTGCGCCTTTTGCGCCTCTGCAAGCTCCGCAGCCGGTACCATACCCGGCCAAAGCACGAGCGCGAACGCCAAGAACATTGCACTATAGCTAGTTTTGAGCGCCATCCGTGCGGCCTCCAGATTGGGGATAATGTAGCAGTATAACTAAAACGAACGCGGAATCACACTTCCGTCTCTTTTCGCGAACGAACCTCGGCTCAACCGCAGGACCGGCGCCGGCGCCTGAGGGATGGCTCCGTTGCACGCTGTTGCACCGATACCACTTGCGCGCCGCCAAATGTTGTATTATATAGACGTATGAGGGCAACGCATGCCGAAGAGCGCCGAGGCGCGAAGGGGACCTGTATCCCCCTGATGTCCCTAGCGTAGGGTGGGGTGTGGTTCAGCGTATACATGTATCTATAGAGTATGTCGAGGGGAACATCACCGTGAACAAGAAACTCTGTTTGAGCACCGCTGCATTGACGCTACTAAGCCCCTTCGCCGCGTTCGCGGACGATCCCACGGGGCCGACCGTCTGGGACGGCTTCTCGCGCTTTCTGTCCCCGGACTGGAGCCGCGACTTCTCGGCCACCGTGGGGGTCAAGATCTGGATCAATGACTGGCAACGAGACAGTTTTATCACCTCTCCGACCCTAGTAGATCCAAGTGTTTTCGAAGGCGCCACCATCGTTGGAGCAACCGATACCGCCCCTGACAACCAGGAATCCGACATCGAGCCGGTCCCGATCCCTCAGCTTAGCGCGAGATACAAGTGGTTGTTCGTGACCGGTAGCTATTATGCCAAGACCGGCTTCGATTTCGACAACTCGGAGACGCAGCTCTCGCTTGTCACGGATGATGGCAGGCCCGCCCGATTCACGACTAGTACGGTGTCAACGTCGGGCGATCGATACGAGTGGGATGCCTCGGGCGGCATTTATGTCCACCCGTACGTCGCCATCCTGGGGGGTTACAAGAAGGTGCGCCAGGCGATTGACCAAACGCAGACGGTAGTCTTCCCCGAACCGGTGACGCTAAGATCGTTTAGCGACATCGATATCGGGGGGCCGACCATCGGCATCGCCGCCTCGGTACCCATAGGCCGCGGGTTTGGTGTTTACACAAGCTATGCCCATGGATTCATGGATGCGGAGATTTTGGACAGTGGATTCCCAGAGGAAGTATTTGACGCCGATTATGATGTAGCGGAGGCAGGATTCTCTTACACGCACGGCATGGATCAACTGATGCCGCACCTACCGCTGTCCGCGGCGACCGTCTACGCCGGCTACCGCTACCAGAACATCAGTACCGCGTTCGATGAGCCGGCTCAGGACCGTTCGGACGTGACCAAGGGCTTTGCGGTCGGGGTGAACCTGACGTTCTAGGGAAGAGGTCAGGCGCGGGCGCAGGGGGTGTTGCCCGCCTCGGGGATGCCGCCGACATCAAAGCGGCGCTTGTGACCTCGGTCAACGGAACCGGGGGCTGTGGGACGGGGGTGCTGTTCGCTAGCCGCCAAGCCCTGTCACTTCAGCCTGATTCTTATGCGTCTCGTCTCGATTGCGGTCCCGGCGGCGCTCCTGATCTGCATTACGGCGCGGATGCTTCTCTTGTCGGTCTTGCGTATAAAGTTCCTGATCCGCTTCGGGAGCTTCAGGCGCACGTTCCCGATCGCACCGGGTGGGACGTTCGCGACGCTGGCGCCGAATCGGATCTGTCTAGGCCCGTTGGCCAGCACCTCCCCGGCCGTCCGCAAGGCGCTCGCGGGCACCAAGACTTCGAACGGGTTGCCGCACTGGTTCCCCGCGACCTGTGCGAGGTTGCAGCCGACGGGTAGCCGACACCGGGCGGCGCTTCTACAGGAAAACCGCGCCTGAGCGGGTTCCGCCTCGAAGGGCGGTGGCGGCAGTCCTAACGTGACATCGGCGCGGATCAGCCCGAAACCGGTCCGGAAGTCGAAGCCCGTATCGAATTCCGGGGTGTCGGGATCATCCATGTCGATGGCCGCTGCCTTGAGCACGTTGTAGATCTCATCCGGGCTTGCGGCAGGATTCAGGTCCTTCAGCAAGGCCGCGACGCCGGCCGCATGGGGGACGGCGGCTGAGGTCCCGAAGAAGTTCGGGAAGCCGTCTCCCTCTACGTCGATGGGACCTAAGAAGGTCGTATTGACGCCGTCCGGGGCTACGAGGGCGGGTTGCTGACGGAACTGCGGCACGGGCAGGCGGTTGCCGGCGGTGTCGAACAGGGTGGGGACCCCGCCCGCCGAGGAAAAGGCCTGAATCCGCGGTACCGGTGGGGTGGTGCCGAACGCGGGCGTTTCCCGGTAAAACGCGGCGCCGACGCCGAGCCCCCCCTGGGCGTTCAAATGACCGTAGGACGTGCCGCTCCGCGTGTCGAACTCGTTGATCGTGATCTGGGCGGCGCGGTACCTGTCCAGAAGTGCCGTCTTCATCAATCCTGGGGCCGGGCCGGAAAACCGTATGATGATCAACCCGAAGGTGGTCGCAGGACCCTCATTGGAAAACTGGACCACCTCTACGGGATCATTTCCGAGGTTGTTTTCCCCACCCTGACCCCCTCTCTCATTCAAGAACTCAGTACAGGCCGCGTTCGTCAGGAAGATGTCCATATCGCTCTGCGATCCCGCCCCGCCGATCGTCGCGGAGGCGAACGGCTGGTCCCATTGGAAGATCAAGCTCAGACCCTCTCCTACGGGGACGGTGATCTGCTGGCAGTCATCGATGCCGGGACCGGGATCGAAGTCGTGCGTCTCCCGAAACTGGCCGCCGAAATTGAAGCCGAAGCCGCTCGGGCGGAACGGAGACTCATACGACCTCCGACCATCGTTTTGGGCCGCGCTGAAGTAGCTGACCCCGCGCGCCTTCACCTGGTCGACCGCCTGGGCGACGATGCCGTCCTGGAACATCGGCTCGGCGAAGTAGATGATATCGTCGGTAATCACCTTCGCCCCGGCGTTGGCGAGATCGACGATGCCCTGGGCAAGATTGGCCTGTCCGCCGTCGGCGGTGTGGAAGGCGATCGCGGCCCCAGGGGCAACGTCATGGACGATCTCGGCGAGCGCCCGGCCTTCGTCGGGAAACGCGCTGAGCAAACCTTGGCCGCCGCAGGGACCTTCTTCCAGCACCGCGATGGCCGGCAAGTCGCCACTCGCCACCCCTGCCGGCGCACCCCCGAGGCAGTTGAAGGTGTTGGATAGCACCCCCACCATGACCCCGGTGCCGTCTACGCCGACGGCATTGCGCCCGACGTCTGCACGTATCGCGGCATCTCCCTGGCTCGTTACAGCGCCGGCTTGGGCCATCGCATAGGCCGAGCGGGCGAACTGCAGGGAATCGAGTGTCTCCAGGACCGGGAGCGCCGACATCGGCAGGAAGCCCGACACCATGCGCCCGAACACCGCTGCGCCCTCGAGGCCCAGCGCTTCCAGATCCGCCGCGAGGACCTCGGGGTCACCCGCGGCCGCCGTGTCGATGCTTACATACCCCGCGGCGGTCGGCGCCATAAAATTACGCGATCGGAACCCGGACGGCCCACGTGCCTGCGCGTCCGCCTGCTGGAGATACGCCTGATATTCGCGGTAAAGCGCCAGCAGGCCCTGTCCGGCCCTGCTGCGGACCTTTTCGCCTGTGCCGATCCCGAGGACGTCGTAGGCGTTGTGCAGCGTGATGGTCGTGGTTGGAGTTTCGCCTTCCGCGATCACCGAGGTGGGACCGAGGCCCAGCGCGATGAACGCCGCGGTCCAGGCGATGCTGGTCAGTTTGAGCCGCACTCCCCGCCCGGAGCGCGCGGGGATGGACGGGAAAAGAAACGGGATGGAAATGCTGCGCTGCATGAGGTCCTCCTTGTGGGTCCCCCTGTCTCAGGGTCCCTGTGTCATCATCGTCCATAGGTCACCGTCTCAGTGTCCTGGTGCCCGCGGATGAAATCCAGGCGGCCGGCCGTGGGCTTTCTCTCGAGGGTGCTGTGAGCTTAGTGCAAGTCCCTCGCGCAGTCAAAGGCCAGGCTCGCTCGACGGACGTAGGGGCCGGCCGCTACGCCGACGCGGTCCGCAAGAAACGCGGAAACGGAAGAAGATGTCCGGTCCCTTCCCTTTCCCCCTTGTCGGGTCGGCGGCAGACCTCGACCGCCGCTTCGACGATCCCGCGGCTCCGGTGCTCCAACTCGCGCGCGAATTCGACGATCAGGGCTGATCGATGCGCCCGCCGCAGCCGCGAGGCATTCCTTGCGGGGATGCAATAATAGGAATGCTTGACGCTGCCGGAGAAACCGGGTAACGTCTCGCCAAGGGACGGAGGGAGTTACGTATCACCTGAACCCACATGCTGGATGAAAAAGGAGACGACCATGCGAAGGACCGACTACCGCACAAAGGCGTGGAGGCTATGGCTGCCGATCGGCGTGCTGGCTGCCGTCGCGAGCCCCGCGGCGATTGCGGGTTTGACGACCCAGGATCTCAACACCACTACCCCTGATCAGCTCGCGAGCGCGCTTGCGGGCCCCGGGGTCACCATATCCAATGTACACCTCATGGGCGCTCGCCACCCCCGCCGCCGCACCCCCGAGGCAGTTGAAGCTGTCGGAGAGGGCCCCCACCGTGACCCCCGTCCCGCCGACACCAAAGGTGCCGCGGGCGATGTCCGCCCGCATCGCGACATCGCCCTAGCTCGTGACGCTGCCGGCCAGGGTCATCGCATAGGCCGCGCGGACGAAGCTCAGCGAGGCCAGGTTCTCGAGGGTCGGGCCCGCGCGGGCCGCCCGCCCGCGGGACTCGTGTGACTGTGATGCGCGCGCGGGTCGCAGGTGTGCGCGCTTTCCTGCAATTCCTTCCGCGTTGCAATGGTCCTTGTACAAAATCGGTTGTGCAAGTATTCAAGAGCGATATCTCACTAGACGGAACGATATACCAACCTTAAGGAGCTTACGATCATGTCATGCACAGAGAAAAGCACAGCGCGTGTTTTAGTTTTATCGCTATCGCTCTGCTGGGCGGCACTTTTCGCGCCTTTGGCAGAAGCGGCACTGGACAATAAAGGGACCGAGTTCTTCATGGCCTTTATGCCGAACCTTTCCTCTCCGAACGTAGAACTGCACCTGAGCGGCGACATCGCCACCAATGTGACGGTCCGGTACCCCGCCGGGGCGCCGACCTTCAATAACACGTTCGCGGTTAATCCCGGGAGCATCACGATCGTGGACTTGCCCGCGAGCGCGGCCCAGGCCTGGACCGCCGGCACCGCACAAGACAACGCCGTGCGGGCCTTCGCCGACGACGAATTCATTGTGTACATGATCAACCGCGCGCCTTTTACCTCGGATGCCGCGCTAGCCTTGCCGATCGATGCCTTGAACACGGACTACATCGTGGCGAGCTTTTTCAGCTCGTTCCAAGGTGGTGATAGCGAGTTCGCGGTCACGGGCGCCTTCGACAATACCACGGTCACAATCACGCCGATAAATGCGCTGGCCGGTGGTTTTGCCGCTGGTGTCCCGTTCAACGTCACCCTCAACCGCGGGCAAGCGTTCCTGGGCCAGGGGACGACATCGGGCAGCGCGGGTGACTTGACCGGGACGATCATCCAGGCGGATAAACCGGTCGCTCTGACCAACGGTAACCAGTGCACCAATGTCCCTCCGGGCACCTTATTTTGTGATCACGTCTTCGAAGTGGGGCAACCGGTGCAGACCTGGGGCCGGACGGCACTGGTCGGGCCGCTTCCGAATCGGCCCGCGGGCTCGGTCTATCGCATCCTGGCATCGGAAGACACCACCACGGTGCAGCTCGATGGTGCCGGAATAGCGACCATCAACCGCGGGCAGTTCATCGATACGGGCCCCATTGCGGGTGCTCATATGTTCAGTGGAGACAAGCCCATCTTCGTGGTGCAGTACATGACCGGCAGCCAGTTCTCCGGCGCCAGGCTGGGAGACCCGGCGATGGGTAGCATGATTCCGAGCGAACAATACCTTCAGACTTACACCTTCTCGACGGTGGGCGGAGGCCAGTTCATCGAGAACTTCGTCACCATCATCGCGCAAGATTCGGACGTGAGCGCCGGGACGATACTCCTCGACGGGGCGGCGGTGCCCGCGGGCGATTTCACGGCCATCGGCGGCACCGGCTTCTCATTCGCCAACCAGGCGCTGGTCTCCGGGGTCCATCAGACCGCGTCCAACGGGTTTCATGGCATCACCGTGGAAGGGTACAACCAAGACGACTCCTACCTCTATCCGGGCGGTGCGAGGTTCGCGTTGATCAACGCGGAGGGTGATGCCAACCCGCCTGTTTGCAGCTTCACGGCCGGCACGAGTGGCCGCGGGACGGCCACGGACAACCGGCCGAGCGAGGACACCAACGGCAATCGCGTGCTCGATCCCGGCGAAGACCTCAATGGTAATGGCCAGATCGACGAGGACGCGGGGATCTTCTTCATCGAGCTCGATCCCGGGAGCACTAACCTGGTCCTGAATGTGGATCCCTTTACACCGGGCGCGGGCGTGGTTGGGTACACGGTGACGGTGCCAGACCTGACCCAGGCCAGCACGGGCGGTATTACCGCCACAGACGGCAAGGGCAACATCTGCAGCGTACCGATAGGCGATCTCAGTCCTCCACGTCTGCGGCCGTTCGTCTGCGATGGCTCGAAGTGCCTGGTGCCGCTGAAATGCAATGCGGTTGGGATTATTAGGTGTCGCGCCCAGGTGACCCTGTTCGCGTTCGTCCCGCGCGCCCGGCTGAGTGACCGACCTGCGGCGCAGGCGCTGCGCAGGATCAGGTTCGCCGCCAGCGTCGTCAATGTCCCGCCCGGTGAGGTCAGGACCGGGAGACTCCGGCTCAAGCGGGGAGGCAGGCAGATCGTAGAATCCGGCACGACGAGGAGACTCCGGGGCCTGATGGAGATCCGGAACTCGGTTGGGGGGATCCAGACCATATCGATCAGGATTAGGACTAAGGCGAGACCGTAGGAAGAACCTCGGCGCCGGGGGCTCGCAGGGGTCATGGGGCGCTGGATACGGAAGAGCCGCAGCACACCCCGTGATCCGCGATGAGCCCGGAATCCGTTTACGGCCGAGCCGCCCGCGTGACAAGTCGCTCTGAGCTGGGGTGGAGACGGTTCTGCAATGATCTAGAACGAAGGAGGCACGAATACCCTCGACCGCTCCCCATCGTCCTTCTTCGGCGGATCCGCCGGAGGCGAAACCTCCGGGGGCGACGGCGAGACGATCTGCGTCCGCTTCTCACGCGCACGCCGTTCCAGTTCAGCGAACTCTTGCCGTTTGGCGCTAAGACGCCGATCCAGGCGGCGAAGTCCCGCGTCCGGCAACCGGTAATTTTTCACGACGCGCTCGGCGGCCCGATAATGACCGTCCGCCACCGCGAGATCCTCGCCGGCGACGGCCAGCTCACCCATCGCCACATAACGTCCTACAACCTCCTGGAGGATCTGAAGGCCTTCGTTGCGGCCCTTATCCAGGGTGAGCATCTGGGCGGCAAGCTCCACGGCGTTGTCACCCCCGGGGCTGGTCAGCCGGTTGCCGGCTAGCGCCGACCTCGCCTTCTTGCGTAGATCCGCGAGCTGCTGCTCGCGGCGGCGGGCCACCGCCTTCTCCTGCTCCACCTGGGTCGCGAGCGCCTTTTCGCGCTCCCGCTTCTCGCGTTCCGCCTGCTCCGCCTTCTCCCGAGCGAGCGTTTCTTGATCCAGCCCGTCGCGCTGCGCCCGCGCCTCTGCCGCTTTCTGCCTGGCCAGCCTTTCCCGATCCAGCCTATCTCGTTCCGCCTGGGCCTCCTCCGCCTTCTGCTGTGCAAGTCTGTCCTTTGCCGCCCTGTCGCGCTCGGCTTTTTGGCGCGCCTCGATCACGGCGGTCGCGCTACCGTGCTCGGCGGCCGCGATCCGGGCCGCCAGGTCACGGATCGGTTCGACGCTCAGGCGAAACTCAGAGGCGGTCTCCCCCGCCTGGCGCTCGAGATCACGGGCCTTCGCGAAGCCAGCGTCGGCCACGGCCTTGTCGGCCAGTGCAATGTAGTGGTCGCGCACCCCGGCAGCAAGAGCCTGCGCCTCCATGTTCCCCGGATCCAGGCTGACCAGATCGCGCACGTGTTTCACGGCGTTGTCGTTCGCGGGCGCCGTCAAGCGGTCCTGGGCGATGGCCCGGGTCGCCTTGTCGACCAGATCCTCGATCTTCGCTTCGCGGGCAGCTAGCGCCGCTTTCTTCTCTTGGGTCTCACGGGCAAGGCGCGCGGCTTTGTCCTTTTCCTCACGGGCCAGGCGTTCGGCCTCGGTGATCCGCTCGGACAGCTTCGCGATGCTCTGGCTCGGCACCTGGTAGTCGGAGGCCGGTTTCGCGGCCGCGTCACGCCGGGCCTTGGCCGTCGCCGTATCGCCGGCCCCGAGCGCCGCATCGGCCTCATCGACCACGGCGTTGACGGCACTACCGATGACGCGCAGGGCCTCGGCGTTCTTGGCTTCGAGGCCCAGGACCGCCCGCGCATACCCGACGGCGCTGTCCTCGGCGGGGGCCGTCCAGCGGCCCGCCTCGGCGGCCGCCCGCGCCTTGTCCAGAAGCCCCCTGACGCGCGCCGTCCGTTCTTCCACGGCGCGCTTCTGCGCAGCCAGACGTTCCTTCTGCTCGGCCTGCCGCCGCGCTTCAGTAACACGCCGTGCGGCCAGATCGTTGAGCTTGGCCTCGGGTAAACCATACTGCCGCACCAGGGCACGCGCCTCCGCTTCACGGGCGCCGCCCGCCGCGAGGTCGCCGCGGGCGAGCGCCTCTTCCATGCCCTTGAGCACCCCTTGAAGCGCATCGTCGAGGATCTGCCGCGCCCCGGCCTGATCCGGCACCAGGCCCAGGACCTCCTGGGCCCGCGCCGCGGCCTCCGTGAACTTCTCCGACGCAAGCGCCGCCCGCGAGGCCGCGATCAGTTCGCCGATACGGCGTTCTCGCTCCGCTTTCTCCCGTTCTGCTCGTTCGATCGCGGTGCGCCGCGATTCCTCGGCGGCGATGCCGCCCGCGAGCGCCGCCACACCGCGCTTATCCAGCTTACGGTCATCCAGCGCATAGTCCCTGACCAGGGTCTCCGCCTCAGCGAGCCGCTCCGTGGCGTCGGCCAGCTTGCCCTGTTGGAGCGCCAACTGCCCGGCGCTCACGAGACGAGCGACGGCCACGATCACGACGTCTCTTGCTTCGCCATGGTCCGGTACCCACTTCAAGACGTCCTGTGCCAGAGACACGGCAGTGTCCCCCGGCCCAACCACCTTTCCCGCCGCCAGCGCCTGCTTCGCCTGCGCGATCCACCGCGCGATCTCCTCCGGCTCGGGAGGTCGCATCAGCTCACGGACCCCCAGCGAACCGCCGACCAGTACCGCGAGTCCCAGTGCAGCACCCGCGATGCGCCGCCACCCAAGCTGCGACAACCATCCCAGCACCGGCCGCAACACCCTACCGATCCGGGTACCCCACGAGGGGGTGGGCGGTGCGACGGGTTTCCCGGCCCCCGTGGCCTCCTTCGCGTCGATGACCGGCCCGCGCACGGGCCGGGGCTCGAAGGTGAGCGGCAGCGCATCGACCGTGGTGGCCTCGGCCGTCACCGGAACGCGTGGTCGCGGCGGTGGCGCGATCTCCGCTCCGACCCGCGTGTCCAAAGCCGGCGTCGGCACCTGGGACACGCCTGCCGGCACCGGCGTGCGAACCACCTCGAGCCTCGGGGCCTGGGGGGGCTGATGGAGGGGGACCTGACGAGGGGGCGCCTGACCGGAGGGGGCCTGATAGGCATCGTCCGTGAGCCCGCTGCGGCTGCTCGAAGTGGGCATCTCGGCCTGCTTTGCCAGGTTGCCATCGGTGACGACCATCGGGCGTTTCTCCCCGCCCCGCCGCCGAGGCGCGCGCGTATCCGAATCCTGGTCGCGCGAGCTACCGCGGTGCGACTCCCAGCTGGCAACCTTGTCGCGCAGTATCGGCACCAATGCGGCAATGAATTCGGAGGCCCGCTGAAATCGGTCTTCCGGCGCTTTCTCCAAGGACCGCATGATGGCCACGTCGACCGCTTCGGGCAGATCCGGAATGATCTCGCGTATCGGCACGGCGCGTTCCTGGACCTGCGCCTTCATAAGCTCGAACTCGCCCAGGCCCTCGAATGGCACATGCCCGGTGAGCATCTTGTAGAGCACGATCCCGAGCGCATAGATATCCGAACGCGTATCGATGCTGCGGCCGAGGATCTGTTCGGGGGACATGTACTTGGTCGTCCCGACCACGATGCCCGCCTTGGTAAATCCGGATTCTCCCAGGACGCGTGCGATCCCGAAGTCCAGGACCTTCAGGGTATCGCGCTCGCTGACCATCATGTTGGCCGGCTTGATGTCACGGTGGATGATGCCCTGCTTATGGGCGTGGTCGATGGCCCGGAGCGCATCCATGAAGAGCTCCAGCGCGTAGCGCCACGGCAGCCCGCCGGCGCAATCCGCGATGAGCACATCGAGGGTCTGGCCCGGAGCGAACTCCATGACCATGTAATAGTTGTTACCGTCGTGGATGAAGTTGTAGAGGGTCGCGATATTCGAATGGTTGAGCTTGGCCAGGACTACCGCTTCTTTGCGGAAACGCTGGAGGATCTCGGGCCGACGCGCGAGCTCGGTACGCATGACCTTGATGGCGACATCGCGATCGAGGTTGATGTCCACGCCCCGGAACACCTCCCCCATTCCACCCTCGCCGATCTTCTCGACGATCTGGTAGCAGTTACCGATCACTTCGTTGAGCATGGTGGCTATCTACGGCACCGTCCTTTCAGAGCTTGTGCAAAGATCTACTGCGCTCAGAGGCTGTGAAAAAATTGTTTGCAGGGGGATCGCCAATTGATCATGAATATGCGATCTTAGCACCATGAGCAAAGAACCTTCGCTGTTCCCTGATCTCCCACAACCCGATACCA